>ENA-ORDC01001590-ORDC01001590.1-marine-metagenome-genome-assembly--contig:-NODE-1590-length-16164-cov-8.201405_pt1 | contig 16164 bp, 18 predicted proteins | sample MGYA00237783_ERZ508515 | MGnify/ENA primary metagenome ERZ508515 (study PRJEB26186, sample SAMN06268792) | marine metagenome | isolation source: Eden Landing Ponds, San Francisco, CA, USA | place... | reverse complement strand
CCCCCCCGGCCGGTCGTGTAACCGGGGTCGAAGACCGTTTCGCGAACGGACTCGGGGATTCCCGGTCCGTCGTCTTCGACGTAGAATCCCTCGTCGTCGTCCAGTGGCCCGACTCGGATCGTGACGCCGTCGCCGCCGTGTTCGACCGCGTTCCGAAACAGGTTCTCGAAGACGCTGCGGACTCGTTCGGAGTCGGCGCGGAACGTGAAGTTGTCGTCGACGAGGAGCGTCGCGTCGCCCGAGTCGATCGCCTCCCAGCATCGGTCGGCCAGCGCCGACAGAGAGACGGTTGACGCCGTCTCGACGTCGCGCCCCTCCCGCGCCACCCTGAGTACGGAGGCGATGATCGACTCGATGCGGTCCAGCGACCGGACGGCGACCGCCAGGTTCTCGCTGTCCCGCTCGTTCCGTTCGAGTTCGGCGCGTCCCTGGGCGACGTTCAGCGGGTTCCGGAGGTCGTGTGAGAGAACGCTCGCGAACTCCTCGTACCGCTCGATCGTGGCCGTCGACTGCCGCCGTTCGAGTTCGCGTTCTAGCATCCGAGCCAGAAGTTCCGCGAAGGTCGTCTCCAGCTCGCTAAACGGCCGTTCCCGCGGCGCTTCGGAGACGAAGCAGACGGTCCCGTACAGGTCGTCGTCGACGGCGATCGTAGTGCCGTGATAGCAGTGCAGGCCGTGCGTCTCGAAGGCCGGATCGTCGCGCCGGCCCTCCGCCGGCGCGTCGGACAGCGCCAGCGACCCCTGGGTCTCGATCGCTCGCCTGCAGTACGTCGTCTCGAAATCCACCACCAGTCCCGCGGGAAACGTCCCGTCCGCCGGATCCGTACTGGCGATCGCCTGCCAGTAGTTGCTCTCTGGATCGATACGCGTAACGTGACCATTATCGACGTCGAGGAAGCGTTCGCCGATCGAGAGCGCCTGCGTTGCCTTGTCCTCGAACGGGAGGTCGAGTCGCATCACCTCGTACAACTGCGTTCGAGCGGCCGCTGCCGATAGCCCGGAATCCGACATCACTCCCGATTGAGTCTGCTCTCAATAAATACTCTCGTGTCGCACACCTGCGAGGGGTCGCGGAAGCGACCGACGGTCAGCGCGACCGTTCGCAGTTTACGCAGAGTGCGCCCTCGACGCTCTCTTTCGGAACGACCGCCCCACATCGACGGCATCGGAATCGACTGTGCGTGTACTGCGTGTGTGACTCGACTGGCGAACGTCCAATCTCCTTCGACATAGGATTCTATACCAGACACTTATTCAAAAAATTTCTGGATAAATATGCTTATATACCTAATATCGATTGCCGAGTATCGTAGAAATGCCGACGGAACGTCGGAATAGTTTCGTCTCGCCCTCTCGACGGCCGATTTTCCGTTCTTTTGACGGGCGCGATGGCTCTGAGACTCCAAATATCGGGGAAAACGACGGTATCCGTTCTGCGTCGTGGCGGTTCTGGCTACTGAAAGTCCTCGACGAACCGGGCCGGCAGTCGATCGACGAGACCCCGGGGGAGCGCGTCGACGACTTTCTGCGTGACGATCACCATCGGTTTGCGTACCAGGACGTACAGCATAGAGACGGCGACGGCGACGAGGACGCCGGTCTCCGCGAAACCGTCGAGGACGTACACGGCCGGCGCGGCGAACGAGGTCCGCGTCGACCCCGACGTCGAGAGCGTCGTGGTCGTCGGCGGCGGCCCGATCCGCATCGGGCAGGGCGTCGAGTTCGACTACTGCGCGGTCCACGCGGTGCGCGCGCTCCGCGAACTGGGCATCGACGCGCACGTCGTCAACAACAACCCCGAGACGGTGTCGACCGACTACGACACCTCCGACGGGCTGTTCTTCGAGCCCATCTCCGCCGAGGAGGTCGCCGACGTGATCGAGACCACCGGCGCCGACGGCGTGATGGTCCAGTTCGGCGGGCAGACCTCCGTCAACGTGGGCGAACCGCTCAAGGCGGAGATCGACCGCCGCGGGCTCGACTGCGATATCATGGGCACGAGCGTCGAGGCGATGGACCTCGCGGAGGACCGCGACCGGTTCAACGTCCTGATGGACGAGATGGGCGTCGCCCAGCCCGAGGGGGGGACCGCGACGAGCGAGGCGGAGGCGCTCGAACTCGCCCACGAGATCGGCTACCCCGTCCTCGTGCGCCCCTCCTACGTCCTCGGCGGGCGCGCGATGCGCGTCGTCGAGAGCGACGCGGAGCTGGAGGAGTACATCGAGGAGGCGGTCCGGGTCTCGCCGGACAAGCCGATCTTAGTCGACCAGTTCCTCGACGACGCGGTCGAACTGGACGTCGACGCCGTCGCCGACGGCGACGACGTGCTGCTCGGCGGCGTGATGGAACACGTCGAGAGCGCGGGGGTCCACTCGGGCGACTCCGCCTGCATGATCCCGCCGCGCTCGCTCGACGACGAGACGCTCGGCCGGGTCCGCGAGGTCACCCAGGACATCGCCCGCGCGCTCGACACGGTCGGCCTGCTCAACGTCCAGCTCGCGGTGACGGGCGTCCACGGCGACGCCGAAAGCGAGGTGTACGTACTGGAAGCCAACCCGCGCTCCTCGCGGACGGTCCCGTTCGTCTCGAAGGCGACCGGGGTCCCGATCGCGAAGCTGGCCGCGAAAGTGATGACCGACGACCTGACGCTCGACGACCTCGACGTCGACGAGCAGATCCCGGAGCACCGCAGCGTGAAGGAGGTCGTCCTCCCGTTCGACCGCCTGCCGGGCTCGGACCCGCGGCTCGGTCCGGAGATGAAGTCGACCGGCGAGGTGATGGGGACGGCCCGCTCGTTCGGCAAGGCGTACGACAAGGCGCAGGACGCGACGAGCAAGCCGATCCCGGAGTCCGGCACCGCCGTCGTCGACCTCTCGGCCGACGAGTTCCCGGACCCGGACACCGAGGAAGGCGAGGCCCTCGTCGCGGGGTACGCCGAGCACTTCGAGCTGAGCGAGGCGACCGACCTGATCGAGGCCGCGAAGCGCGGCGAGATCGACCTCATCGTCTCGCGTCAGCGCGAGCTGCTGGAGGTCGCCGTCGAGGAGGAGATCACCTACTTCTCGACGCACGCCTCCGCGAAGGCGGCCTTGGAGGCGATCGAGCACAAGGCCGACGACATCGACGTGATGGCGGTCTCCGACCGGCCGAAGCGCGTCGAGAAGTGGGGCGCGAGCGAGTAGCGCTTATAAGGCTTCCAGCGTCCCCCGGTCCACGTCCTCGGCGGGCATCGGCTCGCCGCCGTACTCGTCGACGAACGACTCCACGTCCCCGTCGTCGCTGAACGGGATCAGCTCGGGTCCCATGGCTCCGACGACCTCGCTGCGCGCGACGACGGTGAGGTCGGTCGTCCGCGAAAACGCCTCGCTCCCGACGTGCGAGGAGAACATCGTGTCGGACCCCTCCCGAAACACCTCCTGGTCGACGAGCGAGTAGTCGGTGAGAAATGCCGCCAGAACGGTCCGCCCCGCGTCCTCGGCGTCGAACCGGTAGGTGTACATGCAGACGCTGCTGCAGAACTGCCCCGGCCGCCCGCCCTCGGGCTCGTCGTCCTCGAAGTGGATCTGTCCGACCGGGCCGGGGTGGTCTTCGATTATCATGCCGCACTGGTCGCAGGCCCGCTCGCCGTCGAGCGAGATCGGGGTGATCGACGCGCCCTCGTCGCCCAGACAGCCGGCGGCCGCGAGCGAGAGTCCCGCACCGACGCCGACCAACAGGCGCCGTCTCCCCGTCGACCGCGGTTCGCGTTCGGTCATCGTTTAACAGTTCGCATACGAGCGTCTTAGGCCCTCGGGACCGATTCGGGCGCCCGTTCGAGGAACGAACCAGATCGGATAAACCCCGAGCGGTAGAAATCGACCCGTGGCGCGCTTCGATCCCTACGCCGATCCGTCGCTGGCGGTCCGGCTCGCGCTCGCCGGGCTCCTCCTCGTCGCCGCCGCGGCGACCGCGGGGGCGTTCGCGGCCGACCCCGAGGCGGCCGCGCCGTCGCCGGTCGCCTACGACGACGTGGTCGAGCTCGGGCTCTCCTCGGAGACGGACGCGCTGATGGCCGGGTCGGCGAGGGTGCCGCGGACCGAGGTGTTCTACTCGCAGCTCCAGTACGTGGTCGGCTACAACGGCGTCGAGTCGTTCGTGGCGACGGTCGGCGACGGGCGGACCGAACGCCAGTTCGGCTACCCGATCACCGTCTACGTCGAAACGTTTGACGACGCCCGGCCGGGGACGACCGAGACCGGGCTGTTCAGATCGGAGCGGCTCGGCGAGTGGACGCCGGCGGAAGAGGCGGTGTACGTCGTCGGCAGCGAGGCCCGGAGCCCGGCCGGCGAGACGGTCGTCCCGTTCCGCGAACGCGACGCCGCCGAGGCGTTCGTCGCCGACCACGGCGGGCGGGCGGTCGACTGGGAGGTGGTCCGGAGCCGGTCGTTCGACACCGACTCCGCGGCGGCGGTGCGCGGGACGGCCCCCGACCGGTGGACCGCGGCCGACGAGCGGATCGCGGCCGCCGAGCGCCGCGCCGACCGACCGGTCTCCGTCGTCGTCGGCGAGGACGCGCCGACGGTCGAGGCGGCGGTCGAGACCGCGCCGGCGAACACGACCGTCGTCGTCCCGCCGGGGACGTACGAGGAGACCCTGACGGTGAACGAGTCGGTCACGGTCGCCGGCGAGGACGCGCGGATCCGCGGCGACGGCAACGGGTCGGTGATCACGGTTCGGGCGCCGGACGTGGCGCTCACCGGGCTCTCGATCGACGGGAGCGGCGGACAGACCCGCGATCCGGAGGCGGCGCGCGAGGGGCGCGACGCCGGGGACGACGGTGGGGACGGGACGTGGGACACCAACATCCAGCTCGGCTACGGCCACGGCGACGCGGGGATCCGCGCGATCGGCGCACCGGGTCTCGTCGTCGACGACGTGACGATCGAGGCGAACGCGAGCGGGCTGCTCTTGCGAGAGGGGTCCCACGCGGTGGCCCGGGACCTCCGCGTCAACGGAACGGACGAGTGGCGGGACGGGTTCATGGGGATCACGGGCATGCAGTCGCGCGTGACGGTGACCGACAGCGTCTTCGAGGGCGGCCGCGACGGGATCTACCTCCACCGCGCCGACGGCTCGGTCGTCCGGAACTCGACGTTCGCGGACAACCGGTACGGGGCGCACCTCATGTACACGGGCGACGCGCTGATCGCCGACAACGCGTTCCGAAACGAGCTGTTCGGCGGGGTCACCGTGATGACGCGTCCCTCGGGCAACGCGATCGTCGGCAACGACGTGCGGAACTCCAGCGCGGGGATCCAGGCCTCGGGCACCCGGACGTACGTCGGGTACAACACCCTCGTCGGCAACGAGCTTGGCTTCTCGACAAGCTCGCGGGGATCGCTGTACGAGCGCAACGTGGTCGCGGGAAACGACGAGGGCGCGCGCGCGACCACGGTCGTCCCGTCGAGTCGAGTGGTCGCGAACGACTTCGTCGGCAACGCGGACCACGCGGGCGCCGGGGCGGGCGCGCTCCGGATCTGGGCCGACGGCGACCGCGGGAACTACTGGGAGGGAGCGAACGTCGGGACCCACGAGCCCGGAGAGCGCGCCTACCGCCCGACATCGCCGGTCGACGCCGCGCTCCACCGCGAAGTCGCCGCGGTCGCCGTGCGCGAGTCGCCCGCGGTCGCTCTCCTCGACCGCCTCCGCGGGACGGTCCCCGGGGCGCGCTCGGGGAGCATCATCGACCCGGCGCCGGCGGCGGCGCCGTATTCGCCGGACCGGCTGGCGGCCGCGCTCGATCCGGACGCGGGACCGGTCGGCGCCGACTGGCGCGCCGAACTGAACGGTGATACCGGGACTACGACGATGGACACACGCGATCGGAACGCGACGGGAGGGAGTATCGATCCGGGAGCGCGACCGGCCGGTCCGACGACCGCACCGCCGACGGGAGGTGTCGCGGATGCCTGACGGGCCGGTCGCGACCCTCTCGGGGGTGACCCGGACGTACGGCGGCGTGCCGGTGCTCGAATCGGTGTCGATCGGGTTCGAGCCGGGCGTCACCGCCGTCGTCGGCCCGAACGGCTCCGGGAAGTCGACCCTGCTCAGGGTCCTCGTCGGCGCGACGGAGCCGACCGCGGGCGAGGTGACTCTCCCCGAGGCGACCGGCCCGAAGCCGATCGGGTACCTCCCGCAGCGGGTGCCGTTCCGCGAGGGGTTCACCGCTCGCGAGACGCTCGCGTTCTACGCGCGGCTCGTCGGGGACGACCCGGACGCGGCGCTCGAACGGGTCGGCCTCGGCGACGCGGGCGACAGGCGGGTCGAGGCGCTCTCGGGCGGGATGCGGCGACTGCTCGGCATCGCGCAGTCGGTCCTCGGCGACCCCTCGCTCGTCGCCTTAGACGAGCCGGCGAGCGGCCTCGACCCCGGAATGCGCGAGCGCGCGTTCCGCGCGGCCGCCGAGCGAGCCGACGCCGACACGGCGGTCGTCGTCTGTTCCCACGCGCTCGACCTCGTCGACGAGCACGCCGACCGCGTCGTGCTCCTCCGCCGCGGAGAGATCGCCGTCGCCGGCCCGCTGGACCGACTGCTCGACGAGCACGGCGCCGCCGACGCGAGGGAGCTGTACCGCGTCGTGGTCGGCGAAACGAGTGCGCCGGCTCGGGACGAGGGCGACGGCGACGGGAGCGACGGGAGCGGAAGCGACGGCGACGAAACGGAGCCGGCGGTCCACGTCACGGGGGTGTCGGACCGATGACCGGTCCGCTCTCCGGGGTCGCGACCGTGTTCCGGCGCGAGCTCGCGACGGTGGTCCGGACGCCCGGCTACGGCGTGCTCGCGGCGGGACTGCTCCTCGTCGTCGTCGGCCTCCTCGCGGCGGGCGGCGGCGGCGCGACCGGGTTCGTGCCGGCGGTCGTCGATCTGCTCCTCCCGACGGAGGTGCTCGTCCCGCTCGTCGCGGTGGTGTTGGGGTATCGCGCGCTGCTTTCCGACGCCGAAAGCGGCGAGCTGGCGGTGATCCGGACGTACCCGGTGCGCGTCGGCGAGTACGTCGTCGGGGTGCTGCTGGCGCGAACGGTCGCGCTGGTCGCCGTGGTGGGCGTCCCGTACGCGCTGGTCGGCGGCGTCGTCTGGCTGACCGCCGCGCCGGACACGGGGATATTCGCGACCCACACCGGCGTCGACTCGCCGGTGCTGTTCGTCCGGTTCCTCGCGCTCGTCCTCCTCTTGGGCGCGGCGTACGTGTCGCTCGCGGCGGCCGTCTCCGCGCTCGCCGCGAGCCGGCGCAGCGCGATCGCGCTCGGGGTCCTCGCGCTCGTGGCGGGGGTGCTCGGCGGCGACCTCGCGTTGCTCCGCTCGCTCGCGGCCGGGGCGTCGCCGACGACTATCCCGGAGGCGCTCGCGCTCACGCCGAACGGGGCGTTCCGCGGGCTCGTCTTCGAGCACGTGATCGGCGTCGCGTTCGCGCCGGAGGGGGAGTTCGTCGCGACGGGACGGGCGGTCGCCGCGCTGGTCGTCTGGTCCCTCCTCGGCGCCGTCGTCTCGGGCGCGGCGCTGGCGTACGGCCGTCGCGTCGACGCGGTCATCGAGGAGATCCGCAGCGGGTTCGGCGGCTGAGACGGTGACCGATCCGCTCCTCGGTCAGTCCGACGCCGCGTCGTCGCTCACTGATCCCGGAGCGTACGCGTACACCGCGTAGAGGACGACCGCGGCGATCAGGAAGTCGAGGCTGTGTTCGAGGAAGTGATGGACCGGCATCGGCACGACGCCGAAGACGGTGCCCGCCCCCACGAGCGAGCGAGCGAAGAGGGCGCCGACGGCGACGCTTATCAGGCCGTACTGCGCGCCCCGGCGGCGGCGGTACGCGACGAGACTCACGAGAAAGAGGAGCCCGGTGCCGGCGCCGGCGACGAACACGACGGCGAGCAGCGGCAGCGACCCCTCTACGCCCCACCCTCCGACGGTCGCGCTCGGGGGAATCGGAATCACGCTGTCGAGTCGTACTGCGGCGAGCGACAAGAAGACACGCCCCGACCGCTCCCGTGCTGAGGGAACGCGCGCGGTGCTTTTAACTGCCGATCCGGTAGCTTACGACGAGCACCCATGCCGGACACCAGAGCCCGGGTCCGCCGACACGTCCGCGACACACCGGGCGTCCACTTCAACCGGGTGAGCCGCGACCTCGACATCGCCACCGGACAGGCGCAGTATCACCTCCGCCGGCTCGTCCGCGACGACGAGGTCGCAGTCGAGCGGATCGCCGGGCGCGCCCACTACTTCGACCCGGACTTCGACCCGTGGGAACGGCGGGCGCTCGCTTTCCTTCGCCGAGAGACCGCCCGCGAGATCCTCGTCCGACTGCACGCCGACGGACCGACCCGACCGAAGGCGCTCGCGGAGGAGCTCGACCTCGCGCGCAGCACCGTCTCGTGGCACGTTTCTACCCTCGTCGAGAGCGGGATCGTCGAGAAGTCCAACGACCGACCGATGCGCCTCTCGCTCGCACGCCCCGACCGGACCGCGACGCTTCTCGACGAGGTGTCGCCGTCGCTTCCGGACCGGGTCGTCGACCGGTTCATTCGGACCGTCGACAGCCTGTTCGAGTGAGCGGGTCGCGCTCGGGTACATCCCGCTCCAGCACGGCCTCGGGACGCTCGGGTCCCGCTGCCGCACCCGCCGATCCCGTACTACTCGCCATTGTGACGAATCGGGGCGGGGAAGCGCCGTTCGACGCCCGCACCAGACCGGTTATGCGCCCGTGGGGCGTCGGTTTCGGTATGCAACGGCGAGCGCTGCTCGGCGGAATCGCCGCGGCGACGACCGGCGCGGCCGCCGGCTGTACGTCCGCGCTCGGCGGCGAGCCGGACGGCGTCGTGCTCGGCCCGCAGGAGGACCAGATCGCGGACAGCGAGGACCTCGCGTACCCGGCGTACGGCGAGCCGCTCCCCGCGTTCGAGCTGCGGGACCCGATCGCCGGGATCACCATCGACAGCGAGGCAATCGACCGGACCGCGGTCGTCACCGGGGTGTTCACCTCCTGTCCCGCGGAGTGCGGGATCCTCCTCCGGCGGCTGGTCGAGGTGCAACGGCGCGTCGCCGACGCGGGACTGACCGACGAGACGCTGTTCCTCCCGATCACCTTCGACCCCGAGCGCGACGACGCGGCGGCGCTGCGCGACCACGCCGAGATGATCGGCGTCGACCTCGACGCGGGGAACTGGCACTACCTCCGCCCGGAGAGCCCGGAGCGAGCGGAGACCGTGGTGGAGGACGGGCTCGGTATCGGGTTCGAGCGGACGACCGAGAGCGACCGGCTACAGGGGTACGACTTCCAGCACATCGTCCTGACGCTCCTCGTCAACCCCGACGGGACCGTCGAGCGCGCGTACCGAGGCGAGCAGATCGACCCGGACCGCGTCGTCGGCGACATCGAGACCGTCGCCGAGGCGTTCGCCGACGAGTGAGGCGGGCGGGTGAATCGCCGAGGGGGCGCGTCGTCTCCGGGGGAACGCACATCACGACCGAGCGCGTACGCCCTCGGCAGTGAACATCGACATTCTGCTGTACGAGGGATTCGACGAGCTCGACGCGATCGGTCCGTACGAGGTGTTCGACTACGCGCTGCGCGACGCCGCGGCGGAGCCGAGCGATCGATCGGGGGACGATGAGATGACCGCCGACGAGACGACCGACGACGAGACGACCGCCGACCGACCGGGTCGCGTCCGGTACGTCACCCTCGACGAGCGCGAGCGGGTGACCGCGAGCCACGGGACGCTCGTCGGCGTTGACGGCGTGCTCCCGGATCCCCACGCCGAGGAGGCGCCCGACCTGCTCGTCGTCCCCGGCGGGGGGTGGACCGCGCGCGACGAGACGGCGAGCGCGTGGGCGGAGGCGCGGAAGGGCGATATTCCGCGCGCGCTCGGCGAGTACCACGCCGCCGGCGTCCGGACCGCCGCGGTCTGCACCGGGGCGATGCTGCTCGCCGAGGCCGGCGTCACCGACGGGCGGCGCGCGGTCACCCACGCCTCCGCGATCGACGAACTCCGCGAGTCGGGCGCCGAGGTCGTGGACGCGCGCGTCGTCGACGACGGCGACCTGCTCACCGCGGGCGGGGTGACCTCCGGGATCGATCTGGCGCTGTATCTCGTCGAGCGGGAGTTCGGCGAGGAGAAAGCCGACCGCGTCGCGACCGTCATCGAGTACGAGCGACGGGACGCGGTCGCCGGCGTCGGCGGCGACGACGGGCGCGCTTGAGTCCTATCAGTCGTCGGCGCCGTCCTCGGGCAGCGGTGCGGCGTCGTCGCTCTCGCTGGCCTCGTTGATCGTTGTGTCGCCGTCGGCGTCGACCGTGATCACGGTACAGTCGAGTTCGTCGCGGAGGAACGCGTCGATGTCGGGATCGGAGAGGAGCTTCTGGACCATCCGCCGCCAGCGACCGGCCTGCTTCGAGCCGATGACGACCACGTCTGCCCCCTCGGCGACGACCTCTTCGAGGATGGTCTCCTCGACGAGGAACCCCCGACGGACGACGTACCGCGCGCGTTCGAGCCGGCCGATCCGCTCTTCGACGGCGCGTTTCAGGTCGCTGCGGGAGACGCCGCCCGAGTTCTGGTACAGGTCCACGTGGAGGATCGTGAGTTCGGCGTCGCGCTCCTCGGCGACGTGGACGGCCTCCCGCAGCGTCGCCTCCGAATGCGCCGACGGCGGGAACCGAACCGGGACCACGACGAGAGTCATGTCTGGAGGGTAGCATGCGAGGGATAAATACGCTGTCGGTGCGAGTAATCGGATTGAGAATCGGGACCGTACTCACTCATCGAAAAAGGCGATCCCCTCCCGTGCGGTTTCGATGTAGATGGAGACGAGGTCCGCGAACTCGGGTTCGGCATCGACGTGCAGCACCGCGATGTCTCTCCGCTGGCGAGTCAGCACTCCTTATCGAAGACGGAACGGATGAGCGCGCTCGCCGACTCATCACGCGACGGGAGGGCCCGTCATCGCCGCGAACTGCTCCGGGTCGAACCGAATGCCGCCGACGGCCTCGATCCACGGGAGCCGCCCCAGCCGCTGGGCGCGCCCGTGCGGGAGGCGAACGACGGCGAACCCCGACTGGTGGTGGAGCACCAGCCGGCCCGCGGTTCCAATCAGCCCGAGCAGACCGGTAACGAACGCGTCGTGGTCGATATCCTCTCGGCGCTTCACGAAGAAGAACGCCTCCGCCCCGGGGTCCGGCCCGGCGACCTCGATGGACGCGCCGAACCGCTCCGCGATACTCATCGGTCACCCGCCATTCGTGTCGCCTCCTCGATCCAGCCCTCGGCCCTGCTCGTCGACGCCTTGGTTATCTCCGAGACGGTCTCCGGGTCGAGCGCCGCGAGCTGAGAGACGTTCCGAACGCCCTTCTCGCGGAGCCGGCCCGCGTACGTCGGGCCGATCCCGGACACTTCTTCGAGGGCGATCGGCTCGCCGCGGCCGCCGAGCCGTTCCTGGAGCGCGACGATCTGCTCGACCGGAAGCGACAGTTCGGCGGCGATCTTCTCGGGGTCCAGTTCGACCAGCGATTCGATGTCGGTGACGCCGGCGCGGCGGAGCCGTTCGACGACCGCATCCCCGTTCTCGGGGGCGACCTCGATGATCGCCCGTCTGAACGCCTCCATGCGTGTTCGCTCGTCGTCGGCCTCGGGCTTCTCCGACCGAGCGGTGTCGTCGTCTTCCGACTGACTGGCGTCGTCTTCCGACTGACCCGTGTCGCCGCCCTCGCTTCCTGCGTCGGTCTCTGACTCCGGAGCCGATTCTGTGTCCGACCCACTGGTCGCGTCCGCCTCGCTGGTCACGTCCGCCTCGCTCTCCGCTGTCTCGGAGAGTACCAGATCGACGGGCGACCCGGGCTCGGCGACGGCGTAGGGCTCGGGGAACTGCTCGACCACGGTCCCCGGTGGCCGCCCCGGATCCGCGACCCGGTCGACCTCGCCGACGGTCAGGTTGGCCGCGGCGAGTCGACGGGCTGCGATCTCGCGAGGTTGACCCCGCAGATCGGGAACATCGGTGTACGTCGGTCCGGCGTCCGCCGGCTCCCCGCGCGGCGCGCGCAGCCGGAACGAGACCTCGCTGAGGTTCGCCGACACAGACGACTCGTCCAGCGACGGCAGGTGCATCCGGATCCCCTCGTCGGTCTGGATCACGTTCGTCTTGAGCGTGAAGTCCACGTCGTCGACGCGGTAGCGCTCGCTCGCCAGGTCGTCGTCGACCTCCTGAAGCGCCGCGCCGAGGTTCGAGAAGACCTGCTTCGGCTCCACCGCCGGCCGCTTTGCCTCCAGCTCTCCGACCCGCTCCCGAAGCTCCTCGCGTTGCGCTTCGACCTTCGAGAGCTGGCGTTCCAGGGCGGTACGCTCGCTTCGAACGTCCAGCACGTCGGCCTGCAGGCGAACGAGTGACGCCTGCTGTTCGGTGATCAGCCGTTCGACCGCCGCCCGCTCGATCGTCTCGAACTTGTCGGCGTCGAGCTGCGGGATCTCCTCTAACTGGAACGTCTCGGTGAACCGCGGCGTGTCCGCGTCGAACGTGAACCGCTCGCGTTCGCTCATGGGCTGCGGGACTCCGGCGGGACGGGAGCGATGCGGAGCCGCACTTCGCTGGCGATCTCGGCATCCAGGTCGTACTTGTCCGCCGCCCGGTGATTCAGCGGAACGGCGCTCACGGTCGGCTTGTAGGCGCGGACCTCGTTGGTCTCCGGGTCGCGGATCTCCTGACCCTCGAGCGACAGCGTCATCTCCAGGTCCGCTTCGACGTCGGCGAACCTGAGCCACGACGCGTCGAGGTCGTACGCGAGCGTCCCGTTCTCGATATCGCGGTCGATCGTCCGCTGGACCTCCATCGACCGCCGGTCCAGCTCCTCCTGGCCCTCGGCGACCGAGAACGCGACCGTCCGAATGAACTCCTTGAGCGGCCGCGCGAGCCACTCGTCAGTCGGCACGCTCGCCTCCGTCGCTGGCGTCGCCAGCGTCGCTCGCTTCGGTCGGAGCGACCGGGGCCGGCATGGGTGTCGGTTCGAGGTGCGCCGCGAGTCGGGCGTTCGCGCCGGCCTCGCGGTCGAACGTTCGACGGTCGATCACGGGCTGTGTGCCCGCTCGGAGGTCGAACGCACGACCTGTGCGCTCGCTCTCTGGTCGGTCACGGTCTGACCGATCGTGGTCCGTGACACTCACGTCCACCTCGACTTCGATCGTCGCCTCGCTGAACCGGTATCGGGCGGGCGTGACTCCGAGTTCGAGCAGGGACCGGCGCTCTGCCGGCGCGGCGTCGGTCGTAACCGTCCCGTCCGACTCGATAGTGCGAGTCAGCGCCGGGACGACCTCGATTTCGGTCTCCGCGAGCGTCGTGAGCGTCTCCACGGCGTGCGCGTCGAGTTCGGTCTGGGCGTCGGCGACGCCCGCGGCCAGCAGGTAGACGAGGTCGTCGAACGGGAGGTCCGCGACCGTCTGCGTCGGTCGATCGAGGGCGGTACTGCGCGATGGTAACTGATGTGCTCGTAATGGCATGGATCTCAATCGATTGCCGCTCCCCGTCCGCAGTGCGGATGCGGTCGTGCGAAAACGCACGCGGCGAGTGGCGGCGGGGTCGGTCACTCCGTCTCTTCTTCTTCGACCTGTCGCTGGTCGACCGTCTCGACCTCGGGGAAGAGGTACGGCGGCTCCGGAACCGGAACCATCGTGGTCTTCAGCTTGCTCGTGCCGTGGACCTCCTTGCCGAATTTCCGGTTGTGGCTCACGTCGGTCTGGATGCTCCCGCCCCACAGCCCGAACCCGGCGTGCGCCTCGGCGCTCACGTCGATGTTCGTCTCCCGTTCCGTGGTCGTCTTGATGTCCATCTCGACCTCGATGACGGCCTCCGAGAACTGGTAGAAGGTCGGGAACAGCCCGGCCTGCAGCAGCGACGTCTCGATCGGAGTGGCCTCGGAGTAGGTGACCTCGCCGTCCGTGTCGATCGTCCGCGTGATCGCCGGGACCACGTCGATCTTCGTGTCGGCGAGGATCTTCGCGACCTCGACCGAGTTCATGTCCAACTGATTCTGTGCGTCCGCGATCCCCTGACCCATGCTCGCGATCATTTCGGGGAACGGTACGTCGAGTAGCTCTTGCCCTACGGACATTCTTAAACAATTAACGTAATAGATATTAAATAGGTATGTAAGAAGTTGGAGAGTATATTCCCTAATTTTGAGGGAAAATGTAAGACGTATATATCGCGGAATCGCAATACGGGGTCCCCGTCTGACGCGTCTCATTCGGGTCTGCGAGCGGTAATTACCGTGATTGACGATCGGGGAGCTTCAGACCGGGCGAGTGCGAGACGAGGGGATCGATCGAGTCGAGGACGTGAGTGAGCATACGACAGAGCGGACGTGGGTGTTTGTGTGAGCCGGAGGAAGGTTCAACAGGATACGCATACGACATGTATATATGGGGACTCGCGACGTTCGGCTCGATGAAGACGTATACGAGCGAATTAAAAGCGAGAAGCGACCGAACGAGACGTTTTCAGAGACGATCGATCGGCTCATCGGCGAAGCGTCGCTGCTCGATCTGGTCGGTGTCTTAAGCAACGAGCAGGCAGCAGAGTTCCGGCGTGCAATTGAGGAGTCCGACGAGGCGGGAAAATTAGAGATCGACGATCTCTGCCGGCATGTTGACGGTCACATTGACTGATAGCACAGGGTGAGGAGTAATTACTCCCACGTCTATTCATTTACTGTTTATCTATCTCTTTATCACTATCTTGTTGCTCTTTATCTCTGTTTTCTCTTGAAATCAAATTTATCGACGGCCTTGATAAGTCAAGAAGGCCCCTTAGACCCGCTTCAGGTGAGCCTTCTAGATAATCGCGGTACTGCGTTTCGTATATGGGGCCAGAGGATGCTGTGATATCGCTTTTCATGTAATCCATTGGAAGAGACTTGGTATATAGAATCATCAAAAGAAACGGGAGCAATATCAAATGGATTCCTATAGACTCCTCAACTATAAGGCTATAAAAAAGAACCAAAATCAGGATAGCCCACATCATAATGCAAGCCTTAGAAACAGCTAAGAACTGTTCCATAACAGCAATTATCCGATCATTATGATCTATCCGTACCACATATTCTCTCAATTTTACTTTATAATATTCCACTCTGTCATACTCGTTGGTGAGAGCCAAGAATACATCGTTGGGATTTGATCCATTTGCTATACCTCTCGCTTCCAACCCCATCGCAGAAGTATTCAATATTAGTGCCAAAGCATAGATGACCATACTACCTTTGAACACAGTGTTGGCGGTGAATGCTCCAAAGTAAATATTAATCACATCTTGATCACTGAGAGCCAAAATATAGATCTCATTCAATATCTCAAAATTTAATGCCCCGATAATTGCTGCTGGTGCTGTAATAAAAAGAAGGAGCAATCGCAGAACCCGAAGTCCCTCGTCAGAGAAGTTACTTAGTGTATCACGCTGCTCCTGAAGACGCGATTTGGCCATCTCCAGTTCCTCTTTCAGAACGTCAGAATCGAGATCAATCTCTAGTGACTTGTCTTCTTTCCATTGCATATTTCTAAGTGAATCAGGTGGCAATAACAAGTTTATCCCGTCTTGGAGCGTCGCCGATTACTCCAACCGGGCGGCTTCGCCGGCTAGGTATTCCTTGACCTGTTCGATCTCGGCTTCCAAGTCAGCCACCTTCCGCTGTAACCGTTGGCGCTCCAGCTCCGCCTCGATGTACAGCGAGAGGTCCATCCCCCGCCGCGGCGTCGCCGACTCTAGGTAGTCAGCGGCGCCAGCGTTAGCGCTCATCATCCCCAGCACCTCGCCGAAGGCCATCTCTGCCTCCGGTCTCAGCATCCGCCGGAAATCCTCCAGTTCCTTCGAGCGCTACCAATCATCGTCTGCTTCATCCTCCTCGGCGATACACCTCAACCTTCAAACGCCATCGCTGTCAAGTATAAAGCATCAGTCCGCCCTCCCCGAATTGAACTCGCCGAGACAGTCCGGGCGTGCGGCTCGCTTCGCTCGCCGGTCCGGGCTGTGACTCGTCTGCTCAATTCGGTCCGTGAGACTTCTGGCTGCTCACGTTGTTCGCAGCAGAAGTCCGCCCTCCCCGAATTGAACGGGGGACAAGTCGATCTACAGTCGACTGCTC
>ENA-ORDC01001589-ORDC01001589.1-marine-metagenome-genome-assembly--contig:-NODE-1589-length-16168-cov-2.979802_pt1 | contig 16168 bp, 16 predicted proteins | sample MGYA00237783_ERZ508515 | MGnify/ENA primary metagenome ERZ508515 (study PRJEB26186, sample SAMN06268792) | marine metagenome | isolation source: Eden Landing Ponds, San Francisco, CA, USA | place... | reverse complement strand
CTCCCGACCGTCACGCCGTTCGAGGCCGGCACGCCGCGCCGCCACACGAGGCTGTTCTCGACGGACGACTCGCCGCTGACCGTCCTCGCGGGTGAACTCGTCGTTCCCTCGACCGCGTCGGCCCCGTTCGCCGAGGAGGTGATCGAGTGGGCAACGCGGACCAGCGCCCAGCAGGTCGTGGTTCTCTCCGGCGTGCCGGTCGCTCACGGCCCCGACGACCATCGCCCGTTCTACATCGCCTCCGAAGGGTACCAGACGAACCACGACCTCGCCGGTGCCGACGTGCGTGCGATGGCGGGTGGCTTCCTCGACGGCGTGAACGGCGCCGTCACGGCCGCGGGGATGGACGCCAGCGTCGACACCTGTGTCTACACGACGCCCGTCCACGCGCAGGCGCCGGACGTCGAGGCCGCGCTCAGACTCGTCGACGCGTTCGCCGCCGTCCACGACCTCGACCTGGACACCGGGCCGCTCCGGGCGTTCGCCGACGAGATCTCCCGCTACTACACGGAATTCGCCGAGCGGATGAACGCCGACCGACCGGAGGAGCGACTCCCGGAGGACCGGATGTACATGTAAGAGCGACCCACGGGCCATGTTTGCACGCCTGCGGCCAACCCTTTATCCGTCGAGCATCTAGGGTGTGTATGAGCCGAAGCCCCTCCATCCCCGACCCGGACGACGGCTCCGCGGCGGACGAGAAGATGGCGCTGTTCTGCCGGAGTTGCGGCCACCGAAGCTCGCTCGACGGCGACTGGCTCGTCCGCGAAGGGAGCGACGGCTACCGGATCGTCTGTCCCGACTGTGGCACCGTGATCGTCGACCAGCCCGTCTTCGGGGCGCTCGCGTAGCTCCCTACGGCGCCCGAACCCCGTCGTCGGTGACGACGGCGTCTACGAGGTGGAGCGGCGTCGCGTCGTACGCGGGGTTCTCGATAGTGAACCCCTCCGCGGGCTCGCGCATCACCTCGGCGGGGTCGCGATTCTCGTTCTCGAAGGCGAAGCCGCCCGACTCGATGATCTTCGACGAGGAGCCGACGAGGTGGACGGGAACGGCGAGTTCGGCTGCCGTCGCCGCGATGGGGAACGTGCCGACCCGGTTGTAGTACGTCTCCTCGACGATACAGGTCATCCCGAACGCGGCGACGTCACAGTCGGCGAGGACGTGACCGGCCGCCGAGTCGACGAGCAGGTGCGGCTCGACGCGGTCGATACCGGCCAGCGTCCGCACGGTCTTCCGACCGAGATAGCGCGGTCGCGCCTCCGTGACGTACACCTCGAGATGCGTGCCGTCGCGTGCCGCCAGTTCGATCGCCTCCAGTAGGGTGGAGGAGTAGTCGTGAGTCAATACGGTCATCCCGTCCTCCAGCCGGTCGGCCGCGGCTTCGGCCGCTTTCCGCTTGCCCGTCCGTATCTCCGTCACCAGCCGGTCGATAACGGCTTCCGTTCGTTCTTTCGCCTCTGCCACGTCGTCGACGTCGGCGGCCGCGACCGTCTCGACGATTTCGCGCTGGGAGGTGTGGAGCGTCGCGTGGGAGGGATTCGCCCGACGGAGCGCACTCGAGTTACGCTCGAGGTCGCGCACGTACTCCTCGACCGCGGGGTACTCCCGGTCGAACAGTTCACGCAGCGCCTCCGCGGCCTTCACCGCGACGATCGAGGAGGAGTGTGTCTGCATCCCCTCGATCTCCGCGACAGTCTCGTCTATCATAGCGGGCGGTGGCACGGCCCGGGCAAAACGCTTCTGGGTCCGCTGCCGGGCCGCTCAAGCCCGCCGAGCCCGTAGTCGACGTATGGTTACGGTCACGTACCACTGCCCGCGCTGTGGCGCCGTCGCGGCGCTCGAACGCGACGCGTATCTCGCCGACAAGTGCGTCACCCCGGAGCCGCTCGACGGCTGGGAGTATCTCCCGGCGTACGAACTCGACGGTGAGGGCGACCCGGGGGAGCGCGCCGACAGCGCGGACCAGAGGTCCGCCGGCAGTGCGGCGGAGCCGCACGACGGCGTCGAACTCGTCTGCGGCGCGGCCGAGACGGACGGCGAGGGCTGTGGCGAGGCGTACTACCTCTCGTTCGTGCGGTTCGAAGAGGGGACGGAGGTGGAACCGGACCGCCCGGCCGCAGTCGACGCGGCGTTCGATTTCCTTCGCAGATGAGCTCGCTTCGGCTCCGTCGGTACCGAGCGCCGTCACGATGCCCCGTGAAACCGCGTCACGTGGCTGTCTCCCGATGGGAAGCTACTTAAGCGGGTAGGAGAAGCCCGTGACATGGCGAACTGTCTCAACTGCGACTCCTACGTCTCCGAACAGTACGTGAAGGTGTTCGCCCCGGACGAACTCGACAGCGTTCGCGTCTGTCCGCACTGCGAGGACAAGATGCGCGACGGCAACAGCGTCCGCGAGGCGCGGGCACCACGCCAGCAGTAACTACCCCTCCGGATCGTCCGTCGTCCCGCTTCGCTCCTCTCGGCTCGACTTCTCGGGCAGGAGTCGCTCCGCGGCCGCCCCGATACGTCGATAGGTGAGTTTCACGTACAGTCCCGCGATGAACGCGAGTCCGGCGACGAGTCGGTCGTTGCCGAACTCCGTCCCCTCCGTTCCCGTTCCGAGCAACAGCGCGGCGAGGAGGTACACCCCGGCGCCGAGCGGAATCGCCGCGATGACGTGGAACTGATACTCCAGCACGTCGGCTGGCGTTCGGTCAAAGTCGACGACGAAAGCGGTGAACACGTAGCCGAACGCCCCGAGGACGCTGAACGCGTACACCTCCCACGGCACCGGTACGGAGAAGTCGTGTCCGGAGCTGAGCCATCCCGGGGCGGCGTCGCTGACCAGCAGCGTCGTTCCTGCCGCCGCGGCAGCCAGTATCAGCATGTCGACGACGAGCAGCGCGACGGCGCTCGACGAGCGATACCACGGCGTTCCCGGCTTCTCGCCGGCGTCCCCCTCGGTCCCCACCATACGGGCACAACGACCGGGCGGCGTAATCGTTCTTTCCCCCGTGCATGCGGCGCAAAATGAGCCGTTCGGAACGCTAGCCCGTGTTATCGGTGGGAATACATTTATATTAATTCGCGGAATCTTGGTAATTGGTGTCAACCTATGGGTGGGGAGTACACGATACGCGGTACAGTCACGACACCGGCCGGTCCGGCCGGCGGTGTGGTCGTCGAGGCCGTCGACGCCGACCTCGGTCCGGACGACAGCCTCGCGACGACGACCACTGACGACGACGGCCGGTACGAACTCCGGATCGACCCGGCGGACGCCGGTGGTCTCCTCGAAGGCGACCCGGAGCTGTATCTCCGTGTGAGTCACGGCGACCGGACGAGTCGTGTCGAGGTTCCCGCGCCGTCCGGTCGTGACGTCATCGAGGTGGACGTAGAGCTCGGCCCCGGCGGCTCCGGCGTCGAGACGGGTCGCGGTGTCACCGACGGTGCCGGGACACGCTCGCAGATAAGTCCGACGTCGGGCGGGACGACGGACCGACGGCCACGGCACGGGATGATGGAGCATCGCGGGATGGCGAACGTCCCGCGAGACCCGGCACATCCGGGTCGGGGGCGGTTCGGTCGGATGTTCCCGAACCTCGCGCCGGCCGAACACGACGCCGGGTTCCTGCAGCGGGTTGGACTTCCGGGGAACGTTCTCGAGGAGCAGCCGGACTCGCCCGCGGGCGATGCGGACACGGTCCCGGCGGGGTTCGTGTTCCTCGGTCAGTTCATCGACCACGACATCACGCTCGACCCGATCTCGAGCCTCTCGAAGCAGGCCGACCCGGACGCGCTCCGGAACTTCCGGACGGCCCGGCTCGACCTCGATTCCCTCTACGGGGCCGGCCCGGAGGCACAGCCGTTCCTCTATCGGCAGGACGACCCCGAGAAGTTCCTGCTCGGTGAGAACGACGCGGGGGAGCGTGCCGACCTCCCGCGGAACGGCGAGGGGACAGCGCTCATCGGCGACATGCGCAACGACGAGAATCTCGTGTTGTCACAGCTCCAGCAGGCGATGTTGCGGTTCCACAACCGCGTCGTCGACCACCTCCGGGAGACGACCGGCGAGGAGGAGGTGTTCGAGGAGGCCCAACAGCTCGTCCGCTGGCATTACCAGTGGATTGTGCTCCACGAGTATCTCCCCACGGTGTGTCAGGAGCCGGTCGTCCAGGACACGCTCGACGACCGGGAGCTGTTCACCGTCGACACCGGCGAGGGGGCGTACATGCCGGTGGAGTTCGCGGGCGCGGTGTACCGGTTCGGCCACAGCCAAGCGCGATTCGAGTACGAGATCAACGACGAGTTCGGGACGGGGAAGCTGTTCGGCCCGCCGGGTGACGACGACGCGTTGAGCAGCGGCTTCGAGCCGGTACCGTCGCGGAAGGTCGTCGACTGGCGCCACTTCTTCGAGTTCGGCGGGACCGAGCCACAGCCAGCCCGGGAAATCGATCCGAAGCTGGCACCCGACCTGCTCGAACTGCCGTTCATCGGTGCAGCCGACCACGAGCCGTGGGAGCGCTCGCTCGCGTCACGTAACCTCGTCCGCGGGCGTCGGCTCGGGCTCCCCTCGGGGCCAGCGGTCGCGCGACGGCTCGGCGAGGAGCCACTCTCGAACGCCGAATCCGGGTTCCACGAGGCGCTCGACGCTCACGGACCGGCGGGCGAGCACGAGGCGCCGCTGTGGTACTACACCCTCGCGGAGGCGAGCGAGACGACCGGTGGGGAGACGCTCGGTCCGGTCGGGAGCCGGGTCGTCGCGGAGGTGCTTGCCGGCCTCGTCGACGCCGACCCGCGGTCCTTCCGCACGATACAGCCGAACTGGACGCCGACGCTTCCGGCCCCGGTCTCCGGGGGCGGCACCGACTACCGGATGGCTGACCTGCTCGCGTTCGCGCTCGACTACGAGGTGTGAGTCGACCTACCCCTTGATGTTGCAGACGGGGAACGTGCGGGCGACGGTGTCGCCGATACCGAGCGCGTCGGAGACGCGGACCACCTCGTCGACGTCCTTGTAGACGCCGGGCGCCTCCTCGGCGATGGTCGCGCCCGACGAGGCCTTCACGTACACCTGCTGTCCGTCGCGGAGTTCGTCCTGTACGTCGCCGCCCCAGAACTCGTTTTTCGCCTGCGTCCGGCTCATCAGCCGCCCGGCGCCGTGGGCGGTCGAGCCGAACGTCTCCGCCATGGAGTTCGCCCCGCCGGAGAGTACGTACGAGCCGGCCCCCATCGACCCCGGGATGATGACCGGCTGGCCCGTCTCGCGGTAGGCCGACGGCACCTCCGGGTGGCCGGGCGGGAACGCCCGCGTCGCACCCTTCCGGTGGACGAACAGCTCCCGCTCGCCCGCGCTCGTCTCGTGGATTTCCTTCTTCGCGATGTTGTGTGCCACATCGTACAGGAGCTCCATCTCCATCGCCTCCCACGGCCGGTCGAACACGTCGGCGAACACCTGTCGCGTCCGGTGCATGATCAGCTGTCGGTTCACCCACGCGAAGTTGATACACGCACACATCGCGCCGTAGTACTCCTCGGCGAGCCGCGACCCCGCGGGCGCGGCCGCGAGCTCCTTGTCCGGGAGCTCCGCGAGCAGGTCGTCGTGTTCCCGCTCGATCTCGCGGAGGTAGTCGTTGCAGGTCTGGTGGCCGAGCCCGCGCGAGCCACAGTGGATGAGCACGACGATCTGCTCCTCGGTGAGCCCGTACGCGTCGGCGGTCGCCTCGTCGAAGATATCCGTGACGCGCTGCACCTCGAGGAAGTGGTTGCCGGAGCCGAGGCTTCCGAGCTGGTTCCGTCCACGGTCCTTCGCCTTCTGTGAGACGGCGTCGGCGTCGGCGTCGGGACGCCGCCCCTCGTCCTCGCAGTGGGCGAGGTCCGCCTCGACCGCCCACCCGGCTTCGAGCGCCCAGTCGACGCCGCGCTCGAGGATCGCCTCGACGGTCGGGGCGTCCCCGTCCACGACGCCGCCGCCCCCGAGCCCGGTCGGGACGGCGTCGAACAGCGCGTCGACGAGCTCCTCCTCGCGGCCCCGGAGCTCGTCGTACGTGAGATTTGTTCTCATCATCCGGACGCCGCAGTTTATGTCGTATCCGACCGCTCCGGGCGAAATACAGCCGTTCTCGGCGTCGATACCTGCGACCCCCCCGACCGGGAAGCCGTACCCCTGGTGGCCGTCGGGCATACACAGCGCGTAATCCGTGACGCCGGGCAAATGTGTCGTGTTCCGAAGCTGCTCGAGCGTTTTGTCGTCGGCGATCCGTTCGAGCAGCGAGCGGCTCGCGAGCACGCGCGCCGGCACGCGCATCTCACCCTGTCGGGGGATCTCCCACACGTACTCGCGCAGGCGGTGGAGCGTCACGTCGCCCGCGTCGAAGGTTTCGGTCATGTCCCGAACTCGGCCGGCTGCGCCGGAATAGCTTTCGCTAGTCCGCCGGTGCCGCGTCGGGCTGCGTCCGCTCGTCCGCACGGCGGTCGAGCAGGTTATCGAACGAGTACGGACCGGCGCCGAGGGTGAACACGGCCGAGGTCAGCCCGAACAGCGAGACGTGAGCCAACACCGGGTCGTCCGGAAGTCCGAACAGCGTCGTCGTCAGTACGACGAACGCGACGGCGGCGGTGCCACGGGTGAGAAAGCCGGCGAGCAGCAGCAGGCCGACGCCGATCTCCGTCGCGGCCGCGCCGACCACCCACACGCCGGGGTCGACGGGAACGACGGCGGTGAGGTCGTACTTCTCGACGACGAGTACCGCACGGCCGGGGTTCAGCAGCTTCTCGACGACGCCGAGGTAGACGAACGAGAGGCCGAGCCCGAGCCGGATGGCGACGGGGACGAACGCCTCGTAGCCATCGACGCGGGCGGACAGTCCGGCTGCGACCCGATGGACTGGGTCGACCTGACGGTAGTAGGTCCCCGGCGTCGACGCGAGCCGGCTCAACATCCCGTCGCCGCTCGGACGGCCCGACCCGGCGAGCAGGATGGCGACGAACGCGAACGGGTACTCCAGCGCGAGCAGCAGCGCCGGCTGGAGGACGGCTCCGGCGAGCCACAACACGAGCCCAACGAGCGCGACCGCACGGGTCGCGGTCCCCGTCAGGAGGAGAAAGCCGACCGCGATGAGCGGGATGCGGAACTCCGTCCCAACCAACGGCGTAAAGAGATAGCCGGCGAAGCCGGCGCCGAGTGTCGGCAGCCCGATCGAGAGCCGCAGCATCCACGGGACGAGGTCTCGGTACGAGTCGAGCGTCGCCGCGAGGACGCGGAAGTCCATGACCCGGCTCCGGAGCCACACGCCCGCGACCACCGCCAGAAGCGCACCGACGGTGCCAGCCGCGAACAGTGCCGCGTTGAGCGGGTCGGCGAGCGTCTCGGCGACGAAGCTGAACGCGTCGATCACCTCCTCCGGATCGTCGGTGACGTAGTCGATGTGAGCTGGAAACGGGCCCATGCTACGGAGTGACAATCCCCAGCGACTAAACTCCGGCGTCAGCGCCCGGTTCCGACCGCCAGCGTTCGCCGTTCAGACGTCGAGTACGACGTAGGCCCGCCACCCGTCGTCGGTTCGGGCCACGGTCATCTCGGAGTAGGTGACGGCTTTCACCTCCCGGGCATCGACGGTCTCGAACGGGAGCCCACGAGCGCTCGCGTCGACGCGCCAGCCGCCGCCCGTCTCCTCGACGATCGCCCGGTGGTCGGCCGGCAACACCGCCCTGACGTCTCGCTGGTAGATCAGCTCGTCGAGATACTCGAACAGCAGCGCCTCCAACGACTCGCCACGTGCGGTGACGTCGAACCGCTCACCCCCGTCGGGAAGCTCGTCGCACATCGCCGCGGTGAGTCCGTCGGCGACGGCGGCGAACAGCGACCCGAGGTCCGGGGCGGTCGCAGCGACGGCGACGTCTGCAGTGTGCGACTCGAGGCTGAACCGTGGCTCACTCCCCATCGCGCTTCGCCTGCTCGGCCGGCGTCCCGTCGGTCGACTCCCGCGTCACCGAGTCACGACTCGCTGCTTCCGCCGGCGTCTGCTCCGTCTCCTCGCGTCGATCCGACGCCCGTCCGGCCTCCTCGGCCGGCACCTCGGCCGTGGACTCGCGGTCGCCGTCACGTTGCCGTTCTGCGATCTTTCCCGGCGTCTCGGAGTGTTCCGGTGCGACCGCGTCGTCGTACTCGGCGCGCCGCCGGTTCTCGGTCGTGTCGTTGTCGTGGCCGGGCGGGGTCGCCCGACGGACGATGGTCTCGTCGCCGGCCAGCCGCTTCATCTCGGCCTCCGTGAGCCCGTGCTGGTCCGTGCCCGCACCCTCGCCGAAAGCAACACCCGAGGTGACGATCGACCGGATCCCCTGTTCGACCGTTAGGTCGACGTCGACGACTCGGTCCCGAGAGACGTGGATGACGAATCCACCCATGACCGGGTTCGGTGCCATCGGCATGAACAGCGTCACCATGTCCTCCTTGCCGACGTCGCGCTCGATGACGCTCGGCGTTTCGGCGGTCTTGAACGCGACCGTATAGGAGCCATCGCCGGGGTACTCGACGAGCTTCACCTCCTGAAAGCTGTCCGTGTCCGAGTCGAGCATGATGTCGGACATTTCATCGAAGGAGGTGTAGACGGAGCCGATGCCGGGGAGCGCGGCCATGAGGTCGTCGAACTGCTCGCCGAGCTTCGTCCCGCGCTCGGTGAACTCGGCGAGGAAACCGAGCACGAGTATGACGGCCAGCAGCGCGGCCAGCGTCACCATCTCGATGAGGAGATCTTGGGTGTCCTGTGCGACGAACTGACTGTTCTGTATCGCGTTCGTGACCGGGGCGAGCTGGCCCGAGATGGAGTTGGCGATGAAGCCGAGGATGAGCAGCGTCACGCCAAGTGGGAGGATGATCGCGGTGCCCGTGATGAGCGAACGGCGGACGACCTCCTTCGGGGACTTCGGACGTTCCGCGGCCGGCTCGTCCGTCTCCGCCTCGGTCGCGGGAGTCGCCATACCGCGTTCCTCGGCGGCTGCGCCCGAAAGCGTTCCGGCCGGCAGCGTTGGAGTTATACTCGCCGGCCAAGTAACGGATGACAGTGAGTGCCACCGTCGAACTGCGCGTCATCGGGCGGGGCGACGACACGCTCGTCGAGGACGCGTGGGCACTGAAAGAGCGGATCCGACGCGACGAGGGCGTCTTGCGCCAGCGTCGCGGCTTCTTCACCGACGCCTATCGGCGGTCGACGACGTACGCCTTGGTCGAGCGCGGTTTCGAGGGGGAGTCGCTCGTCGGTTTCGCCTCCGTCCGCCGTGACGGCTACATTCTCTTTCTCGCCGTCGAGCCGGAACACAGGGGTGAGGGGTACGGCAAGCGGCTCGTCGCCGAAGTTGCCGACGATCACAGCAGCGTTACCTGCCACGCCCGCACGACGAACGAGGGGGCGCTCGCCTTCTACGAGGGAATCGGCTTCGAAGTCGTCCGCCGGATCGACAACTACTACGAGGACCACGGCGACGCGTACTACCTGAAGCTCGGAGACGATTCGCTGGCCGACAAGCTGTCGCGGTTCATCGGTCGGTAGCAGTTCCGCCACGGCCCCACGGGCGACGGCCACGGCCGGGGGCGAAGGACACGCTTTTGCGTTCGTCCATCGTTTCCCCGGAGAGTGATGGACGAGCGGACGCGGTCGTATCTCGCGGGACGGTTCGGCGACTACTACCGCCGGAGCGGCCTTGAGGGGCCCCCTGCAGCCAGCCAGCGCGAGTGGGGTCACATCCCGTTTACGCCCGGCGACGGCACGACGATGGTGCGCCATCAGTCGTGGCTGGACGTGGCCGGCGGCGGCTCGCTCGTCGACTTCCTCGTCCGACAGCAGCCGCGCCACGTCTACTACTCCGCGGGTCGCTACCGCGACCCCGGAGCCGACCGGATGTCCGAGAAGGGGTGGCGTGCGGCCGACCTCGTCTTCGACCTCGACGCCGACCACCTCCCCGGCGTCGACGCGGACGGCGACTCGTACGCTGACATGCTCCGGACCTGCAAGGACGCGCTCCGTCGCCTCCTCGACTTCGTCGAGGGCGACTTCGGCTTCGAGGAGGTGGATATCGTCTTCTCCGGCGGCCGCGGCTATCACGTCCACGTCCGCGACGAGGGCGTCCTCGAACTCGGTCGCGACCAGCGCGACGAGATCGTCGAGTACGTCCGGGGGCCGGACGTCACGTTCGACGACGTCGTCCGGACGGAGACGGTCGACGGGATCGGACTGAAGAACCCGACACAGAAACGGTCGCTCCCCACCGACGGCGGGTGGGGCGCCCGCGTCCACCGCCACCTCATGGCTCTGATTGACGAGGTGCGGGACCTCCCGGAGGACGAGGCGCTCGCTCGGCTCCGGGAGTTCCCGAACGTCGGTGAGGGGAAAGCGGCGGCGATTCGCCGTGCGGGGACCGAGAACTACGACCAGCTCGCTGCCGGGAACCTCGACGTCCACCCCGCGGTCGTCTCGCTCGCCAAACAGCTGTTCGAGCGCGCCCTCGAGACGGACGGCGCGCCGATAGACGAACCGGTCACGACGGACATCAACCGGCTCATCCGGCTCCCCGGGAGCCTCCACGGGGGGACGGGACTCGTCGTCACGCCCATCGACCGCGACGCACTCGACGCGTTCGACCCGCTCGACGACGCCGTTCCCGAGGTGTTCCTCGACCACGAGATACGCGTCGACGTGACCGACCCCGGTCCCGTCGAGTTCCGCGGCGATACATTTACCCTCAAGGAGGGAGAGTGTCGACTCCAAGAAGCACTCGGCGTGTTCCTCATGGCACGGGGGCGCGCCCGCAAGGTGGCAGAATGAACCTCGACGAGCTCCAGAGCATCCAGAGCCGGGAACGACAGGCGACGAGCCTCCAGGAGCTCCGCCCGACGTTTTATCAGGACGCCGGCGAGTTCATCTGCGAACTCGTCCGCGAGCGCGACCGCGCGGCCGAGCGAGCCGACGACCCGTTCTCCTCGCCGGAAGTTCGCCGACTCACGGACGACATCGAGACGGCAAAATCGACCGTCGAGGCGCTGTACGAGCGCCGGATCGGCAAGGTCGTCAAGAGCGCCTCCATCGCCGCGGCGGGGATGCCGGCTGACGACGAGGGGCTCACCGAGGAGGAACGGCAGCTGTTCGACACGCTCGTCGACCGCATCGAGCGCAACCGCGACCACGTCCTCGACGGTGTCATCGACGGTGACGGCTCGGAGATCTCCTGTGCCCGCGGTACGGAACCGTCGGAACGACAGGCCGACGCATCGCCCGGCTCAGCCGGGTCGGACGACAGGCCGAGCCCGGGCCCCGTCTCCGACTCGTCCGACCCGGCACCCGAGCCCGACTCGACCTCGGACCCCGAACCGGATATCGAAACGACTGTCGAGCCCGAGTCGGGGGCTGCGGCCGACCTCGGGCTCGATCCGTCGCCGGATTCCGAGGAGCGTGCCGACGGCCCGGCTGACGGCGTCAGCGCCGCGGAGATGATGGGGTCGGGGACCGACGACGACGGCTTCGTCCCCGACGACGTTGCGACGGTCCCCGACGACACCACCGGCGACGACGGTCCGCCCTCGGAACCGAGTTCTGACGGTTCGGACGACACCGCGCCGTCGTCGGACTCCGTGGAGCGAACGACGGTTCGGATCACCCGCGATGTCGGCGAGGTGTTCGGCGTCGACGAACGGTCCTACGAGCTCTCCTCCGACGACGTCGTCACGCTCCCGGCCGAGAACGCCGGGCCGCTCGTCGACCGGGACGCCGCCGAACGGCTGGAGTGAGTGGATTCACGCGGTTTCAGCGTTCGCTCCTGTGGTTGGTGTCCTCGTGAGGTTCCCTGTTGAATCCCACTCGCCACCCGCGACGGCGACCTCGTAGGGGATGGCGACGCTGCCGCCCCGATACCTCGCGTCTTCCCACCCGTTCAACTCCTCGTCGGGGATGTGGGCCCGGTCGCAGAGCGTCATGACCGCGATCAGGGTGTCGTCCTTCGCGACGAAGATTCCAACACCTGCGACATCGTACTGCTCGTTCAGGATACCCTCCCGGTGGCTGTCCGACCGCATCCACGCTTCGGTTATCGCTGCGGCGTTGGTGTCTGGATTATCGAAGTCATCAAAACGGGTCGGTCCGATAATAACTTCTCCGTAGAGCGTACATCGTTCTACAGGATATCCTGCCCACTCGGCTCGGCCATGTGAGTCTCTGCCTGTCTTATTGTTTTCGTGGAATGAATGTGCCCGATTCATCTGGTGTATCTCTTGTGCATACCAGCGGTTCAGCCGCGATAGCTCCCCGTTCCAAAACAGCGGTTCGACGCCCTGTTCGGCTCGCTGGGCGTTCACGAATCGCATTACTTCCAGCTGGGCTGTTCTGACTTCTAACTGTCTGACATTCTCGTTGGTGGTGTATTTATCATCTAAACCCCTGTTCAACGATAGACGCCATTCTCCGTCTGGACCGGTGTGAGAGCGGGGCGTCAAATGGGCCGAGTTCCCTCTCGGTGTGTGCATCGAGTCCTCGACGTTCTCCGCGATGGCACCGACGAGTCCGATCTCAACCGATATCACGAGCAGAGATACGACGACGCCTCCCGCGATGATCAACCAAATCAGTCCTCGCCGCGAATCGTACTCTTGGTTTCGGTGGCGGATGCCTCCGCGGTCACGCGGCCCCTTCATTTAGCGAGTTGTGGGAAACTTCGTACAGTTGTTCCCTCCCTCTACTACCTCTTCTCTTCCTCTCTCCTCTTTTTCTTCTCCTGTCTCAGTGTCTCCGTTCGAATACGCCTCCGCTGCCTGCATCAGATACCTGCTCGCCCTGCGCATTTTACTACCCTTACAGAAGTGGGCGTCCACGATGGTCTGATAGAACCCGTACGTGTCATCATCGCGGAGCGAGGCAGCGTTATCGTACGCAGTGTAATACAGTGACTGTGCGACCTCGAAGTTCCGAATCGCGGTATCCCAATCCTCGTCATCGAACGCGAACAGCCCGTCGAAATACGAGACGTCTGCCTTGGTGAACGCTTCTTGTGCTAAGCCGATTCGACGGAATTCCGACGGCGCCTCCCGCGCTAATCGAGCCACCTTCACCCACCGAAGCGACTCGAACTCGCCGACACCAGGCGGATATCCGGTCGCTGTCATACTCTTTACGCCGTCTGTGAGTTCTTCCGCGGGGGCCTTCCACCGTTCGGGGGTCTGAATTACCTCTTTCATGTGTTCGAGTGCCTCCGCGTCGTCACCCCGTTGCCGTGCCCTGAGTCCGTTCCAAACACCGGTGTACGTCGTTTGTATCTCGGGATAGAGATTCGCTCCGGCCCGACCGATGACAGTTAGGCTCAGGAGTGCGTTCACCGTGTGTTGTTTCGGCGCTTCGTCTCGCAGTTCCTCTCTCGCGCCGTGTAGTGCGTTCGTAGCAGTGCTGATTCGGTCCAGAACGGGGTCCGGATCGAACGCCCTGAGCGCCTCGAAATCAAGGTGGTAGAGGCGGTTCTCGACGTCGTACACGTTCGCCTTCCGGAGCATCGCGAACGCCGCCGTCAACTCGTCGCGGGTGGTGTCGAGATGTTCGATTGCAGCGTCGGAAGGTGTTGGACTCGGCGTTTCCGTCGGAGATGGCGATCCGGTCGCGGTCGCAGTCGTCGTTCCGGTGGCCTCCGGTTCGGCCGTCCTCCGTTCGGCGTCCTCGCTGTTACAGCCTGCGAGTACAGCAGTGGTCCCGGCCACTGCACCGAGGAACGTTCGCCGGTTCGACGTCCTGCCCGCCGACTCGTCTCGGTTTTCGTTAGATCGAGTCATAGTCTGGCGGTGAACTCCTCCTTGTAGTCCTGCGTCGACTGTCCCTCCGAGCGACCGAACCCGCCGGCGTCGGTGTTCGCGTCGACCTGTCCGTTCGTTCCTCCAGGATCCGCGTTTTCGTGATCCGGAATGTTGTTTCCGCCGTGTTGGTCGTCGGCGTTCTCGGAAGAGCCTGTCGTCGGAGCGCCGATACCGCCTACCCACGAGCCGCCTCCCGAGGTCGATCCCGGATCGACCTGCTGTCCGTTCGCTCCACGGAGCGCGCCCTGTGGTCCTCCTCCGATGAAGTCGGCGGTTCCGCCTCCGGGCCCGTCAACGTAGCCGTTGTCGAACCGGCGGTTCCAGTCGATCACGTTGACGACTCCGTCGCCGGTGAGGTCGTTGTGGACTGTTTCTCCGTTCTTGGTGTAGCTTCCCGTCTCTGTTGCGGTGCTCGTCGTTTCTCCCGACTGCTGTTGTGTCGGGTTCGATCCTGAATCGTCGTCCCTGAGGTTGTTACACCCCATGCAGTGCTCCACCGGGTCGTCCGTGGTTGTCGTCTCTGTCTCACTACTTTCACTCTCCTCGACTTTCACCCACGTTACATCGTACTGTCCGACTGTACTAGCCCAGCTGGTCGAGACCTGTTTTTGTGTCCATGAATCTCCCCAAGAAGCCTCACAGCCACCGCTAGGCATGTTGCGTGCTTTTTCAGATGAATCTACATAATAGCATTTGACGGTGGACTTTTTGGTTGATTCATCCTGTATCATACTCTGGAGTATAATTTCGTCAGTCGCTTCCGCACCATCGTCGTCGGTAACTGTGATACTGACAGTTGTGTGTTGCCCCGGATCGGGCACGGTCACTGTCCGCGCCGGAGCCCACTCCACGTCGACGACACGGCCGTCAGGGTCGGAGTACGTCGCCGTCAGTGACAGCTCCTCACCGGCGGCGACCGACCCCGGATCCTGAATATCAACCTTCGGTGGATCGTTCGGCTCCTCGACGGCGAGTTCGGTCACGTTGACCGTGTGCGTGTCGGAGATGACACGTCCGGCGACCGTGGTCGTGACCTCGATAGTGTACGTTCCGGGCTCCGACCACTTCCGTCCGCTCGTGTCGCCGGTCTCGCCGTCGTCCCATCTGAGCGTGGCGTCGTCGGGAACTCCCGACGTCCGGGCCGAAAACGAGGCGAATATTCCGGTCTTCACCTCGGTCGGACCGACGATCTCGAGCGACGGAGCGATGACCTCCACGGTGAGCGAATCGCTCACGTCCGTCCCGTGTGCGGTCGCCGACGCGGCGACCGTGTACGTGCCGGGGCTGTTCCAGCGGCGGGTGATACGGCTGCCTTCATCGCCGTCTCGCCAGCGGATGACGGCATCACCGGGAACCTCGTCCGTGCTCGCGGTGTACGTGTGCACTTCGCCCGCGAACGCGGTCGTCGGGCCACTCACGGTGAGCGACGGGGTGGGTTGTGGCGCGCTCGACGACGAGTCAGTCACCTCCGTCGTCGAAGGGTCCGACTGTCGTGTGTCGCTCGGGTCCCGTGGTTGCACGGTGAGTTCGTCGCTCGCTTCGCGACCGTTCCCGTCGTACGCGGTGACGGTGACCGTCCGGGACGTCGTCGTCTCGAAGGTGCGGTCGAGCGTCGTGCCGGCTTCGGCGTCACGCTTCGCGACGCGCTCGCCGTCGACGTGCCACACGAGCGTCTCGACGGGCGCGTCCCCGTCGGTGAACGCTGCGGTGTAGCGTTCCTCGCTACCGACGGTCGGTCGCGTCGGGCCGGACAGCGAGACTGTCGGCCCGTCCGGCGGCGCTTCGACGGTGACGTAGAGGGTGTCGCTCCTCGTTGCACCCTCGTTGCCGGTCACCTCGACGGTGACGGCGTACGTGCCCGTCCGTGCCGCGACGAAGGTCGTTCGGGCACAGGTGACACATTCGGGCGTCGTGGCCGTCCCGTTCGGGGCCTCGATGTGCCACTCGTAGCTCGTTATCTCGCCGTCGGGGTCGCGGGAGCCGGTCGCGTCCAGGTGCACCGTGGCACCCTGTCGGACGGTCTGATCGAGCCCCGCGTCGGCGAGGGGTGGTTCGGTCTGGGGGGTGGAAGCCGTCGCCGCGCCCGGGGACGCGGCCAGCAGGACGCAGAGAGCGACGGCGGTCAGCGGCCGCATAGGTACGTTTCCCTCTCCGATATAATTTAAATATTAGTATTAGACGCGAAATTAACCTCCCGAGCGACCGGACGCTTCACCATTCAGGAGCTCCACCGCCACGAGGAAACAGAGCTGTTCGAAGGAACCGCTCGACACTCAGTGGCGGTACGACGGGACCGGAAGTACGGCGAGCGGCCGACGCGGGCCGTCAGTCGAGGACGACCAGCGGGTCCCGACCCATCAC
>ENA-ORDC01001588-ORDC01001588.1-marine-metagenome-genome-assembly--contig:-NODE-1588-length-16176-cov-19.202186_pt1 | contig 16176 bp, 7 predicted proteins | sample MGYA00237783_ERZ508515 | MGnify/ENA primary metagenome ERZ508515 (study PRJEB26186, sample SAMN06268792) | marine metagenome | isolation source: Eden Landing Ponds, San Francisco, CA, USA | place... | reverse complement strand
GCTATCGATCTCCTCGACCACCCAGGCGGATAACACGAAGTTCAGCGGGATCGAGATCCATCAGACAGATGGCGAAGGCCAAGCCGGTCTTAACCCGGCTCAAACGATCCGAATGGACGGAGACAGGGAGGGCTGGGAAGCAACGGCGCCTCAAGAGATCGCTGGGCAGACTAACCCAACGCTCACCCTCCGTGAGGGAGAAGAATACACCGTAACGTGGACGAACGTTGATGGAACGCCTCACGACTTCGTCGTGCAGGATAGTGAGGAAGGGAGACTGACCGGGACCGAGATCGTGGGAGATGAAGGCGCGGTGAGAACGCTAACGTTCACCGCCTCGGAAGAGATGGCCCAGTACATCTGTACCGTCCATCCGAACTCGATGGTCGGAGACGTCGAGATCGTCGATGCTGCGGGGAGTGATGTTCCCATCTCTACCCAGTTCTGGACGTACAACAACTCGGATCTCTCAGTCGCAGAACTGATCCAAGAGAGTGATAATGCCGGTTACGATGCTGTCGAACCGTATCAGCTCGATGACGTTAACGCGATATCGGCTGCACTCGAGGATAGCGACATCTACACGTCGAGTGCACACGTTGGCATCGGCTCCCTCGAAGGAGACAGCTTCGAGGACACGCTTTCGACCTACATCGACCTGGGAGCAGACACGCTCATCCATGCGTACCAAGGTGGTGGAACGTGGGAAAGCGAGGACACCATCATCGAGTGGGCCGAACGCGTTAACGACGTCGCGGACGCGACTGCCGCCGAAGGAGTCGAATACGGATATCACAACCACGACCAAGAGTTCCAGGAGATCGGTGATCGATTCGGCTTCGATATCTTCGCCGAGAACGTTAACGACAACGTCCACCTCCAGCTGGACGTCGGTTGGGCTCTAGTCGGCGGTGCGGACCCGGTTTCCGTTATCGAACGACACAGTGACAAGATCGACTCGATCCACATGAAAGACATGACCACAGATGGCGAATTCACCGAGATCGGTGAAGGTGATGTCGACATGGAGGCTGTCGCGACCGCGGCTCGCGAGGAAGCAGATGTCGACTATCTCATCTACGAGTACGACGGCGCTCCAAATCCGATCGAATCGATGAACACTGGTGCGGACTTCCTCGAAAACATCAACGGGTGATCCTACAATAGGTAGCAAAACCCACCCACCAATCCTCGTCTCCGAAGGATTGCCGGATGAGCAGAAGGGTTTGAGATACCACCGCTAAACAGTAGGTGGCGAAGTGGCTGAGTCGCCGCTTTCGTCGGCGGTGACGTACGTGTAGCAAGATCGATGCAACTGCGACGAAACAGTTGTATCATGCGGCTTCTTCGCTGGTGCTCACGGGTCTTGCTTCTTCGACGAAGCCGGACGGGACAGATCCGAACGGAGACTTCGCGATGTCCTCGATCGGAGTTCCTCCGACGGCGAATTCGTCCATACGACCGCAAAGGGGCTGCAACTGCCCCGGAGAAACAGATTGATCTTCACCATTGGAATCCGTTTGCAAAGTCGCTTCTCCGTCACTCGCGTGGGTAGAGTACGACGCCATGACATCCAGGTGGAGATCACCCAAGAGGCGGACGACACCCGCTGGAGCAGTGAGGTGTCGTCATCATCGACGACACGCACCCACAAGACGGGAGAGAGATCCCCAATGCCGGGGATTCTACGACCGGTGGGGAACGGATTCGTGTCGATGCGGTGGCTGAGCGCATCGACACTGTCCCGCGTACGATCGATGGACAGACCTACCACATCTGGACGCAGAAACGCGACGTAAGCCGTTTTGGTAAGGTGAAACAACTCATCACCGAGAAAGAATCAAGCGAACGAGTGAAGAGCCGAGGGTGCTACATCGTCTCGAACAAGATCGACGCGCCAGCGAGCCGTCTCATCGCGTACAACCCGTGAGATGAGGAGTGGAGACATTCTTCAGGGACACCAAGCAGGATCTTGGTTTTGGAGACTGCGAGCTTCGGTATGCCGCAGGTGCCAGTCGGCGCTGGCACCTGCTGATGCTGGCCTATAGCTTCCTCAAGCTCGGTGCTTCACCAGTGCCCTTGTTACTCTGGTACGCGCGAACTCTCACTCGACGCAGCATCGACGAGTAATGCCCCAGATCGAAGGTATGTTCGTCTAGCGTGCGAAGTCAAGAAGCTAGAGAGTGCCAAAAATTATAAATCACTATAGATAGATGTTCACTTGCATACTTGGTGGGGGGTGGAAGCCACACGAAAGTATGCGACGATGCCCATCTCGGGTAGGTAACAAGCATGTCTAAGCAACCACTTGACGGATTCAAAGAAGCGGATCGACGTACTGTACTCAAATATATCGGGGGCACTGGTGCTGTCGCTGCTGGCACCGGCCTCGGTGTCACGGCTTTAACTGGCTCTGCCGCTGCCGCCACGGTCAACATTTCGTCAGCCAATCCTGATACACTCGAAAGCGATGATGGTGAGGTCGACGAAGTGTTCATCAACCCCTCGCTGTCCGTCACCTGGGACGGGATGGACGACGTCGTCGGAAAAGTTCGCGTCCTTATCGAAGCCGCCACGGGTGATATCGACCTCGACCCGCCGGAGATCGAATCGCTCGAGTATATGCCCGTCTTCCGCGCGACGGGCTACGCAAACGGCACCTCCAACGAGACGGAGGACGAGACCGGACCCGGAACCAACGGCGAGTTCCACATCGACTGGTTCGACGGCGACGAGCAGATCTCGGTCTACGACGACGATGGCGCGCCCGATTACGAAGCCGGCGCGTACAACTGCGGCGCGACCATGGACTCGTACCTCGACGGCACGCTGATGGGCGATCCGATTGACGCCCAGAACGGGTATTACGGCGCTGCGGGCACCACCGACGCGTTCGAAGAGGAAACTGACACGGGGACGAACACGACAACGGTCTACCTCCGGTATACCGTCAGTCTCCACGCGCCGGACGCGAGCTTCATCACCGAAGACCGCTACGACCTCGACCCCGAAGACGTTCGACCTCACTCGCCTATCGTAATGGCCGACGGCGCGGACGGCCAGTACCCGGACCTCTCGGGCGACGAATACGGGACGAACGTCACTGCCGACGAGGCCGAAGACTACGACGACCTCGAAGCCGGCGATTTCGTCGCTGCGACCGCGGTCCCCTACGACGTGCTCCAGGAGAGTACGGACCACCCGGCGATCATGAGCACGTACACGCACTTCGACGTCACGGTGAACAACGAAGCCGCCGAAGCCGGCGTTTCCGGCGAATCCGGCGCTGGCGCCAGCGTCGACGAAGATATCGACACCATCGACTCCGGGAACACCACCGACTCCGGGAACACCACCGACTCCACCGGCGGCAACCAAACCGTGGACGGCAACGCGACGGGGGACAACTAATGCGGACGATTCAGCAATCACACGCACGCGAACGCACAGCGACGTATCGATCGGAGACTCAGCACTACGAGGTATTCTAAGATGATGAACCACAACGACCAATCGAACGCACGAGGCAGCGATAGCGGACTCGCTCAGACGATGTCGACCGGCCGCCGTCGTTTCCTCCAGGCGGCCGGGATCGGCGCGACGAGTCTCACTGGATTCGGGGGACTGGCCGCGGGGCAGAGCGACGATAACGTCATCCAGCTCGAAGCGGTCAACATCGAGGCCGGCGGCGGCCGCGGCCGCGGCGAGTACGTCTGGGAAGACGGCGAAGTACAAGGCCCCCCGGACAACGTCTGTAACTATGAGCAGGGCAACCACGTCTGGGTCGGCGTCTCGCCCGATTCGATCGACGGCCAGACGAACCCGACGCTCGACCTGACGGCCGGCGAGAGCTACACGGTCGAATGGACGAACACGACCGGCGACGCTCACAACTTCGTCATCGTCGACGCCGACGGCAACGAGATTCTTGCCACCGAGGAGGTCTCGGAAGAAGGTACCACGCAGGTCGTAGAGTTCGAAGCCACCGACGAGATGGCCGAGTACTACTGTGCGCCCCACTCGGGCTCACAGCGCGGCGAGGTCGCCGTCGGCGACGGCGGTGGCCCCATGCCCGGTCCGGACGAAGTGAACCTGATGATCGTGTCGGTCACGAAGGGGTACTCTCACCGCAACATCCCGTACGGGGTCGACAAGCTCAAGGGGCTGAGCGATCGGATTGCGGCGGAGACGGGCGCGAACACGGTCAACATCGATACCGTGCCCGAGGAGATTCCCGACGACGTGACCGAGACGAAGCCGGACGACTCGTCCGCGTTCCCGACTGACGCGAGCGAACTCGAAAAATACGACGCGATCATCTGGTTCAGTACGACCGGGGACGTTCTCGACGACCCCGCCCAGCGGGACGCGTTCGAAGAGTACATGCGAAACGGCGGCGGCTACGCCGGCATCCACGCGGCCGGAGACACCCATCATCCGGGCGACGGAGAGTGGGACTTCTACCTCGGAATGCACGGCGGTGCCTACTTCACCGGCCACCCGGAGAATCAGGACGCCGAGATCCACGTCACGGATCAGGTCCACCCGTCGACCGACCACCTGCCCGCCAGCTGGGAGGTCTACGACGAGTGGTACGACTACTCGAAAAGCCCGCGCGGCGAAGTACACGTCCTCGCGACCCTCGACGAGGACAGCTACGACGGCGCGGCGATGGAGAACGGCCGTAAAGATCACCCCATCTCCTGGGCACAGGTGTACCAGGGTGGTCGCGTCTGGTACACCGGGCGCGGTCACACTCACGAATCGTTCGACGAGGACGCGTTCATCGATCACGTCCTCGGTGGGATCCTCTGGGCCGGCGGCTTCGAAGAGGGTGACGCCACTGGCACGGTCTGGAACAGCTACACCAAGTCCCAGATCACGTCCGACATCTACGAGGGAATGAAGGTAGACACGACGCCCGACGGGCGCGTGTTCTTCACTGACCGCATTAGTGGCAGCGAAGACGGCAACACCGGACAAGCGCCGGTACGTGTCTACGATCCGGAATCCGACGAGATATCGACGGCGCTCTCTCTCGATGTGTACGCCGGTCAGGAAGACGGCTTACAGGGAATCACGTTCCACCCGGACTTCGAGGATAACGGCTGGGTGTTCATCTACTATTCACCCGCCGAAGTGGAGGGCGACCAGCCCTACAACCTGTTATCCCGGTTCACGGTCGACGGTGACACGATCGATCCCGACTCTGAATCGGAGATCATTCGGGTCCATACGCAGCGTGAAACTTGCTGCCACGTCGGCGGGGACATCGCGTTCGGTCCGGACGGCGAAGAGCTGTACCTCTCGACCGGCGACGACACGAATCCGTTCGAGTCCAGCGGTTACACGCCGATCGACGAGCGTGACGGTCGCGAATCATTCGACGCGCAACGCACCTCCGCAAACACGAACGACCTCCGAGGGAGTATCCTTCGGATCGTTCCCGAAGACGACGGCGGGTACTCGATCCCCGATGGGAACCTCTTCACGGGTGACGAGTATGCCGACGCACGCGAAAACGATGAGGTGCGCGAAGAGATCTACCTGATGGGGTGCCGAAACCCCTTCACGATCGAGGTCGACGAAGAGACCGGTCTGCTGTACTACGCCGACTACGGTCCTGACGCCGGCAGCTGGGACGCCGAACGCGGTCCGCCCGGGATTGTCGAGTTCAACGTGGTGAGCGAGCCCGGCTTTCAGGGCTGGCCGTACTTCACCGGCCCGAACATCCCCTACCAGGACTACGACTTCGAGACCGGCGAGTCGAGCGGCGCGTTCGACCCCGAGAACCCGATCAACGACTCGCCGAACAACACCGGGCTCGAAGAGCTACCGCCGGCCGAAGAAGCGTCGATCTTCTACGGCTACGGCGGTTCGATGGATAACCTGTACAACGAGGTTCCGGGGTATGCCCAAGAATACGTCCCGGATGACAACCCGTGGCCGGAGATCGAGGGCGGCGGTGCGCCGATGGCGGGACCGGTCTTCCGGTCCGAAGACGGCTTCGGTGACAACGCCTTGCCCCAGTACTACGACGGTAAGTGGTTCATTATGGAGTGGAACCAGGGCTGGGTCAAGTGCGTCTCGTTCGACGACGACGGAAACGTGATGGAGATCGAGCCGTTCCTCCCCACTGAAGACTACATCGGACCGCAGGACATGACCGTCGGCCCGGACGGGGAGCTGTACGTCCTGGAATTCGGTGCAGGGTTCTCCGACCCCAGCGACCCAGGCCTCTACGTAATCGAACAGACGGGCGGCGGAGAGGAGGATCCGGAACCCGAGCCGGAACCCGAGCCGGAACCCGAGCCGGAGCCCGCCCCGGTGTCGATCCCCTACGGACTCGATTCTGGCAGTGAAAACCACGGTCAGACGGCCACGATCGGGGGCTTAGAGTTCGACAAGCTTCCGAACGAAGGGGTCACACAGACCGGGAGTCACACCATCACCTCGCTTCTTGAGGCAGACGGTGAGTTCTCGATCGAGGGGACAGATAACGACCTGCTTTACAAAACCGAACATTACGGCCAAGGTATCGGATACGACATCGAAGTTCCGAACGGCACCTACGACGTGACGCTCCACTTCGCCGAGCTCTGGTGGGGCGTCGAAGGTCGCGGCGGAACAGATACCGGCGAAGGAGAGCGTTTGTTCGATGTCTCAGTCCAGGGAACGACGGTGCTCTCCGATTACGATATCTACGCCGAAGTAGGCTCTCTGACGGCAACCACGGAGACCGTTGAGGGTATCGAGGTCACTGACGGAGTGCTATCGATCTCCTCGACCACCCAGGCGGATAACACGAAGTTCAGCGGGATCGAGATCCATCAGACAGATGGCGAAGACCAAGCCGGTCTCGACCCGGCTCAAACGATCCGAATGGACGGAAGCACGAGAGGGGGGTGGGAAGTGACATCGTCTCAAGATATCGCTGGTGAGACGAGCCCGACGCTCACCCTCCGTGAAGGGGAAGAATACACCGTAACGTGGACGAACGCCGATGGGGCTCCTCACGACTTCGTCGTGCAGGATAGTAGTGGCGGCGAAGTGGCCGGAACCGATTACGTTAGCGATGAAGGCGTGGAAACAACGCTAACGTTCACTGCCTCGGAAGAGATGGCCCAGTACATCTGTACCGTCCATCCGAGTGCGATGGTAGGTGACATCGAGATCGTCTGATGCCTAGGACCTGATGAATCGCCGTGAGGCGGCAGGACAGGTCATCAAACCACTGGAAGTGACGCGAGACGTTAGCTGAAACCGCCGTTGGCGGCCAAGGCGAAGCAGCCGCCCCCGAAGGAGACGGGGGCTTCGCCGACGATGCCGTCGTTTCGCTCTGGGGTCTCCGGTTCACCCGGAAAAATTCTACCGCGAGGCACTTGGCACGCCGAGCGAGATACTACAAACACCGCCCGATAGCGGCCTCAAGCCAAGAGATTTCTCGCATCACTCTCACTAGATATCTGATCGGTTTCAGATGAAGACCTGGCGGGCGCTGCGGCGCCGAGAGTCGCAGCCGCACGATACCGCCGATCACGATGAACACTCGTCCTCGACAGCCATCCAGAGCACGCGACGCGGACCGTCAGCGTCGGCGATCATCTCGGAAACGATACATGCCCTCCTCGCGCGTTCGAACCGTCTGAGTCAGCGTTCGTCCGCGAGACCCAGCGAACGGAGCACCACACACTGACGGCAGACGATCGCGGACACGCGATCGACGACCGGCACGGACGATTCCCGAAACGGGCGCTTAGCACGGTCAACGAGGGTGAACTGAACATCAGTCGCAGATCCTTGTTCCGAATACCAGAACAATATGAGATCGATATTCGACCAGAGATACGAAGAGAATTACCTGCAATATACCGTTCTAAGACCTCTTCAGTCGGATTTTACGTTTGGGATTACATACGTACTAATGTAATTTGTATCGGAAGTTTTGTCAGCCATATGTTCTGTATGCCAGAATTAAGTTATTCAATTCGGAGCGGAACCGCGAACCGGAGTCCGTCAATCGCGGCTCGACTGGACGCGCGATCTCAGATCCGGTTGCGATCGCCTCCGGCAGATCGGTGACGACGAGCGGAATAGCTAGTAAACTACCCCACCCTACTTCGCTCACCCCATACGGGGTTCGCTCGTTGAGGGTGGGGCTTTGATGTGGACTCCCGGCAATCAGTCGCCAGCAATAGGCTGGTAACTCTCGCCGTTCACCGTCCCACCATTCACACGCACGTCTACTTGTGCGTCTCCGCTCCCCGACTTGGGCGAGGAACGGAGGCTGTGTCTCTGTTTCCGGGCGTATCGCACCCCGATATTCTTCGCTGCATTGTAGTCCGCGTTGACCTCGTACCCGCACTTCTGGCACTCAAAGTGTTCACCGTGGCGGTTGTCTTCATGCGTGAACCCACAGTCCGTCCGAGAACAACGTTGGGACGTGTGGTTCGGCTCAACTTGCTCCACGGAGACGCCTTGTTCTGGCGCTTTGTACTCGACGTACTCGTACAGGCGTCGAAACGCCCACATGTGGTGCCATTTCGCCTGCGGGAGACGCTCACGGATGTCGGTTAACTCCTCGAACACGATCACGTCGCAGTCGTGTTCGACGGCTTCCGAAACGATCTCATTGGCTACCGTGTGGATGTACTGCTTCCGCCACGCTTCTTCCCGCTTTCCAAGGCGAAGCAGGGCGTTGTGTGCAGCTTGCGTGCCACGCTGTTGCATCTCCCCACGCCGCTTCTCGAACTCGCGGCACCAATGGTCGTAGTCGTCACCTTGCCAGAACGTGCCGGTCGAAGAGACGGCGAGGCTGTTGACGCCGAGGTCGATACCGAGGACTGTTTGGTGCCCGGTATCTTCCGAAACCTCGTCATCATCGTCCTTCCGAGTCGTGATGTGGAAGTAGAACTCGTCGGTCGCCTTGTCGTATTGGAGGGTACTCGCCCGGAACTCATACCCGTCCGAAAGAACGTACTGTTCGTAGGGCGTCGGACTGTCCGCCGGGAGTTCAAAGTCGCACTCGACGCGCCCGTTGACGGTTGAGAGTGAAACTTTGTTCCGGTAGAACGTCGCACTCCGCTTGTCGTATACCATGCTCCACGACGTGAACTCTGGTTGGCTCACACGCTTCCCTTGTTTCCACCGTTCAACGACACCTTTCGTCGCTTGGACAGCGCGTCGGATGGCTTCTTGGACGAGGTTCGCGGTGAGTTCAGTTTCTTTCCGCAGCTCCGCGTAGAGTGCGTCTCGCGCAGTTGAGTTCGCCGTGACGCAGTTCGTGTAGGAATGGTCGTCCCAACAGAACTCGGCAGCACGATTCGCGCAGTGAAGGAACTGTCGCGCGGATTCGTGGAGGTCGTCGCGTCGCTCATCAGGAACGATGAGTTTGACCGGCGCGGTTCGACGCACCTCCATATTTCAGATTACTACTCGACGGTGGTTATATTCTCGGGAGTCGGGTGGCTACTGTCGTGCGGTTGCGTCGTCCTCAGTCGGTTTCCTCTCCGACCTACTCGCTCGCTACACTCGCTCCTTGAGGTCGGAGGTCCACCTTGAGTTATGCTGATCGCGCGTGGCATCCGTACGCATACCAAGAACTGTCCGCGTACAGGAACTCTCCCGTAACGAAGTCGTCCCGGTGCTTGAGAAACAACGCGCGTTCGTCCGTTTCCTCGGCCGATACCCGCCCCAACTCGGTATTCGTGTCTCAACTCGTCTACGAATACCTCCTGTGGTGCATCGTCGACGGCTACGAATACGTTTTTCGAGAATCCACCCAGAGTTTGTCTCGTATGAGGGGGCCATCAGGACGATCGTCTGTTGGACAGATCAGAACGAACACCTGCGGGACAGATCGGACCGGCGCCCGATCAGCAGTTGCCGTAGGCGGGCTTCTCGATGGATAGTACTCCAGGCCCGCGTCGCGAACGCTCCGTATCGATATGATCGTACGACCGAGATAGAAAGCGTTCGCACGGCTTCGAAGATACGTATTTAAGTCCGAATGACCGCCGGTTCCCCAATACTTAATTAAAGATGCCGTGATCGACTGGTATGGCGGAACTTGCCTTTTCAACGAACGCGTATACGCGCTTCGAACTGCCGGATGCCGTAGAGCGGATTGCCGACCACGGCTATACTGGTGTGGAAATCCTGGCCGATACCCCGCATGCGTATCTTCCAGACTTTGACGAAGATGATCAGGCCGCGCTCGAGACCGCACTGGAAGAAACGGGGCTCCAAGTATCGAACATCAATGCGAATAACACTTCCGCGTACTACGATGATGCGCCGCCTTCCTCCTTCTTTGATCCGACGATTATCACCACGGACGACGAAGATCGAGAATGGCGCATCGAATACACGAAGAGCGCGATCGATCTTGCCTCAGCAGTTGATTCCCCGGCAGTCTGTATCCCCAGTGGTCGCCCGCTCCCCGGGAATCCACCTGAAGAAGCACGGGAGTATCTGTACGACTCGCTCTACGAGATCGCTGACTACGCCGAATCCGCTGATGTCTCAGTCGGTATCGAATTCGAACCGGAGTTGCTCATCGAGTGTACAGACGAGGCGCTGACGGTTATCGACGAAGTGGGTAGCAACGCACTGGGCGTCAACCTTGACCTCGGCCATGCAGCCGTATCCGGTGAAGATCCGGCCGAAAGCGTTCGGAAATGCGCTGGCAATATCACAGGAATTCATCTGGAAGATATCGTCGGTGGCCGAGGGGGGAAGCATTATCATCGGATCCCCGGAGAGGGGGATATTGACTTTGAGGCCATCTTTGCGGCCTTAGACGATATTGGGTATGACGGCTTCGCGACGATGGAACTCTACACGTATCCACATGCGCCCGATGAGGCCGCTGCCGAGGCGTTTGAAGCGCTTGAACAGTACGTGGACTAGTACGTAGACAGACGACCGTGAGTAGGTCAGTAACTCACGATCGAACCCGGGAACCTGTCAGTAGACACCTTCTACCGGCGATCGGCGGAGACGGTAAACTCGCATTCAGATTCAGCGTCCCTGCCGTCAGCGCACACTGAAGCGGGCGCCTCCACTCGACGACGTCTCTTGTCCGCCGATTCAGAGTTAATCCGCATGAAGAACACCGTCGAGACGGGTAGAACCCACTTCTCAACCCGGATATCGAACAGCTCAGGCTTGTACGCGACAGACCGATACCAAGCATCTAACCGCCCACATATGGAATCGCTCTGGACCGGCCGTTCGCTTCCGAATACCGATCGGGTTCCCGAATGCGATGTACATACAGCCGTGGTCGCGGACTTCGTCGAAAATCCGGTTCGAGGAACGGCGAAGTAAACCACCCTTTTGAGTGAGAGAAATCAACTTGCGTGTCAAGAAGAGAAACGGGGCTGCAAATCAAGGATGACCGAATTGCTATTCGAATATTGGTCCGCCGCTATCACGGTTTTCATCATCGACCGGCCGCTCACACTTCCCTCCATTATTTCCACTGTCATCCGGGAGAACTTCCAGTGGCCGCATCATGTCGTGGTCTTCGTGCTCAAGCATGTGACAGTGCCACATATAGTGTCCAGTTTGGTCGTTGAACAGCCCATCATACTCGCCGAAGTGGACAATTATGTGTGCGACCTCGCCAGGGTCGACGGTAACAACATCATTCCAGCCTTGTTCATTTGTCCTCGGTGGGTCAAGCGATGCTGGATCGATGGTGTCTGCATCCGGATTGAAGTCAGAAAACGGCTGATGGCCAAGTACTTGGAAGTGAACGAGATGGAGATGGACGGGGTGAGACATCCCGGTGATATTGGCGATACTCCAAATTTCAGTAGTACCGAGCGTAGGTGTCTCAGTAACTGGGTCGTACAGATGATTACCAGTGATGTTCTCCCCTGTTCCGAGGAGATGTACCGGTCGATCATACTCATCGGTTTGTGTTGCAAGAGTTACGTACCGATTACGGTCGGCGGAGTCAATCGGTATTTCAGGGACTCTCCCCAGGCTACTCGGAACCCGGCTCGGATCCGCGACAGGTTCCGTACCTTCAACATCGATGACCATCACCTCCGGAAGTGGTTTCGTGTCCTCTACGTCGTCACCCACTGAGCCACGGAACAAGGCGGGCGCATTGTTGTGGAGCAAAAGCGTCTGGCCCACATACTCCGAGAAGTCAACGACGACATCTGCCCGTTTGCTTGAACCAAGTTGGAGCCGGTCAGTGATCTGAACAGGCTCGGGGAGGAAGCCGCCGTCATTCCCGATCAAGGTGAACGAGGGGCCCTCTTCCCCGGTTGTTCCGGCCGATTCGTCGTACTCTAAGAGTTTCAGATTGTAGAATCGACTATTGGCCCCGTTTAGAAGTCGAAGCCGATACTTCCTCGGCTCAACAGTCAATCGAGGCCAAGCCTTCCCGTTAACGACCGATGTGTCCCCGTAGAACTGCGGAACGATACTCGGCTCAGGGCGTGATTCGGCAGTGTTTTCCTCGCTTACCCCTGTCGGATAGAAAAGGGACCCATCGTCGTTGAACGTACGGTCTTGGAGGACGAGGGGGATTTCATACTCGTCGCTTGGGAGATCGAGTTCGGGCTCAGACTCATCCCGTAGCAGATAAAATCCAGCGAGGCCCGCATACACGTTGAGGCGAGTAATACCTAGTGAATGGTCGTGGTACCAGAGCGTCGATGCGGGCTGATCGTTCACATAGTGGTAATCCTTTTTCGTAAACTTGGGCCCGGTCTCTTCGAAATCCTGAGTAAACCATGCTAAGGGTTTCCCGTCACTCTCGTGTTCGACGTTCCCACCGTGGAGATGCGTTACGACACGGCTGCTCGTTGTATCGTATGGCACCTTGTCACCATGGATCGTCGTATCGACTGGAAGAAGGTGCTCGTCAGGGAGTGTATTTTGCCAGCGGATATAGATCGGTTCACCGCGTGTCGCCTCGATAGTTGGACCGGGATATTGGCCGTCGTACCCCCATACCGTTGTCGACGGGAGATCGCGATGGATATCTTGTTCCACTTCCTGGATTTCCACCTCGTAGTACGGTTGCCCCTCTTTGGTTCCCTGCGGTTCGATAACACCCGGTCGAGGGACTTCATCTACCCACTTTTCCAGCTCCGGTGAAGAGCCGGAAACCTGAGCAGCCTGTGGGACACCGTTTGGCTCATTGAGGGCGCCATTCGACGCGGCGGCCGATTTTCCTACAGCACCGAGCAAGCTAGGGACGCTCAGTGCTCCAATCCCTCGCAGCATTGAACGTCGTCGAAAGTTAGTTGCGATCGATTCTTCATCGTCTCCAGTCGGTGAATTCTCCCGATCAGTGTTTTGGTCCGGCATTGTACGTGTTATGTTGATTCACTAACTCCAGCCACGACCACGAAACTCAAGGACGATACCCTCTCATCGCTCCGATGACCGAAGGCTGCCGTTCACTTCACGTTCGTCGACCCGCGATCGTATAATCGATATTACCTGCACCTGTCTCAGTTTCGTTCGAAGCTGGTAGGAGTAGGCCCACACATTGCGATCCCTTGTCGAGACCATCTTCGTGAGGTGGCCGGTACTCGCCAGCGTCCGCGCCGCTCGAAGGACATCTCCAGGTGTAGCCTCCGACGGCACCAACCGACGCATCCACTTCGACATTCTATTACTTCGGCACCTGAACACCAGTTACAATCGGATATACTTAATATTTATTCAACATACATTACGCTCAGTCGGTGCTTTCCGTGTTACACGGAGCAGCACGCGAAGCGGAGAATTACTGGAACAGTACGAGAGTGGAGGAAGTCGGTATCGCCGGCGACACTTGGATCCCGGAAACGTTACTTATCCTCGGAATCCCGATACGCGACGCGATCGGTCCGGAAGCAGACGACCGGAGAGTAGTTTCGCCCGGAAGGAGCGAACTCCGGTTCGGGTATCAGACGACGAGGTACTCGTCGAGGTCCTCGGTTTCGAGCTCCTCGGTCGTCCCCTGATACACGATGTCGCCCTGGTCGAGGACGTACCCGCGGTCCGCGATCCGGAGCGCCTCTCGCACGTTCTGTTCGATCAGCAGCACCGTCAGCCCTCGGTCCGCGATCTCCTCGACGGCGTCGCCCACCGCCGTGACGATCTGCGGGGCCAGCCCCTCGGTCGGCTCGTCCAACAAGAGCAGGTCCAGCTCCGGCAGCCGGAGCGTCCGCGCGATCGACAGCATCTGCTGTTCCCCGCCTGAGAGCGTCCCAGCCTGCTGGTCTCGCCGCTCTTCCAACCGCGGGAACAGGTCGTAGAGCTCGTCTATCTCCATCGTGCTGTCACCGCCGCCCGCCCCGCGCCGCCGGATCGTGTTCCACCAGCTCCGCGTGATCGTCGACAGCTCGAGGTTCTCCTCGACCGTCAACTCCGTGAACAGCCGCCGCCCCTCCGGCACGACCCCGATTCCTCCCATCGCGATGTCGTCCGCCGGCCATCCCGTGATGTCCTCCCCGTCGAACCGCACCGCTCCGGAACGGACCTCCGGCGGCTCCGTGCCCGCGATACACCGCACCGTCGTCGTCTTCCCCGCCCCGTTCCGACCCAGCAGCGTCACCACTTCTCCCTCCTCGATGGCCATCGAGACGCCACGGAGGATGTGGCTCGGCCCGTAGTGGGCGTGAACGTCTTCGAGTTCGAGCAGACTCATTGTTCTTCACCTCCGAGGTAGGCCTCGCGAACCGCCGGATGGTCCCGTATCTCGTCCGGCGTCCCCTTCGCGATCAGCTCGCCCTGATGGAGCGTGAAGATCCGATCCGAAATGTCGAACACGATGTCCATGTCGTGTTCCACCAGGAAGATCGTCATCCCCCACTCCGCCAAGAGGTTCTCGATGAGTTCGACCGTCATCTCGGTCTCCGTCGGCGACATCCCCGCCGTCGGCTCGTCCATGAACAGCAGGTCCGGATCCGTCGCCAGCCCGATCGCCACCTCCAGCCGTCGCTTGTCCCCGTACGGGAGCGACGCCGCCTCCATCCCCGCCTTCTCGTCCAGTTCGATCGTGGCCAGGATGTCGTCCGTCAGCCGCTGGACCTCGTCGAACGAGTCCCGACGACTGAGGAAATTCACCCGGAACGACCCGTGCTCGGCCGCGAACGCCGCCACCTGCACGTTCTCGCGAACGCTCAACTCCGGCAGGATCGACGCCGTCTGGAACGTCCGACCCACGCCGAGTTGAGCGATCTCGAACGGCTCCATCCCGATCAGATCCGTGCCCGCGTACGTTATCTCCCCCCGAGTCGGCGTGAGCCGCCCCGTGATCGTGTTGATCAGCGTCGACTTCCCCGCGCCGTTCGGCCCGATGAGCGACACCAGCTCTCCCTCTTCGACCGCGATGTCCACGTCTTCGAGCGCCGTGAGGCCGCCGAACTCCTTGGTCAGCCCGTCCGTTTCGAGCAGCGCCATTACCGCTCACCCCCGGCGGACCCCTCGGTGGATGAACCGCCCGTCACCCGGCGTTTCACCTTCGCGGCCAACGCCTTCGGCTCGCGGAGCTCCGCCGTGAGGCTCGTGATCATTCCCCAGAGACCGTCGGGGTACGCCCACACCACGGCGGTGAACGACACCGCCAGCATCAGCAGCCAGTAGTTCCCGAGCATGGGATACCCGTTGACGATCCCCTTGAAGTAGAACCACACGAACGTGCCGATCACCGGCCCGGCGAGCGTGCCGAGCCCGCCCAGCACCGCCATCACGACCACGTCACCGCTGATCGACCAGTAGAGCCGCTCCACGCCCGCAAACTGCGTGTTCACCGCCAACAGCGCGCCCGCGAGTCCGGAGACCCCCGCCGAAAGCAGGAACGCGGCGAACTTGTAGCGCCAGACGTCCAGTCCCACGAACGACGCCCGAGTTTCGTTCTCGCGGATCGCCTTGAAGATCAGCCCGTACGGCGACTTGCGGATCCGAGTGATGAACACGACGACCCCGACGAAGAACACGCCGACGAAGAGATAGAGGTTGTTCACCACGAGCTCGCCGAGAATCCCGCCGTACTCGTGGTCGAGGTCGACGACCCCGAGGACGGGAGTGCGCGACACTTCCAGTCCGTTAATCCCCTGCGTGATCCCTTCGAGCGGGTTGTTCGCGAGGAAGTAGAGGAACTGCCCGATCGCCAGCGCGACGATCGCGAAGTACACCGTGTGGAGCCGGAGGAGGATG
>ENA-ORDC01001585-ORDC01001585.1-marine-metagenome-genome-assembly--contig:-NODE-1585-length-16230-cov-4.905157_pt1 | contig 16230 bp, 17 predicted proteins | sample MGYA00237783_ERZ508515 | MGnify/ENA primary metagenome ERZ508515 (study PRJEB26186, sample SAMN06268792) | marine metagenome | isolation source: Eden Landing Ponds, San Francisco, CA, USA | place... | reverse complement strand
GTATTTGACGATGGGCGCATCATCGGTGTCCGTGGCGTCCACGGCGTGTTTGTCCTGCCCCTCTTCCTCGTCGCCGCTCTCGAAGTCCACATCCTCAAGATCCGAGTCCCCGCCCAGGTCCTGCATGGAGGTGTCCTGGGACTCCATGTACTTGTCGATAGCCTGACGGAGGCTGCTTTCTTCCACCAGGACTGCTTCGGTACTCAGACCAGTGTGGAACTTGATCTCATCCAGCGCCTGCAGGTTGGTGGGGTCCGCCATGGCGACGAACAGCCGCTTTCCGCGCTGGACCAGCGGCAGTACGCTGTGGGCACGGATCAGCTTCTCGTCCACTAGCCCTTCCGGCATCATGTCGGCGGAAAAAGCGTTCAGGTCCATCACCGGAACGCCGAATTCCATAGCGGCCGAGAACGCCAGCGCCTGACCGGGGGCGAGCTCGTTCTGGATGAGATAGGTGATCAGAGGGATGCGGTCCTGGTTGGCCTGGACAAAGGCCTCCCGGGCCACGGTCTCTTCCAGGATGCCGTCATCCACAAATCGCCGGGCCAGGCCGGTAAGCGTTACGTTCTGGGGGTCAGAAGCCATGGTCTCTCTGGTCTTGTGTTGAACTGCCCCAAGAGTCTAGTGCCTGCCTCAGTGTTCAGCCAGTGATGAAAAGGGGATGACAGTGACGTAATGCGTCACCTCAGCTTGTCAAACAGTGTCACATTGGCGTCTTTGGGGAGGTGGCTTGTTTACGAGGCGGCTCTCCAGGTGGCTGATTGTAGGCCGTTATCGTTGTTTAAGGAAAACTGGCATGGGAGCTGCTATCTTGACAGCAGGCAGGCAAAGGCAGGGTCCATTGCTGATGCCGGTAATCAAAAAGACAACACCTTCAGGAGGTGCGCCAATGCAATCGATTCAGATGAATCAAAAACAGCAGGGCTTTACGCTCATCGAACTGATGATCGTCGTTGCAATCATCGGTATTCTCGCGGCGATTGCTATTCCGCAGTATCAGAATTATGTAGCAAGAAGTCAGGCTTCCAGCGCTTTGGCTGAAATAACAGGGGCGCGGACAGCCTTTGAGGAACTCGTTGTCCGGGGTGAGACTCCTAGTGTTGATCCAGATGATGCGGGATTTGTCGGTATTGAATCAGGTTCTAGTAACTTTGGAACTATTTCCATTGCTGATGCGGATGGTGGAACCGATAATGCGATTCAAATTAAGCTAGATGGCCAAGTTGCGAATCCCTTGGAGGACGAAACAATCAGCTTGGTTCGGACACCTGATACTGGTGGTTGGTCCTGCTCCCTCAGTAATAGTTTTCCTGAGGAGTTTGCTCCTGGTAATTGCTCCTCGAGCTCATAAGTTTGTAATCCCTATAATAAAGCCCGGCATTGAAGGCTGTGTGAAAACAGCCTCCTAGGGCTGGCAAATAACCGCGACATTGTTCGCGGTTATTTTTTATGAGACACCTCGAAGGCACTCCCCGTCACCAAACCCAACCAAACCCAGCTTTCTACCCCCCGAGCGTTGAAGAGTATATCGATCAGGACCATCTGGTTCGGGTCATCGGTACGTTTGTGGACTGACCCTACCCCACAATTCTGTACCGCTTAAAACTGGAAAATCCGGCATGATAAAACCCTGACGAGGAGATCATGCCATGAAGCGTTCCCGTTTTACCGATCAGCAGATTGCCTACGCCCTGAAGCAGGCCGAGCTCGGCACCCCGATCCCGGAGGTCTGCCGTAAGATGGGCATTTCCGATGCGACCTTTTACTCGTGGCGCAAGAAATTCGCCGGGCTGGGGCCCTCGGAGTTGAAGCGCCTGAAGCAGCTGTAGGAGGAGAACCAGCGGCTGAAAAAGGTCGTTGCCGATCTCACGCTGGATAAGGCGATGCTCCAGGACGTGGTGGCAAAAAAGCTCTGAAGCCGACGCGCAAGCGCCAGCTGGTGGATGAGCTGCAACGCGACTTCGGATGCAGCCAGCGCCAGGCGTGTGCGGCTTTGATGATTTCAAGGGCGTCGTATCACTACCAATCGGTGGCCCGGGACAGCGCTGTATTGTCGCAGCGGATCCGGGAGATCACGCAGGTGCGGGTGCACTACGGCTACCGGCGGGTGCATGTGCTGCTCCAGCGAGAGGGCTGGCAGGACAACCACAAGCGCATTTACCGGCTTTACCGGGAGCAGGGGCTGTCACTGCGCCTCAAACGTCCCAGGCGCAACAAGGCGGCCAAGAATCGCCAGCCGGTGCAGGCCGCGGCCTATCCGAATCAGATCTGGGCGATGGATTTTGTCTCCGACGCGCTCTTCGATGGGCGACGGCTGCGCATGCTGACCATCATCGATCTGTTCACCCGCGAGTGTCTGGGGATCGTCACGGGGCAGAGCCTTAAAGGCGACGATGTAAAAGAGGCGCTGACCCGGATCGCGCGCTTTCGAGGGGCACCGCAGATGCTCAAATCCGATAATGGCTCGGAGTTCGCCGGCAAAGTCATGGATCGTTGGGCCTATGAGCACGGCATCGGGATCGATTTCTCCCGGCCCGGGAAACCGACGGATAACGCGGCGGTTGAGTCGTTCAATGGGCGCTTTCGCCAGGAATGCCTTAACGAACACTGGTTCTTGTCATTAGCCGACGCCCAGCGCAAGATCGAGCAGTGGCGGATGGACTACAATGTAAGCGCCCGTAAATCGACCCTTTTGCCTCAAGAGCATTGATCAGCCTCTATAGCTCTGGACACGATTCCGGCCTGATTCCTTGGCACCATAGAGGGCATCATCGGCCGCCCCCAGCAGCGCATACAGATCGGCCTCGCCGACTTCCGTGCTTGTGATACCGATGCTGACCGTGACCGAGATCATCTGGCCCTCATGCTCCGTCTCTGTTTCGGACGCTCTCTGGCGCAATCGCTCCGCTACTTCCAGGGCAGGCTGCAGCGAGGTTTCCGGCAACAATACACTGAACTCCTCGCCTCCGATCCGGGCCAGCAGATCGCCATCCCGCAGCTCCGGCCCCAGCGCCTCGCAAAGCCTTATAAGCACCTGATCGCCGGCCAAGTGGCCAAAGGTATCGTTGATCTCTTTGAAGTGATCTATGTCGAGGATCATTAAAGCCTGGGGGCGACCATAGCGGCTTGCCCGGGCCGTTTCCCTCTCGCCTGCCTCAATAAAGTGACGCCGGTTCGGTAGCCCGGTAAGGTCGTCGTGATAGCTGAGATACAGAGTCTCAGCCTCCTTCTCCTGGCGCTGGCGCACGTTGAGGTTCCAGCTGCGCAGGGAGAGAATCCAGGACAGAAGCATCACCAACGACAGCAGCAGTACCGTCAGCGCCGTACCGGCAGCCAGCTGCCGTTGCTCGGCCAGCCGTTCGCGAACATCCTCTCGAAGAAGCTCACTGATCTCTTCGCTCCCCTCCCGCAATGCATTGCGATTGCGGATATAGGGCCAATTTCGCAGGATGGACTTGGCTGCTTCCTTCTCACCCTGCACGAGCCGCTCGAAAGCCTTCTCATAAAAAGCGTCGGCTTGTTCCAGTCGCGTTTGGAGACGATCAGTCGCCTTCGCTATCGCCGGACTCGATGTAATCTGCTCGATGCGTGTCAGCGTGCTCGCGGCTCCCTGGCGATGCTCCTGGTGGCGCTGTCGCCAGTTGAGATCTCCGCTCTCGGCAGCAAGCTGCACCGAGGATTGCATGCCCTGGATGTGAAAAGGGAGCTCGCCGGCGGCGTGCTCAAGTGTCAGTTGAGTCTCCTCAAGATGCGCCAGCGTCTGCTGCGTGTTGACGAGGTTCCAGAGTAGAATGAGGAGCAGTAGTGCCGTAACGGCAAACGAGGCCAGGAGCCAACGGTTCTTGGCATCGGGGGAAAGTGCTTTACTACCAGTCATCAGCCCAGCTTACTCCCCGAGCCAATGATCGACGTGGTCCGTATGTCGCTCCATCCAGACCCGGGCCGCCTCTTCCGGCGAAAGATCCGGCTGCTCGACAAGTAGCATCAGCTCTTCCATGTCCTCAACTTCCCAGGAGAACCGCTCGAGGAATGCGTGCACTCGGGGACGGTCTTGCGCCAAACCCGCCCGAGCCAGGGTGTGGATCCGCTCCGTTTGCCCGAATCCACCTCGTGGATCCTCAAGATACTTGAGATCCCATCTGGCAAATTTCCAGTGGGGCGTCCAGGCGGACACAACGACCCAGCGACGTTGCTCGATGGCACGCCCTAGAACCTTGGTCATGGTGGAGTCACTGCCCGAGACCAGCTGGAAGCCATCGAGTTCATAGGTCTCCAGAACGCCTTCGGTCTGCCGCATGATGCCGGACTCGGGGTCAATCCCGATGATCTTGTTATTGAATTTGGCACGATGCTCGGTGAGCTCACCGATGCTCTCGATCTCAACGTAGTCGGGAACTGCCAGCCCGATACGGGTCCCCTCCAGGTGGGGACCGAGGATCTCCAGGCTATCGCCGTGCTCCTGCCGTTGGTCACGCTGCAAGGTAGGTAGCCAGGCCGCTACGCTGGCATCCACGTCTCCGGAAGCAACCGAAGCCCAGAGGGCGGTCAAGGGTACGGACAGCAGTTCCACGGGCTCACCGAGTCGCTCGGCAATCACAGCCTTGACGAGATGGGTGCTCGCGATCTCCGAGTCCCATGGGACGTAGGCGAGCTGTACCGGATCCGCGGCGTTCTGGTCAGGGCTCTCTCCATCTGCTTTTTCGTCAGAGCAGCCAGTGAGCAGCGCCCCAAGCAGGAGCCAGCCGAGCACTATTCCTCCGGAACGTATGCTTGAACGGGGCAAGAAACACACGATGGCACCCTCTTACTGATTAAATCCACTAATATGTCGAATATGATCATTCAATAGCATAGCTGGCAAGCTGCCTACACTCCAGGCATCGGCGACCTGCACCAACGCAAAACCGGCCTGTGCTGAGTAATCGCATAAAGATCGATCAGGGGTTGAACGACGCTATGATCGGGCGTTGGGGTTTAGGAGCCGGCTCCAGGCCCGTATTCCACGGCAGCAACGCTTCCAGCTTCTCGACGGTGTCCGCCTCGCCGATGTGGTTGAGGATATGATGGATGTAGGCCGACGGCTCCAGGTTGTTCGCCCTGGCCGTCTCGATCAGCGAATAACAGGTGGCGCTGGCGTTCGCCCCTCGCGTGGTGTCGGCGAACAGCCAAGCCCTGCGTCCGAGCGCGAACGGGCGGATGGCGTTCTCGGCCAGGGCGTTGCTGATCTGCAGATCGCCGCGTTGGCAGTAGCCGACCAGGGTGTCCCACTGGTTCAGGGCGTAGTCCATGGCCTTGCGGGTCAGTGAGCCCTTCGCGACCTTGCCGGCGTTGTCGTCCAGCCAGCTCTTGAACGCCTGAAGCCGGGGCAGGCTTTCGCCCTGGCGTATGCGATAGCGTTCGTCATCGCCAAGATCCTTGATCCGACGTTCAATGGCGTAGAGCTTTCGGATATGACCCAGGGCAACGTCGGCCTTGGCGGTTTGGCGTTGGCCCTTGCCTTTGCTCTTGTTGTTTGACGACGCCGCCTTTGAGGCCTCGACGAACTTGCGACGAGCATGATCCCAGCACCCGATCCGGGTGATGTCGTTATCCCGACACACCTTCCCATAGCCGGAGTAGCCATCGGCTTGCAGGATGCCGCCAAAGTCATCGAGCAGGCGCACGGGGACGCGCCCCGCACGTGAGGGGTCGTACTCGAACAGCACCGTGGGTTGGCCCGGCGGTCCACCTCGGGTCACCCAGATCCATTTGTCGGATTGGGCCGTTTTGCCGTCCTCCTTGAGCACCTGCAGTCGGGTTTCATCGGCCTGAAGGTAGTCGCTGGTGTTCTGCGCCTCGTGCATGAGGTTGATCAGTGGCTTGAAAATGTCATTCAGACGAATGATCCAATGCGCCATGCTGGTACGGCTGAGCGGATGCCCGAGCCGCGCCAGCATGCTCTCCAGCCGGTACAGCGGCAGGCCGTCGGCGTACTTCGAGGTGATGATGTAGGCCAGCAGCGAGGTAGTGGCAATGCACTTGCCCAGCGGATGCACCGGTCGGGCTGCTGCCACCAGGGACTCGTCCCCGTCGTCGTGCTCGAACACGGCCTTTTCCTGCCAGTATTCGAGCACGGTCAGCTGGGCGGGAATGAACTCCAGCTCTTCCTTGACCTTGGTGAAGAAGGTCTTGGTGGCGCCGGCTTTCTCGTCATCGCTGAGGGTGAGCTCAATGCGCTTGCGCCGCAGTTGATCCGAGAAGCCGCGCTGGCGGCTCTTACGGGCGGGGCGCGGTGGCTCGTCTTGATCGGGCTCATCCTCGTCTGGAAATTCCTCTTGCAGGGCCTCGATTTCGGCTTCCACCTCCGCTTCGTCGAACAGGTTGGTCTGGAAACGGTGCTTCTCGCTGCTGGCGGCGAACTTCTGGAGGGTTTTCAGCCGCAGCATTTCCTCGAGCAGATCAATGCGGGTGTCGCGTTGGCGGATGGCCTTTTCATGCTGCTCGCGCTGGCTCGCAAGCGCCTGCTCGCTGGCCTGGAGTTGCTGCTGGAGATCGCTGATAACGCCGGCCATCTCAGTGGGCGAGAGACCACTGAGATCGGGGGCTGAAGGGGCGTTATCAGGCGTTGATTTTATGGCGAAATGATAGCAAAAACAGCGCCCTGGCGCACGCAAAAACGCCTATCCGAGCGCCTCGTAATGAAACTTTTTATGGCCCTTGAGAAGGGTGATGTCGTAGCCATCTAGAAGCCAGTTGATCTGCTCACCGGTCAGCGCCATCAGCTGATCCCCTGGGCCCGGCCACTTAAACCGTTCCTCGGCCAGGGTCTTGTAATAGAGCACGAAGCCGTTGTCTTCCCACATCAGGCACTTGATCTTGTTGCGCTGGCGATTGGTGAAGGCGTAGAGGGCGCCGGTGAACGGGCTGTGCCCGAGCTCCTGCTCGACGATCAGCGCCAGCCCATGGGCCTGCTTGCGAAAATCGACCGGTTCCCGGTACAAGTAAATCTCTGGAAACCGGCGGGACGGGCGTAGATACCGGTGACGCATCACAGTTGGCTCAGCACGGCGCTGAGCAACTCAACGTTGCCCGCATGCAGGCCGGTGATCGACACACCGCTGGGCAACGACACGGTCAATCCATCCGCGGTGTCAGCATCTGCCACCGGCGCGACCCGAGTGAATCCGGTGCCAGTCTGTGACTCGCCCTCAGGGCGCAACTTGCGGCACCAGTAGCGGAACTGGTGGTAGCCGAGGACGTGTTCGCGGCAGAAGGCGGCGCCGGAAAGCCCGGAGTCCGCCCAATCAGCCAGGGTTTGTTGCCAGAAATGATGGCGCTCGGTGCGGGTCATACCGATTCCTCCAGTGGTTACCAGGATGGAATCAGTGTGATGGGTGCTCAGACCCGGGGGTAGGTGTCGGTTCTCGGGCGCTTACACTACAATCAAGTCAGACCTCACTCTGCGCTGGAGTGGTCAACACCGGCTGACTATGCCCGAAAACACGCCGATTCCGCTCATCGGAGGCGGCTCAAAGAGCCGGATTTTTCCAGCAATGGGTGGTACTGAAACGGGGTCAGGGTCAGGGGCAGGTCACCAATATCCATTCCCAGAACGAACATAAGCACCTTTTCTCCAGTTCAGTGTTTGTTGTGAACCCACAGGTTCACACCTCGTTACCCTTATTATGGGTGTGCGGACAAAATTGTTTAGCTCGGATGTACCATTTGTGTACCTGTAGGTTCACGCCTGGCATTTGTGGGAAGCCCAAAAACTTCTGTGAACCTGCCGTAAACCTGTAGGTACACACCTATTATCCGAGATCAAAGTCGACAACCATCCGTGAACCCACAGGTACACAGGCGGTTTACATGGCGTACGCGTCGCCCATAAGGAAAACCGTTTGTGTACCTGCAGGTACACTATAGCGGCGAGAGAGGCATTGATTGCCTCGAACCAAGCTGCTTTTATGCGGTTTGATAGCGAGCAACGAACCCCCCGGACCCGAAAAACCGTTTTCCCTAAACTAGATTTGGAATACAAGCGCTATTTCCGGATCGTGATGGTTTTACGATCCGGAAGATGAACACATCTTCTGGACTAGATTAGTCAATCAGCAAAAAACTCCAGATTTTTGCCTGCTGTTCTGGTCAGATTCGAGTTCGCGCGGTGGCACTATAGGTGTGCGCACAAACCTTAACTGCTTAGGAAATTGGTGGAATTTTCCGGATCGTGATGGGTTTGCGATCCGGAAAATAGAGGCATTTTCCTTATCAGTATGGTGAAAATTTAAGAATTTACAGGTAGAGGAGTTTGGTGAGAGGTGTCAAATAGTGGCCAATGAGGGGAACTTTCCGAAACTACGAATAGGAGTTTTGGAAAACAAATGAAATTCCGGATCGTAAATTTTACGATCCGGAAAACTACGTCAAATTCCTAAACTGAAAAAGAAAGTAGACAGGTTTTCCGGATCGTCATTTTTTGAGTTCTGATTTACGATCCGGAAATTACACTTAAATTCCGTAGGCAGGAAGATTGGGAATGTTCTATTCAGACCTGGAATCCGGGCTTCGGCAAAAAATCGATGAGCTCGAGGGGGCTGCGAGGCAGGCGGTTGATCTTCACTGGCAGCAGCACTTAGAGGCAAACGTAAACAGTAAGCCAGAAGATAAGTGGCGGCTGAATGTATGGGTGCGGCGCAGAGGAGATGTTCTGGAAGCAACCTGGACTACGTTCAGATTTATTCGATCAAGCCAAAACACAAGCGGTAACTCTAAAGTGCTCTATACCCACATACCAAAAGGGCGCGGTAATTCGTATAGGTACGCAACACTAGCTGGGCGCGCGAGCGATTCGGAGATTGAGGTGGTTTGGGAAACAGAGCAGAAGATGGCGAAGATCAGGGGCGAATACGCCGAAATCCGCAAAGCGCTCTGGTATATCAAGCGGGCAAAGAAAGACACCCTCACCAACGAGAGTGAAGCGCAAGCCAGTGGCGAAGCTAAAGCGCCGGATAGCAAAGCGAACCTCGAAGGAGAAATGGCATGAACCACCTCAACACGAAGATCCGACCCTCACTAAATCCTACTGGGCAAGCTGGATCCTGTGGCGCTGGCGATTATTTATACGTCTACCAGCTGGGGTATCCTGACAGATCAATCCCCGCTTCGGAGGATAAATATGCAGAGTCGAGGGATTAGCGAAGACCAGGCCCGCGCTGAGGTCGAAAAGCGCTCCCAGAAAATCAGCTCGGACGATGTGGAGAAGGTCCTGAGCAAAAAGGGGGAGCTCGACCGGAAATCTCAGGAAGGCCCGCTGAGCCGGTTCATCACTGAGCTGAAGCTGATGTTCGCCATGATCCAGGACTACTGGAACGGAGCTTATCGCGAGGTTCCGTGGATGACGGTCGCGGCGGTCGTCGCGGCTCTCGTCTACGTCGTCAACCCAATAGACCTGATCCCCGATTTTATCCCCGGCATTGGACTGATCGATGACGCAACGGTTGTGGCGGCCTGTCTGAAGCTGGTCCAGACGGACTTCGACGCCTATAAGCGCTGGAAAGACGCTGGCTGAGAGAGCAGGTGGTGTTCAATTTCGGGCAAAAGGATGAGTACGGCCGTCAGCGTCGCATCGAGCATCGCGGGCGTTTCCTGCGCGCCAGCCGCACTGGTGGTGTGGCACTAAGGGCACAGGCTGAAGCGGCTGGCGTTAGTGTTACCGCCAACACCAGCCAGGGTTTCCGGGTCTCCAGCACGCCGCTGCAAAATACCCAGGTTGCGCTCCAGAACGGGCGATTTGTGCTGCGGGGGCGTTACGGCAGTGGGCCTACCAAGCTGAATGTCTCCAAAACGGGAGCAACCGTCAGTACCCGCAACGCGCTGGGCTCCTTCAACTGGATCAAGCCCAACCGCTCGTCGGCAAAAGTTGCGGGGGTTCAGGTCCGAGGTAAAAACGCCGCGTACCTCCAGGGCATCTACATGCTGTTCCTCGGCGCGGCAATGGCGCTCAAGCTACTGGTTCAGCTGCTCGTGCTGGTGTTCCAGTTCGCAGTTTGGCTGGGCGATCTGGTTTACCGCCTGGCCTTGGCCACGCCCTATGCCTGGGCTGTACTCAAGCGCCGTTATCGGAATATGCAATTGCGCAGGCGGCTCGCGGAAGGCGGCGTGGAAACGGCACCTCCAATCCATGACTGGCCTTCCCGGGAGCAGGTTGCGGGTGTGGTTCTGACCCTGGTCGGTTGGGGACAGGGCCAGCGTCTGAGTGAGACGCTCAACAGCATTGAGGGTCGTGTCGCTCAAAATCAGGAATGGCCACTGTTGGCAAGTACGGCGGAATGTCTGGATGCTGTCGCAGAACGATTGGAAAGCGCCCGGGAAAATGCTGCCGATCCCGAAGCTGGTGATCCCCGTCTGTTCATGGCGGCACTTGCGAGTGCGCTGGAAGAATCTGCCGATCAGCTGACAACAACGGAGGCCATGCTGCAGGCGGACGAGCTGGCCCTAGCGCTGGGTGAGCGAACGCAACTGCAGGAACTGTTGCTGCAGGTCTACGGCGATTTTGCCGATCTCCGCTTTCAGGGGCCAGAGGGGGAGGCCTCCTTTGGGGCCGAGGGCTACCACAAGGGTGCGCAGCCGGAACGTGCCGTCAGCGGCTCCTCAGAGGGCTCTGTTGGGGATGCCGTCATTGACTTGAACGCGGCCTCGTTTGAAGAGCTGCAGGAAATACCGCATCTGGGCCCCGAGAGGGCAGAGCAGGTTATCGCGATTCGTCCGATCAGTGATCTGGGGCAGCTGCGCTCGATTGATGGTGTCGGGCCAAAACGCCTCACGGACATAGAGGCTCATGTACGCCTCGGATGAGGTAGCCTCATCCTTTCCTTTGCTCCCGGTCTTCCTGTTTTCTGGACCACACGGCATAAGTGGTTAGAGCCGCGCCGCCAAGTATACCCAAGGCCATAGCCAAAAGGACCGCGCTCTCATACGACATCGGCTTCACCTCATTCCAGTGTCGTCCGTAAGGGTTCCGGATTCAGAAGCAGCATTTCCTGACGGTTTCCGCGACTCCAATTATCGCTCCATAGGGTTCTGAATCCAACGAGCAGCCACAGGGTTTTCACGTGGAAGGCAGCCGGGGTTGCAAGTGGAATTTGAGCGGTAAGCTGCAGTGAAAAGCCCTTGAGGAGTTTCATTGTATGTCACGCCCAGAGTCGTATCAGACTGCCCGAAAGCGGGTGGAGGGGGTCTTCCAGAAACTGCACTCTGAGGTAGGTTTCGTGGAGCGGCCAGCACAGCGTCGGATGGCGACGATCATTCTGGATACGCTGGTTCAGAGTCAGTCACGCGAACGCCCTCAGTCGAACATTGCAGCGATTGAGGCCCCAACCGGCACTGGTAAGACCCTTGCCTACCTGATCAGCGCCATTGTGGCTGCGCAGAGTCTTGAAAAGACACTGGTTGTCTCGACGGCAACCTTGATGCTGCAAAAGCAGATCCGCGATCACGATCTGCCGTGGATAGCCGAGCACTCGGGCCTGGATGTGACGTACGCGATGGCAAAAGGGCGGAGGCGGTATCTGTGTGTGCACAAACTTCAAGGGGTTGTGCAAGGTGATGCTACGCAAGAGCTGTCGCCCGATGAACGGATTGCGGGGCGGATGTGGGACAGTTTCATGAGCGGTGGCTGGATGGGAGAGCTGGACACATGGACTGGATCGATCCCTGACTCCCTCAGCAAAAGGGTTACGACGACAAGCGCTGAATGTGCGCCCGAACACTGTGCCCACGTGGAAGTCTGTCCCTACTACCGGGCCCGCGAGCAGCGCCTTCAGGCACGGGTTATCGTAACCAACCACGATCTGGTGCTCAGCGATCTGGGCCTCGGGGGTGGCGTCATCCTTCCGCCGCCGGAAGAGGTCGTATATGTTTTTGACGAAGCCCACCACCTTCCGGATAAGGCACTCGGGTGGAGCAGGAGCGGCTCCCGGATCGGCGATGTTCTGGAGCTGCTTAAAGAGGCGACAGTGCTGGCCGATGCGGTGGCGGACAATACGGTGTCTGACAGCGAGGTAGAGTTCGCCTGGCGACTGCAGACTGAGGTCGTCCAGGCTCAGTTTGGTGCTGGAGCCTTCCCGCCGGTAATCGACGATCTGTTGCGCACAAACCAGCTCGGCGAGTGCCAGCGTGAGCAGGACAAGGAGCGCACGCTTCGTTTCTACAACGGCAAGCTTCCAGAGGATCTGCGCCAGGCGGCTATGGCTTTTCGGGATTGCTGTCTGGCTGTCAGGAACAGCCTGGCGGGATTTCGAAACAGGTTGGTTCAGCCATCTACTGGAGCCCGGCACTGGAGTGAGAAACTACAGGACGCCATCAGCAACATGGATCAGACACGCAAGGCACTGGGTTGGCACTGTGATGTCTGGTCGCAATGGATCGATACGCCGGATGACTGGCCCTCTGATAAGCCCGTTGTCGCACGGTGGCTGATGCAATCAAAGGAGTATGGCGATGATATTGGAATTGCATTCCAGCCGGTATTTGCAGCTGGGCCACTGCACGACCAGCTCTGGAGCCGGGCCTACGCTGCCATTCTGACATCTGCGACTCTGACATCTCTGGGCCGCTTTGATCGGTTGAGTCGCGACACAGGATTGGAGGGGGCATCAGGGGCATGCTTCGAAGCCCTTCCAAGTCCATTTGACTATCAGGCCCAGGCGACCCTGCGAATACCGGAGATGCGGTTCGACCCCACGGATGGGGAGGCCTATTGGTGTGAAGTCGGCATGTACCTGAATCGCTGCATTAACCCGAGGGCAGGGACGCTCGTGCTGTTTAACAGCTGGGCCGATCTCAATATGATACATAGCAAGCTAACCAAAAGCCTCAAAGCAATCACTCTGCGTCAGGGTCAGATGTCGATATCCGACATCCTCCGGGAACATGAGCGCCAAGTGGGACTGGGTCAGGGGAGCGTTCTGTTCGGTGTTCAATCACTCGCCGAGGGCTTGGACCTTCGGGGGAATCTGTGTACCCACCTTGTCATCACTCGGTTGCCGTTTCCCGCACCTACGGGATCGCCTGTCACAGAGGCTGCATCGGAATATCTGAATAGCCAGGGCGAGCATCCATTTACTGCGTTGAGTCTGGAACAGGTGAGCATGCGGCTGTCGCAGTCAGTAGGGCGACTGATCCGCAGCGAGACGGACTCCGGCGAGGTCACGATTCTGGATCGCCGAATCCTGGACAAGAGTTACGGACCGAGGCTTCGCGCGAGTTTGCCGCTAATGAAACGGGTGTCCGCGCAGGCTGGATCGGCTGCCTGACCTCCTTTGGTTGTCTCTGGCTGCGGCAGCGCTGATGCGCAGTGTATGATTCCAGTATGACTGGTTGAGGGAGCTGTCATGTGCGGCCGTTTTGATCTCCACACGCCAATGCCCTGGGTCGCTGAAGCCTATTTCGGGGTTACCCGCCCGCTGGAGCGGGTAGCAGGACGGTACAACATCGCTCCGGGAACCCAGATCAGCACGGTCCGGCAGGGGGATGAGCAGACTGAATTCGCTTTGATGAAATGGGGCTTTCGGCCGAGCTGGGCCGGCGAGGGCGCACCGAGGCCAATCAACGCCCGGGCGGAAAAAGTCGCCACGAGCCGTTTCTTCAGCCACGCCTTCCAGCATAAACGCTGCCTCATCCCCGCCGATGGCTGGTTCGAGTGGCTGGACACCGAAAGCGGTAAGCAACCGCACTACATCACTGACCCCTCGCTCGGCGCCAGCGAGGTTCTGTTCTTTGCCGGGATTTTCTCAGGGAGTGTCGAGGCAGGATTCTCGGTGGCGATTCTGACCGAACCAGCGGCACCGAATCTGCGTCACATCCATGACCGCCAGCCAGTGGTTCTGGATCCAGAGTCCCGATACGACTGGATGAATCCTGAGCTTGTGGAACGGGCCGAGATCAAGCGGGTGACGCGACGCCTTGACCCCGAGCGACTCGAAAGCTGGCCGGTCACCCCACGGATGAACAGGCCGGATTATGATGATCCATCCATCATCGAGCCGGTAGGTGGTGAGGCAGAAACTTGAGCGCCTGGAGAACTGGAAATACTCGGATGCGTTTGATGACGGATCAGGGAGCGGCTCCTGATGCCGGGTATTCCCTGGTTTCAGTGCCATCCTGCAACTCAATCGTGACCGCCCCCGCCAGATCCAAGCCATTGTGAACCAGTAGGGCGAATGAATCCGCTTTGTGAATGCCTTGCTCCCGCGCCTGGGTCTCTCGGAGCCAGCCTTCGCTCACGAGTCCGGAAAAGTAGGGCGGTAGTGTCTGGCCTATCCAGGGGGCATAGCAAAGCGGCAGGCTGGCGCTCAAGACTGGCAGTCCCTCTTCAACGTAATCAGGGTTGTACTGAAACCCAATCGTTCCCTCAGAATCACGCCAGAGGTGACCTGCCAAGCGGCCGTGGAGATAGACATTTGCTTTCATGGTGTCTTTATTTTTGATACTGAGTCATATTCGATTTTACCGCGGTAAAACACACCCGCCATGCCTCTCAACTATGCACACTTTGGCGGGTTTTTAGGTATAAATTCCCGCAACAATACTTTCCACGCCTGACTCCAACGCGTACTCCGGGGCGTTACTTGCTTTCGTTCAGACTCTAGTCTTGTCGCTCCGTTGTGGCGGCTTCACGCGTTATCCAATCTACGAAATCACGAACAGCAGGCCGAGTGTTCTCCCGATAGAACAGCCAGTACCCACGTTCCGTGTTGACCGGATTATCAAACAGGGTAACAAGCGCTCCTATGGAGAGCTCCCGATCAATAAGGAGAGGCGGGCAAAGGGCAACGCCCTGACCGGAAACCGCGGCTGCACTCAGAAGGTTGAAGTCCTGGAACACCACCCCGTCCTCCAGCCCCTGTGGGTTAAGCCCGTGTTCCCTGAACCACTGATACCAGGGATCCAGAAACTCATCGTGGAGGATTTCCATTCGGGTCAGGGTCCTGGGTTCAATCGGGCGGGGAAAATGCTGGAGGTAGAGCGGGCTTGCCACTGGCCAGGTGGCGCCAGAGAATAGACAGACTTTCTGCTGATTGGTCGTGGGAACACCATCGTGCCAGGTGATCTTGATATCAGCGTCTGTAGGGATCCCCGGATCCAGAACTCCCGTGTAGCGGAAGTCGATCCGGTAATCCGGGAACTGTTCCCTGAAGCCGGCTAGTCTTGGGATGAGCCAGCGCACAGCGACTGATGGAAGACAGTTGATGTGCAGAACCTCCCGTTTCTGGTGGGTCACCGTCTCCTCAAGCGCTTTATCGATTTCAGAAAAACCCGCCTCCAGTCCTTTCGCCAGCTGTTGCCCAACGGCCGTCAACTGCAGGTTTCTTCCGGATCGGGTCGTCAGCGTCACGCCAAGACTCGATTCCAGCTGTCTGAGCTGGTGGCTGACGGCGGACTGCGTCTTGTGAAGCGCCTCGGCGGCACCGCCGAGGCCGCCATGGCGGGCAACCTCCAGGAACGTCTGCAGTGATGTCAGAGAGGGGCGAGCCATATCTGAATTGAATTCAAGTGAGTAGAGAATAATCGTCAATTTATTTGAGTTTAATGTCAAACTAGAGTCCGGGTGTAGGCATAGCGTCGGCGACTCGCGGCGGAATCCCTCAGACAACAAGCACAACAAGCGCTTGAGGAGGCACCATGAGTACACCTGTCCTCGTCTCTTTCGGACTCTATCTTCTGCTGATGTTGATCATCGGCATCTATTTCTACCGCACCACCAGTGATCTCTCAGACTACATACTCGGCGGTCGTAATCTTCCCTCGGGCGTTGCTGCACTCAGTGCCGGGGCATCAGACCTCAGTGGCTGGGCTCTGATGGGGCTGCCCGGAGCGGTATTCTCCGGCGGGCTCTCAGAGGCCTGGATTGCGGTCTGGACGCTCGTTGGCGTCTACTTCAACTGGAAGGTTATTGCCGAACGTCTGAGGGTGTTCACCGAAGCGGCCGGCAATGCGCTGACCGTTCCGGACTACCTTGAAGCACGGTTTATGGATAGCCAGCGGATTCTGCGAACGGCCTCGTCCGCGGTGATGCTGCTGTTCTTCACTTTCTATGTCTCCGCCGGCCTTGTAGGCAGCGCCGTCCTTTTCGAAGGCGTGTTCGATGTCAACTACAGCCTGGCGCTTTGGGTGAGTGCCATCGTCATCGTGAGCTATACATTCCTGGGTGGATTTCTGGCGGCCTCATGGTCTGACCTTATCCAGGGG
>ENA-ORDC01001581-ORDC01001581.1-marine-metagenome-genome-assembly--contig:-NODE-1581-length-16279-cov-4.061536_pt1 | contig 16279 bp, 21 predicted proteins | sample MGYA00237783_ERZ508515 | MGnify/ENA primary metagenome ERZ508515 (study PRJEB26186, sample SAMN06268792) | marine metagenome | isolation source: Eden Landing Ponds, San Francisco, CA, USA | place... | reverse complement strand
GGTGTAGGTCTTGCCCGTCCCCGGCGGCCCGTGGATGAGCGCGAGGTCGTCGGCGTCGACCGCGAGGCGCACCGCGTCGTCCTGCGCGTCGTTGTTATCGATGAACGTGCGACCCACAGAGCGGTCGGAAAACTCGGGGTCGCGGCGGCCGAACAGCGCGTCCTTTCGGTCGGTCGAGCCCTTGAGCACCGCGTCGTGAAGGGCGGTGAGCAGGCGGTCGACGGTGAGTTCGGAGGGGTAGACGTCGAGGCGGCGGAGCGGCACGGGTTCGTCGGTCGTGACGACGATTTCGTCGCCGAGTTCGACGATGCGTGCGAGTTCGGCGTGGCCCTCGACGGGGTGGCCGTCGCTGGCGAGCGCCACGTCGCCGGCGCGGAGCTTCGACACCGCGTCGTCGGTCTGCTTCGCCCGGAGTTCCCACGTGCCGTCGGGGCGCTCCGTCTGGCCGATGGGTTCGAGGCCGATGAGCGCCCGGTCGTCGTCGGCGCGCTCCTCGGCGCTCTGGTCCCAGAGTTTGCGGTACTCCTTGTGGACCGCCCGGCGCTCTTCTTCGACGGCGCGGTAGAAGCGGTCGAAGTAGTCGCGTTCGTCCTCGGGAACGGGCTTCCCGACTGCGCCGGCTTTCGACTCCTGATCGAGTCTGCCGGAGACGACCATGCAGGCGTCTTTCTCGAAGCAGTACTCGCACTTCGAGTTCACCTCGTAGCCGGTCGGCACCGACGCGTCGCGTTCCATCGCCGCGATTTCGTTGCGGGTGCGGACGACGAACTCCAGGAGACCGCGGCCGATAGAGAAGTCCTTCGCCGGCGAGAGGTCGCCGGACTCCTCGGCGCGGTCGAGCGTCGTGTTCTTCGTGTAGAGGAGCGTCCCCGTGTCGACCGGGACGCCCCGCTCTTCGAGGATGAGCGCGTAGGAGGCGGCCTGAATCTTGTCCTGAAACCGCGGGTCGCGGTTGAGGTTCTTGCCGGTCTTGAGTTCGACGGGCGACCCTCGGCGGAGGGCGTCGGCGCGGCCCTTGATACCGAACGTCGGCGAGATGAGGGTGTACTCCGAGCGCCACTCGTCTTCGTCGGTGAGGACGCCCTGCGAGAGCCACCCCTCGATGGCGGCGGCGTTGCGGCGCACCTCGTCGGCGACCTCGTCGACCTCGCGGCCGAGCAGGCCGAGTTCGAGGCCGCGCTCGTCGATGCGCTCGTCGATGGACGAGTCGAGGTCGCGGCCGCGGAGGAGGTCGCCGAACACGTCGTGGACGATGGTCCCCTTTACCACCGGGTAGTTCAGCGGGATGCCAGAGAGCTTGTTCAGGTAGTACATCCGCGAGCACTGCACCCACGAGCGGATGTCGGTCACGTCCACGAGGAAGTCGGGCTCGACGACGACGAACGACTCCGAGCCGGTCGTGTAGGTCGTCTCGCCGCGGTACTCGGACTCCTCGGCGTCGGTGACGAGGAGGTCCATGCCCGGTTCGGCGTGCTCGGCGGCGTGAGTCCACTTCCCCCAGAGAGTGACGGTTACCGGCTCTCCGGTCCCGCGCTCGGGGCGGAGCGTCACCTCCGCCAGCGAGCGCTCGCCGTGGTTCGTCTCGACGTCGCGCGGCTCGCCGACCTCGACGAGCGGACCGCGAAGGTTCACGTCGAAACCGTGGGTGAGGCGCGGGCAAATAGCCGTCGGTGGGGCGCGGGCGGTTCAGCAGGTCGCGTGTGCGAATCCCCCGACCGTCACACGCTTTCTCTACCGTGTGGTACGCTCACCGTCAGACACTGGCAGGACATCCGCTCGGAGGTCGTCGACGACGGCCGCAACCGCGGCTTCCAGTAGGAGTCACCGGTTTCAAACCCTCGCACCTCCATTAGCTATCCATGGACGATAGGCTCCGCGGGCGGCCGCGACGACCGCCCCACGGCGGGACTTCGGAGGGACGATGGTCGGTTCGAGCATGAGCGACGAGGAGACGCGACTCGCCAACAACCGGCTCAAAATCGGCTTTACCCTGCTGGTCGGCGTGTCGGCCGCGCTCGTCGCCGTGCAGGCGGGGGGGACGCTCCTTCAGGGCGCGCTCGCGCTCCTCGCTGGACTGGTCATCGGCGGACTCCTCACGTGGTACTTGGGGCGGTGGGCCCGCGAGTTCACCGCCGTGAACCGCCGGTAGAGGCGGTCGCTCAGGGCGACACCCGCGCGAGCCATTGCTCGGGCGCGTCCAGTTCCGCGTCGGTCGGTAAGTTCTCCGGATGGTCCCACACCCGCGACGCGGCGGCGACGCCGCGCTCGTCGGCGACGCGCTCGAAGAAGCGAGCGCCGCGTTCGTACTGCCGGCGCTTGAGTCCGAGGCCGAGGAGTCGCCGTGCGAGTTTCGCGACCGGGCCGCCGCCCTGCCGACGCTCGTCGAGTTTCCGGCGGAGGTCCTCGTAGTCGTCGTCGAACGCCCGGTCCATCAGCAGTTCCGCGTAGCCCTCGACGGCCGTCATCGCCGTGTCGAGTTCGCGGAAGGCGTCGCGGTCGATGTCGCCGTCGACGAGGGCGTCGACCCCGCGTTGCATCCGCGATTCGAGGTGCGTCGAGAGCCACGGGGCCGCGCCGAACTCCGCGGCGTGCGCCACCTCGTGGAAGGCGATCCAGCGGCGGAACCGCGGGTAGTCCACGTCGAGGCTGGCGGCGACGCGGCGGATGTTCGGGTGAACGAAGTACAACCCGTGGTCGTCGTCGCCCTCGGCGAGGAGGAGCGGGTCGTACTGCCCGAGGACGTTGTTGCCGAGAAACGAGAGGACGAAGGCGAACGACCCCGTGTTGACCGCGCGCGTGAGCCCGGGGAGGACCGCGGGACCGTGTTCTTCGAACGGGACCATCACCCGGCGGAACGTCGCCACGTTCGCGTCTATCCAGTGGTGTCGGTTCTGGACTTCGACGACCTCGGGCACGTCGAACTCGACCTCGGCGACGGCCGACAGTCGGTCGCGCGCGTCGCGAACGTCGGCCGCATAGCCCGCGCGCTCGGCGTCCGTGAGGTCGAGCGACCCGGGGTCGGTCGCCGACTTCGCGGCCTCGGTGACGGCGTCCCAGTCGATGGTACCGGAGCCGGTCGCCGAAGCGTCCGCGACCGCTCTGACGCTCCGAAAGAGGTTCATACCGTACCGTGGCGGGCCGGACGCAAAACGCTTCGGTCGGGGTGTTCGAACCCGCCGATTCGCAGACACGACCACCCTAGACACTATATCGAGTCGGACGTGGGGGGCGTATGGACCGAACCATCGACCACGTCGCGTTCGGTGGTACCGAGCTGTACGAACTCCGGGCGGCCGCGAACGAGGTCGGTCTCACGCCGACCTACGGCGGCGAACACGGGACCGGAACGACCCACATGGCCGTCGTTCCGTTCCCCGACGGCTCGTACCTCGAACTCATCGCGCCGACGCTCGGGACCGACGCCGCGGACGCCGGCTTCTGGCCCGACCACCTCGCGGCCGACGCCGGCCCCGCGGCGTGGTGTCTGGAGACCGACGACGCCGCCGCCACCGCCAAGACCGCCATCGACGCCGGTCTCCCCGTCGACGGCCCCCACGAGGCCTCCCGTGCCCGCCCGGACGGCCGCCTCGTCGAGTGGGATATGTGCTTCGAGAGCACAGACCAGCGACTTCCCTTTTTCATCCGCGACCGCACCCCGCGGAGCTACCGCGTTCCGAGTGCCGTGCGAAACGCCGCCGTCCGCGGACTTCGAACCGTCGTCGTCGCGACCGCCGACCGCGAGGCGACCGCGGCGCTGTTCGCCCGGCGGCACCGCTCCCCCTCGCCGGTCGATATCAACGGCCCGTTCTCCGGGTTCGCCGTCCTTCCCGGCACGCCGCTCGCCCTGTGCGAGCCCGGCGACGGCGCGCTCAGGGAGCGCATCGACGACGTCGGCGAGGGTCCGTGCGCGTTCCTCGTCGGCGTCACCGACCTCGACCGGGCGCGGAACTCGCTGTCGCTCGGCCCCGAGATTCGCTACAGCGACCGCCGCATGGCGTGGTTCGACCACGACCTGTTCGACGGGCGGTTGGGCGTGGTCGAGCTCCCCTGAATCGCCGATTGAAGCCGGACGACGGGCTCAGGCGGCGCAGTTGTTCGGTCCGAGTTCGAGTTCGGTCGCCTCCTCCTCGTCGCCGACGGAGGCGCGTCCGGTGTTGATGTCGATGACGCGCTCGTAGTTCACCGGCTTCTCGGGCGTGTCGTCTGCGACGCGGGCGACGAACGCCGACTCGTCCATCGACAGGAGGTCGAGGTCCGCACGCAGGTCGCCGAGCGTCGCGCTCACGAGTTCGCCCGGCGCGGCGACGCCGTAGCGCCCGTCCGCGTCCACGGAGACGTGGCCGGGGAGGACGCGCGTCTCGTCGGGAAGCGACAACAGCGTGTCGTGGAGCGTCGCGTAGAGGAGTTTCGCGCCCGTCGCCGCGTCGTCGTCACCGAACTGGAGCTCCGTGCGGCCGACCGACTCGACGAACAGCGTGTCGCCGGTGAGGAGGAACCGACCGTCGACGAGGTAGTTCGTCATGTCCGAGGTGTGCCCCGGCGCGTGAATCGCCTCGATATCGTAGTCGCCGACGGTCAACGTCTGTCCGTCGTCGAGCGCGGTGAACTCGTACTCGACGTCGCGGCCCGTCGCCTCCGACCCGAGGTAGTACGGCACGCCGAGTCGGTCGGCGAGCGCGCGCCCCCCGGAGACGTGGTCGGCGTGGACGTGCGTGTCGAGCACGCCCACGACCGTCATCCCCGCGTCGGCGGCGACGAGTTCGAACTCGTGGGTCTGCCGGGTCGCGTCCACGACGACCGCGTCGCCGGCCGACCGCGAGCCGACGACGTAGCCCAGACATCCCTTCGCGCGGCGCTGGACCTGCGCGACGAATAGGTCGTCGTCGCCGGTGCCGAGTTCGACCACCTCGTACAGCTTGCTCCAGTCTTCCATGCCGCCCTTGACGACCTCCACGTCGTCGTAGCCCCGCGTCGCGAGTTCGAAGCCGAACGACGTAGAGGACAGCCCCTTCCCGCAGATAGCGACGACCCGTCCCTCCGCGGCGAGGTCGCCGACGCGGTCCCAGTCCCAATCGCCGCCGAGTCCGTCGACGGGGTGGTAGGGGACGTTGACGGCTCCGTCGATGTGCCACGACTCGAAGCTCTCCGGCGGCCGCGTGTCGACCACGGTGAACGAATCTCCCGCGTCGAGCCGGTCTGCGAGCTCACCCACGGTGAGCTGGTGGAGGAGTTTACTCATGTGGTTAGCTATGGGAACGACGCACAAAACCGTTTGCGGCGGACGCGAGTCCGTGGTCCCGTGTGGCGTCGACACGCCATCGCGGTCGGCGTCGTCCCAACTGTGTCGAGTCGCCGAAAGCGCCGCCGCTCGCCGGATGGGTGTCAGAAAAGTCGAATCGAAACGTCGTCCCGAACTACAGTTCGTCCTCGAAGTCGTCGAGGGCGTAGGCGGGTTCGGCGCCGCGGCGGTCGAGCGTCTCGTTGGCCAGCAGCCAGTAGACGACCGACAGCGCGCGTCGACCCTTGTTGTTCGTCGGGACGACGAGGTCGACGTTCGACGTCTGGTTGTTGGAGTCGCACATCGCGATGACCGGGATGCCGACCGTGATGGCCTCCTTGACGGCCTGCGCGTCACCAATCGGGTCGGTGACGACGACCACGTCGGGTTCGATGTAGCCGGCGTAGTCCGGGTTCGTCAGGGTGCCCGGGATGAAGCGGCCCGTGCGGGCGCGAGCGCCGACGGCGTCGGCGAACTTCTCGGCCGGGAAGCGACCGTACTGGCGGGAGGACGTGACCAGAATCTGCTCCGGATTGTAGTTCGCGAGGAAGTCCGCGGCGGTGCGGATTCGCGAGTCCGTCTGGCTGACGTCGAGCACGTAGAGCCCGTCGTCGCGGACACGGTGGATGAACCGGACCATGTCCTTGGTCTTCTGCTGGGTACCGATGTGGACACCGGCGGCCAGGTAGTCCTCGACCGGGATGAGCAGGTCGGCGTCTTCGTCGGGCATGACGTCCTCGTCGAACGCCGGTTCCGGCTCTGCTTCTTCTTCGACCTCGGCGGCGTCGTCGGCCGCCTCGGCGGTCTCTGCTGTCTCGTCTTCGGTGGCGGCCTCGGCGGGTTCCGTCTCGGCGACCGCTTCGGTCTCCGTCTCGGGTTCCTCGTCGGCGACCTCCACCGCGTCGTTTTCGTTGTCGCTCATACTGCGTCGTCCGCGATGCGGATGAGTTCGTTCAATTTGGCGGTTCGCTCGCCCTGCACCGTGCCAGTCTTGATGAACGGCGCGTCGGTTGCGACGGCGAGGTGTGCGATGGTCGCGTCTTCGGTCTCACCGGAGCGGTGAGAGATGACGGCGTCCATCCCGTTTCGGGAGGCCAGTTCGACGGCGTCGAACGCGTCGGTCAGCGTCCCGATCTGGTTCGGCTTGATGAGGATGGAGTTCGCGGCGCCCACGTCGATGCCGTCCTGCAGACGGTCGACGTTGGTGACGAACAGGTCGTCACCGCAGATGAGCGTGCGGTCGCCCACGCGCTCTGTGAGTTCCGCGAAGCCCTCGTAGTCGTTCTCGTCGAGGGGGTCTTCGACGTAGACGAGGTCGTACTCGTCGACCATCTCGGCGACGTAGTCGATCTGCTCGTCGGTCGTCTTCGTCTCGTCACCGTAGTGGTAGACGCCGTCTTCGAACATCTCCGAGGCCGCGATGTCGAGGCCGAAGCGAATCTCGAAGCCGAGTTCGTCCTCGACGTCGGAGACCGCTTCGCCCATGATTTCGAACGCCTCGGCGTCGGAGACCGGCGGTGCCCACGCGCCCTCGTCGCCCTTCGCGGCGGGCACGCCGCGCTCGTCGAGAATCTCGGACGCGCGGGCGTGGACCTTCGCGTTGGCGAAGACGGCTTCGGAGACGCTCGGCGCGCCGACGGGCGCGGCGAGGAACTCCTGGATGTTCGTCGCCTCCTTGGCGTGTTCACCGCCACCGATGACGTTCCCGAGCGGCGTCGGGAAGTTGTCGCCGCGGAACGCGCCGCCGAGATGCTGGTACAGGGGCGCACCGAGCACGTCGGCACCGGCCTTGGCGGCCGCCATCGAGATGGCGACCGCGCTGTTCGCGCCGATTTCCGAGAAGTTCTCGGAGCCGTCGGCGGCGCGGAGCGTCGCGTCGACCTCGCGCTGGTTGCCCGCGTGGACCTCGTCCACGAGTCGGGGAACCGCGTGTCGCCGCGCGGCGGCGATTGCTTCGGTCGGCGGCAGTTCGATTGCCTCGTACTCGCCGGTGGACGCCCCGCTGGGGGCCGCGGCGCGACCGAACCCACCGGATTCGGTGAGCACGTCGGCTTCGACCGTCGGGTTCCCACGGGAGTCGAGCACGCGGCGCAGAGCTACGGATGTGATTCGTGTCATGTTGTCACTTACCCTCTCGTTTGACGGTGAACGGAAGTACACCTGCGTCGTACTCCTCAGCGGCGATTAATATCGGTTCTGTCTGTTCCGAATCGACGAGAACAGGTGCGCCGTAGGAGACCTGCAACGCTCGCGCGCCGAGGATTCGTGCCTTCTCGTATCGGTTGTACCGTTGCATCATTGATAGGGAGACACGACGTCCACGAGGTCCTTGTGCGACACCATCATCCGCCGGCAGCAGGCACGGGTGACCCCGAGGTCGTCGAGGACGTCAGCGGGGTCCTCGTCTCCCTCGCGAGCACGGGCCTTGAATTCGTCCCAGTGTTCGCCGATCACTGTGCCGCAGGTGAAACACCGGACGGGAATCATCATGGTTAGATCACCTCAGCGGTAGGACTTCTGGTAGCGAGCGCGCGCGCCCGGTCCGCCCCACTTCTTGGGTTCGGACTGGCGAACGTCGTTGACCAGAAGCGAGCGGTCGAACTCCATGTACGCGTCGCGAAGCTCTGCGGCGTTCAGGTGCTGCACCAGCCCACGAGCGAGCGCGGTGCGGACTGCGTCGGCCTGACCGGCCACGCCGCCGCCGTTGACGCGCACGTCGATGTCGACCTGCGAGCGGAGGTCCTCGCCTGCGATGCGGAACGGTTCCAGCATCTTGAGGCGGGCCATCTCCGGCTCGACCAGCTCGACCGGCTGGGAGTTGATTCGGACTCGACCCTCGCCCTCGCGCACGGTGGCGCGGGCGATTGCGGTCTTCTTCTTCCCGGACGTGTTCGTTACCATGTGACGTTAGCACCCAGCTTCTCGGAGACCTCTCCGAGCGAGATGAACTTGATGTTCGAAAGGCGGTCCAGCGAGGTGTCTTCGAGCATCTCGCCGTCTTCGTCGTACGGATTGCCGACGTAGACGCGGACGTTCGAGAGCGCCTCGCGGCCGCGGGGCTTCTTGTACGGAAGCATGCCGCGGATGGCACGCTTGAAGATGCGGTCGGGACGCTTCGGGTAGTACGGACCCTGGTCCGAACCGACTTCGACGCGCTTTCTGTACTTGGCCATCACGTCCTCTTCCGAGCCCGTGATGACGGCGTCTTCCGCGTTGACGACGGCGACCGTCTCGCCCGCGAGGGCGCGCTGTGCGACCTCCGAGGCGACGCGACCGACGATGCAGTTTCGAGCGTCGACGACGACGTCTGCGTCGAATTCTGCGAGGCTCATCGGATCACCCGTACGTTGGACCCGTCGGGGTTCTGTTCAGCGAGTTGTTCTAGCGTCACGGTGTCGCCGACCTGCTCGATCTTCGTTCGAGCGGTGGACGAGAAGTCCACGGCCGCGACTGTGACGTTCTTCTGCAGCACACCGCTACCCAGCACCTTGCCGGGCACGACGACGGTCTCGTCTTCCTGAGCGTATCGTTCGATACGACCAAGGTTGACTTCCGCGTGGGTGCGCCGTGGCTTTTCGAGACGGTCCGCGACATCCTGCCAGACGTTGGCACCGGACTCACGCGAGACCGCCTTCAGCTCGGCGATGAGACTGTTGAGTCTCGGGTTCGTCTTACTCATTGTCTACCTCCAGAGAGAAAGCGGAGTGCAGGGAGCAGGATTTGAACCTGCGGACTCCTATGAGACAGCGCCCTGAACGCTGCGCCGTTGGCCAGACTTGGCTATCCCTGCAAGCATTCCGCTGTACTTCATGCCCCGTAAAAACACCTTCGGTCCGACCCGACGCCGTGAGAGAGCCACACGCCACGCTATCGGTGGCTGTGACCCCTCGTGGGGCGGGCGAACGTCGGTGTTGAGACGGGGCAGTGTTCATTCTTACAGTGCGACCTTCTCTTCGAGTTCGGCCGCGCGGTCACCCAAGGAGGCGACAGCGCGCGTCACGAGCTCGTCGACATCGAACGAACCGTCCGTCTCCACACTGAAGACGAACGCTCCGGGTACGTCGTGTACTTCGACCTCTTTACCGGGGTACCGCTCCGTCAGGTCGTTGCCGAACGTCTCCGTCGCGACGAGGTCGCCGTCTTCGGCGTCCCCCTCGGCGTGCTCCGCCGCGGCCTCTTCGATGACGCCGCGGAGGATGTTCGGCTCCTGTTCATCGAACTCGCCGGCGTCGCCGACGACCTCCACGCGCTGGAGGTGTCGGTAACCGACGGCGACCCCGCCTTGGTTCTTGGCGTGGTCCTTTCCGTAGCCGAGGACGGCGTCGGCCTCGAACTCGAGGCGCTGGCCCTCCTTCAGCTCGATGATGGGGATGTTCTCGTCCGCCGGGACGACCATGTCGTCCGCGGATTCGATGTCCCCGGAGTACGCGGTTGCCGGCCCGTCGACTTCGAGCGCGACGGTGACGGTGTCACCGGGCTCGAAGTCGTCGAGAGGCGTGGTCAACGGAACCAGACCGAGACGAAGCCCGATCATCTCGTCGAACATGACCGAGGTGTTCTCCACGAACCGAACGGTTTCGATGGAGAACGTCGGCACGTCGGCGACCATCGCCCGGCGAATGCCGTTGGCTAGCGCCGGGGTCAGACCGCGCGCGACGAAACGGGCGCGTCGGTCTTCGCGTTCGATGAACTCGACCTGGAAGTCGTTTACCATGGTGTGTTAGAGTCGGCTGTTTTTCGGCGCGCGAGTTCCGTCGTGCGGAATCGGCGTCACGTCCTCGATGCGACCGATTTCGAGACCGGCGCGAGCGAGGGCGCGAATCGTTGCCTGTGCGCCGGGGCCGGGGCTCTTGTTACCGTTGCCACCGGGACCGCGAACGCGAACGTGCAGACCGGCGATACCGGCCGCCTTAATCTGGTCGGCGACGCTCTCTGCCATCTGCATGGCCGCGTACGGAGATGCCTCGTCACGGTTCTGCTTGACGACGGAACCGCCGGACGACTTGACGATCGTCTCGGCGCCCGTGATGTCAGTCACCGTGATGAGCGTGTTGTTGAACGATGCGTGCACGTGGGCGATACCCCACTTGTCACCGGTTTCGGATTCGCTCATTCTTGGGCCTCCGCGCGCTCAGGGTGCAGTTCGTCCGCGAGCTTCGACGTCTCGTCGAACGCCACGGTGTCCTCTTCGTCGACCTCGACCTTGCGGGAGGGGATGGTCGTCCGCGCACCGTCGACGGTCACGTGACCGTGGACGATGAACTGACGGGCCTGCTGGGGCGTCTGTGCGAGCCCCTTCCGGTAGGCGACCGTCTGGAACCGACGTTCGAGGATGTCGGTCACGTCGAGACGCAGTGTCTGGGAGATGTCGTCCTCCGCAGAGAGGATGCCGTAGCGGCGCATGCGCGCCATGAACTCGGCACCGAGCGACTCGGCTTCTTCGACGTCACCCTGGGCCTCGCCGAGGAGGCGTCGCGCCTCGCGGCGGAGGTTGCGCAGTTCGGACTGCGCGCGCCAGAGTTCTTCTTTGTTCTTGAGACCGTACCGAGAGAGGAGGTCCGATTCCTGCGCGATACGCTCGCCCTGGAACGGGTGGTTCGGGGTCTCGTAGAACTTGGTGTTGTTACCCGTCGTCATTCTTCAGCCTGCGCCTCCTTGATCTCCTCGACGTTGACACCGATGGTGCCTTCGGTACGTCCAGTGGACTTCGTCCGCTGGCCGCGAACCTTCTGGCCGCGCTGGTGTCGAACGCCCTTGTAGGAGCTGATCATCTTCATGCGGTTGATATCATGCCGCCGCTTCTCTTCGAGGTCCGAACCCGTGATGTGGTCGGTCTCACCGGAGAAGAAGTCCTTCCGTCGGTTTGCCATCCACACGGGGGCGTGGTCCTCGAAGTTCTCGACGACATCGACAACGGAGTCGATCTCGCCTTCGGGGAGCTTACCGAACAGCGCCGTTCGGTTCACTTCCGCGGCGTCGGCGATGATGCGCGCTGTGCGCTTGCCGATACCCTTCATGTCCGTCAGACTGCGCTCTACCGTCTTCGTTCCGTCAAGGTCGGTCTGACCAATTCGGATGAAGTAACGGAGGTCCTCTTCCTCCTCCGGAGAGCCGTCCTGTGGTTCTTCTGCACTCATGACTTTGGAAGTCGTGTTGTGAGCGTTGCGGCGGGGATTCGAACCCCGGGGGCTTGACGCCACTGAGTTAGCAACCCAGCGCCTTGGGCCAGGCTTGGCTACCGCAACACTTCGGTCGTGTTAGTTTCGCCCTTCCGGACTCGGGGACGACATTCCCCTACATCGATTGCATCCGTTACGAGACGGGGGCATTACTTAAACATCACGAAAGGGGGCTCGCGTGACAGCCCGAGTCACCGCCGCTCGCCGGCGATGTGGTGTGGTACACCATCCCACCGAAATCATAAGGACTTCGGTTACGTATTCCCGGCAATGAGTTCGACAGAGTCCGCGACCGCGCCGACGAAGCCCGTGCGAATCGACACCGCCGAGGAGCTCGACGCCCTCGTGGCCGAACACGACCGCGTCCTCCTCGACATCTACACGAAGGGCTGTACGTTGTGTCAGAGCATCGAACCCGTCCTCGGCAACGTCTCGAAAGCCACCGACGTGGTCGTCGCGATGATAAATCCGCAGACGGATATGTCGGTCGCAGAGCGGTACACGATTCGGAGCGTCCCGACGCTCCTCTTGTTCGAAGACGGCGAACTCGTCGACCGCCTCGCCGACGGCTTCCAAGGGGCGCAGGCGGTCGTCGACTTCGTCGAGAAAGAGCGGTAAGGTCGGTTCGCGTCAGTTCGGCACGGCCTCGGTCGGGGGCACTCTTTCGACCCCGCGGTGGCGTGGCAGTCTCAGCGGTCGGTCGGTTCGTCGAGGCGGGTCGTACACCAGTGGCAGAAGTCGATGTCGGCGTCGACCTCGCGGCCGCACTCGGGGCACGTGACGGTGTCCGCGTCGGGCTCGGCGACGGTGGCCGCCGACTCCTCGGCGTCTTCGACGGGAGCGCGGTCCGCCCGCGCCGCGGCCTGCCGCAAGCCGAGGAAGAAGGCGTCGAGGACGCTCGCGAAGCTCACCGCGAGGATGGGCACCAGTTTCCCGAGCACCGCGGCGAACTCCGACGGCGGGATGCCCGCACCGCTGGACAGCGGGTCGAACGCCTCCGCCGGAACGAACAGCGCGGACACCGCGAACGTGAGAAGCACCCAGAGCGCGGCCCGCCGCCAGCGTCGCAGATACAGATGCCCGAGCCCCGTGAGTACGAGGCCGAGTATCGCGGCGAGCCAGGGGCGGAGTTTCGTGAGTGCGGACATACGTGGATTCGATTGGTTCTCGCTCATGAGAGTTCCGTTCGTGAGACGCGGCGAGCGAACGCGGTCGCGCGTCCGCCTCTGTCCCCGAGCGACCGAACGCACATCGACGCGCGAACCGACGCGGAACGGACACAGAAAGTGAGCCACGAAAACCGGCGCGGGGGCGCTTCCGTCCGTCGCGAGAACTACTCGCTCGACGGTGACAGTCATGCGCCCCGAGCGGTCGTCGGAGGAGAAACCCCGTGTGTCGAGTCGGCCGACGCTCAGGCGCCGATGTACTCCTCGTTTATCCTCCAGCCGTCGTCGCCGTCGCGGACGAGGTACTCGCCGTAGTACGGCACGCGGTTTTCGACGACCGCCTCGAACGTCTCGCGGATGTTCGCGCGCGTCATCTCTCCCATCGGGCGGAGGTCGTCGTTGCGGTTGAGACAGCCCTTGAGGTATCCTTCGTGCGTCACGCGCACGCGGTGGCAGTTGGCGCAGAACTCGGGGTTCTCGACGGGGTCGACGATTTCGACCATACCCTTGCCGACGTAGTAGCGGCGGCGGTGGTGCATGTCGCGGACCTCCACCTCGTCGGCGAGGTCGGCCAGCCACCGGTGGACGCGCTCGATGTCGATGTTCCACTCCGGGCGGCCCGTCAGTTCGGGCATGTACTGGATGAGTTGGAGCTGAAGCCCCTCGTTTTCGGCGACGTACTCGACCATCTCCTCGACGTGGCCGGCGGTCTTCGTGAACACGACCATGTTGAGCTTCACCGGCGTGAGGCCGGCGTCGACCGCGGCCTTGACGCCCTCCATCACTTTGTCGTACGCGCCGGACTTCGTGATTTGAGCGAACGCCTCGGGGTCGAGGGCGTCCTGCGAGACGTTCACGCGGTCGAGCCCGGCCGCGACGAGGTCCTCGGCACGGTCGCCGAGGAACGTCCCGTTGGTGGTGAGCGAGGTCTCCATCGAGTCCGGCGTCCGCCGGATAATCTCTTCGAGGTCCGCGCGGAGCATCGGCTCGCCGCCGGTGAACTTCACCTTCTCGACGCCGTACTCCTCGACGACTTCGAGAAAGCGGACCACGTCGTCGGCGCTCATCTCCGCGTCGGAGGCGTCCATCGGCCCGCGGGTGTCGCCCAGTCCCTCGTTGTGGCAGTAGACGCAGTCGAAGTTACACCGGTCAGTCAGCGAGATTCGAACGCCAGTTACCTCGCGGCCGAAGTCGTCCACCAACACCATATACCGAATCCTGGAGGTGTACGTTGATAAATTCGCTGTCGATAGCCGGGTCGTAGTAACCGTATTTCGTTACGACCGCGGCGTCTCGAAGTCGGTGTGGGTTGGCTCGGCGACGCACCGACGCCGGTCGGACCCCGACGCGGGGCGCACGCTGGCCGGGTCGGTAACGGCGACCGTCACCGCGCGACGAGACCTTACAAAACCCTTATCGGCCGCACCGCCGGAGTGACGGACATGGACGAAGCCGACGTACGCGACCGCTTACGTGCGGTCGAGGACCCCGACCTCGGAGACGACATCGTCTCGCTCGGGCTGGTGAACGCCGTCGAGGTGGACGGCGACACCGCCCGTATCTCGCTCGCGCTCGGTGCCCCGTACTCCCCGACGGAGACGGATATCGGCCGTCGAATCCGCGAAGTCCTCGCCGAGGACGGACTGGAGGCCGACCTCACCGCCAACGTTCCGAGCGACCGCGACCCCGACGAGGAAGTGCTCCCCGGCGTGAAGAACATCATCGCCGTCGCCTCCGGAAAGGGCGGCGTCGGGAAGTCGACGGTCGCCGTGAACCTCGCGGCCGGCCTCTCGAAGCTCGGCGCGCGCGTCGGCCTGTTCGACGCCGACATCTACGGGCCGAACGTCCCGCGGATGGTCGCCGCCGAGGAAGCGCCGCAGGCGACCCAAGACCAGACCATCGTCCCGCCCGAGAAGTACGGGATGAAGCTCATGTCGATGGCGTTCCTCGTCGGCGACGACGACCCCGTCATCTGGCGCGGCCCGATGGTCCACAAGGTCCTCACCCAGCTCTGGGAGGACGTGGAGTGGGGCCACCTCGACTACATGGTCATCGACCTCCCGCCGGGCACGGGCGACACGCAGCTCACCCTGCTCCAGACAGTGCCCGTCACCGGCTCCGTCATCGTCACGACGCCCCAGGAGGTCGCGCTCGACGACGCCCGCAAGGGCCTCGAGATGTTCGGCAAGCACGACACCGTCGTCCTCGGTATCGCGGAGAACATGGGGACGTTCAAATGCCCCGACTGCGGCGGCGAGCACGCCATCTTCGGCGAGGGGGGCGGCGAGCGCTTCGCCGACGTGCACGACATGCCGTTCCTCGGCTCGGTTCCCCTCGACCCGGCCGTCCGCACCGGCGGCGACGAGGGGAAGCCCGTCGTCCTCGACGAGGGCAGCGACACCGGCGCGGCGTTCCGCGAGATAACGGAGAACGTCGCGAACAACATCGGTTTCGTCCGCCGTCAGAAGCAGGCGAACACCCGGTGACGAACGATGGGCGAGGACAGCACCGCGGCCGACGGCACCGACCCGCTCCCCGACCCGGACCCGGAGACCGTCGCCGTCCTCCGTGAGGTCGCCGAGGAGATACGCGGCGAGAGCTCCGAGTCCGAACAGCTCGCGAATATCCTCTACCGCACCAGCGACATCTACGACGCCGACGAGGAGACGACGCCCGAGGACGTCGTGAAGAACGTGAAGTTCATCCTCGAAGTGAAAGAACGCGGCGGGCTCGGTCGGTAACTCCAGACGACTTTTGTCCGTGCCCGCCCACGTTTCCGGCGTGGACGCCAATCAGGACGAGCCTGCGAACCCGTTCGGCATGGACGAGGACTGCACGAACTGCGACCTCTGCGAGCGACGCGAGCGCGTCGTCCACGGCTACGGCGACGTGGGCGCGGACTTCCTCTTCGTCGGCGAAGGGCCGGACGGGGCCGCGGAAGCTGCCGGCGTGCCGTTCGGCCGCGACGACGCGTTCGGCCGGGTACTGCAACGCCTCGGCCTCCGTCGCGTCGACGACGACCCCGACGAGCCCGAACTCGGGAACGTGTTCCTGACCACCCTGACCCGGTGTCACCACCCCGACCGCGCGGCCACCGACGACGAAATCGGTACCTGCGAGCCGTACCTCAACGCCGAGATACGCATGATAAACCCCGAGATCATCGTCCCGGTGGGTGAGCGGGCGCTCGCGGAGATCGGCACGGAGTACACGACGACGCCCGCCGCGGACCTCGACCTCTACGCCCAGCACGGCGAGGCCATCCGTGGACGTGGCTTCGAACTCGTGCCGATGATTCCGCCCCGGGAGGCGACCGACGAGCAGGTCCAGACGTTCGTCGAGCGGTTCGCGGCGCTCATGGCATCGGACTACAGGCAGACGAAAGGACGACGAGAACGCTGACGCGGGCGCCCAGCTACCAGTACTGCCCCGACAGCCAGCGGCGGGACCGGCCACCCACGGCGAGCAGCCCGACGACGACGAGGCCGACGAGCGCGAGCGTCGCCGCGGCGGGCGCGACCGACACCGATTCCGGCGGTGCGGCGAGGCCGTTCCCGAGGAGGACGACCGAGGTAACCGCCGAGAGGACGATACCGAACGGAACGAGGAACCCGAGCGCCTTCAGCCAGTTCATACCCCAACACGGGGTCGGCCGC
>ENA-ORDC01001580-ORDC01001580.1-marine-metagenome-genome-assembly--contig:-NODE-1580-length-16294-cov-3.197694_pt1 | contig 16294 bp, 17 predicted proteins | sample MGYA00237783_ERZ508515 | MGnify/ENA primary metagenome ERZ508515 (study PRJEB26186, sample SAMN06268792) | marine metagenome | isolation source: Eden Landing Ponds, San Francisco, CA, USA | place... | reverse complement strand
CGGACATCCCGTACCGGCCGTTCGAGTACGAGACGGAGGACGGCGACCTCGTCGGCTTTGACGTCGACATCGCACAGGCGGTGTTCGAAGAGGAGATGGGACTGACGCCGGAGTTCACAGACACCAGCTTCGACACCATCATCACGTCGCTCAACAACGGCAACTTCCGCGTCATCATGAGCGCGATGACGATCAACGAGACCCGCGCGGAGCAGGTGGACTTCTCGGACCCGTACTTCACCGCGTACCAGACGATCGTCGTGTTGAACGACAGCGACATCACCGCCAAGGAAGACCTGCGTGGCCGCACCGTCGGCGTCCAGAAGGGGACGACCGGCGCCGGCGCCGCCGAGGCGCTCAAAGAGGAGTTCGACGGTGAACTCACCATCCAGCGCTACGACCAGATCCCCGCGGCCTTCGACGCGCTCATCAACAACCAGGTCGTCGCCGTCGTCAACGACAACACCGTCAACGCGGAGTTCGTCGAGCAGAACGGTAACGTCCGCTTCGTCGAGGGTGAGGGTGCCGCCGCCGAGGAGGGCGAGAACGCGCCGCCGTACCTCACGCTCACCGTCGAGAACTACGGCATCGCCTTCCGGCAGGACGACGACGAGTTCCGCCAGGAAGTGAACGACGCGCTCGCCGCCATCAAGGAGAACGGCACGTACGACGAGATCTACAACGAGTACTTCTCCGGATAACCCCGGGTACTCGTTCGACGGCTAGATCGTCGTGGCCGTCGCCGGAGACGGTGGAACGGTTTTAAGGGCTCGCTACGCTTTGGACGCGACCATGGCAGAGACACGGCAGCGGGAACCGAAAGAGCCTGTGCCCGAGCCGTTCCTGAACGACCGGCGGCTCAAGTATATCGGCATCGCGGCCTCGTCGCTGTTCACGCTGGTCGTGGTCGGATTCCTCGGGCTCATCCTCTACGCGCAGGTGAACGTCGACCGGTTCATCAACATCATCCACCCGCAGTTCATCGACGCGTTCCTCGTCGTGCTGCAGATCGTTCTGATCAGCAGCGTCCTCTCCGTCATCGGCGGGGTCCTCGTCGGGCTCGGTCGCATCTCGGAGACGCTGCCGACCCGCGGCATCGCGAAGGGGTATATCGAGTTCTTCCGTGGCACGCCGCTGCTGTTCCAGCTCATCGTCATCTACTCCGGCATCCCGGCGTTCTGGCCGCCGGGACAGTTCCCCATCCAGAACTTCTCGATCCCGGCCGCCATCATCGGACTCACGCTGAACCACTCTGCGTACATCGGCGAGGCGCTCCGCGGCGGCGTCGAGGCGGTTCCCGACGGGCAGATGGAGGCGGCCCGCTCGCTGGGGATGTCCTACGCACAGGCGATGCAGGAGGTCGTGCTCCCGCAGGCGTGGCGCAACGCCCTGGCCGCCATCGGGAACGACCAGGTCATTCTCGTGAAGGACACCTCGCTGCTGTCGGTGCTTGCCGTCCCCGAGATCATCAGCACGGTCCAGAACATCAACAGCGCGACGTTCGACATCTGGACGCCGATCCTCTGGGCGGCGATCCTGTATCTCGCCATCACGATCCCACTCGGGAAGTTCGTCCGGTATCTCGAGGCGCGGGCCGACCCCGCAGGAGGGCGGGACCGATGAGCGACCCGCTCGTGGAGTTCGAGGGCGTGAACAAGTACTTCGGCGAGACGCACGTCCTGAAGGATATCGACCTCGCGGTCGACGAGCGGGAGGTCGTCGTGATTATCGGCCCGTCGGGGTCGGGGAAGTCGACGCTTCTACGCTGTACGAACCGGCTCGAGGAGATTCGGAGCGGCGAGATACGCCTTGCCGGACAGAGCGTCATCGACGCCGACATCAACTACATCCGCCAGCAGATCGGGATGGTGTTCCAGTCGTTCAACCTCTTCCCGCACATGACCGCCCTCGAGAACGTCGCGGTCGGCCCGGAGAAGGTGAGGGGACACTCCGAAAAGAAGGCGCAGGAGCGTGCACGGAGCCTGCTCGACCGCGTCGGACTCACCGCCCAGACCGACTCCTACCCGGCGGAGCTGTCGGGCGGCCAACAGCAACGGGTCGCCATCGCCCGCGCGCTCGCGATGGACCCGGAGGTGATGCTGTTCGACGAGGTGACGAGCGCGCTCGACCCGGAGCTGGTCGGTGAGGTGCTCGGCGTGATGGGTGACCTCGCGGACGAAGGGATGACGATGCTCGTCGTCACCCACGAGATGGGGTTCGCCCGCGAGGTTGGCGACCGAATCGTGTTGATGTCGGAGGGCAGCGTCGTCGAACAGGGCGAACCGGAGTCGTTCTTCGAGAATCCGACGACCGAGCGCGGCCAGCGGTTCCTCTCGCGACTGCTGTAGGCTGGCTTCGCCCCCTTCGTATCTACATGAAATCGGAGAGGCCGGACTGTGCCTCGTCCTCCTGTTCGTCGGGCTCACCGCCCGCCGTGTCGCTCTCCGCTACTGCCGTGTCGTCCGCTGCCGTCCCGTCGTCCGAAGCGTCCGCATCGACGACTTCGACGCTTCCCGAGTCGTCCTGTGCGCGCTCGCTTTCGGCCGCGTCGGACTCGACCCGTTCGAGGAACGCGTCGCCGCCGTGTTCTGCGGCCTCCTCGGCGCGCAGTTCCTCGGCGTCGGCGACGATCTCCCCGACTTTGTTCGTCGACTCGCCGGAGCCGGTGACGAAGGCGACGGCGGTCTCGTCGAGGTCGTAGCGGGCAGCCATCCGAACCGTGAGCTCCCGGTTCTTGCAGTGGTGGGTCATCACCGCGAGAAACGGCATGATGTCGCGGCGCGCGGTCGCCGTCGAGACGCCGGCGGTCTCCGCGATGCGGGTTGCGATGTCGTCGCGGGTCTTGTCCTTCGTCGACCGATACGGCGCGCCGCCGTAGCGGGTCCAGCCGCCTCGGGTTTCTTCGCGGGCGGCGGCGACCCCGGCCGCGATGTTGTCCGTCGCGTAGCGCCAGTACGAGTAGTTCTGCGTCGCGCGCACCCGGCCGAGCCAGCGGTCGGCCCTCGCGAGGTGGTCGTACGCGCGGGCGAGGTCGCCCGCGTCGAACACCTTCGGTGCCTTGTCCTCGAGCCACAGCAGCAGGTCGTCGGGCGTCTCGTCGACGTCGTAGGTGAGGTACAGCGCGTCTTGCGGGTCGTCCTCCTTCAGCACGGAATCGAGAAACTCGAAGATGTCCTTCGTCGTGTCGCGCTCGCCGCTCGTGATGTCTTCGGCCGTCACCTCCGACTTCCCGTCGGCGACGGCCTGCAGGTCCTTCACGGCGCCGCGGAGGTCGCCGTCGTTCTGGTCGGCGATGCGCTTCAGTGCCGCCTCCTCGAACGAGATCTCCTCCTTCCGGCAGATGTCGCGGAGCACGGGGACGATCGAGCGCGCGGAGACGTCACGGAACTCGATGGTTTCACACGCGTTCCGTAGCCCACGGGACATCTCGTAGAAGTCGTTGGCGATGAGCACCATCGGCTGGCTCGCCTCCTTGACGATGCGGGTCACGGCACGAGCCCCACCCCGGTCGTACGTGCCGTGGATGTTGTCCGCCTCGTCCATGATCACGAGCCGGCGACCCGGCTCGCCCTCCGCTGACTGCGTGAGCGTGCTCGACTTCGCCGCCTCCCCGGCGACCCGGTCGATGACGTCGCCGGTGCGCTGATCCGACGCGTTCAGCTCGATGACCGGCCACTCCATGTCGTTCGCGAGCGCGTGGGCAGCGCTCGTCTTCCCGACGCCCGGCGAGCCGTGGACGATGACCGCCTCTCGGTGGTCGTCCCACGTCTCCGCCCACTCGCGGAGCTCATCGCGTGCCGAATCGTTGCCGCGGACCTCCGAGAGCGTCGACGGGCGGTACTTCTCCGTCCAATCCATTATCGGAGGCTAGCGCGAGGTGCGTTTAGTGGTTGTGGAGCCGAACCTCTTCCCACCACGTGTGACTCACTCACACAGTACGGAACGGTTTTACAACCGGGCGAACGACGGCCCGCTCATGTCCCTGTTTCCCGAGACGATGACCTCACCCCGCCTCCGCTACGAGGCGATCCGGCCCGAGACGTTCGACCCGTTCGAGATGTACGAGCACGTCAACCCCTCGGCGCCGGCCATCGAGGAGATAACCGAGTACCTGAGCTGGGCGCCACACGCGACCCCGGCGACCACCGCGGAGTTCGTCGAGCACGCCGGCGAGCAGTTCGCCGCGAACGAGGGAGTCCACTACGCAATCTATCCGACCGAAGGCCCTCACGAGGGGGAGTTCGTCGGGACGACCGCACTCTCCGTGTCGTGGGACCGCCGGCTTGCGACGCTCGGCCTCTGGCTCCGGCGACCGGCGTGGGGGAACGGCTACTCCGGGGAGCGGGCAGCCCGCCTCCTCGAACTCGCCTTCGACCGACTCGACCTCGATATCCTCGCCGTCGAGCACGACCCTCGGAACGAGCAGTCGGCGCGCGCAATCGAGAAGTACGTCGAGCGGTTCGGCGGCCGGCGGGAGGGCCGACTCCGGCACGGCGGCGTGACACAGGACGGCGAGCCGTACGACACCGTCCGGTATACGATCAGCCACGAGGAGTGGGCGGCGACGGTCGACGACTGACCCGACCGGTTCGGTGGTTCGACGGCTTCGGCGCGGTGTGTCTCCCCCGGCCACAACCTACTTCGGAGAGCCGAGCGCAACTTGGCCCATGTCCGCCAACGGAACCCGTGAGCAGGTCCCCTTCGGTGTCGGTGCGGCCGCCGGCGCTGCGGCGTGGGTGCTCGGCTACCTCTGCACCTACCTCATCACGAGCAGCGACATCCAGAACTCCCTGTTCGGCCGTGTGCTGGAGGCGGCGGAAATCGGCGTCTGGCAGGTCGTCGGCTGGGTGTTCTTCAACGCCCACTTCGTCGACACGGTGGTCGATCTCCCGGTCGTCGGCGGTGCGACGAGCTTCGTCGGTGGTGAGAACGGGTTCACCATTCTGCTGTACGTGGTGCCACCGCTGCTCCTGCTCGCGGCAGGACTCGCGGTGGGTCGCTACGCCGGCGCCGATGACGCGGCGAGCGCGGCCGTCGGCGGCGCCTCGCTCGTAATCGGCTACGGGCTGCTGTCCATCGTCGGCGTCTTCCTCTTCCCGACGGAGAACGTCTCGCCGGACCCGGTCACGGGTGTGCTGCTCGCGGGTGTCGTCTACCCCGTCGTTCTCGGGGCGGTCGGAGCGGCCATCGCCGGTGCGACGTCGAGCGGGTCGTAGCCGTCGCTCAACGGGCCCTGACGAACAGGCTCACAGCTCTCTCGCGACCATTTCCCCCCAGTGGGAGAAGCCGTGGCGGTCGTAGAAGGTGCGGGCGCGCTCGTTCTCCCGGTCCACGTCGAGTACGAGCCGGTCGAGCGGGAGCTGCTGTGACCGCGCGTGTTCGACGGCGTGGGCCATGAGTTCGTCGGCGAGGTCCGTTCCTCGGCGCTCGGGCCGCACGTACACCTCGTTCAGGACGGCCGCGTCCCAGACAAAGGCGAGCCGTTCGGGCAACAGGAACAGGTAGCCGTCGAGGCCGTCGCCGTCCTCGCTCGGGGCGACGAGGAGACAGTCCTCGTCGGCGACACAGCGGTCGACCCACCCGAGCCATCGGTCGCGATACGTCTCCGTGAGCTTCCCGTCGTATGCGTCGGCCTTCGCCTCCCCGCCCTTCTCGCCGAGTCCCGTCTCGAAGCCACGCTTCAGCGTCCACAACGCGTCGGCGTCAGTCGCCCGGTCGTACGGTCGGATCATCGCTCGTCGCTGTGCGCCCCAGCACCGTCACTCTCCCGGAGTCGCCACCACGTCGCGAGGGCGCCGGCGAGTATCAGCGTCACGTGCCAGCCACGGTAAACGACGGGGAACACCCGCTCGACGCCACGCGGCTCGGGACCGGGCTGGGGGTCGACGCCGCTCGCCACGTGGACATCGTCCGTCGACCCCTGCTGTCCCACGTCGATGTTCGGTCCCCCGTCACCGGCGTCGCCGCCACTGGACCCGCCCGCGCCGGCCCCGGCTCCGTCGGCGGCCGAGTCGGTCGTCACGTTCACGAACGTCTGATAGACGCCGTCGCCGGCCGCGTAGCCGACGGTCCCGTCGATCTCGACGAACTGATCGTAGAAGGGATAGAGCGGGTTCGCGCCGAGCGCGGTGAACGCGTCGAGCCCGATGCCGGCGACGACGTAGCAGACGAGCGCGACCCACGCGAGGCGAACCCCCTGGTCACCGTATCGGCCGCGGAGCCACGACTCCTCGCGGCGCACGTCCAGCCACACGGCGAGCGCGACAGCACCGGGGAGCAGGAGCGTGTGGAACGCCGCCCGGTGGGCGGACTCGACGACCAGCGCAACGAACACGTCGAGATCAGGGAAGGTCGTCGCGGCCGCGACGACGACGACAGCCCGGCGGTCGAACGCGCTCCCGAGCAGCCCCGCCGCGAGCAGCAGCGCGAACGCGACGTGGAGCACCGTCGAGGGCATCAGCCGTCACCCGTCGGATTGTCGTCGGTCGGTTCGTCGTTCTGTCGGAGCTTCCAGCCTGCCATCGCGACCCCCGAAAGCACGACGAGGAGCTGCCAGCCAGCGTCGATGAAGACGAGGTCTCTGCCGGGGTTGTCGGGGTTCAGGAACGTCGGGACGTGCTCACCGCCGGCGACGGTTCCGGAGCCGGCCTTCGGGAGCAGTTCGCCGCCGGCGAGCGACGGCTCGACCAGCGTGAACACCACCCCGTCGGCCGTGCTGTACACCAGCCGGCCGGTGACGCCGAGGAAGCGGCCGTGGACCGGCCACAGCACCGCCGCGCTCTCGACGTGGAAGAAATCGAGGGCGATGCCGGCGACGCAGTAGGCAGCTAGCGCGACCCACGCGAGGCGGACGCCGTCGGTGCCGTACCGGCCGCGGAGCCACGAGTCGTCCCGGCGGGTGTCCCACCGGACGGCGACACCGACGAGGAGCGGCACCCACACGTTGTGCAGCGCCGCGTTGTGGAGCCCCTCGATGGCCACGTCGAGCAGGGCGTCGAGGTCCGGCGCGACGCCGGCGGCGACGACGACGGCCAGCGCCCGGCCGGTGAACTGCCGCTCGTCGAGCAGCGCGGCGGCGAGCAGCGCCGCGAGGCCGGCGGCGACGAGCGTCGACGGCATGACCGACTCGGGGTGAGGAACCGACTTAAGCACCGCGGCGGAGGAGAGGGTATGGAACGGACGGCACGCCAGCAGCTCGCCGAACACATCGCCGGCGAGGTGACGATGAGCGACGAGCCGGGCGCGACGCTCGCGAAGTGGCGCGAGGAGTTCGACGTGACCGGCGCGGCGCTCGCGGACGCCATCGACGTCTCGCCGTCGGTCGTCTCCGACTACGAGTCCGGTCGCCGCGACTCGCCCGGTATCGGCATCGTCCGTCGGTTCGTCGAGGGGTTGCTCGACATCGACGAGGCACGCGGCGGCGACCGGCTCCGGCAGTTCGCGCGGGTCCTCTCAGCGGGGTTCGAATCTGACATCGTCCACGACCTCCGGGAGTACCCGGCGACGGTGCCGCTCCGGCGGTTCTACGCCGCCGTCGACGCGACGGAGGTGACCGACGGAGGCGGCGGAACTCGGTCGCGGGGACGCGGTCGGTCGATCGCCGGTCACACCGTCATCAACTCTATCGAGGCGATCTCGCGGCTCTCCTCGGAGGAGTTCTATCGGCTGTACGGTCAGTCGACGAACCGGACGCTCGTCTTTACCGACGTGACCCGCGGCGAGGGGCCGCTCGTCGCGCTCCGGGTCGTGAAGCCGACGCCGACGGCAGTCGTCCTCCACGGGCTCTCGGAGGCGGAGCTGTGGGAGCACGCGCCGGAGCTAGCGGGCGCGGACGGCTACTCGCTCGCGGTGACCGAGCAGCCGCTCGACGAGATGTTGGCGGCGCTTCGGGAGCTCCCGTAGCCGACGGGTCTCCGTTCAGGGCTTGTGCGTGAACAGGATCGCGTCCCCGTCGTGGGTCGTCACACAGAGGTCGAGATCGAGCGACAGCTCGAGGCTGTTGTACTCGTCCGTGCAGACGACGGCGTCGTCGAACGGGTCCCCGCAGGCGGGACACGCCATCGCGACGGTGTTCCGGTAGCTTTCGACGCCGTCGGCCGACTCCGTCGGCGTGACGGACGACAGGAAGTTCTCGTACTCGGCATCGTCCATACCGGCCGATGCGGGCCCAGCGACATAACTCTACTCGACGCCGCGACCCGGGCCGGTACTCCCCGTGCGTAGGTCGTTACTCCACGTAGCGGTACTTCCGTTCGCCCATCCGTCCCCAGCCGTCGAAGACGAACTCTCCTTCGGGCGCCGTGAACTCCTCGAAGTCGCGGTCCTTCGAGTGGTCGTGGGCGGCGTGGACGCGCTCGTACTCCTCGAAGCTGAGGTCGTAGCGGTCGTCGATCTGTTCGTCAATGTTGAGCCCCGATATCTCGGCCTCCCAGTCGTCCTGGACGGTCTCGTGGTGGACCTCCGCCTGCGCGCCGGAGCCGTAGGAGGCGACGAAGATGCGCTCGCCGGTCAGGTCACGGCCCTCCGAGAGGGCGCGCTTCAGCGCCGCGACGCGGGCGATGTGGACGGAGCCGGTGTACCAGTTGCCGACGTGTCGAGAGATGTCGAGCGTCGGGTCGATGGTCGCGTCGTACCACGCCTGGTACTGCTCGGTCTCCTTCAGCTCGTCAGTGTAGGCGCTGACCGCCTCGGAGAACGCTTCGTCGTCCTCGAACGCATCCCGGCGCGGCTGGCGACCGAGCTCGGCCGCGAGCTCCTCTTCGATCTCGGTGTCGCGGGTGATGTGCCGATAGGCCAGCAGCGCGGCCTTCCGAACCATCCCCGGGAACGGGGTGTGGAACGGCGCGTACACGAAGTCGTCCGGGTGGAGGTCCCCCGCGACCGACTCGTAGTCCTCGACGGCCTCGCGCATCCGCGCGAGGTACACCTGCACCGACCGCTTCCCGTCGACGCTCGGGAACTGCTGGTTCGGCTTCAGGAAGTCCGTCTCGTCGGCGCTGCCGTACCCCTGCTCGTCGGAGATCGTCACGAGGTTCGGGTTCTCGGAGATCAGCATCGCGACGGCGCCGCCCCCTTGCGTGGCTTCGCCGGGGTCGTCGCGCGCGTACAGCGCGGTGTCCGTCGCGACGACGAGCGCGGAGCGTCCACGGTTTCGTCCGGCGCGGATCCAGTTGTACGCGTCGTCGATGGCTTGCGTCCCCGCGACGCAGGCGAACTTCCGCTCGCCCTTGTTCGCGTGGTGGAGGTCGTCGTCGAACACCTGTTCGAGACAGCCGCCGATGTACGTCGAAATCGGCTTGGAGTTGTCGAACGACGACTCCGTCGCGACGTCGATACGACCGATGTCGTCCGGCTCGAGCCCCTTCCGATCCATCAGCCGCTTGCAGGCGTTCGCGCCCATCGTGACGATGTCCTCGTACGTGTCGGGGAACGACGACTCGTAGAGGCCGAGCCCCTTCGTGTACTTCTCGGGCGAGTCGCCCATCTCCGGTGCGAACGTCTCCGCGAGATCGAGTTTCAGCTTCCCGGTCCAGATCTCGACTGCGTCGATGCCGACCTCGGTCATACGTGGAGGTGACGCGTCTGGTATATGATTCTGACGACGATGAGTTCGTCAGGTGTCGAACAGCACCATCCGCGTCCAGACCTGACTCAGTTGTTATCGAGGGAGTCGTCGAGGAGGATCTGGAACGTCTGCGTGATCGTATTCCCGTTCCCGTCGACGTAGGTGACTGTCACTTCTATCTCCGCGCCCCGCATCTCGACCGGGCTGTTACTGCGCTGGAACTCGTTGAGATAGAAGATCGCAGTACTGTCCCCTCCGTCGACACCGGTCGTCTGATCGAAGGAATACGACTGCCCGATATTGATGCCGTTCCGGTCGACGTAGCCGGTGTTTCTCGCGTCCACGAAAACGACGTCACGGTACGCGGCGTTGTTGTTCCCCGTATCTTGTTCCCTGATTTTGGTTGGTGCACTGTTAGGCGTGCTTAGAATATCGACGCTGATGTCCGTAATCTCGGACACCGGGGCCGTCCGAGTGTTCACCAGCGTGAACTTGGCCCCGGAGTACGTGTTCTGCTCCGACCCGGAGACGTCGACGGCCTTCGGCGGTTCGTTCGTCGAACCGTCATCGAGCTCGAAGTAGTTCTCCGGCTGGCTGCCTCCACCGGAGCCGTCCGTATTCAGCACGTCCACCTCGAACTCGGCGACGGCCTCGGCCGGCGCGCTGGGCTCGGGGTTCCCGCTGCCGTCACAGCCGTCGGCGCCGAACCCGACGGTGACCGTCGCCGTCCGCGTCTGGTCGACGTCGTCCGGTGCCACGTAGACGAACGAGACCCGGCCGTCCTCGCCGGTCGTGGCCGTGGTGGAGCGCAGCGAGCCGGAGTTCGACCCCGGAATCGAACTCCCCGCGCACGTACTCACGCCGCTTTCCGGTCCGTTGAACTCGTTGCGGACCTCGGCGACGACCTGCTGTGTGCCACCCTCCGGGATACTTGTCCCGTTACCGCTGACATCCGTGACGTACGCCGCCGTCGGGTCGACGACGCCGGTGCCGACCCCCGCGGCGGGAACGCGGAGCTCGTACGTAATCGGGTCACCGGCGCCGTCAGTTTCCCTGAATTCGAACGAGAGAATTCCGCCCCGGACCGTGACCGAAGAGCCGTCGACGTAGCCGCCGTTGGCGACGAACTCCGGTTCGAGGAGTTCTGTCCAGACCGGTTCCGAGAGACCTGTCGGCACTGTAACGTTGATCGGATCGCCGCGCGGCTGCACTGCCACCGTCCGGGGCTCGTTCGCCGGCGAGGAGATATCGATGCTGGTGCTCTCGGACTGAGACGCCTGGTACGAGCCGAGCAGCACAGTCAGGTCGAGCTCCCGCCCGGAGACGAGCTGTTGGCTGGTCCTGACCGAGACCCCCCCATTCGGACCGCGGTTGTAGACGACGGTGTTCTCGTACACGGTCTCGGGGGCCTGGCGGTACTCGTTGTAGTTCGGCTGGTAGTGGAGTCCGCGAGTCGTGTACTCCCGTGGGCTCCCGGTCCCACTCCAGAAGTCGGCTGTCTCGTCGTTCCCTGCCTCCGCGTTCGCAATCGTCACCGTCGATCCGCCTCCGGGGTCGACCGTGCGCAGTGACCCGCTTGGCGGTCCCGGATTGACGGCGAAGATACGGGCGGGGTACTGCGTGCCGAGCTGGACGGTGGTCGTCGTGCCCGACCCGCTCGAACCAGCGGAGAGCACGCCGCCACGGAGCTCCAGCATATCCTGTTGGACCTCCTGGTTGTGGTTGAACTCCACCTGCGCGTTCTGGTCGGGCACGACGGTCGCTTGGTACAGCGAGAAGCCGATGACGACGAACGAAAAGAGGATGATGGCGCCGATCTGGATCGCTTGCCCCCGATCGTCGGCGCCGAACATGTCGACACGTTCGCGGCCGACCGGTAAAAGCGTCGTGGGCGCGGCCCCTCAGGCGTCTTCCTCGACGACCTCGGGATCCGCAAGCGCGTCCTGCAGCGAGTCGAGCCCGTTCACCCACTCGGCGACGTAGCCGTACTCGAGGTCCGCGGCGATGGCACTCACGTCCGCGTCGGTGCCGTCGATGATGATGGTGCCCGCCTGCGCGCAGTAGTTGAACGCGGTGTCGAACTCCTCGTCCGCTTCGGCGTCGACGGCCGCTTCGACGTTCGCGGCGACCGTCCCCTCGTCGGGTGCGCCGTTGAGCACGTACATCTCGGCCGACGCGGCGACGCAGTGAAGCGCCATCTGGACGGAGTCGACGAGCATCGCCTTGTCCTCGTCCTCGATGTCGACCTCCCCGAGAACGACCGTCGCGAACTCCTCGAGCTCGTCGAGAGCGGCTTCCTCGTCGAGGTCACCCTCGTCGTGGGCCGTGACGATCTTCGCGACGGCGATGGCGGCGTCGTCCTGCAGGTTGAGAAGCAAGCGGGCGGAGTCTTCGTTCTCCGGGTCGATCTCCTCCTCGCGGAGCCGGTCGAGCCAGTTGTTCCACCGCTCCTCGTTGTAGAACTCCTCGGGGGTCTCGCTCATGTTTCCCCGCTCGCACGGCCAAGCGTATAAGGGTTTCAAGGTCGCCTCACGGCGCTCGCGGCCGCGACGGCGGCGGCGCTGCCCGTCCGGTGTGACGCGGCACATGAAAAGACCCTTGCCCGCGAGGCGGAACCCTCGCGTATGATCGCAGTCGTCGGCGGTGGTATCGCGGGGCTGGCCGCGGCCTATCGACTCCAGGAGGCGGGGTACGAGCCGACGGTGTTCGAGGCGTCCGACTCGGTCGGGGGGCTCGCTGCGACGTACGAGACGGACGGCGACCCCATCGAGGCGTACTACCACCACCTCTCCGCGACAGAGGAGACCATCGTCGAGCTAGCCGAGGAGCTCGGCGTCGACGACCGGCTGGAGTGGCGCTGGGGCCACGACTCCTACTACGTCGACGGCGTCGTCCATCCGCTGAACACGGCGTGGGAGATCGCCGCCTATCCGTATCTCAGCATCTACGACAAGTTCCGGCTCGGGATGCTCACGCTCGGCGTCGACGTCCGCGGCGGCGTCCCCTCCTTCGACACGTACGACGACCTCGAGTCGTTCGAGCAGGTCCCGATCAAGGAGTTCCTGCTCGAACACACCACGCAGGGGGTTTACGACTACTTCTTCGAGCCGCTGCTCCGCGCGAAGTTCGGCTCCCGCGCCGAGGACGTGAGCGCGGCGTGGCTGCTCGGCCGAGTGCGGTTCCGCGGCGAGCGTGACCTCACCAAGGGGGAGAAGCTCGGCTACTTTGACGGGAGCTTCGCCGTCCTGCTCGACGCGCTCGTCGAGGCGGTCGGGCGCGAGAACGTCGTCACGAACGCGCGCGTGCAGGATATCGGCTTCGGTGACGCCGTCGAGTCGCTCACCGTCGAGACGCCGGATAGCACGGGGGCTCATGCCGTCGACGATGTCGTCGTGACGACGATGCCCCACCTGCTCGAACGGTGGACGGGGTTCGCCTGCGACATCGACTTCCAGGGGTCGGTCGTCGCCGTCGTCGGGATGGACGAGGCCGTCACGGACACCTACTGGCTCAACATCGCAGACGAGGCACCGTTCGGCGCGCTCATCGAACACACCAACTTCGTCCCGCCCGAGCGCTACGGCGGCGAACACCTGCTCTACTGTGCGAGCTACGTCCAGAGCACCGACGAGGAGCTGTGGCAGATGAGCGACGACGAGGTGCGCGACCTGTGGCTCGACGGCGTCGCCGACATGTTCCCCGACTTCTCCCGCGAGCAGGTGAACTGGATGCAGGTGTCGCGCAACCCCCGGACTGCGCCCATCTACGAGCGCGGCTACCTCGATATGGTCGTCCCCTACGACCTCAGCGAGGACGTGGCTGACGGGCTCTACTACGCGGGAATGGCCTCGCGGGCGCAGTACCCGGAGCGGTCGCTCAACGGTGGTATCGTGGCGGGATACGAGGCCGCCGACGCGCTCGTCGAGCGCCGATAGCTTTCCGCCTCAGTCCGCGGTCGCGTCCTCGTCGCCTGCCGTCGCGTCCTCCTCGTCGTCGATGCCCGGTGCCGTCGTCACGTCCACGTCCTCCTCGTCCGGTTCGACGGCGTTGCCACCTTTGTGGAGGCGGTCGCCGCCGTCGACGTACACGTCGTCCGCGAAGCCGGCGACGGCGTTCTCGAACTCTCCTTCGGCGAGCGCCTCGGGGGTCGCGGGGGCGTCTGCGACGCCGTCAGCCGGCCGGAACTCGCCGAGCGGGTCGTCGATGGTGATGTCGTACCGGCTGAAGAAGTCGCCGTAGCGCCGGTAGTGTTCCTCGAGTTCGTCGGCGGGGAACTCCATCATCTCGGCCCAGCCGTGGTTGAAGAAGTCGAAGTTCGCCTGAATGTGGGTGATTTCGCGGGCCTCAGCCTCGGTGAACCCCGTCTCCAGCGCGGCGACGTAGGTGTCCATCGTCGCATCGAAGAAGTCGTCGAGGTGTGCCTCCCGGTCGTCGCGGTGCGGTTCGTCCGCCTTCTCGAGGAAGATGCGGGTGTGGAGGTCGACCAGCTTGTCGTTGGCGATGTCGCCGATGACCGGCGTCGTGAGCGCCTTCTTGGCGGCCCAGTGGCGGACGTTCTGGCGGAGCTTCATACCTTTCCGTCGGGGCGCGAGCCGCTTGAATCCCGCGGCGTCGGCGGTCCGGCCGCGAACGCGGCAGATAGCAATTGACATTAGTGGCGGTTTCCAACTCCGTCGCATGAGTGCGTCGCACGTCATCATCGGCGACGGGATCGCCGGAAGCTCCGCCGCCGAGACCGTCCGCGAGGCCGACCCGGACGCGGACGTGACCGTCATCACCGACGAGGGGGAGGCCCTGTACAACCGTATCCTCATTAAGGAGTTCGCGAAGGGGAAGCTGCCGGAGGCCCCCATCTCCATCCACGACCCGGACTGGTACGCCGACCGGGACATCGATCTCCAGCTGAACACACACGTCACAGGCGTCGATATCGACGCACACGAGGTCCACACCCACTCCGGGGACGTGTACGAGTACGACAAGCTGCTCGTCGCGACCGGCGGCACCCCGACACAGCTCCCGGTCGGGAACTCCGACGCGGACGGGGTCCACCACTTCTGGACGTTCGAGGACGCCCGGGCGATCAAGCAGAACGCCGAACAGTCCGAGAAGGGCGTCGTCGTCGGTGCCGGGCTGCTCGGCATCGACCTCGCGGCCATCTCCGGCGCACAGGGGCTCGAAGCCCACTACCTGATGCGCGGCGAGTGCTGGTGGCGATACGCCCTCTCGCCGGAGGGCGCGGAGATCATCCACGACGCGCTGCGAGATATCGGCGTCACGCCGGTGTTCGACTCCGGTGTCGACCACTTCGAAACGGACGAGGACGGCCACGTGACGGCGGCGGTCGACCCGAACGGCGAGCGGTTCGAGGCGAACTTCGTCGGCGCGGCCATCGGTCTCGATTTCAACACGGAGTTCCTCCGGGACACCGGCCTCGAACTCGACAACGGCATCGTCACCGACGAGCACATGCGCACCAACATCGAGGACGTGTACGCGGCCGGCGACATCACGCAGTTCCACGACGTCATCCTCGGTGAGCGCGCCCAGAACGGGGCGTGGGGCTCCGCGAAGGAGCAGGGCTCCGTCGCCGGCGCGAACATGGTCGGCGACTGGGAGGCGCCCGAGGAGACGTTCGAGTGGGTCTCCTCGTACTCCATCACCCACTTCGACTTCCCGTTCCTCTCCTTCGGCCACCCGACGCTCGGCGACGACGGCGTCGAGCGCAAGTACGACGACGAGACGTGGCGCCGCGTCGCGCTCAAGGACGGCCAGGTCATCGGCGGCGTACTCATCGGCGACCTCGCGCCGCAGTCGAAGCTGAAACAGCTCGCTCGGGAGGGGGTCGACGTCTCCGACCAGAAGGAGCTCCTGCTCGAGGAGACCATCGACATCGAGAAGTTCGACGCCATCGAGGCCGAGTAACGACCTTCTGGACGCCCGTTCTCTCGTTCGTCGCTGCCATCCAGAACCGCACGGTTCCGCCCACGCGTCGCGTATTCCGAAGCGTTATCCCCCGCGGGCGAACCGTATCGATCATGCAAGGCGGCGGTTCCACGGACATGACGCTCGCGTTCGAGCTGGCGGCGCTCAAGCGGCTGGCCGACCCGGAGGCCGTGTTTGCCGACGCGCGGACGTGGAGCGAGTACGTCGGCGTAGTGAGCGACAAGCCAACCTACGTCGTGACCAACTTCACGCGGAAGAACCGCATCCGGCAGGACTTCTTTTCGGGTCCCCGGGGCAAGTCGGAGTCGCTGGAGAACGTGAAACGGCAGTTCGAGACGGACCGACACGTTCTCATCGGCACCACGGACGGCGACGACCCGGCCGTCGCCGACGAGGTCGGCTGGGAGTTCCTTCCGATCGAGCAGGCGGCCGAGGCGGCCGAGTGGGACCTCGGCGACCCGGAGTCGACGCGGAAGCAACGCGAGGGTGACGACGACCGCGACGACTGGCCGTAGATGAACGGCACGACCGCGCTCGTCGAGGCGGTCCGCCGGCTCCGGGGACGGACCGGGCTCGTACTCGGCCTACTGTTCGGCGTCGTCGGCGTCGCGACTGTCGTGGCCCGCGAGACGCTGCTCGCCGCGTCCGTCGAGCAGTACCGCGCGTCCGGCGGCGACCCGGGGACGCTTCCGATCGACCTCGCACCGGTCGGCTCGGAACTGTCGCTCGGACTCCCCTACGGCGCCGCGCTGCTACTGTTCGCCGCCGTCGCGCTGCTGGCCG
>ENA-ORDC01001578-ORDC01001578.1-marine-metagenome-genome-assembly--contig:-NODE-1578-length-16332-cov-13.165980_pt1 | contig 16332 bp, 9 predicted proteins | sample MGYA00237783_ERZ508515 | MGnify/ENA primary metagenome ERZ508515 (study PRJEB26186, sample SAMN06268792) | marine metagenome | isolation source: Eden Landing Ponds, San Francisco, CA, USA | place... | reverse complement strand
CGTGTCTGTATCTCCACCACGATTTACGGCCGAGACGATTGCTTCCTCGGCTGAATCAGCTGTCAGCGCATCGTGGATCGCCGTCTGGAGTGTGTGCACGACGTAGCCGCTCGTCTCGAGGTCGCTTTCGTCGATCAGGTCCGGAACCAGTCGAAGTGTTTCGACGAGTTCGTCCGGTGCGTCGCCTTCGACTTGAGCCAATACGTTGGTGAGTGGATCGTCCTCGCCGCGGAGGTATCCGGCGATCGTCTGATTCAGAATAACGCATCCGTATCGACATCGCGGGTCATAGTGAGTGATCGCCGAGGATTGCTTGCTTACTCGCTGTAGCGTGTCTGGTTCGTCGGCGAAGGCGATTGCGTGCGGGGCACACCGCATGACGCTCCCGTTCCCGGCGTTCGAGCCTTCGGCACGATGTTGCCAGACTTCTTGGCCGGCTGAGCGCCAGTCCGTTCCGTGGCTGTATTCTCGGAGCGCGTCGGCCGTCATCAAGCCGATGTCGAAGGGATCAGTTTCGAACCACTCCAGAAATCGGTCCGCGATATCCTGCCCGTCGAAGCGCCCGTTCTCGACGAGACTCCGTGCGATACACAGCGCCATTTCCGTATCGTCCGTGACTGTCCCCGCTGGCTTACTGTGAGACCCGTCCGCCAACATATCCGTCACCTCGCCGTGCTGGGAAGCGATCATTCCTGCACTATTGAATTCGACCGGGCGACCGAGTCCGTCACCGGAAGCTAACCCGAGGAGAACTCCTTCTGCAGTATCATTCGAAACCATACTAGGTACTAACTATTACCATTCTCCACCTAAAGATCACGGGGTCGTACTTATGCTGGATCTGCATTTCGGTCGCCCTCAATCACGACGACTAGGTTGAACTCATTCGTTCGGTCGGCATTTCCTCGGTCGACATTGCCTGATTGCCTTACTGCGAGCAGGTGAGGCGGATCCGGTTGTGATTCGAAGGCAACAGGATCAGTTAGAGGCTGCATTGCAGGACTTGAGTCCAGAAGTCTGGGGGAATGTGGACTTGTTGATCGGAAATTCGAGAACCTAAGCGCATCTATTGAGGTTCTTAAGGAAGCGAAAAGAACGATTAGGAGGCGACTGCGCGCGAACGAGTATTGAGTAAAACACAGTTGCACGTCTTTAAGATACTCTCAAAGAGGATAAGAAAGATTACCTACGGTTGTATTTGCACTAGCTCCATGGCCTCGTCTGTCGGTCGAAGCATGTGATTTGTGTCGCGCCGATAATATCCTTCAAGCTCGGATTCGAGATAGGCATGGATTTCAGATCCAGTCTGTATTTCCCAAGCTTCGGCTAATTCACCGTTTGATGTCGGTGCCAACTCGACTAGGTCGTTGAGGCGGTCTAACGCTTGATTAGACAAGTCATGTTCGGGTTGTGGGTCCTGATACTCGATGAGAGTCTCAAGTAGCGCAGCTTCCTGCCGAAGTTCGCTATCGATGGCGCTTGCTGTTTCGTCGATGTATGTTTGAATCGTACGGAACTGCTCTCGATATTGCTCTGGGATACGAAGTTGTTCAGAGTCCCGTTCCCACTGCCCGCTTCGTGGACTGTTCATCGGCTTCCAGTCGTCTTCACCGCGTACAGCGGTGAGCCAGTTTTGAAGCGTACTGGCATATCGGGCGAGACACACTGCTTTTCTGATGCCACTTGTCTCGAAGTACTCCGGAGACTCAATATCGGCAGAGACTTGAACTCGATCGGATTCGATAGTGCCTTCGATTTCTTCCCAACTCGCAACGAGATCCATTGACCTGGATGGGGCACTGTCGAGACGCAACAATATGACTCCGCCCCGGGTTTCGCCGCCGGTTGTCGGCGACGGAAACAACGTTGAGACGGACATGATTTTCCCAGCCGATCGATCGGCGTTGGGACTTCCGTAGATGGCGTCAATACCGACATCCCCGTCCAGTTCCAGCTGGAGGTCGAACACCAGCGGTGTGACCATGTACTCGAATTCGTCGTCAAGTCGCTGCTCGAACTCCGTTGCAGAGTGGACGAAGTAATGATTTGCACCCCGGATCTTCGACAGCGATTCTGCCAGATCGGGGTTTTCGTCGAGTCCCATACCGACGAACGTCGTGTGAATGCCGCGCGCGGCAGCCTCCTCAACCGTCGCAGTGATAGTGTTCTGCCCGGTGGCACCAGTATTCGGCATCATATCCGTCAAGAATACGATTCGATTTTCAACTTGCGCCGCATCAGAATCTTCGTACTCACTGAGAAGATCAATAGCGGTTTCGAGGCCGGCACTCATATTCGTTCCACCGCCTGCCGTCACATCCCGAATGTGACCACGGATAGCGTCCATATCTGTCTCTCCGACGAGAGAGACCGGTTTGGCGACGTGGTCCTGTGAGTTGTAGAGGACGACTCCAAGCCGGTCGTCTGCCTCAAGGTGTGTGGTGAGAGCAGCCAGAGATTCTGTCGCAGCAGCCATCTTGGTCTCACTCGAGGGAGCGTCTACTGATCGCCGTTGCCCGGATCCGTCGTAGTAGTACTGATCGAACTGGCTACCCATCGATCCAGAGACGTCGAGAACGGCGACGAGGTTGAGCTGGCGGCGTTCGAACTCTTCGACGCCGATCGTTGAATTGAGGCCGACAGTCAGGTAGTGTTCGGTTCGATCTGTGAGGGGATGACTGGTTACTGCCGTGCTGTACGATGGATAGAAGAGACTGTCTTTGCTATCCCGGTCATCGCCCGTGTCGAAGTAGTAGTCGTAAAACAGTCCCTCCGTCGTAAGCGCCTCTTCGCCAGGAAGATATCCCTCAGAGATATTGTCTCGGAAGTTATCAACGTCTTTCGCCCCACCAGTAGCCATCCCAATCGATTCTGACGCGTCGGCCGCAGGCGACTCCATAACGGCCGTCTCGTTGACGTGTTCTTCGAGTGGTCTACCGCCCTCCTCGATGTATCGCTCTAATTCGCCTTCGGGGATTGATAGTGAACACTCAGTACATCGATATTGGTGCTGAGGAGTGTGCGGACCCCGATTTGACCCTCGTGGTCGCCAATCGTCCCTGTCCGAAAGACGATGTAGTTTTGTCTCCTCAGTAATCACGAGATGTGAGTCTTCCCATCCTTGCTGGCTGAGTGCTTCACGGACCGTTGTTGGAGGCGATTCGACTCCGGGTTCGAAGGTCAAATCCGAGCCACATTCAGGGCAGTCATGGGATGAGGCTTTCTCAAGATAATTCGGGAAAGCTGTTCGAGCGTTGAAGTCAGGGTCAATGCCAAGTCCGTTTTCAATGCGATACGTGCCCTCGATCGCTAATGTGTTCACTCGGTCATCAACTCCACCCACGACGAATTGATTTCCTTCGCTGTCTTCGACTTCAAACAGCGCAACGCCGGGTAGTGAGTCAGTACGGCCCAGTATGGAAACTTCGATTTCCGAAAGATATTGACCGTGAGTGATATCAGAGGTAGTACTTACCATCTCCTAAAGTGGCTGCTCCACTTGTTTATAATGAGGGGAAGAGAGCAGCGTTCAAAATCACGCTCAACTCGTTGGCGGTCGTCGCCCATCCACACGGGGCTGGCACGACTTGATGGAGAGGTTCAGGTTGAAGGTGGTGCTGTGATCGGATTTGACACAAATTGAAGCAGCGATAGTGTCTTCCTCATAGTAGCTCGTCAAGTTCCGTATCATCAACGGTTCCTAGTACTGAATCAGCATCGGCACTGGTGTATTCGAATTCGTTCGGATTGATGACGCCGAGGAAGACTGCTTTCCCGTCTTCCATCATCAACGCGTGGTTTGCGTCGTTCACGATCACGGTCCCGCCCCCTTTCCGCTCGTAGACTATCGATGCGATGTCTTCAACTGTCTCGTGGCGGATATAGCGCCGGCCGTCAGCGGATTTTTCAAATGGTTGGCCGTCAGCGTCAACACTGAACCGATAGCCGTCTCGCGGACCAGGATACGATCCCCCTACTGAGAGGTCGGCGGTATTTGGGACTGGTCGCTGCGTATTTGGGTCGGGGAGTTCCTCTTCAGTCGCCTTCCGTACGCACTTCCAGAACGGTGTCTCTGGGTCCCAATCGCCGGCCTCCCAGTCACCTGCTGGATCCCACGTCAGGTGTGTGACGTCCGCAGTCGAGAGCTGCTTGTCCCAGTCGTAGTCCCTGAATATCTTCTCATCGACCGTATTTCGCGCATACAGCACGAATAGCTCTGATGTATTAGAAGGCTCGTCTCCGGTGCGAAGTACGCGGCCGAGTGTCTGAATTCGTTGTCGGACACTGCCTGACGATACACGAACGATGCCGACGTCAGCACTCGGCACGTCCACCCCTTCAATGAGTGCTTTAACGCTGAGCATGACGTTAGCAAAGCCATCGTCATCGAACCAGTCCACTGCGAAATCGTTCCAAGCGTTTCTCCGGTGACCGGAGTGGTACATTACTGGCCGATAGCTCGGGTCGAAGAACAAATCCTCTAACGCTTGGTCTGCCTTTTTTAGACCAGGATATTGTTCGTAGAGCTGTTGGCGGTCTCCGTATTCTGTGGCGACGTCACCGGTTCGATAATTCTTGCCACGTAACTCTGCTGACGCCACCATGCGTTCGAGTTGTTTGATTCGCTCCTGGAAGACGATCGCTTTCTTCGACTCAGTCACGGTCTGTCTGAGCAGCGACAGCGAAATTGCCTGTCGGCCAATTGCGTCAGCCACCAATTCTCGTCGTTCCTGCGTATACCGGAAGAAGTCCGAGATTGCTGGCGTTGGACCATCGATCGAGTCAGCGATCGTCTGTAGTTTGTGTGCAAAGTTCCCATTCAGGTCGTAAATCTGGTTTCCGTATCTCGTTTCGATGTCAGAGACCGCATCGCTGACGTTCTCACTCAGCCGATTATAGGTCGTCCGCTCTGCGTCGGTTAGCTCGAATCCAACGTACCGAACCTTGAATTCCGGGATTAGGTTTCGAGAAATCGCTTCATCATAGGACAGTTCGTAATAGATCTCCCCCAGTTCGGATAAGAGCAATTCGTCGCTCTCTGACCGTTCTTCTTCACCAGGATCGGAGAGCGGCGTCGCTGAAAGGCCGAGTGACGCTGTTCGCGGATATTCGAAGACGTTCGAGAAGGTCTCTCCTGTGTATCGGTGACATTCGTCAGCTACCAATAGATGTTCTTCTGTGTTGGCGACGGTGAGCGTGTCCCTGAGAAAGTCGTCCTTCACGGCGGAATTGACGATGCTGACCAAAACCCGAAAGTCGTCCTCAAACCGATCTTTGTGGCCACTACCGGCCCAGCCAACATCCTCAGCCGGGACGTTGAGTTTCTCGACAAGTTCCTCTAACCACTGGTGCATGAGCACCTTCGTCGGGACGAGAATCGTCACAACACCCTCGGGATGTTCGTCAAGCCACCGACGGATCACTTCAAGCGCCATTACCGTTTTTCCGGCCCCAGTGACCACTCTCGCAATCCCTTGCTCGGATTCACGGCTTTCAGTTCCCATTGAAGGATCGAACCACTGCTCGGCTGCTTCCTGCTGCCAGTCGTACAGCTCGAAATCGGTTGGGAACGAATAGGGGGTGCGGTCCATTCCGGCCCAGCGTTCGAAGTCGGCACGCGATAACCCAGCCCCAGCCGAGGATTTGATTCGGTATGCGTCCGCTTCGTCATTTACAGCCGCGATCCGCTCGAGAACGCTCGTTGATAGACCAGCTACACTATCACCTGTGAACGACGGGAACTGTTCGCAGATCTGATCTCGTAGTTGCCCGCGTTTATTTTCGGCTTCAACATATTTCTCGGCGCGCCGGATCGTCGGCTGTGAGACATCGTTCTCGTAGGCCGTCGTCTTGAGGTAGTCCCGTCGGAACGTATCAAAGAGTTGTCGGTGTCGGCCATGGCCACCAGACTCCCGGTAAATGTAGTACTTCGTCAGGTCTCTCTTTACCGTGTTGGAGGGTGGTTCAATGTGTGCACCCTCTTGTTTGAGCCACCGTTCGAATGTCGGGAGTAGGTCGGCATTCCGGAACCTGTCTCGCCATCGGTCTGTCGGATCTGTCGCCACATACCCGTCGTCCGTTTTCCGTGCTGCCCCAAGGTTTGTGAGCAGCGTCGGGAATCCGCGACTCTTCTGGTCGTTGAATTCGTAATCGTACTCGTTCACAAGTCGCTGTTCAATCTCGCCACTATCGAGTGGGCGGTCACTGTACACCAGAATACGATGGATTGCCCGCAGTCCGTCGATTCCTTCGGGAAAACCACCCTCGATCACCCAGGCGCGCTTGATCGCATACCAGAGGAACGTCTCGAAGTCAATTCCGCCGTTGTGCCAATCACGACCGAACTGCCAGACGGTAATCGTGCCGTCTGCTTGTTGACGGAGGATACCCAGTTGGACATACGTCGAGACGATACGCTGCATATACGCTGCTGAGTAACAACCTCCGTCGTTGGGTTTCTGTAGTTGTTCCCGGGCCTGTTCGACGAACTGCGATTTTGACAACTCTCCGTCTGAGTCAATGGCAAGTTCGACGAACGTTTCACTACGAACCTTCGTTCGTTCGACGCCGAATAGTGGTGGTGGAAAGCGTCGGGCCACACGAGGTCACCAGTCCTCTGGATCGTCCCTTGGCTTCGTCTCCGTCATGCTGTCGAATCGATGTTCGCTTGGATCAATGTCCTTGGTCGGTCCAAGCGAACCGGACCACGAATTCAGCTCTGCGCGTTCTTCCGCAGACAATGAATCGGTGAGCGAACGTGGCTCATTCACCTCAATCGGAACCGTATCGAGTGATCCAACGTAGACCGGAAGGCGTTCGACGCCACGCTCTCGTCTGAGTATGATAATATTCTTTATCACGCGTGGGAGGTCATGGAGCTGCTCTTTGGTCGCTTCTGGATTCGGGGGATCTTCCACTAATGTTATGACGTCATTCCACGGTGTCACTCTGAAAGACCCACCAGTCGGCTTGAGTCGCTGAAGCCTCGTCAGGACGTCGTTCGGTAGTTCCGTATTGACTGGATGGCGTTTGTGCGTCTGTGGATGGTGCCACCAGACACGATCTTCACTAAACGAGAACTTTGCGCCATCGTAAACGCTAGGCCAGAGGTCTCCTGAAGAGAGTCCGTCAGGCTGGATGTCCACACTGAATTCAGTCTCCTCTTCCGGGACGAGTTTACCTGAGAGCGAGATGTCCCCGACATAGATCTGTTCATACTCATCGCCATCTTCGACGCGAGTGATGACCGCATTATCTTCGGTGATTCTGATTCGACCGCCGAGTCGTTTCAGCGAGAGGAGATCCTCGACGAGCTCGTCGGGTGTCGGTTCGACGTAGAGACGTTCAGTCCCGTTATAGACTTGCCACCATACGTCGCCGCTCGGGTTTGTTTGGAGGCGGTAGCCCCGATAGTAACTCGGCCATTCGTCTCCAGGGTTGGGCGAAGGGTTCATTTGGAAACCACAGTTGTCGTGACTCTTCGATACCGAAAGTAGACTTAAGAGTGTGTTGGGACATACGTCCTCTTAAAATTACATTTTACAATCATTTACAGGAAGAATTGGTAGAGGGTATTGAACCGCTGATTATAACTTGGATGAAACACACAGGTTAGTAACATGGCAACAAGGGGACAAGGCGAATCTCAACCCACAATAAACTGGTCAATTGACGATCCCCCCTCTCTCGAATCTTCCACAGAGACTAGCGCTACATCCCATATTCAAACACTCCAAGCCCACAGATTTGGTGCCACACAAAGCGAACAGGAACTACTCGCCATAGAGGAAGTCAAGGATAAGGTCAAACTCCTCGACCACCAGCTCTCAGCCGCTCATCGCGCAATTACAAATATGGGCCGTGGGCTGCTGTTCGCCGACGAAGTTGGGCTCGGGAAAACCATCGAAATCGGAATGGTGCTCAAAGAACTCGACTTACGAGATACCCGAGACTCCTTCCTCGTCCTCACACCCGCACAACTCGCACCACAGTGGCAACAGGAACTCGACGACAAATTCGGACTTGACTTCGTCTGTAACTATGACGACGAATTCCAGGGGTTCGACGCTCACGATAGAATCGTCGCCAGTGTGGACACCGCGAAAAGCAGCCGATACAAAGAAGAGGTTTTAAGCCGTCGCTGGGACGCTCTCGTCCTTGACGAAGCCCACTACGTCCGCAATGAGGACACTAAGCGGTACTCCCTCATCGAACAAATTGAATACGAGGAAGCATTCTTTGCCACCGCAACTCCCATCCAAAACGATATTACAGACCTCTACAACATCACGAATCTCATCCGCCCAGGCTTGCTCGGGACATCCACCGAATTTGAAGATCGGTACGTCGCAGACGGGGATGACACCCAGATCAAGAATGCCGATGCCCTCCAACGGAAGCTCGACCGTGTGATGATTCGCAACCGGCGTGAGGAGACTGATATCGACTTCACGAACCGAGATGTCCGAACGAATACGTTTGAGCCGACAACCGCCGAAGAAGAGCTCTACGACACTGTCACTAACTACGTCCGATCCAATTATTCCAGCGAGGACGCGAAACATCTCGTGCTTTTACTCCTCCAAAAGGAGGTCGTGAGCAGCCCAAGTGCGGTGCTGGGAACAGTCAATAAGTGGCTCGACGGAGAGGGATCGACAACCGTCTCGAACCGTGAACGAGACCATTTACATGAGATCAAAGAAGCTGCCAGCGAAATCTCAGATACCACCAAACAGCAGCGGCTTCGTGAGATCGTCACGACGATTCACGACCAACTCGACACTACGCGCGTTGTCGTGTTCACACAATTTCGGGAAACCCAGAAAGAAGTCGCCGAAAGCGTCCGGAAACTCGACCAACCAGTCCACGTCGTAAACGGCGACTGTTCGAGTACCGAGAAGGAAGCGATCGTCGCAGACTTCGAAGCTGAGGGTGGTGTCCTGGTAGCTACTGACTCGATCAGCGAAGGGCGGAACATGCAGTTCTGTAATGTGATGGTGAACTACGATCTCCCCTGGAATCCGATGAAGGTCGAACAACGGATCGGCCGAATCGATCGGATCGGGCAAGAACGTGATGTCCACGTGTTCAATCTCGCATTAGCCGATACAGTCGAGGAACACGTACTGGAGAAACTATACGGGAAAATCAATCTCTTCACACAGTCGATCGGTGGGCTACGTGAGATCCTCTCCCGGATGGAGAAATCCGGGGCAGACTTCGAACGGGAAGTCTTCGAACGGGTTCGCACGGCTGACAGCCGTGTGGAACTGGAGAATAACTTCGAGGAAATGGCTGTTGACCTCGAAGAGAACAAGGAAGCCGCCGAGAAAATGAGCGAATTCAACAAGGGCGTCTTCGATAGCTTCGAGTTCGGTGACGACTCGTGAACTCAATCGACACGAGTGTCCTGAATCGCGTGAGCATCAAACGACTCACCGAAGCAGTCATCGAATCCAACGGTGGCTCTGTGGACCGATCCACGTCAGACCGCTGGGAAGCAACGCTCCCGCCCAGCCTCTCCACTGTCTCTACGAGTAACAGCACCAACCAATCCGGAGAGACGGGCAACGAAACCCTGGACGCGATCGCGGCCGGTATCGAAGACAAGACCCCATCGACAACGCAACCGAAGACAACTCTCGTTTTCGACACCGAGGACATGGATCCCGGAGCCGGCGATATCGTCGTTCGACCCGGCACGACATTCTTTAACTCTCTCCTAGAAACAGCCCGGGACGGTGACCATGTCGGATACGTACATCTCGGGCCTTCGAACCTCCAGATGCACACCCCACCGGTATTCGACAGACTTGACACCGAAATCACTACTGACGGTTTCAACGCCGGCGAGAGAGAGAACGCAGCCGCGTTCCACTACCACGTCCAGATGGATTGCGTTCAATCTTACCATCGGGAACGATTTGAGACCATCACATTCGATATCGACAGCGGAGTACGACTTCCAGATCTCACTGACCGATTCGTCGCGCACTTCGACACACTCGCTACAGACGCTGACTCAGAGCAACACGACCCGGTTGATCTCTCGGTGGATCGAGCCGAACAGCTCTACAACAAGGCGGTTGAGGCGCTAAAAGAGCGGATCCAGCCGGACACTGAGGAACTCGGAACGGAAGCCAGCACGGCAGCTAGCGAGCGCGAAGCAGAAATTCAGGAACTCTATGAGCAACGACGCCAAGAGCTTGACGCGGAACTTGAGGCACAACGTCAGAAAATCCGGAAGTGGAAGCGGAAAGCCCGCAGCGCTCAATACGAAAAGACCCGCAAGGAGTATCTCTCGAACAAACGCGACGCCGAACGAGAGCTTGAGGACCTCAAACCTACGGTTGCCGAGCGGAAAGAGACACTCCGCACAGAAGAACAAGAGCAGATCTCGAAAACGCAAGCGCGACACGCCGTCGATATCGATGTTGTTGCTGTCGGCACGACGATTATTACCTACGATGTCGGCGAGCTGTCGGTCAAAGTCCGAGATGGAGACCGTATTGGCGAAACTACTATTGAATATACGCCAGCGAACAATACTTTCGGCTCGTTCACCTGTTCGGACTGCGGGCGATCTTTCGAAGACGCAGGCTCACCGGTTGTCTGTGACGACGGGCATGTAATCTGCCAAGAGTGTCGAAAGGAATGTGATGGCTGTGGTGTGCTCGTTTGTGGAGAGACCGCTGACGCGTTTCCCGCCTGCGAGTACTGTGGTACTGTGGAATGTCCTGACTGTCATACATCATGCAGCACCTGTGGCCGCAGCGTCTGTGCAGCCCACCGAAAACAATGCTCGACCGACGACGAGCCGGTGTGCTCGCTCTGTGGTGGTCAGTGTGAAACCTGTGATCGATTCCACTGTGACGATCATCTCACCGCCTGCACCGACGACAGTGCCCTCCACTGCCCTGACCACGTAAGTGACTGCGACGCCTGTGCTGGACCTACCTGTGATGACCACTTAGGACAGTGTGCGGTTTGTGACGGCGGGTTTTGCACCACCGACCGCGTCCCAGCAATCAATATCGGGGGTGATCTTTGTCCGGACCACGCCAGCTACTGCTCGCACTGTGATGGCTATCACACGTCCGACAACGTCCAATCGTGCCATGTGTGCGGCAGCGACGCTTGCGCCGACCACACTTCTCTCTGTGCGATCGGCGAGAATCCTGTCTGCGATACCCATACGAAAACCTGTGAGACGTGTCGCGACACCGTCTGTACTGACCACGCCGCCGAATGCGCGCACTGCGACGGGTGTCACTGTACGGACCACACGGTTGTCTGCGACATCTGTAATGACACAATCGGCTCAGATCACGCCACCGAATGTACCGACTGCGGCGACATCGTCTGTCCAGCTCACGTCGAGACTTGCGCAGACTGCGGCGACCAATTCTGCACCAACCACACCACCACGTGTGTAGACTGCGGTGAGCAGTTCTGCTACGACGATCTCACGAACTGCGCAGAGTGCCACAACTGGACGTGTGACGACCACAGTACTACGTGCAGCGAATGCGGAGAGCAACACTGCTCGTCACACTCAACAACCTGTGCCGAATGCGGAGACACTCGCTGCATCACGCATGCAACCGAGTGCCTGCACTGCGGGGACGACTACTGTCCAACCCATCTCGACGCCTGCGATCACTGCGACGACCCAATATGCTCGACTCACCGGAACGACTGTACCGCCTGCGACACAACGGTCTGCCCCGACCACGCCCGCGACTGTACACACTGTGGGGAAACGTTCTGTGTTGACGATATCGTTGAATGCGCACACTGCGAACAACCGTGCTGTGATACAGACGCCCTGACTTGTGACGCCTGTGGCAACGCGGTCTGCCCATCACATGCGAGCCAATGTAGTGACTGCGGTTCCGTCACCTGTCCGGATGACATCACGAAATGCACCGTCTGTAACGCCTCTGGTTATTGCCCCGACCATATCGCTCAGTGCTACGACTGCGGGGAAGCCTTCTGTGCTGACCATCTCCTCGATTGCGCCGGCTGCGATGACCTCATCTGTGAAGCAGACGCCGTTCACTGTACTGACTGCGACCAGCCGTTCGCTGCCAGCCATACCGAGGCGTGTACAGCCTGCGGCGAACCAGTCTGTGAAGGCGACCAGATCACCTGTCCTGCATGTGGCGAACCCCGGTGTAGCGACCACGCAGTCCCCTGTGCAGAGGACGGCGAGCTGTTCTGCGAGCACCACCTGGATTACTGTGCACACTGCGCTAGCAATACGGAGGAGCCGCCTGCAAAGCGGTGCCCAGAGCACCTCAACAGGTGCATCGTCGGCGACGAGCAACTCTGTGACAAACACACTATCACAGCCCCAATTAGCCAGCAAACTATCTGTGAGGAGCACGCCGAGACCTGCGAACTCTGTGAGCAGCGCTACGCGCCGCGCTTAATAGAAGACGGCCGCTGCGAGACATGCGCCTCGATCGGAGAGACGACTCACTCCATTCCGGACGATCTCGTAGACGAGTTCCGATCGGTTCGCGGCGCATCGAACCGCGCGTATCTCATCGTGTATGGGAAACACCTGCTCAAAGCTAACCAGATCGTCGTCGTCAATCGAGCGACCAATGAGGTCGTGCATCGGCGAAAAGTCGGTTTCATCGATCGACTCCGCGGGGTGTTCAAATGAGTCAACAGCAACAGTCACAGCCTCAGTGGTATCAACCAGGATCGATCACCGAGTCCATTCGACGCGCAATCGAATACGATGCGATTACAACCGAGCTAATCGTGGATGTCCTCGCAACGCACGAACTCGACGCGCCCCGTGACCGGGTCACAACTCTCGTCAAAAACGCTCGCGATCAACTCCCCGACAACACTGAGACAGCGTCGTCTACTACCGACACGGGCCCACTACGAACCTCGCCGTCACGGATTGTGTCTGCCGCAGACATGGCATATCTGAACGCTCATGATTTCGCCCGGATCCTTGGAGCCACTCTCTCCCGCTATGAGGGAAGCTTCCAGACACCAGAAGCCGTTGACGACGCCGACGTGGATCTCTTTTGGAACCGCCAGCACACGACCGTCGCTATCAAAACTGCGCCCACCGACTCGGGGACCACCCGCGGCAGTGACATCGTGCACACCGTCGCTGAGGGGAACACCACTCCGGCGACGGGTCGCGGTGCCTCATCGACTGTGATCGTTTCCAACTCATCGTTCACCGATGACGCTCACGCAGTAGCAGAGACCAAAGAGATCACACTTATCGAGCAACCGACACTCGACCAGTGGTTTACTGACGTTCAACTCTCCCACGATGTTCTCGGCACAATCGTTGAACAACATGACCTAACCCAGGAGGAATACGACGACATCCTCAACGACCTTCCACCACTCCCGTCTACCCTTCAGGAGATCGACCCACTGGATCGGCAGCCACCGACTATCGAACCAGCAGTGAGTACACGGAACCGAGAATTCACCCTCGAAACTTCCGCCGAGCCGACCGGGTCAAATACGTCCCAAAACAACCAACCGTCGGAGCCTGACTCGACGACCGAAGACAGTACTGAATCAGCACTAGATACTGCCCCAGAAGAACACGGCGAGCATGGCGTTTTGTACGCGGATCCAGATGAAGACGGTGATGTCGACGCATTCGATCGCTTCGCAGCTAATCTCACGGAGGACTCAGAATGACACTTACATTCGAACAAACCCCGACAAAGGTACCGATTAGCGAGGATCAAGCCGTCTCAGTCGCACCGGGCCAACCGTGGCCGTCCGCGTACCGTGGTTCACAATACAGCCTCGTCAGCGACGACGACTTTGGCGACGACGTTGTTCTGAAATGGGAACAACGCGATCTCTCCATCCACGCGGATCCGCCCACTGACCTCTGGACCGCTATGAACACAGCCGGGAAAGAAGATGGATACGGGAGTTTCCGCGTCACCGCCCAGGGAGAAGTCCTAACGAAAGTCAAAGCCGACAACTACGCGAACATCGATCAGGCCCCCGTTTCCACCGGCTGGATCCCGGCCTATCTTGGCAAACTCAATGGCGCACTCGATTTCGGCTCCGTCGATACTGATCCAGACCCACCGGAAAACGGGATCGCAATCTGGCAGGGCTTCCCGTTCAAACACGGCGAACGGTGGGCAGTCAGCCACGATGATCAACTCATCTGGAAGTGGCGTGACTATCGATTCACCTCAATTTTCGACCACTCCGAACTCATAGCCGCGTACGACGAGTACCGCCCGAATCCCGGCCGGCTCTATGTCACTGAACACGGCCACATCTGGATTAACGTCCCACATAACGACGTCACACAAGCCAAACGCAGCGAAGTTCAACAAGCGATCTCCACCTGGAAACAACGCGCCGAAACCAACGACAATACAAGTACACTCCGCCTCGTCAATCGTCGACTCGTTGCCACAAGCCAGTCAGATGACCCCGCAGACGGCCACCTCCCAATCCACATCGGCCACCTCCGTGACTTCGACGATGGTCTCGTTCCCCGACCAGTCGTTGACGACGACGAATACTTCCTCAAAGTTGGCCAATACGAGGAAGTCTGGGAGTAGGCCTTACGAACGATTGCTGTACCACGAACGACAATCTCACATTCACTATTTACGATTTCAAGCTATCCTCTCAGAGGAGTTCATAAACAAATTTACTGATCTTGTGTGGTCGTAGATAGTGAAATGATGTTTGTCGAATATTTAGGCGTATCGTCTGTCATTATCCATGGTATTCTAAGGAAGTAACCAGTACATCCTTGATGCCTGAAGTTTTCACCTATCGTAATGAGTGGTGGCAGATCAAAACTATCTTCGAAAGAGCGGATAGGGTACGAGGTGTTTTTCTTTACTGCAGTTTACGGACTCTACAACGTCTTCTTCGCCAATCCGGTACTTGTCGACGGTATTGTCTTCACTTTCTTATTCGGGTCTCTTTTCGTTAGATATCATCTCGTGGTTTCCGACGAGGATTTGTCAGATTCGACCGTCGCAAGGTGGACTGGAACAGGGATGTTCGTCGTAGCTGTAGCTATTCCGGCCCATCTCGGATTTAGGACTCTCAGCAACATGGTGCAAGGCATTGGAACTGAGTTTGATCAGTATCTTGTTCTAGTAGGATCAGCGTTTTTTGCAGTCATGCTGTTTGCCGTGTTCAACTACAGAGTGTTTCGTGATGATGCACAGCGTCAGGAAACGTACAAAGAGAAAGCCGGGGAGGACAGCCCGACAGGTTTGATCGCTGATACGGGAATATTTCTAGAGCAGCAAACACAGAAAGGAAACTATGACACAGACATAAAGAACTCTCTTGATATTGATGAAACGAGACGGTTGATACGTAAGACTCGCAAAGGCGAAATCACGTCCAGAGAACGCGATCAACTTCATCAGAAGATTAAGAAACAGAGGGACGCTGGGCATATCTTTGTTATCGGGTTTCATGTGTTAGTATCGGTCGCTCTCCTGCTGGTTTTCACGGCCTTAGTTGAGGCGTTGACTACGATTGAAGCGATCGAGACGCTCAGCCTGATCCTCTTGGTTACAGGTGTCTACTATTCGTTTCTGCTGCTTCACACTCGATTCGGTTTACGCAAGAATGTCACCCGGACGCTTCCGAAGATGCCGATGGAATTACTTCTCTGTATCTTTGCTGTCTTCGCCAGCTTGTCCAACGCCAACGTAATCGGCGGTGAGGGGATCATTATCACTGTTCCGTTCACTCTCTATTTGTTATCGAACTGGGGCGGCGTAATCAGTCAAAAGATGGTCCTCGGCGTAATGAAGTACTTCGTCGACACCCCTGACGATGAATACAAGGACGTAGTTCGAGAAGTTCTACAGGACGAGTCATCGTGAAGATGTGCTTTCGTCTAACGATTACGTGTCGTGGAACCTTGCCTTGCTCTGTGTCGCATCTCGTATTGTGATTTTATGTGATGGTTGTACTGACTGCGTTGACCAATAAACTCGATCCACAGTGGCGAATAATGCTTAAGACTTGCACGCCATCATTCAGGTTTCTTCACGACCACGTTGAAGATGCTTCACTTCAAATTCTTCAGTATGTGTGGCCGAAACTCGCTCTTGATCGATCAAGCAGACCTCGAGGCCCGCTTCGATGCCGAGGTTGTCGCGGACGGCGGGTACACACCGCGATACAACATCGCTCCTGGCGACGACCTCCACATCATCACGAACGAGGCTCAAGATGAGATCGACGTCTACCATTGGGGGCTGATTCCGTTCTGGGCGGACGAACCCGAGGAGGGCATCATCAACGTTCGCTCCGAGACTGCCGACGAGAAAC
>ENA-ORDC01001577-ORDC01001577.1-marine-metagenome-genome-assembly--contig:-NODE-1577-length-16356-cov-9.407150_pt1 | contig 16356 bp, 19 predicted proteins | sample MGYA00237783_ERZ508515 | MGnify/ENA primary metagenome ERZ508515 (study PRJEB26186, sample SAMN06268792) | marine metagenome | isolation source: Eden Landing Ponds, San Francisco, CA, USA | place... | reverse complement strand
CGGTACTCCGCTTCGAGGTCGCTCATTCGTTGGCGGGTATTGGCCGAGGCGCGGGTAAAACAGTTCCGAAGGTGTGCTACCCGGTGGTTCTCGCCCGCGACGATCGACCGCCAGCGAGCCGAAGTTCGGCCGTTTCGAGGGATACAGGTCCGAGGGAGAGCCCGGGTGCCACAGGCCCGAACCGTCACTCGGTGGCCCCACAAGGCCTATTCCCGACGCGGGAGGAGATCCGCTGATGGTCACCCCACTCGAAATCGCCCTGCTCGTGGTCGCGGTCATCGCCGTCGTCGTCGGCTACCGGATACTCAAAAACGTCAAAGCCCTCGTCGTCAACGCCATCGTCGGTATCGTGATCTTGCTACTCGCTAATTTCCTCGGCGTCGCCGTCGAGATCTCACTGCTGGCGGTGCTGATCTGTGCGGTCGCCGGGGTCCCGGGTGCCGTTCTCGTCATCCTGCTCGCGCTCGTCGAACTCGCGTTCGTCCCCGGCGTGGTCGCGCCGGTAGACGCAGCGTTCGCCCCAGCTGTCCTCGCGCTGCCGGTATGACGGGGACACGCCGCATCGCGGTCTTCGGCTTTCTCGCACTCGTCGTACTCGTCGGGACGGCGACACTGGGACTGGCCGTACTCACGGACGACGGTGGGCCCGCGGACGCGACGATAGAGACGTTCGAGCCCCGCGTCGCGGTCGGCAACGAGTCCGCGGATGCGATGTCGGGTTCGGGCGAGGTCGTCACCTGCAACGACCGCGGGCCCATGCCCGGGAATGCCGCCGTCGAAGGCCGCCTGGCGTTCGAGCGGCCCGCCGGTGACGACGGACCACGCGACGCGACCTTCCGGGCGGTCGTGACCGTCGGGGACGACCTGATCACCGACTCGCTGAACGTGACGCTCCCGCCCGGTGAGTCGACGCGGTTCCTGCCCTTCGCGACCGTCGACCAGCCCGAGACGCTCTCGGGGGGAGACCAGGTGACGGTCCACGCCCGGATCACGACCGGGGGGACGACGGTCGCCGCCGCGAACAAGACCGTCCGCGTCGACGAACGCGATATCCCCTGTGCGGACCAGCGAGCGAGTTGACGCCACCGAGCGAGGTGACACCACTCAGACGATGCGGTTTCTGAACTCCCCACCGTCGACGTACGCCCGGTAGTTCTCCGCGAACAGTTCGATAGCCCGGTCGAAGTAGTAGGGGCTGGATCCTGCCATGTGCGGTGTCAGTACCACGTTGTGCATCGACCGCAGCGGCGAGTCCTCGGGGAGCGGTTCGGGGTCGGTGACGTCGAGTGCGGCGCCGCGGATCTCGCCCGCCTCCAGGGCGTCGACGAGCGCCGACTGGTCGACGATCGGACCGCGCGCGATGTTGACGAGCACCGCCCCGTCGTCCAGTCGGTCCAGTGCCTCGGCACCGATCAACCCCTCGGTCGCCCCAGTCAGCGGGCAGGCGACCACGAGGTAGTCCGCCCGGTCGAGGACCGCGTCGAGTTCGTCGGGAGGGTAACAGGCGTCCGCGCAGTCGGGCGCCGTCGACGGGTCGCGCTTGGTGCCGACAACCTCCATCCCGAACCGCTTGCCGTACTCGCCGATTCGAGAGCCGATGGCACCCAGTCCCACCACTCCGAGCGTGTCGTCACCGAGTTCGCCGCCCGGGTAGCGCTCCCACTCGCCGGCGCGTTGCTGGCGGATCCCCTCGTGGATCCGGCGCTCGAAGACGAGCATGTAGCCCAGCACCTGCTGGCCCATCTGTTCGGCGTGAACGCCTGAACTGTTCGTGAAGACGATATCGCGCGCCGCGAACGCCTCGATGGGGTAGGCGTCGACGCCGGCGTTGAGCGCCTGGACCCACGCCAGCGAGTCCGCGGCGGCGAGATGGGTCTCGTCGAGCGAGAACGTCAGGACCACCTCCGCGTCGGGGATGGCGTCGGGGATCGCCGCTTCGTCGGCCACGACGTCGAGGCCGACCGCCGGGAGGTGCTCCGCGAGGGCGGTCCGGATGCGGTCTTCCTCGCGGACGTCGTGGTCGAGCAGGAGGACGTCTGGACCGGTCATACCCGGTGGATGACGCGAGGGGGTCAAACCGTTTTCGCCGGGGCAGGCTTGCTGTCGACCCGGGCGCCACCGAGACCTCCGGAGCGAGCGATCCGCCCCGACGTGAGCCATCAAGACCTATAGGTGCGGGGGGTAACACCACTGCCAATGCCAGCCATCGAACTCGACGGGGTCACCAAACGGTTCGGCGACGTCGAGGCCCTGCGCGGGGTCGACATGGAAGTCCGAGAGGGGGAGATATTCGGCTTCCTGGGCCCGAACGGCGCCGGGAAGACGACGACCATCGACGTGTTGCTCGATTTCGTCCGGCCGACGGAGGGGTCGGCGACAGTCCTGGGTCACGACGCCCACGAGGAGTCCCGGGCCATCCGGGAGCGCACTGGCGTCCTCCCCGAGGGGTTCGACGTCTACGGCCGTCTCACCGGGCGCCAGCACGTCGAATTCGTCAGCGAAGCCAAGGGCGCCGACGCCGACCCGGACGCCGTCTGCGAGCGGGTCGGGCTCGACCCGGAGGACTTCGACCGGAAGGCCAGTGGCTACTCCAAGGGGATGAAACAGCGCCTCGTCCTCGGGATGGCGCTGGTCGGCGAACCCGACCTGCTCATTCTGGACGAGCCCTCGACGGGGCTGGACCCCAACGGCGCGCGCCGGATGCGAGAGATCGTCCGCGAGGAACGCGAACGCGGCGCGACCGTCTTCTTCTCCTCGCACATCCTCGGGCAGGTCGAGTCGGTCTGTGACCGCGTGGCCATCCTCCAGGACGGCGAAGTGGTCGCCATCGACACCGTCGAGGGACTCCGGGAGGCGGCCGGCACCGAGACAGTCCTCACCGTGAACCTCGCCGAATCGGTCGAGGGGGTCGTCGCGGCCGCGGAGGGTGTCGACGGCGTCGAGAGTGCCCGCCTGTCGGGTGCCACGGTCATCGTCCGGTGCTCTGACGACGTGAAGATGGACGTCCTCACCGCCATCGAGGACGCCGGCGGGAACGTGGAGAACTTCGACACCGACGAGGCGTCGCTCGACGAACTGTTCGCGGCCTACACGGAGGACGAGGAATGAGCGACGACTCCGGCGGTGCCGCGGGCGAGGGGTCCGCACTGGCGGTCCTCGACGACGCGCTCCGCGAGCAGTTCACCTGGTACGTCGTCGCGAAAAAGGAGTTCCAGGACACCGTCCGCTCGAAGGGGCTGTGGGTGCTCTGGCTAGTGTTCACGGTGTTGTTCGTCACACCGGCACTCTTGGTCATCACCGGCTTCATCGAACTGTCTAGACAAGGACAGGAACTCGGAACGGAACTGCTCATCACAGACCTTCCCGGAGCAAACTATCTCAATTTCGTTACGGTGTTCCTGCCGCTGATCGCGATGTTCGTCGGGTATGCGGCACTGACCAAGGAACGCGAGAGTGGCTCGCTGAAGGTGTTGCTCTCGTTGCCATTCTCGCGGCGGGATGTCATAGTGGGGAAAGTCATCGGGCGGTGTGCGGTGGTTGCGACGACGCTGGCGGGCGCATTCGCGTTCACGGCATTGCTTCTGGTGTCGTCGAACATCACGTTCAACGCGGAACTGTACGGCCTGTTCGTACTCTTCACGATGGGACTCGCACTAGTGATGGTCGCCATCGCTGTCAGCATCTCCGGAGCCGTCCAGTCAGGGAAGTGGTCGCTGCTCGCCAATTTCTTTGTCTACTTCTATTTCACATTTGTCTGGAACTCGCTGGCCAACGGGCTCGGCAACCTTCTGAACAATCGCCTCGGACTCGGGGGCCCGCTTCGTTGGCAACTCACCCTGTTCGTCAAACTCCTGAGTCCGACGCAGTCCTACAAGACGCTGGTTGACTCGATGGTCATCCCCAGCGACAACGGCCAACGCCTCGCCCGCCTAGAGATGTTTGGGCGCAACGCCGACCGGGGCATGATCTGTGGGGACGTCCTCCGTGGCAACTTCACGACCATCCAGGTCCAGGGGTTCGGCAACCAGACGATCCCCCGGCAGGTCTGTCAGGCCGGCCAGCAGTCCGTCCCGGTCTACTTCTCGGACCCTGCCGTCTTCGTCTACCTCGTCGCGTGGATCGGCCTCGCCGCCGCTATCAGCTACTACACGTTCGACCGGGTCGACCTCTGAGGTCGTCCCGGCTGACGTCCGGTTGTCGGTCGAAACGTGACCCAGACCCACCTCCTGATGGCTGTCGTGATCCGGTACCGCCGTGGCGAAACCGACCCTCGGTGTGAGCCTTCGCTCTGACCCATCGATCGATACTCCGCTGAGAGTAGCCACAACAGCCTCAATCAGTCGTAAAACCCGTCACGATGGCCGATTTCGCGGACGAACAGGACTTCCGGGTCCTCGTCGCGCCGCCAGTCGACCACTGCCCGGTAGTCTCCCGCCCGCAGCCTGTAGTACGGACTGTTCGTCAGTCGTCTGAGAAAGTGCTCCGGGAAGTCGACGGCCCGTTCGAGTTTCTTGCGAACTTGCTCTCTGGCGTCGGGTTCCGCCTCCTCTATCCACTCGACGGCGCGGGACGAGTACTCGACCTTCGCCATCGTTCACTCGTCGAGGCGTTCCCAGAGGTCGTCGTGAGAGGTGGTTTCGCCGTCGGCGAGTTCGCCGTCGGTCGTTTCGACGGTTTCGGTCACGTCCGCCGCGAGACGGGGTGCGACGAGTGCACGATACGCGACGCCCGGCCCGAACTGCCGTCTGTCGACCGTCTCGTCGTCGCGCATTCGTTCGAGCCGCGCTCGCACCGCCTCATCGGTTACCTCGACGTCCCAGTGCTCGGCGAGTGCCTCTGCGACCTCGCCAACAGTCAGATACGGGTCGTCGTCGGTGGTCTCGGCGTCGAACGCCTTCAGAACGTCCTGATCGCGTATCTTCTCGCTGAATCGTCCGTCGTCGTCCCGGTTCTGGGTCGCCATGTCGACCGGTAGACTCCCAACACTCAAAACCGTTTGGTCTATGCCAAACGGCCGGGTGATAACAGGGGAGTCCACGACCGCGAACACGCGACATCATCCCGCCGATGGTTCGACCCCGCGCTCTTCCAGTAGCGCCACGAACCCCGCTTCGTCGAGCGTCTCGACGCCGTGTTCGTCGGCGTCGTCGCGCTTGCGCTGGCCGGGGTTCTCGCCGACGACGAGATAGTCGGTATTGCCCGAGACGCTACTCGTCGCCGACCCCCCGGCGCGCTCGACGAGATCCTGGGCGTCGCCGCGGGTGAACCGGTCGAGCGAGCCCGTAAAGACGAACGTGAGGCCGTCGAGGGCGTCCCCGTCCGTCGTCTCGGCCTCCTGTGGCTCGACGTGGTCGAGGAGTCTATCGAGGACGTCCCTGTTTGCCTCGCTCTCGAAGAACTCCCGTATCTCGCGGGCGACGGTCGGTCCGACGTCTTCGACCGCCTGCAACGCCGCCTCGTCGGCGGCCTCGACGGTCTCGAACGTGCCGAAGTGCCGCGCGAGCGAGGCCGCGACCGTGCCGCCGACCTCGGGGATCCCGAGCGCCGCGAGGAAGTCGGTCAGCGGCGGTTCGCGGGCCGCGTCGACCTCCGCCAGGAGGTTCTCGGCGCTCGTCGCGCCCCACCCTTCCAGGTCGACCAGTTCCGCCCGGTCCAGTTCGTAGAGGTCGGCGACGTCCGCGACCAGCCCCGCGTCGAGGAGTTGCTGGACGTTCTTCTCGCCCAGGCCCTCGATGTCGAGGCCGGCACGGGAGGCGTAGTGCATCACCGCTCGCTCGCGCTGGGCGCGACAGCCCAGCCCGCCGGTACAGAAGGCCATCGGCCCGTCGCGCTCGACGGGGCTCCCACAGACCGGGCAGGCCTCGGGAAACTCGAAGTGGCCGTCGCCGCCGTCTTCGAGCACTTCCGCGACTTCCGGGATGACGTCGCCGGCCCGTCGGATCCGCACCTCGTCGCCGACCCCGACGCCGAGGCGTTCGATCTCGGCGGGGTTGTGCAGCGACGCCCGCGACACCGTGACGCCGCCGACGTCGACGGGGTCCAGCAACGCGACGGGGGTGAGCCGGCCGGTGCGACCGACCTGGACCAGCACGTCCCGGACGGTGGTCCGCTCGGTCCGGGCGGGGAACTTGTAGGCGAAGGCCCAGCGCGGGTGGCGCGCGGTGTGGCCCAGCAGGTCACAGGCCTCGACGTCGTCGACGGAGATGACGACGCCGTCGATCTCGTAGTCCAGACCGTCCCGCTCGTCGAGGCGGGCGTCGCGGTAGTCGATGGCGTCCTCGATGTCCGGGACGGTGTCGGTCAGGTCACACACCCGCAGCCCCCACTCGGGGAAGGTTTCGTGCATCTCCCAGCGAGTCTCGAACTCGGGGCCGTCGAGGACACCGAAGAAAAACGCCGAGAGCGGGCGCTCTGCAGTTATCGAGGGGTCGAGCTGGCGGAGCGTCCCCGCGGCGGCGTTTCTGGGGTTGGCGAACGGGTCGTCGCCGTCCTCGATGAGTTCGCGGTTGTACGCCTGGAACGCGGGTTTGGGCATGTACACTTCGCCCCGGACCGCGAGGAAGTCGGGGTAGTCCCCGCGCAAGCGCTGGGGGACACTCGGGATAGTCCGGACGTTGGCGGTGACGTCCTCGCCCACTTCGCCGTCGCCACGGGTCGCCGCACGCGCTAACTGTCCGTCCTCGTAGACCACCTCCACCGAGAGCCCGTCGAACTTCGGTTCGCAGTAGTACTGGATGTCGCCGTCCCAGTCGGTCGATTCGAGACCCTCGCGGACGCGACGGTCGAACTCCCGTACCTCGTCGGCCTCGCCGGCCTGGTCGATAGAGCGCATGGGAGCGACGTGCTCGACGTCCGGCAGTTCGTCGCGCGGCGGACCGCCCACGCGTCGGGTGGGGCTGTCGTCGGTCTGGAGGTCGAACGCGTCTTCCAAGTCCCGGAGGCGGGCAAAGAGGGCGTCGTAGGCCCGGTCACCGATCACAGGGTCGTTCCCGACGTAGTAGCGCTGGTCGTGATAGCGGATGGCCGCGCGCAACTGCTCGGCCTGCTCGCGGGCCTCGTCTTCCGAGAGGTCGGCGACGGGGTCGAACTCCGTGTCTGGGTCCGCGATGTAGGGGTTGTCCGCTGGCGCGTCGGCCGCTGTCATTACCCGTGCTGGCGGTGCCACCCCCTTTGAAGGTTCGGTACCATCTTTTTCCCGGAGGGGTGTCCTCGCTCACTGCGTTCGCTCACGGGTCGTTCCTCCCCGTTCGCATCGAGGCCTCCCTCCGGTCGGCCTCGCACTCCCTGCGGGCACCCCTCCGGCAAAAACATGGGTGAAAAAGGCTGGGTCGCGTTAAGTTAGAGAATGAGGCGTTCGATCTCTGAGTGTCCATGCTCGATCCCGAACGCCTCAGCAATGCTATCACGTGGATAGATTTGTCATTTGTGGAGCGCCAGCGGACTCCCGAGTGGGCGATTCAAGTGGGCATCCGGTGTCACTTGGCAGGTATGTCATTACGGGATGCCAGTCAGTTTCTCGAGGAATTGGGAGTCGAGCGGAGTCACGTGGCCATCCACGAGTGGGTTCACAAAGCCGATCTACAGCCGATCTCGACGGTCACCGCGGATCAGCTCGCGGTTGACGAAAAGATGATCCGTCTCCATGGCCAAGATTTCTGGCTGTACGGCGCGGTCGATCCGCAGACGAACGAGATTTTACACGTGAGTCTGTTTCCGACGGCGACGAAACAGACGACGCGATGGTTTCTGACCGAGCTTCACCGGCGGTATCAACTCGCTGGCGTGGAGTTTCTCGTTGATGATGCCGATTATCTCGGCTCAGTTCTTGCCGAAGATGGCTACCGATTTCAGACACTCACACATGGAAATCGGAACGCTATCGAACGTGTCTTTTGGGAGGTAGAACGACGCACCTCCTCGTTTGCGAATAGTTTCAGCCATGTCGAGCTAGAGACTACTCAAGACTGGCTCGAAGCCGCCGCCGTCTACCACAATTCACGCCAAACTTAACGCGACCAAAGGCTGAACCCTCGCTTCGCTCACGGGTCACTCCGTTCCCCGTTCGCATCGAGGCGCGGAGCGCCTCGCTTCGCTCGGGTTCAGTGAACCGCGCCTCACTTCGTTCGGCGCGGATGCTGGTCTCGAATCGTGACTCGATTGCTTCGTGAACCGTTCACCGACGTACCGCCACCGACGACACGCCACCACAGGCGAGCGGTTCCGGGACCCACGCATTGACATGCCCCCGCGGAAAAGCGCGGAGCATGTCAGTCGAAATTACCGACGTGCAGACGACACAGGTCGACGCCGACTGGACGTGGACGTTCGTGCGCCTCTACACGGACGCCGGCGTCACCGGCACTGGCGAGTGTTACTGGGGCCCCGGCGTCGCCGACGTGGTCGAACAGGCCGGCGAGAACCTCCTCGTCGGCGCCGACCCGCGGAACCTCGAACCGCTCTCGCGGCGCCTCTTCGAGGGCACCTCCGCCTACGGTTCGCTCGCGGGCGTCGGCGTCCACGCCATCTCCGGGCTCGACATGGCCTTGCACGACCTGGCGGGCAAACTCCTGGACCAGCCCGCCTACCAGCTCCTGGGCGGGCAGTACCGCGAGGAAGCGCGCCTCTACGTGGACTGTCACGCCGGCACCCACCTCAAGAGTGACGAAGAACCCGAGGACTTCGACCCCTACTCGCCGGAGAGCTACGCCGACACGGCCGAAGCCGTCCTCGAAGAGGGCTTCGACGGGCTGAAGTTCGACCTCGACGCGAGCAAACGGTTCGAGGACGACCCCTACAACCGCTATCTCGACGCCGAAGCCATCGACTACAAGCGCCGGATCGTCGAGGCGGTCACCGAACGCGTCGGCTTCGACGCGAACGTCGCCTTCGACTGTCACTGGAACTACGCGGGCGACAGCGCCCGCCGACTCGCCAACGCCGTCGCCGACTACGACGTCTGGTGGCTCGAAGACGTCGTCCCGCCCGAGAATCTGGACGTCCAGCGGGAACTCACCCGCGCCACGGACACCACCATCTGCGCCGGCGAGAACGTCTATCGAACCCACGGCGTCCGCCAGCTCATCGACGAGCAGGCCGTCGACGTTCTGCAACCTGACATGCCCAAGTTCGGCGGGATGCGCGAGACGGTCAAGACCGCCCACCAGGCCGACGACTACTACATGCCCGTCGCGCTCCACAACGTCGCCTCGCCGCTGGGGACGATGGCCGGCGCCCACGTCGCGACCGCCATCCCGAACTTCCTCGCGATGGAGTGGCACGCCCGCGACGACGACCACTGGGACGAGTTCGTCGAGGACGACCCGATCATCGAGGACGGCGCCGTCCCCCTGCCCGACGACCCCGGACTCGGCGTCACGCTCGATCTGGATACCGTCGAGGAGTTCATCGCCGAGGGCGAGACGCTCATCGACGAATCCTGAAGCGGCGTTCCGGCAGGTCGAAACCGATTTTTCGCCCGGATGCGTAGCGGTTGACATGAACCGTGCTGTCATCCATCGGGCGACGGCGCTCGTCCTCGGCGGAGCGCTGGCCGGTGCGACGTACCGGCTCGGTATCGACGCCCTCCTGTCGGCGGCCCTCGGGGTAGCGCTGGCGGCGACCGTGGCGATGCTGTTTCGCGTCAGGCGGGAGTTCCCCGACCGCCAGACCGGTGACGGGTGGGCGGACGGCCGCTGGACCGGTCTCTCGGTCGGCGTCGCCAACGTCGCGGCCCTGCTCGGGTTGCTCGCGGCCCCGGTCCCCGAGGGCTACCGGGCGGCGCTCGGCGTCCTCGTCCTCCTGGTCGGACTCGCGGGTTACACCGGCGGTTCGCTGGCCGAGATGGAGCGAGACCGGACGCGCCGCGACCGAGTGGACGGCGACCCGACGCCGGCCGACGACTGACCCGCGCCGCTCGCGACCGGAATCGTTCCGGCGGAACAACACTTTTGAGCCTGTATCCGGTAGCTCCGCACGATGTCGTCCCCCGTTCGTCACCGCGCCCTCTCGCTCGCTGGCGGGGCCCTCCCGGCCGCCGCGGTCTGGTGGTTCGTCCGGGACCCGATGCTCGCCGTCTCGACCGGTTTCTCGGTGCTCGTCGCCGCACTGCTGTGGTTCCGGGTCTCCCGGCGCTACGGTGAGCGCTTCGCGGACGAGACCTGGCAGGACCGCAAGTGGATCTCGCTCATGACCGGCGTCGTCTACCTCGCCGCGTTCAACGGGACGCTGCTCCTGCCGCTCTCGCTGGAGTATCGGATCGGCGTCCAGGCGCTCGTCGTCGGCTGTACGCTGGTCGGGTACGCCGTCGGTACGCTCACCGAGATCGAGCGGGACCATTCACAAGAGAACAGCGGCGACCGTCCCGGCGGCGACGCGGTGAGCGCCGACGACTGACTACTGTCCCGGCCCTCGACCGCGAGCGACCTACTGGTTCTCGTGGACGGGGAAGGCGATCTCCACTGTGGCCTTGTACTGGGTTATCTGGCCGTTCTCGACGTCGGCGGTCCAGTCTTCGACCTCGACGCCGTGGATGTCCTCGACGGTCTCGCTGGCCTGGGCGACGGCCTCCTTCGAGGCGTCCTCCCACGATTCTGTCGACGTGCCGAGTACCTTGATGATTTTTACTGCCGTCATGGCACTCGCCGTACAGCGAGTGGCTATTTAGTTAGAAACTGGGTCTCCGCTGCGTTCCGTCCCCCAGGACGGGGTAAGGCGGGCCTATCGCAGGACAGAGAATGCCGGACTCCGGAGCAGTCCATCGGTCGTGACCGGCGCTTCTGGATCCGTGTGTCGCGACCGCCCGCCCCACCTTTATTCGGTCCGGTGGAGAACGTCCGCACATGACGCGAATTCCCCAGACCTTCCGGGACGAGCGGTGGCTCCGCCAGCACGCCATCCAGTTGTTGAACTTCTACTATCCCGACAGCGTCGACCATCGCTTTGGCGGCTACGTCGCGCAGTTGAGCGACGTCGACGGCCACGTCTACGACGGGAAGACAAAACACCTCGTCGCCCACTGCCGACTCGTCTTCAATTTCAGCGTCGGCGACCTCCTCGATGGGCCCGACTGGTGTCGGTCGGCGGCGAGTCACGGCGTCTCCTACCTGCTAGACGAGTGGCGGGCCGAGGACGGCGGCTACGCCTGGGTCCGCTCGGGCCGCGAGGTGGCCGACCCCCAGCGGACCTGCTACGGCCACGCGTTCGTCCTGCTGGCCTACGCCACGGCCGCCAAAGCAGACGTTCCGCGCGCCGAGGCGGCGGTCCACGAGACGGCCGACCTCGTCGTCGAGCGCTTCTGGGAGGACGAACACGGCCTCTGCCGGGGCAAACTCGACGAGGACTGGGCGCCGTTAGAGGACTACCGGGGTCAGAACGCCAACATGCACACCTGCGAGGCGTTCATCGCCGCCTACGAGGCGACGGGGGACGAAGAGTATCTGGACCGCGCCACCACCATCGCGGAGAACCTCGCGCGGGACCTGGCCGATGCGGGCGACGGCCTGCTGTGGGAGCACTACACGACCGACTGGGAGCACGACTGGGAGTACAACCGCGACCAGCCCGCACACCTGTTCCGGCCGTGGGGGTACCAGCCCGGCCACCTCCTGGAGTGGGCGAAACTGCTCTGTACGCTCCACGAACATCGGGGCGACGACTGGCTGGTCGAGCGCGCGGCGCACTTCTTCGACGCCGCAGTCGAACACGGCTGGGACGACGAGCGCGGCGGCCTCGTCTACAACTTCGACCGCGACGGCGAGGTCATCCTCCCGGACAAGTATTACTGGCCGCCCTGCGAGGGTATGGGTGCGGCCGCCCGCCTCGCGACGACCACCGGCGACGACGACTACTGGGCGTGGTACGACCGCTTCTGGGACTACTCCTGGGAGCACCTCGTCAACCCCCGCTACGGCAACTGGTACTTCAAACTCACCCCCGACAACCAGGTCCACGACGACATCGACGACACGCCGAAGGTGACGCCCGGCTACCACCCCATCGGGGCGTGTTTCGACGTGCTCCGGACGACGGCGGAGTGACCGAGAGCGACACGGTCGTCTCCACAGTCGGAGTGGTACTTTTCGCGTAATACTTTTCGCGTAATACTTTTCTCGGAATACAACGTACGTTCGACAGCGCGATGCCGCGAGTCACCACCAAGGGCCAGGTCACGATCCCGAAGGAGATCCGCGAGGAACTGGGGATCGAACCGGGAGACGAAGTCGTCTTCGAGCCCGTCGACGGGGGGTACGAGATCCGGAAGGAGGCTCCGACGACCGAGACCGGCGAGGACCCGTTCGAAAAATACCGTGGAAGCGCCGAGAGCGACGAGACGATGCCCGAACGGATGCGCCGGTTACGCGGCGAATACCCGCGAGCGGTCGGTGGGGAACCGGAGACAGATGCGGGCGACACTCCGACCGATCCGGAGGGTGAGACGTGACGACGGCGGTCGATACGAACGCACTCGTGGCGCTCCTCTACGACGACGAACACGCGGACAGGAGCGAACGAGCACTCAGGGAAGCGTACCGCGGCGACCGAGTCGTCGTCACGCCCGTCGTGTACGCAGAACTCGCTGCCGACGGTCGCTTCTCGGACCCGACGGAACTCGACGAATTCCTCGCCGACCTCAGCATCCGCCTCGAAGAGCCGTCTCGTGGGGCGCTCTTCCAGGCCGGAGAGGCGTTCAGTCGGTACACTGACCGGAGACCGGACGGACTGCAATGTCCTGCCTGCGGGACGAAACGGACGGTCGTCTGTGAGGAGTGTGGTGAGGCGCTCGCCCCACGCCAGCACGTCGCGGCGGATTTCCTGATCGGGGGACACGCGAGCCACGACGCCGATGCGGTGGTCACCTTCGATACAGGGTTTTACCAGACGTACTTCCCGTCAGTGACTGTCTATCCCGCATCAGGCCCACCGCGTCGAGAGGGCGACGCCGGCGGACCGTAGCTGTCAAATGGGCAGAGTGCGCGCGGTGGACCTATGACGAAGGTGTCGCGGCGGGGACTCCTCGCAGCCCTCGGGGCCATCGGACTTGCCGGCACGGCGGGGTGTAACGCGTTCTCGAACGAGTCGACGACCGACGCGCCGACGGATACGGCCGCGGGGACCGACCGAGGGTCGACGACGCCGACCGCGACGCTGTCGCCCGGGACGACCGATTCTGCGGCCTCGGGAGAGACGAGTAAGACGGTCACGGGCAGTCGGTCGACGGCGAGCGAGGGGACGAAGACTGCGACCCAGACGCCGAGCCCCACACCCGCGCCGACGGAGACGCCGACGCCCACCCCCACACCGACGCCGACGGGTCCCTGGCGGTTCGCTGCCGACGACAGCGACGGCGGTGACAACTTCGGCGGGGCGGTCGCTCTCTCGGGAGACACCGCGCTCGTCGGCGCGAAACTGGACAGAGACCCCAACGGCGGGCAAGCGGGGTCGGCGTACGTCTTCACCCGCTCGGGCGGGGAGTGGACCCAGGGGGCGAAACTGGTCCCCGAGGACGGCGACGCCGGCGACCGCTTCGGCGCGTCGGTGGCGCTGGCTGGCGACACGGCGCTCGTCGGCGCGCGAAGCGACGAGGACCCGAACGGTTCGGGGGCGGGGTCTGCCTACGTCTTCACCCGCTCGGGCGGGGAGTGGTCACAGGAGTCGAAACTGGTCCCCGAGGACGGCGACGGCGGGGACAGTTTCGGCGCGTCGGTCGCCCTCTCCGGCGACACCGCGGTCGTGGGGGCGTGGCAGGACGAGGACCCCAACGGCGACGGCGCGGGGTCGGCGTACGTGTTCACGCGGTCGAGCGGCGGGTGGACCCAGGCGGCGAAACTCGTCGACGAGGGTGGCGGGTCGAGCGCCGGCTTCGGTCGGTCGGTCGCGGTCGAGAGCGACCGGGTGCTGGTCGGAGCGCCGACCGCCAGGGGGCCGGACCGCTCGGGCGGCGGTGCGGTCTGTGCGTTCACCCGCTCGGGCGGGGAGTGGACGCAGGAGGAGACGTTCGCCCCCGACGACGCGTCCTTCGGGGACCGCTTTGGCGTCTCGGTGGCCCTGTCCGGCGAGACTGCCTTCGTGGGAGCGTGGGCCGACGCCGACCCGAACGGTCCCTGGGCGGGGTCGGCGTACGTGTTCACGCGGTCGGACGGGGCGTGGAGCCAGCAGACGAAACTGGTTCCCGAAGACGGCGCCGCTAACGACTGGTTCGGCTCGTCCGTGGCGCTGGCGGGCGACACTGCACTCGTCGGGGCCCACGGCACCGACCACCGCGGCACCAACACCGGGTCGACGTACGCCTTCGGCCGAACCGACGACGGCTGGACGCTGCGAACGACACTCGACACGGACAGCGTCAACAGGCAGGACCGCTTCGGTGCGTCGGTGGCACTGACGGGTGAGACGGAGACGGAGACGAAGACGGCGCTCGTGGGCGCACCACAGGAGGAAAACGCCGAGGGGCGAAACGCGGGGGCGGCACACGTCTTCTCGCTGTCCTGACCGCCGGCCGCGTCTGGTCGGCATCCCGACCGCGAACGCCGTGACCTGGAGGGGGACGGAGACCGTTCGACACTGGTCGCGGTCACCACGAACGGGTCGGCAGGAGGTCGATCGCTTGCACCACGCGCGGTTCCCCGTCGACGGGCGTGATCACCCGCATCTCGCGGTTGTAATCCGCCAGCAGTTCCCGGCAACTCCCGCAGGGCGGGATGACCCGCGTCGGGTGTTTTTCGTGTTCGGGCAGCGGGTACGAGACGGCGACGCAGGCCTCGATCTCGTCGTGAGTGTGGCCGTCCGCGACCGCCGCGCCCACGGCGACCGGTTCGCCGTGAACCGACGCCCGGCCGATCGTCGTCGGGAGGCTCACCCCCTCGTAGGTCGCGCCGTCCGTCGTCCGGACGGCCGCGGCGACGACGTGGGCACCGTCGTCGAACTCCGGGTCGAACGCCCGCTCGTTGCACGCGATCGCGTGGTCGATCAACTCGCGGTCGTCGTCGGTCAGCGGTGACGTCTCCATACCCCTCGTTTTCGGTGGACCGGCGGTAATCTCTTGTGGCTCCGCGTGCGCTCGTCGGGCCGACGTGGCCGCTCGCGGGCGGTCTCGTTCACTTGCGGGCGGCCTGCATCGACCGGTACTGGTCGCGCAACCCCTTCAGATAGCCGATGGCGAACAGGCGACCCTTGTCGTGATACCCCGGCGAGTCGTTGTCCTCGCCGGTCATCGTCGGGCAGTGGTCGGGCCGGAGCGGTCCGTCGAAGCCGACCTCCTCGTAAGCGCGCAACGCGGCGCCCACGTCGGTCGGCCCCTCGTCGTGCCACACCTCGGTGAAGTACTCCGGGTCGCCCTCGACGTCACGGACGTGCGCGAAGTGGATACGGTCGCCGAACTCCCGGATCGTGGCGGGGATATCGGCTCCCATCGCGGCGAAGTTGCCCTGACAGAAGGTGATCCCGTGGTGTTCGCTGTCGTGCAAGTCGAGTATCCGCTCGTAGTTCTCCACGCTCGTGACGATGCGGTCGACGCCTCGAACGGGACCGAGCGGCGGGTCGTCGGGGTGCAGGGCGAGTTTCACGCCCGCTTCCTCCGCGACGGGGACGACCTCGTCGAGGAAGTACTCCAGGCTCTCCCAGAGTTCGGATTCGGTCGCGCCGTCGAGTTCCGGACCCCGTTGCATCTGGCTGTGGTCGTAGCGAGTGACGAGCGAGTCGCCCCGGCCCCGCACGGAGTGGGAGGTACGGAGGACTTTCAGCGGCGCCATCCAGACGTAACACCAGACGTCGATGCCGACGCGACCCATGTTCCGCAACAGGGTCTTGACGGTCTGGATCTGTTCGTCGCGTCCCTCGCGACCCAGGATGGCGTCGTCCAGTGGCGGCCGGTCCTCTATCACGTCGAGTTCGAGACCGGCGTCGGCGAACCGGTTTTGCAGTTCCAGCAGCGGTTCGAACGCCCAGGGGTCACCGTCCGCGTCCCGGGGGAGTCCGGTGACGGCGTGGTCGACGCCCATCTGTTTCGCCAGTTGCCAGCGCTCGGTCGGCCGTGTCGCCGTAAACAGCGCGAAGTCCATACCTGGGGCTGTCGTGGCTTGGACAAAACGGTACGCGTCACCACCCTCGATGGCCGCTGTCGTGACTTGGCGAGTGAGACGAACAGGGTGTGAATGTGACGCTGAGTTCGCGTGGGAGAGCGCTTTGGAAGAAGTTCGATTCGATGGCCGGACCGCACTCGTCGGTGAGAGCTGAAAGCCCTCGGCCCACTCGCTCGCAGTCAGAGTGACCGCCACTCACGGCATGCGCTGAAAGCCCTCGGCCCGCTCGCGAGTGCTGTGCGGGATATCCTCGCTTCGCTCGGATAGGGCCCGCGCAGCA
>ENA-ORDC01001574-ORDC01001574.1-marine-metagenome-genome-assembly--contig:-NODE-1574-length-16365-cov-4.514366_pt1 | contig 16365 bp, 20 predicted proteins | sample MGYA00237783_ERZ508515 | MGnify/ENA primary metagenome ERZ508515 (study PRJEB26186, sample SAMN06268792) | marine metagenome | isolation source: Eden Landing Ponds, San Francisco, CA, USA | place... | reverse complement strand
GGCGACCTGAAGGGCGGCGGCGACGACGCTGGCGACGACGACGAAGGCCCAGGCGGCCCCGGCGGCGCGCCCGGCGGCATGGGTGGCGGCATGGGCGGCATGGGCGGCGGCATGGGCGGCATGATGTAGGGTCGGCCCGAACGCAGTGAGGGGCGACCGTGAAGCCGAGCGGGAGCAAAGCGACACGCGAGGCTTGCGGTGCGGTTGGCCTCACTCGTTCACTACATCTCATACTCACGGACATAAGTACGTGAAGAGATCTGGAACTTCGATCCGATTGAGTGCAGAGAGCGCAGCATCACGAAGATCGTCAAGGGTGTCGAACAGACGGTTGCCAAGCTCTTGATCGAGCTGTCGCCAGCACTCTTCCGCGGGGTTCAGCTCTGGTGAACCCCGCGGAAGATAACACAGTTCAATCAGCGTGTCTTCGGCGAATTCCTGTACAGCGTTGGCCCTAAAATACGAGGCGTTGTCCAAGACAACGCAGATTTTCTCTCCGAACTCGGTTTGGAGGGCGTCTAGCAAGCGAATCGTCGTGTCGCTGTTGAAGTTCTCGGCACAGGGCAGAAAGAACGTCTCGCCGGAATCGCTGACTGCACCGAGTAGCTTGATGCTGTCCCACGCGCCCGTCACCGGCAGTGACGGGCGCTCTCCTTCCGGAAACCACGCATAGGTCAGCGTCGAGAGTACCTGTCGCGTCTGATCGATGGTCAGGATCGTGTATTCGTCGTCCAGGTCGTTGTGCTTTTTTTGAATCCTTCTTGCCAGGCTTCTTGGGCTCTCTCGTCGGATTTGTGGAACTCCGGCCGGGCTGTCTTCCAGGACAGCCCGGCCTCGGACATCAATCGCCGGACGTGGCGTTCACAGTACTCAACGTCGAGTTCCTCGGAGAGATAGTGACGCGCCAGTGGAACAGACCACGCGGGCGCGTCATATCCGACTTCCTCAGGTGGGTCGTGGAGTGCTTCAACGAACTGTTCGTGCTGTTCGTCGGAGAGTTCAGTTGGTCTGCCTTCACGTGGTTCGTCGTAGACAACAGCCTCGAACGGCTCAGTTTCGAGCCGTTCGAGGCGGTTGAACCACTTCGAAGCCCACCCTTCGGAGTAGCCGTAGAGTTCTGCTGCGTCTTCTTGCGTAACGTCGTCGAACTCTTTGTACGTGATTGCAGCCATCAGACGCTCCGACGCAGCAGCTTCCTCGACCTGTTCCAACACCTGACGGAGATGATCAGCTGAGACGTTCTCCAGCGTCACCGTATTGAGGTTAGATACGCGAACCTCATGAACTTTTAGCCTTCAGTATCACAAATCAAGACGTCATCCAACCCGAGCTAGCCGAGATCGCAAGCGTGAGTGAGGTTACGATACGGAACCGATACCCGGAGATCCTCGAAGCGGCAGACGAGGTGTCAATTAGGTGAATAGATCTCAGCGGAAAGCAGTCCTCTTCTGTTCGTCATGTGGGCACGAAAGCCCCATTGAAGGCGAGTGGAACGTTCCTTCTGATCGTGGCCAGTACCGACTCGAATGCCCAGACTGTGGAGCTCGACTATTCGCCGTTAGCTAAAATACTGTGGAGGGGGCAGCCTGTATCTTAACAGTCTTGAGCCTCTATTGGTAAATCATGAGAGAAACCGATCAGGATCACTCTGAAGGAACGGTGTATGTGTGTCGAGAGTGTGGAACCGGTGTTAAAAACGCGGGGCAGGGAAACAAGTGTCCCGATTGTGGTGGCCCAATGCGAAACACAGCTGTCCCGCATGACTAATCGTTCATTATTCTGAACAGTACATCATAGCCAGTTGACTCAAACGAACGCTCGTGACTCCGCCGATCAAGTGGAACCCACCGGGGTCAAGGGCTTTATCCGATGAAGTCAGGCATCTAAACAAGACCGTCTGTGTTCGCTAATCGAGTATGTCGGGGTCGTCTTGATCAAGTGGGTCTTCGACCTCACCAATAATGGTCTCCAGCAGGTCGGTGACAGTCACCTGCCCGACCACATCGCCCTCCTCGATGACGAGCGCGAGTTCCTGCCCTTCCGTCTGGAACTGATCGATCGCATCACTCACGTCCGTATCGGGTGAGAGCGTCATCGGCGGTGCTGCCAGTTCAGTGAACTCGCGGTCACCGGCGAACAGTTCTTCACGGTGGTTGAACAGCGCCGGACTGTAGACGACTCCACGGAAGTCGGTCAGGTTTTCACCAATCAGCGGATACCGCGTATGTGGGTGCTCTTCGAGTTTCCCGAAGTTCGATTCGAGATCGTCTTCAGTAGACAGTGCCACGATATCCTCGGGCGGAATCATGACCTCTTCCACCGATTGTTCGCCGATGGTCAAGGCGTTCATCACTTCCTCACGGCGGTCCTCAGCCACCTCGCCCTCTTTGAGTACCGATCCAAGCTGGTTCCGGAGGTCTGCACGGGTTTTGATGACTTCCTCACCGGTTTCTGTCCATGATTGGGTCATCTCGATGCCGAACAGGCCGAGTGTTGCCTTTGCAACCGAGTCACCGACCCAGATGGCCGGAGCGAGTATTTTGGCAAACCAGTACAGTGGTCGTGCTCCATACTGGGCGACCTGTTTGGAGCGTTCAACGCCGAGGTACGTCGGTGTCTGTTCGCCGTGGGTGAGATGAAGTAAGTTGATGAGGAGAAATCCGAGGAGCGAACCAGCCCCGATCGATGCCAGGGTCGTGTTTTCGAACAGCGGTTCGAACAGGGCTGCGAGTCCGGGTTCGGCGATAATCCCCAGTGCAATACTGGTCCCGGAGATCCAGACCTGACACGTCGTCAGGTAAAACTCCAGGTCGTTAGTCATCTCCCATGCGAGTTCGAGTCCGGGTGTGTTGAGCTCCGATTTGGGGTACTGTCTGAGACGGGTCAGGGCGAATTCGATTGCAACAAAGTAGGCGTTCACCCCGATAAGAACGACTCCACCGAAAATCCGTAGTCCGATCTCGAGCGGCTCCATCATCGGACCGTACTGACAGCAGACAGAAAATAGTGATCACATCGAGACAATGACGAAGACACAAAAAGCACGGTACACAGGCACAACCAGGTCACAGGATACGCGCGTTCTATTCATCACGAGCGATTTTGACACAAATCAGAGAGTACTGTTTCACTGAGTTCGGTAAGAGCCACTGGACGAACTCCCGTATTACGTCTGCAACCTCCTCCCCCGAGTCGGCACGTGCCGAGTCGTGGGCCGGGACATCGATGGTGCCATCACGCATTCAAGCTGGAACGTCACCCGGTACACGGGCGTAGCATCGGGCTGAGGGTGAACTCGGGTCTGCGCGGTACCGCTGCCGTGGGGGTAGACCTCGGTACGGCCACCTTTGCCGTATTCCCACTATCTTGATTCAGCGAGAGAATCCCGGCGTTCACGCCGGGCGTGAATCGCGTACGCTCTGTGTCACTAACCACCGGAGGCTGCCGGACTGGAACCCCAACGGTTAGTATCGCCTGTGCCGATAGTTCACACACGGGTTTTGCTGACTCCCGGTGGGTAGTCACCACGGGAGTCGGGCCGTCAACCACCCATGGCGACGGCGCTCCGCGAGCCCGGTCAAAAGGTGTGACCGGAGCCGGCACAGGTGCCGCGAGGCACGACCGCCGGGGAGAGAGCCGCGTCGAGAAACCGTGGGGCAATGACTTCCCGGTGGATGGGAGCCCCCGTGATAGGGCCACAGGACGCTCCCGAGCGAGGGTCGAAACCCGCCCCGCCGACCTCGGGAGAACCAGTCCTGAAACCGACCGGCAACAGGCCGGGTTCCCTCTGTGCAGGGAAGCCGTGCCGTTTACCGCGCGGAGGATGTCACCCACGTTGACCCGTCTTATTTGAGCCGTTCTTGAAGAACAGCCGGGCAGGCCGTGGTCACGCCCTGAATGGAGAGGATCTGATCGCTAACGATCTCATTGAGTTCGGTACTTCCTGTCGCCTCGAGTTCGGCCATCAACATGTGGTCACCGGTCGCGGTATATAACGCAGTCAGCGAGTCGAGATCCCTGAGTTTACTCGTCGCCTCGACGTACTGGTCGCTCTCGACGTCAATTCCCACCATCGCAATGCTCTGGTGGTTGACTTTCTTTGGGTCGATCTCGACAGTGTACCCGACGATAGCGCCTTCCTCCTCGAGTTTCTGGATATATTTTCGAGCGGTAGGTCGCGCGACGCCAGCCTGGTCGGCGATCTCTCCGAGAGAAGCTTTCGGATCCTCTTTGAGAATGGAGAGCAGACGATGCTCGAGTTCCTCAGCGTCCATTGTATCTGATTTTATATGAAGCGGAGATCATCGTGCTGGCAGTCGTGTTCAGGTGCGGAAAGATTCGCCACAGCCACACTCCGAAACGATGTTGGGATTTTCAACATCAAAGCCTGCGCCTTGGAGACCCGTCTCATACTCAACAACACTCCCCGCAATATATTGGATACTCGCGGGATCAACGAACACTCGCAGGCCGTGGTGCTCGTAGACGATATCATCTTCGTCAGGACTCGTATCGAACCGCATACCATATGATAGACCCGCGCATCCTCCTTGCTGGACGAACAGTCGAAGTCCTGCCGTGTCAGTGTCCAAGCTTTCTTCCTCTACAAGAGCGAGAGCCTTATTCGAGGCAGCTTCTGAAACTTCGATTTCAGGTTGTTCACTCTCCTCGGCCGTCGTGCTCATACGTTGAGTTGATTGGGCCAGGGTGTTAACCATAACGCTCAAAACTGTGACGTAGAGTTAAGGCTCGAAATTGTCGAGAGACAGCTATACCCGTTGTAGTCTCAACTTCCCCTGTGCCGAATTTGCTATAGCGGTATATAGTTTATGGGTATGGCGAGCGGCATGAATATCTGTTGGTTCTGTACGGTCAGAACTCGCGGATCGGGCCCAGCGGCCGCTCAGTCGGCGAATTCGGTGACGCTGTCGAAGCGGCCCTCGGCGAGCGCGCTCGCGAGGGCGGTGATGTCGATGCTCTCGACGTGGGCGGGGTACTTGCGCGCGAAGTAGCCGACGACGTTCTCGGCGTCGCGTTCGAGGAGTTCGCGCGCGTTGTCGTGGTCGGTGGGCACGGCCTGCGGCCAGTCGAAGACGACGACGCCCTGTTCGGTGACGAAGACGTTGTACTCGCTCATGTCGGCGTGGACGTACCCCTCGCTGTAGGCCGTCGCCATCTCGTCGAGGACGAGATCGAGGACCGGGACGACCTGCCGATCAGTGAGTTTCGTCCGCGAGAGCTCGACGCCGTCGACTTTCTCCATGACGAGGGCGTGGCGATTGTGGTCGATCGGCTGGGGGACCGACACGTCGGGATACAGCGTTTCGAGGGCGTCGTACTCCCGTTCGGCGGCCTTGCGCGCGGTGTACTGCCAGGAGACGTGGTCGCGGTCGGCGGTGTACTCCCGCTCTTTCATCACCTCGCGGAAGTTGGTGTACCCCTCGCGGTGGAACTTCAGTGCGAGCGGGCGGAAGGAGCGCACCTCGTAGACGTCGCTTTCTTTCCCGACGCCCAGGGGTGCGCCGACGCCGTCGAAGGTGTCGCGCTCGACGAACGCATGCAGGGCGAGGGCGTCGTACCCCTCGAAGGTGAGCTTGAACCCCTCGTACTGGATGGTCTTGCGCTCGACCAGTCCGCGGTCCTCACAGCGGTCCAGCCGGTAGTCGACGTTCTCGGCGGTGAGTCGCGAAAAATCGGGGAGTTTCTCGCGGGCGACGTACTCCGAGAAGCGCATCCCCTGCTCGACCCCCGACAGCAGATAGAAGTCCTCGGGCTCCAGCTCGCTCATCACGCTTGCGACGTTCTGGACCATTAGCGGCCCGTACTCGCCCGAGGGGCAAAAGGCCGACGCGTCGCCCCGACGAGGCGGTAAATCGTATGGCGCTATATCGAATCGGCCGGACTCACAGGTCGAAACCGGGCCTCACCGCGTAGAGTGCCCATCTCAGAAACGCGCTCCGTGGCCCGTTCGGTACGCAGCATCGCTCCCTTTCCAATGTCAGAGGGACAACAGGCATAACCGTCCAGCGCCCCTCTCAGTAGAGAGCCACAGATGGATATCTCGGAGATTCTCTCGACGAAGTTCACGGAGTTCGACATCGGCACGCCGCTCTCGAAGGTCGCCGGGGCGTTCGAGAACCAGGAGCTCGACGCCGTCGTCGTAACGGACGGCGAGGAGTATCGCGGCGTCGTGAGTCGCCGACAGCTGGCTTCCTCGTCCAACCAGCCCTCGGCGAAGGTCGGCTCGCAGGTACAGCACGTCCCGACTGTCGACCGCACCGAGGACGTTCGCGAGGTCGCGCGGCTCATGATCGGTAGCGACGCCAAAACGCTCCCCGTGCTCGACGACGACCGCGTCGTCGGCGTGGTGACCGCCGACGCCGTTCTCGAGGCCGTGCGTCCGTTTCTCGACGCGGTGACCGTCGACGACGCCTACACCGCGGAGCTGATCAGTGCGACCCCTGAAACCACGATCGGGAAAGCGCTCAATACGCTTCGAGACGCCGGGATCGCCCACCTCCCGGTCGTCGACGGGGCCGACCTCGTGGGAATGGTGAGCCTGTACGACGTCATCGAGTTCACGACGCGGGGCGGCACCAGGAGCCAGGGCGGGTCGTCGAGCAATTTCGGCGGTCGCGGCGGCGGCGGGCAGAACCGCGGTGGGTTCGGCGCGCGCGAGGGGGATGCCGACCGCATGCTCGACCTGCCGGTGCGGAACCTGACGTCCGACGAGGTTGCGACGGTCGAGCGGAGCGCGCCACTGGACGAGGTCGTCGCGACGATGTTCGAGCGGGGGGTCTCCTCGCTGGTCGTCACGGCCGACGACACCGACGAGCCGGTCGGTATCGTCACGAAGACGGACGTCATCGAGGCGCTCACCTGGGAGCGCGACGACCGGAACGCGGTGCAGGTGTTCGGCCTCGACCTGCTGGAGGGGATGGACTACGACGACGTCTCCGCGCTGATCGAGAACACGACCTCGAAGTACGGTGAGATGCAGGTGATCAAAGCCAGCATCGAACTGCAAGAGCACAAGGAACGGCGCCGGGGCGTGCCGCTGGTGCTGGCCCGGATCCGGCTGGTCACCGACCGCGGCTACTTCACTGCCGATGGGGAGGGGTACGGTGCCTCCCACGCTCTTCGACTCGCGGCGAATGCGGTCGAACGACAGCTCCTCAAGGGGAAGACGTACGGCGAGTCGAAGAAGCACTCGGACGCCGACGAGCAGGCGCGACTGTACGGGTGGTGGCTCGGCGGGTGATCGGGTCGCCGCCTACAACGTGTTCGATCCCATCTGAGCGGTAAATTCAGCCGTGGAACCCCGTCCGACGACGAAATAGAGCCCCGGGCCGCGGGCGAGGGGGTCATCCCATCGCTCGAACCCGAGGCTGACGTCCCTGACACACCCTTCGATCGTTCGAGTACGGCGTCGATCTCCGCACCATCGGAGTTCGGTTCCGGCCTCGCGGGGTCGCCGGGTTAAGTATGGATATCGCAAAGTGGCTCGTCATCATCTTCGTCGTTCTCGCCGTCGTCACGTTCGTCCTGTGAACTGCCTCGGGGCTTGACCCCGAGACACTCGGCCTGCTCCGTGTAGACCGGCACTCCGGGGCGGGGGCACGAAACGGCACGCGCCGACTCCCTCACTCACCGCCTGCACTCTGCGAGCAGTCGGGTTTCGAGACGGTGCCGGACCGATCGATGCCGTGGCGCAACTGGAGAGCGGGCCGCAACTGTCCTTCGCGACGAACGAGGCGGCTGCTCGGACGATGGGTCGCGCGTCGCGACCGGGTCGGCCTCGCGTGGCCGCTCATATGGTCGGTTGTAACGATATACCGGTGATTCGCCGCGCGGTCCGGCGAATCCCGGAAATGACTTACAACCGACCGTATCAGTTCTCTCCGGTCGCGGACTCGATGTCGAGGAGTCCCGTCCCCATCAGGCGGCGGACGATGGTCACGAGACCGTTGTCGAACCCCCCACCGAAGACGCCCTGCTCGTGTGTTCGACCCGCCTCGGTCGCCGTGAACGAACTGATCAGGATCGCCGAGCGGTCGACCAGCAGCAGGCGGCTGATCTCCGTCTCGTCACCGGGGAGCGCGGACTGGCGAAGCCACTCCAGCCCCGAGACGAACGATTCGACGTCCGGGAGCGCATCCCGCACCATCTCGCGGAGTTCTTCGGTGACCGTGCCGACGATCACGTCGACCCCGCGCTCCTGGGCCGCGCGGAGCCGTTCGGCCAACTGTTCGGTGAAAACGCTCTCGTCGCCGATGACCAGGACACACTCCTGGTCGGCGTCGTCGATCAGTCGCTGGGTACGACTCGTGATCCCCTGGCCGCCCGAGAGCGCCCACACCTCGTGGGTGACGTCCCTGTGGCTCTCGTTATCGACCGGTTCGAGGTCGGCGAGCGAGTCCCGCAGACGCTCTGTCCGGTCCCGATACTCCGCCTCCAGCGACGAGACTGCCTCGTCGATGGAGACGGCGCGAAACACTTGCGGGTTCGAGTGTTGCGTCTCGACGAGGCCTTTCGATTCCAGTACGCGGATCGCGTCGTAGACGCGCGTCCGGGGGACGTCCGACGTCTCGCTTATCTCTTTGGCCGTGCCGTGCTGGCGTCGCGTCAGCGCGACGAACGCTCGCGCCTCGTACTCCTTGAGTCCGAGTTGCTGGAGCAACTCCACCGCCCGTTCTTGCTGTGAAATGTCGTTCATGGGTCCCAACCGTGTACCGTGTCACCTACGTTCGCCCTCCAGCCGTTTAGTATGTCGCCAGTCGGTTTCCCGATCACCGCCCGATCGCTGTCACCCGACGAATCACAGAATCCGCTCCCGAACGGTGTCTGTGTCCCGCGGTATCGCACCACTTACGCATGTTCACTCACTTAATCACAATACTTCTATACGGGGCGCACACTGAGGTTGGGATGGCGCCCCGGTGGACTGGGTCCCAACCGATCCGCTGGGCGCCGAGTCACCTCACGGTGGCTTTCGCGCGGGAGTCCTGTTTCAATGTCATCCGATCCCTCCGACCAGGCACGGTCGACGGCCGTCAGACAGCTCACAGCCCTCGGACTCAGTACCTACGCCGCGCGGACGTTCGTCGCGCTCGTGAGCCTCGGCGAGGGGACCGCGGAGGGGGTCAGCGAGGTGGCCGACGTGCCCCGGACCCGCGTGTACGACGCGGCCGAGGAACTGCGCGAGCGCGGGCTCGTCGACGTGAAACAGGCGAATCCCAAGCGGTTCTGGGCTATCTCGACGGAGACGGCGGGGCAACACTTCCAGCAGGAGTACGACCACCGGGTGGCGACGCTGACCGACGCCCTGGAGTCGCTGGCCGCCTCGGACCACACCAGCGAACAGCGCGGCGTCTGGACGGTGACCGGCCGCGACACCGTGACCGAGCGCGTCGTCGACTTCATCTCGGCCGCCGACGACGAAGTCGTGTACATGACCGTCGAGGACCTGCTCACCGAGGAGACCGGTGAGGCCCTCTCGGCGGCGAGCGACCGCGGCGTCTCGATCCGACTCGGGGGGATGTCAGACGCGTCCGAACGGCGACTGGCGACGAGCGTCCCCGACGCCGAAGTGTTCGACTCGCTGTGGGACTGGTCGGACACGCCGGCCGGTCGCCTCCTCATGGTCGACGAGGAGCGGACGCTCGTCAGCGTGCTCGTCGACGGGGACGAGGCGCGCTCGTCGGACACGCGCGACGAGACGGCCATCTGGGGCGCCGGCCCCGCGAACAGCCTCGTGGTGGTCCTGAAGGCGCTTTTCACGTGGCAACTCGACGGTGACCGCGAGTAGCCGTTCTGTTACCCGGACACTCACAACAAGACTATACGCGTCGGTGTGGAAAGTGTAGCCGTTGTGACGAGCGGCCGTTGCCGTCGACTACGACCCTCCGATCTACCATGTCTCACGAAACTCCCGACCCGAACGCGAGCGAGGACGACGCGGCAACGAACCAGCGGTCACACGCGAATCGGTACGAGTGGGAATCGACGGTACCCGCACTGGCGATCGTCGATGCGGTCGCGACCGCCACGGGTCGTGCGCCGACCGACCTGCCGCCGCTCCAGCACACCGTGGACCCGGACGCCGTCGACGCGCTGTTGACCGCCGACTCGTCGTCCGTCGAGATGTGTTTCACTTACGCCGGTACCGAGGTGCTGGCGCGCGGCGAGGGGGTCGTCGAGGTCCGGCCGGAGTGACCGTCGGTCGGGCGAAAGACGGGTCTCCGGGCGGAGTAGCGACCTGTCTCGCGACGAGTGATAGGCCGTCGTGGCGACGCGTCGGTCTCGGTGTCCCCCGCCACCGCCTGACAGCGTTATCTCGACCGCGCGAAGTCGTCGAACCCGAGGTCGGCCGCCGTGGGGACGGCTTCGACTTCGCTTTCACACCGGGGGCAGTCGTCCATCGCCGTGTCGATGAACGTCGTCTGGCAGTTCTCACACCGATAGAGGCCGCTCTGGACCCCGCCGTCCGGCGACGCGGTCGCGTCGGTCGGCGAGTCCTGGGCGCCGAGTCCGGGGACGAGAGTTTCGATGAGTCGCCGGAACATCGAATCAGGAACTCACCGCCGGCACGTCTGACCGTTCGTGCCCGATCGCGCTCAACAGCGAGGCCACTTCGGCGAAGTGTCGTCCGCGGTCGACCACCCCTCGCTCGGGGTCGTACTCGATCACGTTCTCCTCGGCCAGCGGCGGCAGGTGAACGTGCCGGAGTTCGATAGTCAGCTCGGTCCGGTCATCGTCGACCGTCGAGTCTCTGCGCGGTGCCAGCGCCGCGACGAGGTGTTCGACCGTCAGGGTACCGTCTCGATCGTCGAGCGAGCGGAGTACCGCTCGCCGTCTCTCCGCACTCAACAGTCTGAGCGCGGCGTCTGTTGTGACTCCAGATTGTGTGTCGGACATTTGAAACCAACTGCAGTGTCGAGCGCGGCTCGCACTCTCAGTTAGTAGATAGAGCACCGCCTAGGAGAAAGGGGTGGTGTTAACTCGGATCCTCAAACTACGATCGGAATCTGGTACGTATCTGTCCAGCTACCGGGGCATATCTCACCACAGATCGACAGCGGAAGCGGTCATCCGTCTTCACAGCGGTCGCTGACCACGACGCTATCGGGCGTGTATCGGACGACGACGAGTTTGTCGCGACACTCGCGGCCGGTCCAGCGGAGCGTGGCGCTGTCGAGCGCGAACGCGAGTTCGAGTTCGTAGCGGCCGGCGGGCAGTTCGCGAGGGTCGGTCGTCCGCGTCGCGCCCGGTTCGACGTCGGTGATCTCGAAGAACTCGTAGCGGTCTGCGTCGGGCGTGGTCGACGTGAGCCTGACGGCGACCCCGCGGGCGGTGTCGGTCTCGTTCACGACGCGGACGCGCAGCCGCGAGGGCGCGATCTCGGTGGACGTCGCGGTGGCGGGGCCGTCGGAGATGGAACAGCCGGCCAGTCCCGCGGCGAGGCCCGCGCCGAGGGTGGCCACGAGGCGGCGGCGCGAGGTCGCCCGCGGCCAGTCCGGAGAAGTCACTCCCCGGCGACGGCCTCGACGGCCGCGTTCGCGTCGCCGTCCTCGCGCTCGGCGCCCTCGCCGAGCCACTCGTCGGCCCACTCCTCGATGGAGTCGAAGACCGGACACAGCGACCGCCCGCGGTCGGTCAGCGAGTAGAACGTCGCGACGGGGGCGTCCTCTTCGAGTCGGCGGTCCACGAAGCCCAGGTCCTGCAGGTCGTCGAGCACGCGCGAGAGCGTGCGGGAACTCGCGCCGGTCGACCGCTTGAGTTCGTTGAACCGCTTCTCGCCCTCCTGCAGGTCGTAGAGGACGACCAGCCGCCACTGCGAGCCGATCTGTTCCAGCGAGTCGACGACCGGACACGCCTCCTGGTTTTTCGCCTCGGGGTCGGTGTTCGTTGCCATACCTCCCGAAACACCGGCCACGTACTTGAGTGGTTCGTTTCCGAACCCGGTATCACGATGTAACTGGATCGCCTCTCCGTTGTCCCGGATCCACCGCTCGCTCACCTACTGACATCGATGTCCCCCGGTTACACCAATGTCAGATAACATATATATGTACGGGGCGAGTACAGGGTATCGATGTCAGAGTCACGATTCGGATTCGGTATCGACGCGGACGGGGCGGAGAAAGACGAAACCAGTCGAGCGGCGGTCGGGGAGGTTCGGGCCTGATGGTCGTCGAGACGGCCGCGGGCGAGGTGGCCTTCCTGGCCGCGCGCGTTCTGTTCGGCGGCGTGCTGGCCTTCATGGGCCTGAATCACTTCACCTCGGTCGACGAGATGGCCGGCTACGCGGAGTTCAAGGGCCTACCCGCGCCGCGGTTTTCGGTGGTCGCCTCGGGCGTGTTGCTCGTCGCGGGCGGCCTGGGGATCGTCGCTGGCGTTCTGCCGGTGATCGCCGCGGGCGCGCTCGCCGTCTTCTTGCTCGTCTCCGCAGTGGTGATGCACGACTTCTGGGCCGCCTCGGAGGAAGACGCCCAGGACGAGATGACGAGTTTCCTCAAGAACGTCTCCATGGCCGGGGGCGCGCTCGCGCTGCTGGCCGTCGGCGGCCAGGAGTGGCCGTACGCCGTCGGCATCGCTCTGTTCTAGACCACCTTTTTCCGCGCGGGGTTTCCTCGCGCGCCAGAGGCGCGCTGCGGGAACCCCGCACGCAAAAAGCTGGACCAAAAAGCCGCTCGCGCGCCGCGCGAGCGGTGAAACGTCTCGCTTCGCTCGACGTATGCTCGCACTGATTTCTGATTGAGTCAGAGTAGTCTCGTGGACGCCCGCTACCGATCGACTTCGCCCATGATGGTGTCGAGGCTGCCGAGCGTGGCGATCAGGTCGGGGACGTGTTCACCCTCGGCCATCTCCGGCAGGGCCGCGAGATTCGAGAACGAGGGCCCGCGGATCTTGAACCGGGCGGGTTTGTCGGTCCCGTCGGACCGAATATAGATCCCCAGTTCACCTTTCGCGCCCTCGACGGCGCGGTAGATCTCGGTGTCGGGGTCGGGTCGCAGAGTTCGGGGGACGTTCGCCTGGATATCGCGCTCGTCGTCGGGCCACTCCTCGAGCAGGTCGACGCACTGCTCGACGATGCGGGCTGACTCCTCGACTTCGCGCAGGCGCACGAGGACGCGCGAGAAGTTGTCGCAGCCGTCCTCGGTGGCGACCGACCAGTCGAGTTCGTCGTAGTAGCCGTAGGGGTCGTCCCGGCGCATGTCGTAGTCGACGCCCGACCCGCGGGCGACGGGGCCGGTGACGCCGTACTCGCGGGCGGTCTCGGGCGGGAGCGTGCCGGTGTCCACAGTCCGCATCTGGAAGACTTCGTTCTCGGTGAGCAGGTCGTGATACTCCGCGAGCTTTCGGGGGACGTGGTCGAGAAAGGCGCGGACCTCGTCGAAAAAGTCCTCGCGGGGTTCGGGCAGGTCCCAGGCGACGCCGCCCAGCCTGAAGTAGTTGAACATCAGGCGCTGGCCGGTCAGGTCCTCGAGGATGGACTGGACGCGCTCGCGGTCCTCGATGGCGTACATGAACGCGGCGGTGAACTCGCCGACGACGTCCAGGGCGTACGTGCCGACGGCGAGGAAATGCGAGAGCATCCGCGAGAGTTCGGCCGACATCGTGCGGACCACCTGCGCGTACTCGGGCACGTCGATGTCGGCCAGGTCCTCGGCGACGCGGGCGTAGGCCCACTCGTTGCAGAGGCCGGCGCCGCTCCAGTCCCACCGGTCGGGGTAGGGCATGATCTGGTGGCGGTAAGTGCCCTGCTCGCACATCTGCTCCTCGCAGCGGTGGATGTAGCCGATGTCGGGTTCGACGTCGGCGACCTGCTCGCCGTCCAGGGTCACGCCGACGTGGAGCACGCCGTGGGTCGCGGGGTGATGGGGTCCGATGTTAAGGTACATCGTGTCCGTGTCGCTCTCCCGGCGGTCTTCGGCGAGGGGGTTGGCGTGCTCGCGGAGGGTGACGACCTGCGGCTGGGTCTGGTCGAAGTCGGGGCCGAGGGGGTGTCCCTGCCAGGTCTCGGGCAGAAGGATGCGCCGGAGGTCCGGGTGGTCGTCGTAGTCGATCCCGACCAGATCGTAGGCCTCGCGCTCGTGCCAGTCGGCGGTGCGGTAGACGGGGGCGGCGCTCTCGCTGGCGGGGTCGGTCGCGGGCAGGGGAACGACCACCGACAGTTCGGTCGTGGGGTCGTCGTAGGTTCGGAGGTGATAGATCGACTCGTAGCGGTCGTCGTAGGCCTGTGCGGTGACGCAGGCGCAGTGGTCGAAGCCCGCCCCGCGCAGGGCGGCGAGGGCGGCCTGCACCCGGTCGGCGCGGACGACTAGCGCGGGCGCGTTCAGGTGCGATTCGGTGTCGGTGACGGCGTCGTCGGGGACGACTTCGAGTGCGTGTGAAAGCAGCGCGTCGCGGTCGTCGGGAAGTGTCGGAGCAGTCGCCTCGCCCGCGAGTGTACCGTCGGTACCGGCGGCCCCGCCCGACCCGCTTCGCTCGCCCACCTGTCGCTGTCTCGGTTCGGCCATACGGGCACTGGCGCACCTCGGAGATTCGCTCTTTGGCCTCAGCAGTGACTGGGGTTTAAGAGGGTGGGGCGGTAGCCGCCGATATGCGCTACCTCCGCGTCGCGGTCCATCAGGAGGCCGCGGTCCGCCACCCGATGCACCAGTACGTCGTCGACCACGAGGGGTTCGAGCGCTCGCGACTGTTGCAGTACGTCCACGCGACCGAGGGGCCCTCGACGTTCCTGTTTCACGTCGAGGGCTCGGACCCGGATTTCGAGGCCTACGAGGCGGCGCTCGACGACCTCGCGACCGTCGTCGAGCACGAACTATCGCGGTGTCCCGACGACACCGCCTATCTCTACGTGCGCGAGGAGGTGCCCGACCACGCCGCGGACTTCGTCGGCGCCTTTGCCAAGCCCGGTCTCGTCGGCCTGCTGCCCGTCGAGTACCGCGCGGACGGAACAGTTCGAGTGACCGTCGTCGGCCCGGCGGGTCAGCTCCAGGACGCGGTCGACGAGACGCCCGACCGGATGACCGTCGAGGTGCTCGAAGTCGGCGAGTACGACGCCCACCGCCTCGACGCGGGCGGAGGGCTGACCGACCGGCAGTTCGAGGCCGTCGCCGCGGCGGTCGACGCGGGCTACTACGACACGCCGCGGGAGGGGAGCGTCGAGGACGTGGGCGAGCGACTGGACTGTGCGCCGGGGACCGCCGCCGAACTGTTGCGCCGCGCCGAGCGGTCGGTGATGGAACGGGTCGTCGCCGACGAGTCGGTGTGAGAGGGTCCGGGACCGGACAGCGTCAGGTTGATTCGCCGCCCGACCGAATCGCGTGTATGACTCTCGCCGACCGGGAGTGGCGGCTGATCCGCGAGGAGGTCCGACCGGGCCCGCCCAACATGGCTCTCGACGAGGAAGCTGCCCGGTCGGCCGCCGAGCGGGGGGTTCGGACGCTCCGCGTCTATCGCTGGGAGCCCAGCACGCTCTCGCTTGGCTACCATCAGGACCCCGCGACGATCGACTGGGAGTACTGCGAGCGCGAGGGGATCACCGTAACGCGCCGGCCGACCGGCGGCGGCGCCATCTATCACGACTCGTGGGGCGACATCTCCTACTCGATCGTCGCCCCCGCCGACGAACTCCCCGGTGACCTGCTGGAATCCTACGAACTACTGTGCGAACCGCTGTTCGCTGCCCTCGAAGGTATCGGCGTCGAGGCGGGTTTTGCCAGCGAGGAACGACCTGCGGTCCACCAGCCCGCGTGTTACCTGCGGGCGCTCCACCCGGCCCACGACGTGGTCGCGGGCGATGGGCGCAAACTCTCGGGGAACGCCCAGTATCGCCAGCGCGACGCCGTCGTCCAGCACGGCTCGCTCACGTTCGCCCGCGAAACAGAGCGCCACCTCGCCTGTTTTTCCGAGTCGGGGACGACCCCAGAGGAGTTCGAGGATCGAGTCACGTCCGTCCGCGAGCAGGTCGACGCGAGTCGCGAGGCGGTCGTCGATGCGCTGGAAACCGCGCTGGCGGACTGGGGTGATGCTCACGAAGGAAATTGGACGGAAGGGGAACTCAACCGCGCCCGATCGCTCGCCAGCGAGAAGTACGAGGCGGCGCCGTGGGTTCGCGATGGGGAGGATCCGACCTGAGTGCTGGTGGAGTCCTCGCTTCCGGTCGCTCGCGGTGCTGTGTGGGTGCGGTGGCGGTGTGGGTGTGATGCCAGTGCGGATGCGGTGGCGCGCGCCGTCGCGCCCTCCGTGGCGCGACGTACCCGTGCGAGGGATGAGCACCGAGGAGCGAGCGGCGCGAGCGACGAGACGCGAGGAGGCTGGGGAGGTGTGAGGCCGTCCGCGGTTGCGGGGCGGTGC
>ENA-ORDC01001572-ORDC01001572.1-marine-metagenome-genome-assembly--contig:-NODE-1572-length-16371-cov-16.915736_pt1 | contig 16371 bp, 18 predicted proteins | sample MGYA00237783_ERZ508515 | MGnify/ENA primary metagenome ERZ508515 (study PRJEB26186, sample SAMN06268792) | marine metagenome | isolation source: Eden Landing Ponds, San Francisco, CA, USA | place... | reverse complement strand
GTAATGTCGAACGCAGCCGATCGAGACAGTGTCGACCGTCAGCTCGCGAGCGTCTCCGACGTACTCGCGATTCCGGCGAGTACTGTTCAGATAACCCGTGTCAGACTCAATCAGCTGGGCTCCGAACTCGAAGACCAGTCGATGGCAGTTGTCGGTGCGACGACGCTGGCGCTGTCGGCCCGTGAGGACGGCCTCCCGATCACGGTCGCCGACATCGCCGAAGCGTGGTCTGAATCGCTCGATGACGGTTCGATCGATCCCGGTTCGATGACGGCGCTGTTCGAAGATGTCGCGGCGAACCTCGACATGGACGGGACGCCGCCCGAACCACGGGCGCTGATCGAACGCTACGGCGCGGAACTGGAACTGCCCGACGGTATCGTCGTCGTTGCGAAACGGATTCTTGAAGACGCCTTCGAGACCGACCCACAGTCCGTCGCCGGCGGCACGACACCGGAAGCGACGGCCGGTGCCGTCCTCTATCTCGCAACCGATGTCAACGGAGTCGAGGGGATCGACGAGGACGATCTGGGGCAGGTGTCCGAGACCAGTCAGGTGACCGTCCGCAATCGCTACAGGAGTCTCAGGGAACTCCTCGGCGAAGACCATCTCGGGAGCGCCGAGCGCTATCAGCTCGACCCGGACACCGGCGCACCGATGTCCGCAAGCAGTGCCCCCGCGTCTGCCGACGGTGGCGACGCCCAGACGACCCCGGCCGGGGAATCGGAGTCCGAGACGCCCGATTCTGGAGGATCCGAGACGACTGAATCAGGGGGGTCCGACGCCGACGATGGGGCGGTGACGGAAGCCGACGAGGCGAGCGAGGAGGTCCTGTCCGTGGCTCGGTCGCTGTTCCCGGACGAGCTCCCGACGACTGACCGGGTTGCCGAGGAACTCGGGGCTGACGCCGAAGATGTCGGCGAGCAACTCGAAACGCTGGCCGAGGCCGACGAGATCGAGCGCAAGCGTGCCGGGACGACTGTCGTCTGGCTCCCGGGCGAGCGCGAGGATCTCAGTCCCGATCTGACCGAAGACGCCGTCCAGAACGAGGTCGACGCGCTGGCGGAGGCGCTGGATATCAGCGCGTCGGTCCGGCTGTTCGCCCGCGGGCTGGTCAGTGACGCCGTCGAGGATGTCCCAGTCGAGAACGCTGGCGAACTCGCGGGTGCAGCCCTGCTCGCGGCCTGTCGGATCAACGACGTCGATGTCGACGCAACCGACATCGCGGCGGCCGGCGACGTGCAGGCCCGGACGCTCTACGAGTGGTTGGATACCCTCTCGGCGGCCGTCGACGTCGAGATTCCGACCCTCGACGCCGACGTCTACGTCGACCGCCTGGTCGAGACGCTCGAACTCGACGAGGAGGTCCGCGAGGAGAGTCTGCGGGCGCTCGAACAGTACCAGCCCCGCCCGGACGACCCCGAGTACACTGCGCCCGAACTCGCAGCCGGCGCGATGGTGTTCGCGGCCACCGTCGGTGGTGCGGCCGTCGACCCCGAGAACCTCAGCGAGGTCAGTGGAGCCGATCCCGAGTTTATCTCCGACGCGATGAACTCCATCCTCGTCTCGCTGTGTCTCGGGCTCGTCCGTGGTGACATCGACTACGCCGAGACGAGCTGGACCAGCGACCTCCTCGAATCCGAACTCTCGCCGGACTTCGGTGATTCGGAAACCGGAAAAGCGATCGCGCTGGCCAAGACCTACTGTGCCGGCCGCGAATCTCAGTACGTCGACGACGCCACGATCGACGTCCTCGTCGGCGAGTAAGACCGCCGCGTCACGCTCCTAGAACGGCAGCCCAGTCCACTCCCAGCCCAACCGCCAGAGCACCATCAGCGCGATGATCGACAGCTGAAACGCGCCCTGGACGCCGCTGAGTCTGGCGTTTCGCATCCCGAGTCGGCCGATCCGGTCGGTGTCCGGATTGTCTTTGATTCCTTCGAGATAGACGAGGACCTCGTTGGGCATGAGAAAGCCAAAGCCCTGAACGGTCAGGACGACCATGACCGCGAGGATGACGAGGATGAGCGGCCTGATCTCGGGAAGCGCCATCCCCGCGTTCGAGAGTTCGATTGCGAGGTAGGCTCCGTTTCCGAGCACGGCCAGCCCGAACGCGGCCTGCCACCGACGATCTCCGAAGGCGTCGAAGACCCGTCCCAGGATCAGCAGGGCAGGGACGAACGCGACGAACGCGAACAGCGCGACCCAGGGCCCGGCATTCGGGAAATAGCCCAGTCTGATCGCGAGTGTGATCCCGCCGAAGATGGTCACCGTCGCAAGCGTCGGCATGAGAAACGTCATCTTCGGCGTGAACGACGCAAACCAGTTCGCGCGCTCTTCTGGATCGAGTCCGCCCAGAACCGGCCCGACGACCATCGCCATGAAGAGATCGATGCCGGTCCACAGCACACCCGCCATCACGTGGACGTACATATGGAACGTCACCGACCCGACTGTCAGGGCGGCTCCAAACGCCGCCAGCGGAATCGCGACCGCACCGACAGCGAAGGCAGGGTTCGCCCGATGGGCGAGTCCAGTGAGGGTTTCTCGGACGTTCATATCGGGATTGTATCACGTCCGGCCCACTTAAGTTCTGATGGCCCACGTTGCCAGTCGTCGGCTCGGGTCTGTCGTACGAACAGTTAAGTGGGAACCGACGCCATCTGGTGATACGGGTGAACGTGTGAGTACCGCACCGTCGGAACGGGGTATCGTGCTGGTCGTCGAAGACGAGCGCCACCTCGCGGATCTGTACACCGACTATCTCTCCGACCGGTATGAGGTTCGAACCGCCTACAGTGGCGACGAAGCCATCGACATGCTCGCTTCGGACATCGATGTCGTGTTGCTCGACCGTCGAATGCCGATCACCTCCGGCAACGAGGTGCTCGCCGCTATCGAGGAGAACGGGATAGAGTGTCGGGTCGCGATGGTCACCGCCGTCGATCCGGACTTCGAGATCATCGACCTCGGCGTCGACGACTACCTGGTCAAGCCCGTCAGCAAGAACGCGCTGGTAGACGTCGTCGACCGGCTGTTGACGATTTCCGAGTACAGCGATCGACTTCAGAAGTTGACCTCGAAGAAACTCAAACGGAACGTCCTCGAAGTCGAGAAACCGGAGTCAGAACTCGAAGAGAGCGATCGCTTTGCCGAACTGCAAGCCACTATCCAACGGCTCGAACGTGACGTCGACAGACTCTCAGAGGAACTCGACGAGGACGACGTGTTCAGAAAGCGGTGAGCGGTTCGACAGCGCTGGTCATACTGGTGGCTATACGTTCGTACATCCTGTCGTGCCGAATCATTTCGAAAAGGTATAGCCACCAGTATCAGGAATCTTTGCGTTCGACGACGTCACCGAGCGTGTACTCGCCGGTCGAGGAGCCGCCTTCCCACTCGGTGTCTTCGGGCTCGCTACCCTCCGAGAGGTCGATATCGAGCGCGCGTTCGAGCTTTTGCTGGACGTCGTCGCTCGGCAGCGTCTCGCCGTGTTCGAGTTTCCGGATCAGGCTGGCCTTCTCGTTGAGCTGTTTGGCGAGCTCTTCCTGGCTCAGGCCGGCCGATTCGCGGGCCGTCCGGATTCGCTGGTCGTAGTCCTGTGCAATCTCGTCCATCTCGTCGAACATGTCGCGACGACGGCCGCCGCCGCTGGAACCCCCCGAGCCGCCGCTCGACGATCGGCTGGACGTCGAGCCCGACGACCCGCTCGAAGAACTCGATCCGCTCGAGGAACTCGTCGAATACTTGGTACTCGTCGTAGAACTCTCCTGGGTCTTCACTTCGGTCCCGAACTCGGTACACTCGTCACAGACCTCGAGTTCCGCCCCCTCGATCTTGACGGTGTTCGGTGAGTTCGTCTCCGTCCCGCACATCTCACACTGAACCATACTGGTCCATAGCCCGCGCCGTGTGATAAATCGTACGCCGGTTCCCGTCTCAGCGTCCCCGGCCCGGTCTCACCAGCCCAACAATCGATTGATCCCGCGCAGATACACGCTCCAGAGGACCCTGATCGGGGCCGTCATGGTTGCGATCTGGTCGGCGAACCCGCGCGCCACAGTGGAGGGACGCTCGACGACGTTGGTCCCACAGCAGGGACAGCGATACACCGTCGTCCTGATCCGGCGTTGCAACTGCCAGTCGCCGTCGGGTGGACTCGTGTGGTCACACGCCGGACAGATCAACGCCGACTTCGGTGGGGGATCGTCGGTGGAGGGCGACGTCATATCTCGGCCTAGGTGCTGGACGGCAATAAATTTCGTGGTGCTTAAAACCATCAAAAGTAATTATACTCCATTATAGTCCATCCTCTGTTCGAAATCGTTCCGAACGTTCCGTGGCCGGCAACTATTTGGACGCCGGTCTGTAGCTACCGGGTGTGAACTGGAACCACCGGTTGCGCAACAGCTTCATCACGGGGTTGATCCTGATCGCTCCACTGGTGATCACGATCATCGTCCTGCAGTTTCTGCTGGGCTGGCTGACCGGGTTCGTCAGTCCGGTCGTCGACGCGATCAATCTCGCGCAGGTGACGGGCAACATCGAGTTTCTGGCGCAGTTACTGGCGCTGGCGATTCTGGTGCTGTTGATCCTCCTTCTCGGGTTGTTCGCCCAGTGGGGGCTGGTCGATCGGTTCTCCGGTGGGTTCGGGCGCGTGATCAGCGTGATCCCGATGGTCAGGGTGATCTACGCCAGCGTCCGGCAGGTATCGAACTCGCTGATGAGTTCGGGCAGTCGCTACGAGAGCGTCGTCCTCGTCGAGTGGCCCCGGAAGGGGACCTACGCCATCGGATTCGTCACCGCCGAGAGTCCCGAGCCGGTGCAGACGATCACCGGTGAAGCCTACAACGTCTACATCCCGAACAGTCCCAATCCGACCAACGGCCACCTGATGATGCTTCCTGACGAGGAGGTCCACGAGATCGACATGTCCGTCCGTCGGGGGATCCGGCTGATGGTCACGACCGGGATGGCCGAGACAAGCGAGGACCTCGAAGAACTCGAAGCCGAGGTCGACGTCAACTTCGAGGAACTGGTCGAGGACGACGACGAGGGTCGAGACGCCCAAGCGCCGACAGAATCGGAGCGAACCGAATCGGAGCGCGACGAATAGTTACATATACGCCGCGTCCCAGCGCGTGGGTTTGCGGCTGTTGCCACAGCTGTCACACTCGATGCGCCCCATCGCGTCCATCGCATTGGCGAGCTGGTCGCAACTGCCACAGTAGTAGCCGTAGCGGTCGGTCCCGGCTTCGTCGGCATAGACGGTGTGGAACGCCGCCAGCGAGCCACGGTCGGACTCGTCGCGGTTGACGTAGACGGTCGTCCCGTCGTCGAGTGCGAGCTCTTGCATTCCAGAGGGCGTCTCGATGTAGATGTTCTCGACGTGCGTCCGGCCGTCGATGTCGATCTCGCGTCGGCCGACCTTCGTGAAGCCGTACTTGCCGAAGAAGCTGTTGCCCTCGGTGTTCTCGGCGAGGACGCGACCCTGGACGGAACTCGCGCCCTGGTCGTGGAGTCGATCGCGGGTCCGCTCGAACAGTTCGGTCCCGACCCCCTCGCCCCGATAGGCGGGGTCGACGTGCAGCCACAGCAACATCGCTTTTTGCTGGCTATTTTGACTCTCCTCGAAGACGACCGTCTCTTCGAGCGTGCTCTCGGAGAACCCGACGACCTGCTCGTCGATCTCGATGACGAGCAACAGGCGGTCGTCGTCTTCGAGCGTCTCGGCGAGTCGGTCTTCGCCGTACCACTCCTCGACGGCGCTGGTGATGGCTTGCGGGCTCAGCGAGTAGGACGTCTCCAGAGACCGACGGGCGATGTCTCGAATCGCTGGACGATCGGCTGGCGTGGCGCGGCGGACAGTCATAGCAGTCGATTCGCCCTCCGGGACCAAAAAGACAGACACTCCGGGCCGACCACTCCGACCCCTATCCGAGTGGCGAGAAGACTCCACGAACACGCACCGAGAGTGTCGTAACGCTAAAGAGTCGAACCCGCCTTCTTGTACGTAACATGAATATCGAACGTCCAGTCGGGAGGTGGTGCTGTGGGTGTCGAGATCACGGAGTCGCCAGTTAGTGAAGACGAGTTCGAGGAGATGAAGGCGTTCGTCCGCGACTATCTCACCGCGAGCGTCGAGACAGAGGACGAAGGCGGACGAATGCGATGGTACCCCTGGCACTCCGCGGAGTATCGGTTCAACCACATCCTGAACGTGGTCGACCTCGCCGAAGAGATCGCCCGTAAAGAGGGGGCGAACGTCGACGTGACTCGCGTCGCGGCGCTGTTTCACGACATCGCCAAGCTCGAAGCCGAACAGGACCGCCACGCCGAGGTCGGCGCGAACATCACCAAGGAGTACCTGACGACTCACGCCGACTACCCGCCGTCGTTCGTCGAGCAGGTCGTCGAGTCCGTCCGCGACCACTCCTATCAGGGCGAGCTGACGGACCTGCCCCTGGAAACGCAGTGTCTCATCGAGGCCGATATCCTCGACAAGGTCGGCGCGAACGGCGCGACCCTGCTGCTGTTGCGGATGGGCTACGAGTCCCGAACGCACATGGACGCCTCCGAGATGATCGAGCGCGTCATCGAACGCGGGAAAGACGCCACAGAGCGGATCCGCAGTGACGCTGCCGAGAGCGCCGCCCACCGCCGTCTCAAGCGCGTGGTCTGGCTCAAAGAGTGGCTCGAAGCCGAAGTCGCCGATATGGAGGACGACACCGACCCCTTCGACGTCGGCGACGTCGACGCCGCCGAGCGCTAGAGCAGCGTCCGGACGGCGTCGGCCACGAAGAGCGTCCCGAACCCGGCGTAGGCGAGTGCCGACAGCGTCGAGACAGCCGGTGCGAGACGGTCGGTCCGGGCCGCGCCAGCCGTGAGTGCCGCCGGAAAGCCGGTTATCCAGACGAGGATCCCGCCGAACAGTCCCACCAGCAACAGCGGCGTGCCAGTCTGGACCACGACCACTCCCGCCAGCGAGGAGTCGGCCGACAGCGCCGTCGCGAAGACGTCGATCCGACCGGGTTCGAGCAGGCCGACGCCGACGGTCAGCCAGAAGAGGATCTGGTAGGGGTTGGTGATCGCCAGCGTGAACGCCTTGGCGAAACCGCGGCGCTCGGCCGCGACGGTCCCGGCGGATCGAAAGCCAGCGGCTCGATCACGGAACGCACCGATCGCGAAGTACCACAGCAGCAGGCCACCGATCCCGACCAGCACGCCCTGGAGTGTCGGTGATCGCTGGAGGAGGGCGACGACGCCCGCGAGCGACAGGACGAGAAAGCAGGCGTCCGCGACCATCGCGCCGAGTCCAGCGGTGAAGCCCGATCGCCAGCCACCGACGACGCTCTCCTCGGCGATGACGGCGTTCATCGGGCCCGGCGGCGCGGCGAGCGCGAGACCGAAGACGACGCCGGCGGCCGCGGTCGCGATCGATTCCAGCAGTACCATCGCCGGTGGTTGGCCCGACAGCGAGAAAAGTCCGGCGAGAGCGATGCGTCAGCGGCGGCGTCACGGGCGGTCGATTACTGGAACATGCCGACAGGCTGGGCCTGCGAGCGCTCGTCACCCGCTTCCTGCATCCGCTTTGCGAGTTTCTCCTTGGCTTCGCTGATCTCCTGGGCGCGTTCGATCAGCGCGTCGGTGTCGACTTCGATGTCGGCGACTGGCTCGACCGCGCGCTCGAGCAGGGCCTTCGCGGCTGCTGGATCCGGGAACTGCGGGCTGGCCTCGACGATGAATCCGAGGCTGTCGAGGTCGTTCATGCTGGCCTGGTAGACCAGCGCGCCGGTGGGACCGCTGACGACCCCGCGCTCTCCGGGGGTCTTCACGCCGAGGTCGTCCAGTCGGGAGCCGGCGTCGCCGGTCGCGATCCCGAAGACGTCGGTCGTCTCCTGATCGCGTCGCTGTGTGCCGGTGACGAACAGCGGCAGCGCGTCGACCTCGGCGAACCAGCCGGTCACGCAACTGGCGAACTCCTCGGCGGCCGACGGCGAGATGGGGATGTCGCTCTGGAGGACGAGTAAGTTGCGCCGTTCGTCGGCGTGGATCCTGACTGGTGGTTCGACCCCGTGGCCATCGGCGTCGTAGACCGCGACCTCCGGCAGCCCCTTGCAGTGGCAGGACGCGTAGTGGGCCATCTCGAAGGCGTCGACGAGGTGATCGACGGCGATCTTGCCGACGAGGCCAAGCCCGGGGAGGCCTTCGACCAGTACCGGGTCCTCGAGTTCGATGTCCTCGCGGTGGATGCTGACGTGTGCCATAGCTCTGCCAACGCGAGACAGGGGTTTACCGTTTGGCCTACTCGCCACCGGTAGCTTCGAAACCCACAAAGTCCGACCCCGCCTACCGCTCGCCAATGGACGACGTTCTCGCACGGTACGAACCCATCGTCGACGATTTCGAGGCCTTTCGGGCGGCCTGCGAGCGACCGCTGCCGTCGGCGATCCGGGTCAACACGATCAAGACCACCGTCGAACGGGCCCGCCGCGGGTTGGAGGAGGCCGACCTCGCGGCCGAGCCGGTCGAGTGGCACCCCGGACTCTTTCGGCTCCCCGAGGACCAGCCCGGCGCGAACTGGCCGTACACCCACGGCTGGATCCACGGCCAGGAGGAAGTCTCTGCCGTGCCCGCGGCGGTGCTCGAACCACAGCCGGGCGAGCGCGTCTGGGACGCCTGTGCCGCGCCCGGGAGCAAGACCACCCAGCTCGCAGCACTGATGGACGACTCCGGGCTCGTGGTCGCAACCGACAACAACCTCGGGCGACTCTCGGCGCTGCGCTCGAACACCGAGCGCCTCGGCGCGACGTGCGTCGCCGTCACCAACGAGGACGCGCGCAATCACTCGCTGAAACCCTTCGGCGGGATGGAGTACGACCGCGCGCTCGTCGACGTGCCCTGCTCGTGTGAGGGGACGATCCGCAAGAACCCCGACACGCTCGAGGAGTGGACGCTCGATCACGTCGAGGGAATCTCCGGCGTGCAGAAGGGGATCCTCACCCGGGCGATCAAGGCCACCCGCGAGGGCGGCACGGTTGTCTACTCGACGTGTACGTTCGCGCCCGAGGAGAACGAGGCCGTGCTGGATCACGTCCTCGACTCCGGGGAGTGTCGACTGGTCGAGTTCGACCTCTCCCTGGAGTCGCGGCCCGGCGTCACCGAGTGGCAGGGTCGGGAGTTCGATCCCGCGGTCGCACAGGCAAAGCGGATCTATCCACACCACAACGACACTGGCGGGTTCTTCGTCGCGAAACTGGAGGTGACGGCATGAGCGACGACGACGACACTAGGGCGGACAACGTCAGCACGCGCTTCGACCGCCTTCCAGAGCGCGAGGCCGACCGCGAGGTCGCGGGGCGACCGTCCCGCGAGGCCGTCCTCGACTTCTGGGACGATCGCTTCGGGGTCGATCCCGCAGTCTTCGAGGGCTACACCTTCTGGGAGCGAGGCAACGGCAAGATCTGGGCCTTTGCGGGTGAGCTGGAGACACCGGTCGACATCGAAGCCCTGGGGATGTCGTTCATGCGGACGCGCCAGGAACACTGGAAGCCGACGACCGAGGCCGTCCAGCGCTTCGGCCACCACGCGAGTCGAAACGTGATCGACCTCTCCCGGAGCGAAGCGGAGGCGTTGCTCGCAGGCCACAGCCAGGAGATAGAGTGGGGCGGCGATTGGGGCTATCTGATCGCCAGCCACGAAATCGCGGGCGCGTCCGAACCGATCGGCGTCGGGCTGTACGTCCACGGCGAACTCCGCTCACAGATTCCCAAGGGACGGCGGCGCGAATTCTGACAGTCAGGGCTACTGATCGGAGCCGCGGTGGATCGACTCGTGGGTGCGGACGATCGACTCCAGGTCTTCGACTTCGTCTTCGAGTTCGTCGGCGAGCTTGCTGGCACGGCGCTTGAGAAGGCTGTATTCCTCGTCTTCGTCGAGGTGGGACTGGGCGTGTTCGTCTTCTAGCACGAGGAGCTTCGACATGGTTCCCAGAAACTCCTCGAGCTTGGGGTTCTGTGCGTCTCGATCGACGTGCTGATCGAGCGTCTGCAGGAGTGTCTCCTCGTAGACGGGCTTGGTGAGGTAGTCGTCGAAGTCCATTTCGAGGATGTTGAGTTCCGGGTCGACGGCGGTGACCATGATCACGGGGACGTCGTACCCTTTCCCCCGAATCGCTTCGAGGACGTCGTCACCGTGGATATCGGGCATCCGCCGGTCCAGCAGGACGGCCGCGACGTGTTCGTCCATCTTCTCGATGGCCTCTCTCCCGCCGTAGGCGACGATCGGCGTGTACTCTCCCTGGAGGCGAAGTGCGTACAGATCCGCGACGTCCTGCTCGTCGTCGACGACGAGCACTGTCGGCTTCGACGCTGTGTTGCCCGACACGATTACTACAGCGTAGACTCCGGAGGATGAATAGTCTTGCCAGGCAGCTGTCCACGCCGAGTCGAGTACGTACCTTCTAAGTACAGCGGCGCGGACGAACTGGTATGCACGCGACAGCGAAGGCCCATCCGATCCAGGGACTCGTCAAGTACCACGGGATGCGCGATCCGGAGTTTCGCAACCCCTACCACGACAGCATCAGCGTCTGCACGGCGTCGAGTCACACCAAGACCACCGTCGAATTCGACCGTAGTCTCGACGGCGACACCTACGCCGTCGACGGCGAGGTCGTCGACGGTCGCGGTGCCGAGCGCATCGAGAAAGTCGTCGATCACGTCCGCGAGCGCGCCGGAATCGACGCGCCGATCCGCGTCGAGAGCGAAAATTCCTTCCCGACGAACATCGGCTTTGGCTCCTCGGCCTCCGGGTTCGCCGCGCTGGCGACCGCCGCCACCGACGCCGCCGGCCTGGATCTCACCCACCCCGAGATCTCGGCGATCGCTCGACGCGGGTCTGCCTCTGCCGCCCGCGCCGTCACTGGCGGCTTCTCACACCTCTTTTCGGGATACAACGACCGGGACTGTCGCTCCGAGCGGATCGAGACCGATCTCGAAGACGACCTGCACATCGTCGCCGGGATGGTCCCGTCCTACAAGGAGACCGAGGCCGCTCACGCCGAAGCCGAAGACAGCCACATGTTCGACGCGCGGATGGCCCACATCCACGAGCAGATCGACCAGATGACCGACGCGCTTCGCGAGGCGGACTTCGGGCGGGCGTTCGAACTGGCCGAACACGACTCGCTGTCGCTTGCCGCCACGACGATGACCGGGCCCGCGGGCTGGGTCTACTGGCAGCCCCGGACGATCGAGATCTTCAACACCGTTCGCGAACTCCGCGAGGAGGGTGTCGACGCCTACTTCTCGGTCGACACCGGCGCGAGCGTCTACGTCAACACCACCGAGGCGGACGTCGACCGCGTGATCGAGGCCGTCTCGGACTGCGGTGTCGACACGCGCCACTGGACTGTCGGCGGTCCCGCACAGGTGCTCGACGAGGACGAGGCGCTGTTCTGACCCATATTGGCCGGCCAAGCAGACCCCGGTCCTTACTTCGGTCCGGGCCGTAGCCGGGGTATGCGAGTCGCTGTCTTCGGTGGCGGATACGCCGGTCTCCCGCTCGTTCGCGCGCTCGAACGCACCCTCCCCGAGGAGGACGAGATCGTCCTGGTCGACGCGAGTTCGACCCACACGGTGAGACACGAAGTCCACCGCGTCATCAGGCGACCATCGATCGCCGAGGACATCGCCATTCCTTTCGAGGACCTCCTCGACCGGGCCGACCACCGCCAGCAGCAGGTCGACGAGATCGATCCCGAGGCCAGGACGGCGACGTTCGCGGATGGCGACACCCTCGAGTTCGACGCCGGTGCGATCTGTCTCGGTGTCGAGACCGAGTTCTACGACCTGCCGGGTGTCCGCGAGCACGCCACCCCCCTCCGAACGATCGAGCACGCCGAGCAGATCCACGAACAGTTTCACGAGACCGTCCCCGCAGACGGCCACGTCGTCGTCGGCGGCGCCGGACTCTCTGGGATCCAGGTCGCCGGCGAGATACGAGCGCTGGCCGACGACCGGGGCGAGGGCGTGACCGTCACGCTGCTCGAACAGGCGGCGACCATCGCACCTTCGTTCCCGGCCGACATCCGCGAGGCGCTCCGGGACGAACTGGACGCGCAGGGGATCGATGTCCGGACGAACGCGACGGTCGAGCGCGCCGACGACGCGACGATCGAACTGGCCGAAGACGACGGGATCGAGTACGACCAGTTCGTCTGGACCGGGGGCATCCGTTCGACTCGGGCTGTCGGGACGGAGCGTCCACAGGTGCCGAGCACGCTCAGGCTGACAGACAGGGTGTTCGCGTTCGGCGACGCCGCGCGCGTGGTCGACGTCGACGGCCGCGGCGCACCGGCCACAGCCCACACGGCCATCAGACAAGCACCCGTCGCGGCCGAGAACATCCGACGACTGCTCGAATACGATCGTACCGGAGACGGCGGCTTCGAACCCAGGCTGAAGCGATACGACTACGACCAGCTGGGCTGGCTGGTCAGCGTCGGCGACGGTGCGGTCGCGAAGGTCGGCCCGCAGATCCTCAGGGGGAAAGCCGCGGTCGCTGTCAAGCGGTCGGTCGGCGCGGGCTATCTGACCTCGGTGGGTGCGGTCAGCAAGGCGGTCGACCTCGTGCGAGAGGAGTTCGACCTCGGCACGAAGAGTGACGATCCAGACAGTGAGCCCGAAGCGCTCGACGTGAGCGACGAGCGCGAAGAGTAGCTACTCCTCGGCCTGTTCGAGCGCGACCTGTGGCGTCGTCCAGATGACGAACTCCTCGTCGCGTTCGATGACGCCCTTGATCGACTTGCGATCCAGCGGCGATTCTTTGACCTCCGATTCGGTGATCGGGAGGACCTGCCGGACCTCGTCGACGATCCAGCCGGCGTGACCCTGATCCTCGAACGTGTTGGCGTCGAAGACGACGATCAGTTGTTCGTCGTTGGTCTGTTGGATGTCGAGAGCGATTTTCGGGTCGAGGATCGTCGTGATCTGCCCGCGCAGGTCGACGACGCCGTGGACGTGTGCGGGCGTGTTCGGGACGCGTGTCACGCTCTCCTCTTTGACGATCTCCTCGACGTACTCGATGTCCAGACAGTAGTGCTCCTCCCCGAGCCGGAACTCCAGCACGCGGATCTCCTCTTCCTGTTCGGCTTCCGCCTCTCCCTCCTCGGCGTCACCCGACGTGTCAGCGGTCGCCGCATTCGCCCGTTGCTCGTCTTCGTCGACTTCGAAGGCTGCTGCCGCGGAGGCCGCCGCGGCTGCGGTCTGTGTCGTCTCAACGTCTTCGCCGTCAGTCGAGACCTGTTCGGTCGAGGCCGATCCCGTCGTCTCGGTGTCTCCGTCTTCGAACCATTCGTCGGTCGACGCCGGTCCTTCGATCTCCGACCCGTCGGCTGTGCCCGCGTCGGACGACGTAGCTTCGGCCGATACAGCGCCGGTCTGTGATCCATCGCCGTTGGTCGTCCCCGTGGGCGGCTCCGGTTCGGTCCTCCCAGCGGATTGCTCGGTGTCGACTGTCGACTGGTCGCTTACGGGTACTTCGGTCGACTGATCGGTCGCAGTGGTCTCGACCGGGTCGGCTGCCTCGTCTTCGGCACCCGATTGGCCGTCTTCGGGAGTCGATTCTTCCTCGGGGTCGCCGCCGCGGCGGCCCTCTCGCATCTGTCGGATCCGTCGTGCTCTGTCCATGCGTTCGTCGTCGCTCATAGTGTCACCTCGTGGTCCGCGCGTCGCGTCTCGGTTTCGAACCGCTGCTCGAAGCTGTCGGCGATGTCCAGAAAGACGTCGGCCATGTCGACCGACTCCCCGAAGGCGAACACGGAGTTGCCGGCCGAGAACGCCCGCTGGAGGGCCACGCGCTTGCGGACCTCCCAGACCGGGAAGTCGTCGAAGACCTCGTTGAGCCACTCCAGCATCACCCGGTCCTCGTTTGTCTTCTCGACGCGATTGGCGACGACGCCCATCGTCTCGACAGTGATCCCCGTCTGGCCTTCCAGGGCCGCCAGCTGGTCGATCAGCAGCTCGATCGCCCGCTCTGAGGTCGCCTCCGTCAGCGCCGGGATCAGGACGTGCTGGGCCGCGTAGATTCCCGTGTCCGTCAGCTTGCCGTAGAACGGCGGCGAGTCGATGATGACGTAGTCGTAGTCGTGTTCGACGGCGTCGAGGACGTCGTCCAGCACCGTCAGTGCGTGCGGGCCGGTGACGCCCTCGGGCCTGACGTTGATCGCCAGCGAGGCCAGTTCGCTGGGATCGATCGTCGACTTCGGATCGCTCTTGACCCGGGCGATCAGGTCCGCGATGGTCAGTTCGTGCTCGGCCTGTAGCAGGTCGATGTTGCTCGGCAGGACGTCCATCTCCTCGTGCTCGACGACGAGGTCGTTGACCAGGTGGCGCTTGCGGTGGTCGGTCAGGACGTCGAAGAACGTCGGCGGGTCCTTGTCGTAGGCGTCCAGTAGACCCAGACCCTCCGTTGCATTACCCTGGGGGTCGAGGTCGACGAACAGCACGTCGTGGCCGCGCTCGTTGAGCGCGCCGGCGACGTTGATCGCGATCGTCGTCTTGCCCGTCCCGCCTTTGGCGTTGGTCACGCAGACCCGTGGGGCCGTCCAATCGGTGCTCATTTGGACTGTTGGCCTACACTCTGGTTCGACGCGTTATAAAAATACGCTCCGGCCTATCAAATCAGAAAATCGGACGATCGCCCGCTCTCGACGCCCGATCACGGTCACCGTCGCTCTTCGAGCAGCCGCGAACTAACGACGAAGACGCTGGTCAGCACCAGCAGGAGTTGCTGGCCGGAGTCGACGATCGGAAAGATCCGCTCGACGCTGCCAGATTCGCCGCCAGTCTCGGAGGGACTGGGATCGAAGCCGGTCTGGAAACGGTCGCCGACATCGTCGGTCGAACCGACCGCTACTTGCCCGGAGTCCGGCGAGGTGGCCGGTGATTGGTCTGGCGATTCGGTCGGCGACAGATCGACGAACGTCTGGATCAGTCCCTCCTTGGTCGAGATCCGAATGTGACCGTTTAGCTGGTAGAACTGGTCGTGAAGCGGGTAGAACAGATTGACGCCGTTCATGAACAGGTCCGGCCCGATCCCGGCGAAGGTGATCGCGGCGACGGCGACCCAGGCGGTTCTGACGCCGTCGGTACCGAACCGCTGGCCGATGCTGGACTGCTCTCGAAATCGCGTGTCGTAGACGAGCACACCGATCAGTATTAGGGGCAACAGGAGAGTGTGGAAGGCCGCGCGGTGTGCGCCGACGATCCACCAGCCGACGAAGACGTCGAAGTCGACGAGAATCACCGCCCCGACGACGACCGCGAGCGATCGAACGCCGAAGGAGTCGCGCAATAACGCGACCGCGATCAACCCGGCGAGCGCGACGTGAACGACCGTCGAAACCATGCCTGGAGTCTGGTCACGAACGAGTAAATCCCTTCTGTCGGTTCGACGGTCGTCGAAGTCGCGTTCGACAGTACTTATTCGGTCGGCTGCGAAGTAATGGACATGGACGTCGACGCCGACGCACGCCGGCGACTGGCCGAGCGCATCGCCGGGGAGATCACGCTCAGCGAGGACGCCGGAGCGACCCTCCGAAAGTGGCGAACCGACTTCGAGATCAGCCAGACCGAGCTTGCAGATCAATTAGACATCTCTTCGTCGGTGGTCTCCGACTACGAGAGCGGCCGCCGCGCGAATCCGGGAACGGGCGTCATCGAGCGCCTCGTCACGGGACTGCTGGACGTCGACGAGCGCCGCGGCGGGAGTCGAATCCGCCAGCACGCCCGCGTGCTCACGGCGGGGTTCGACCGCGAGGTCGTCCACGAACTCCGGGAGTACCCGGCGACGATCGACCTCGATCGGTACTACGAGACCATCGGCGCGACCGAACTCGTCCGTGGCACCCAGGACACCATCGCCGGCCACACGATCATCGACTCCATCGCGGCGATCACTCGCCTCTCCAGCGAGGAGTTCTACCGGCTGTACGGCCAGAGCGCCAACCGCGCGCTGGTCTTCGGCGGTGTCACCCGCGGAGAGTCACCGCTTGTTGCGATGCGCGTCGTCAATCCCACGCCGAACGTGGTCGTCCTCCAGGGGATCGACCCCGATGACGTCTGGGAGCACGCTGGTGACCTCGCGCGGATCGACGGCTTCTCGCTGGCGGTGGTCGACGCCGATCTGGAGACGACACTCGAACGGCATCACGAGTTGCCCTGACAGAGAGTGGCATAGACTAGTTCATAAGGGGCTTTTCAGGCGTATCGGAAACGAATTGTCTGTTCAGGGCCTTGTTTAGACGCGTGAATTCAGGGTTGTGAGTGGCTGACACTGCGTTCGATGTTTCTGACAGCGCATTTCAGG
>ENA-ORDC01001570-ORDC01001570.1-marine-metagenome-genome-assembly--contig:-NODE-1570-length-16388-cov-2.954877_pt1 | contig 16388 bp, 20 predicted proteins | sample MGYA00237783_ERZ508515 | MGnify/ENA primary metagenome ERZ508515 (study PRJEB26186, sample SAMN06268792) | marine metagenome | isolation source: Eden Landing Ponds, San Francisco, CA, USA | place... | reverse complement strand
ACGGCGACGGGTCAGACGGTCGCCCTCGTCGCCTTCCTCGGCATCCTCGCCACCTCGCCGCGGTCGCGCCGGCAGCTCTCGACCGTCTCGCGGCCCGCCTACATCGCCTTCGCCGGCGCCGGGGTCGCCGTCGCGGTGTTCTGGCTCGCCCAGTTCTTCGCCCTCGAGGTCGGTTCCGTCGTCACGGTCATCCCCCTCGTCAGCTCGGCACCGCTGTTCGTCGTCGCCATCTCCTACGCGCTGGCGCGGGAACTCCCGCGCTCCGGTCGGGTCGTGCTCGCGGTGCTGGCCATCGTCGGCGGCGTCGTCCTCATCCAGCTGGGGTAGCGATCCGGGCTCCGGGCCGGCGCAAGGCCTTTCGACCGCCCCGTCGTAGGGGCGTCCATGTCACGAGACGACCTCAGCGAGGCCGCAGCGCTCCTCGAACAGGCCGCCGAGGACGCCGCCGACGATGCGGCCGAGGCCATCCGCACGCAGGCCGAGCACCTCCGCGCCCTCGTCGAGCGCGAGCGGGGCCCCGACCACGGCCGGCTGGACCGCCACCAGCAGGCGCTCCGCGACGTGAAGGCGACGGTTGACGAGCACGTCTCGGAGCTGATAGACGACGCCAACGCACGAATCACTGAGTACCGGAAGACGCTCGAGGGCGTGTAGGGTCTCCTCGCGCGGAATCAGCGCCACTCGAGGAGCGTGGCGGCCGCATCCTCGCGGACCGAGAGCCACGTCTCCTCGGACGAAACGTCGGCGATGACGAGCCGCGGGCCGTCCGCGTCGGCGTCGATGGCGGCCATCACCTCGGCCCCCTCGTGGTTCGATGGGGCAAGGGTGTCGGTGGCCATACCGTGTCAAGTGCTGGCACGCTTCATAAACTCGTCGCTTTCGGGTCGCAGGGTATTAGACGCCCGACGGCCAACCCGGGGCGTATGAAGGTCGCTGACGCGATGACTCCCCGCGAATCGGTCGTGACGGCCGAACTCCCGGGGACCCGCGACGACGTGCTCGCCCACTTCCAGGAGCGGTCGTTCTCCTCGGTCCCGGTCGTGAAGGTGACGGACGACGGCAAAGAGGAGTTCCGCGGACTCATCTCCCGGCACGACCTCATCGAGCGAGCCGAGGAGAACCAGCTCGCCATCCTGATGCGTGAGGTGCCGACGACCACCGCCGACGCGTCCATCGAGGACCTGGCGCGACTCATGCGGGAGGAGGAGACCCGCCGGGTCCCGGTCGTCGACGGCGAACTGGAGGGCATCATCACCGTGACCGACGTCGTGCGCGCCATCGCCGACGGCGAGCTCGACGTCGACGCGACGGCCGGCTCGGTCGCCACTCGCGACGTGAACACGGTCTACTGCGAGACGCCGCTCACCGTCGCCCACCGGGAGCTCTACTTCGCGAACGTCCCCTACGCCATCGTGCTCGACGACGAGGGCGACATGACTGGCATCATCACCGAGGTCGACGTCATCGACGTCGCCGAGGTCGTCGAGGGCGAGGACGAGACCGGCGAGTCGCTGGCCGACCAGGACGACGACTGGATGTGGGAGGGCATCAAGGCCGTCGGGAACCGGTACCTCCCGACCCGGAACGTCGAGTTCCCCGACGCGCCCGTCTCCGAGTTCATGACCGAGGACGTGGTCACCGTCTCCCAGCGCAAGACCGTCGGCAACGTCGCCCGGCTCATGATCGGAAACGACGTCGAGCAGGTACCCCTCGTCTCCGGCGACGAGCTCGTCGGCGTCGTCCGGGACGTCGACTTACTGGAGGCCGTCCAGTGACGAGCGCGACGGAGTGGGCCGCATGAGCGAGGAGCGAACCGCGCTGGGCGAGCTCGCGCGTCGCCGGGGCCTGTTCTTCCCGGCGAACGAGGCCTACGGCGGCACCGCTGGCTTCTACGTCTACGGGCCGACGGGTGCGGCCATCAAGCGCAACCTGGAAGACGCCTGGCGTGACCGTTTCGCCGTCCGGGAGGGGAACATGGAGATAGACGCGCCGACGATCATGCCCGAGCCGGTGTTCGTCGCCTCCGGCCACCTCGACGGCTTCGACGACATGCTCGTCGAGTGCGCCGAGTGCGGCGAGTCCCACCGCGCCGACCACCTGGTCGAGGGTGCCACGGACATCGAGGACGCGGAGACGCTCCCGCCGGAGGAGGTCGCCGAGCTCATCGCCGACCTCGACCTCGCCTGCCCGAACTGCGGCTCGCCGCTGGCCGGCCAGGACGTCACCGAGTTCAACCTCATGTTCGGCACGAACATCGGTCCCGGCTCGTCCGCGCCGGGGTACCTCCGCCCCGAGACGGCCCAGGGCATCTTCGTCGAGTTCCCGCGGCTGAAGGAGTACGCGAGGGAGCAGCTGCCCTTCGGCGTGACGCAGGTCGGCCGCGCCTACCGGAACGAGATATCACCGCGGCGTGGCCTCGTCCGCGTCCGGGAGTTCACCCAGGCCGAGCTCGAACTGTTCGTGGACCCCGAGCGTGACGAGGCCGACGTCTCGTCGGTCGCGGACGTGCCGCTCACGCTCTATCCCGAGGACCAGCAGCAAGCTGAGGGGCAGGACTACGTCGAGACCACGGTGCGGGAGGCCGTCGAGGAGGGCATCGTCGCCGTCGACTGGATCGCCTACTACCTCGGCGTCGCCCGGCAGTGGTACGAGGCCATCGGCGTTGACATGGACCGCTTCCGGTTCCGCCAGCACCTGCCCGGCGAGCGCGCCCACTACGCGGCCGACTGCTGGGACGCCGAGGCCGAGGTCGGCGGGGACTGGGTCGAGATCGCCGGCTTCGCCTACCGCGGCGACTACGACCTCTCGGCCCACGCCGAGCACGCCGACGCCGAGTTCACCGTCTTCCAGCAGTACGACGAGACGGTGACCGTCGAGCGGGCGGCGGTCGACCCGGACATGAGCGTCCTCGGCCCCGAGTTCGGCGGCGAGGCTGCCGCCGTCGCCGACGCGCTGGCCGACCTCGCCGAGCGGGACCCGGACGCCCTAGACGGCACGACGGACGGGACCATCGTCGTCGAGGTCGACGGCGAGGACCACGAGGTGCCGGCCGAGGCGGTCGACTTCTCGGTGGTCGAGGAGACCGTCTCCGGCGAGCACGTCACGCCCCACGTCGTCGAGCCCTCCTTCGGCGTCGACCGCACGGTGTACACCGTGCTGGCCCACGCGCTCCGGGAGGACGAGGTCGACGAGGAGGCCCGGACGCGGCTCGCACTGCCGCCGGCGATGGCGCCGACGTTCGTCGGCGTCTTCCCGCTCATGGACAAGGACGGGCTGGGCGAACGCGCCGACGAGGTCGCCACCCGGCTCCGGAACCGAGGCCTCTCGGTCGCCTACGACGACTCGGGCAGCATCGGCCGGCGCTACCGCCGCCAGGACGAGGTCGGCACGCCCTACTGCGTGACGGTAGACTACGAGTCCCTTTCCGACGGCGCGGTCACGCTCCGGGAGCGCGACTCGGCCGAGCAGCGCCGCGTGGCCATCGAGGACCTGCCCGAAGTCCTTTCGGCGCTCCGGGCTGGCGAGCGCGCCTTCTCCGACGTCGGCGCCGCGGTCGCCGACGCGTAGGACCATGGGCGACGCCCGGGAGGACGCGTCCGCCGGGCCCCTCGATGGGGTCGCCGACTACCTCGCCCGCGACGAGGTCCGCCGCCGGTTCGTCCACGTCGGGGGTGCGGTTTTCCCGCTCGCGTACCTCGCAGGCCTCCTCTCGTGGGACGAGCTCCGTATCGTCTACGTCCTGGGGGTCTTCCTCACGCTCGTCCTGGAGTTCGCCCGGCTCGTCGTCGGCCTCGACTGGTGGGTGTTCCGCGAGCTGACGCGCGAGTACGAGCGCTCGAACCCGGCGGGCTACGCGCTGTACGTCGTTGGCTCGACGGTCGCCGTGCTCGCCTTCGAGCCGGCGATCGCCGTTCCCGCCGTGCTCACGCTGGCCCTCGTCGACCCGGTGAGCGGGCTCCTCTCGGACAACGAGTTCCGCGAGCCGAAGCGACCCGCCGTCCTCGCGGTGACGTTCGCTTTTGCTGGAGGTATCGCGCTGGCCTTCGTCCCGCTCCTCCCGGCCCTGCTGGCCGCGGCCGTCACGACCCTCGCCGACGGCTTCACCCCCGTGGTCCGCGGCCACGCCATCGACGACAACCTCTCCATACCCATCGGCACTGCGATGGCGATGTGGGTGGGGCTTTGGCTGCCGGTGTAGGCGTGTGCTCGAGGCGGTCGTTTCGGTGTGCTCCGTGCGAGCCGTACTCGACCAGCGACTCACGGTGTCCCGAGACGCAGCCGGCCTCAACTGCCCGATTCGTCCAGGCCAACGCCCACCAGCCCCTCGACTCGCCCCGACGCGCCCATCAGCACCGTCCCGAGGATGCTCATCACCAGCACGTAGCCGACGGCGAACGCCGGAATCGCCGGCGAGACGGCCGCCGTCCCCGCCGCGATTGCCGCCACCACCAGCGAGAACTCGCCGCGGGTCACCATCGCCAGTGCCATTCTGACGGAGCGCCGTTCGTTTAAGTCGTAGGCCCGGCCGCCGACGTAGCCGCTGGCCAGCTTGCCGACGACGGCGAGGGCGACGCCGGCGGCGAGGAGCGGCAGGACGCCGGCGACGGCCCCGGGGTCCGCGCCGAGGCCGATGGCGAAGAAGAACACGGCGGCAAAGAGGTCCCGCGCCGGCGCGATGACGTCCTCGAGCCGGGGCTTGAGGTCGGACTCCGAGATGGCCGCGCCGACGAAGAAGGCGGCCACGGCCTCGCTCACGCCGGTCGTGAGCGCGAAGCCGGCAAGCAGCGCGGTGAGGCCGACCACGCGGAGGAGGAAGAGCTCGTTCGAGCGCGTGTCGAAGGCGCGCTCGACGAGGCCGCTCCCGACAGTGGCCAGCAGCGCGAACAGGAGCAGGAACAGCAGCGACTCGCCGAGGGGGAGCAGTGCCGCCGACAGCGGCCCGCCGATGGCGAGGGCGGCGAGCAGGGCGAGGTAGACCGCCATGACGACGTCCTCGACGACGAGGACGCCGAGGATGGCCTCGCTCTCGGGGTCGGCGATCCACCCGAGGTCGATGAGCGACTTCGTGATGACGGCCGAGGACGACGGGTAGACGATGCCGGCGACGAACAGCGCCTCCAGGAGCGAGAGGCCGAATGCGAGGCCGAGTACGACGCCGAGGGCGACGTTGACGACGAGGTCGACCCCGCCGGCGGCCACGATGCGGCGGGGCTCGGCCAGCAGCTTCGCGACGCTGAACTCGACGCCGATGAAGAACAGCAGGAAGACGACGCCGAGCTCGGCGAAGAGGTCGATGAACTCCGAGCGCTCGACGAGGGTCAGCGAGACGCCCCAGACCTCGGGGGCGTACGGCCCGACGGCGATGCCGGCCAGCAGGTACGCCGGGATGACCGACTGGCCGATGCGCCAGGCGAGGGCGCCGGCGGCAGCGAGCACCGTGAAGGCGATACCGGCCTCGAGTAGCAGCGTGGTCGCCATCGGTCGCTCAAGCCCCCCGCCGGCGACCCGCCGTCGCGGCAGCCACCGGGCGTGCCGTCATCTACACCAGGTCCTCGAACGCCGCCTGCTCCGCCCGGGTGCCGAGCGTGACGAGGACGTCGCCCGGCTGGAACCGGTAGCTGCTGTCCGGGTTCGGAATCGTCATCTCGCCGCGCTGGACGGCGATGAGCGAGACGCCGGTCGCCTCCCGGACGCCGGCCTCCCCGAGGGTCTCGCCGGCGACCTGAGCGTCCTCGGCCACGTCCCACCACTCGATGATGGCCTCGCCGAGCGGGACCTCGAGGTCGGCGACGTCGACGGTCTCGAAGTCCGCCCCGGTCAGGATTGTCCCGAGCCGGCGGGCGTGCTGGGCGTCGAGGTCGAAGAGCTTCTCCGAGTCGGCTTCGGGGCCGGCCCGGCGGAACACCTCGCGCCGGCCGTCGTGGTGGAGGAGGACGACGAGCCGGGCGCCACCGGCGTCGAGTTCCAGCTCGAACTTCCGACCGACGCCGGGAATCTCGGTCTCGTAGACGGTCATTGGAGTCGAGGTCGTCGCCCGGCCGCATAAGCGGTGTGGGCAAACTGGCGTGTTCCCGGGCCGCCCCCCGACAGATACTAAATGTGACACTGTGTACCCTTCACATGGACTCCTCGCTGGCGGACGTCCAGTTCCTCTCCCGCTCCGCCCACCGCGTCGCGGTGCTGGAGGAACTGTCCGCGGGCCCGCGGGAACGGGACGAACTCCGGGTGGCGACCGGGGCGTCGGATCCCACCATCGGTCGGATCCTCGGGGACTTTGAGGAGCGGGGATGGGCGGTTCGGGAGGACCGCGCGTACGCCCTGACCGACCCAGGCGCATTCGTCGCCGAGCACTTCTCCTCGCTCCTCGGTCGGTTGTCGACGGAGCGGCGCCTCCGCGACGTCTGGCACATGCTGCCGGGTGAACTCGACGGGTTCGACCTCGACCTCATCGCCGATGCGGTCGTCACGACGACGGAACCCGGCGACCCCTACGCCCCCGCGAACCGGTGCGCGTCGTTCTACCCGGGGACGGACCGGGTCAGAGGGCTCGACGCGGCGCTGACCGCACCGCACAACTTCGACACGCTCGCCGGACTGATTCGGGACGGGCTGGAAGTCGAGTTCATCCTCCCGCCGGAGGTCTCAGAGAATCTCATGTCGTCGTACCCCGAGAGCGAGCGGACGATGCGCGAGTCGGCCAACGTGACCACGTGGTGGAGCGACACCCTGCCGATGTATCGGGTCATCGTCTTCGACGACCGCGTCGGCGTCGGTGGCTACGACCCCGGCTCGGGGGTACTCGCGGTCTACGTCGACTCCGACGCCCCCAAGCTGCGCGAGTGGGCCATCGAGACGTTCGAGGCGTTCAGACGGACGGCGAGACGCCCGACAGCGGAGCAGTTCACACAGTAGCCGTCCGCCAGGTCGCGTCGTCCCTCCGATTTTCACGGGGTGAAATTCGTTCACGGCGTGGGGAATTTTCAGCAAATAGGTACTTCTTGCCAGGTCGGTAAGTGACGGCCTGGATGACGTCACCCCGCCGGTACGCCGCGTACGCGTACGGTCTCGCGGCGTACGTCGTCGCGCTGGCGACGGTCGCATACGCGGCCGCGTTCCTTGCGAACGCCGTCGTTCCGAAGTCCATCGACGCTGGAACCGGCTTCCCGTCAGCCGACCCGTTCGTCGTGAACCTTGCACTCCTCGGCCTCTTCGGCCTCCAGCACAGCCTGATGGCCCGCCCCGGCTTCAAGGAGCGCTGGACGCGCCTGGTGCCGGAGCCGATCGAGCGGAGCACGTACGTCCTGTTCGCCAGTCTCTCGCTCGTTGTGGTGATGGTCGCCTGGCGGCCCCTCCCAGACGTCGTCTGGGCGATCGACGGCCCGGTGGCACTGCTCCTCTGGGCCGTCTATCTCGGCGGCTGGGTGCTGATGTTCGCCTCCACCGAGCTGATCGACGGGGCGGACCTCATGGGGCTTCGGCAGGTCCGGGCCTACCGGGACGGCCGCGAGCTCGAACCACTCGACTTCCAGACGCCCGCCCTCTATCGATACATCCGGAATCCCATCGTGGTCGGCTTCCTGGTCGCCTTCTGGATGACCCCACGAATGTCCGTCGGCCACCTCCTCTTCGCCGGCGGGATGACCGCCTACGCCCTGGTGGGGATCAAGCTCGAGGAACGGGACCTCCTCGCGACGTTCGGCGACCGCTATCGCGAGTACCGCCGTTCGGTGCCGATGTTCGTCCCACGACCGGGGCGGACGGCGCCGTCCACGCCGGGTGAGGTGGAGGTCGACTGATGGCGGACGTCCCCGACCCGGACCCTTCACCCCCACCCCTCGCGCGCGGCGACCCCGACGCGGACGTGAACGACGTGGCCGAGGCACGACGATGGCCATAAAGAAGTACGACCGTGGGGAGGCCCCCGCGGTCCACCGATGGCCTGGCGGACTGAGCTGGATCGCCCACCCCGAGGAGGGGATGACCCGCGCCAGCCACGCCATCGCGGTGGGGGAGGACGGCGTGCCCCTCGCCGACGAGCGGACGGCGACGGTCGGCGACGCGGACGTCTGGCTCGTCGAACCCATCGACGTCGCCGGGCTCGACGACCTGCTCGCCGATCTCGGGTCCGTCGCCGGCGTCGTCGTTCTCGCGGAACTCCACCGCCGCGACGCGGCCGCCGTCGCAGAACGACACGACGTGGCGGTGTACCTCCCGGACGTCGTGGGCTGGCAGGCTCGACGGGTGGACGCGGAGACGCGCGTCTTCGACGGACCGCTCCCAGGGACGACGTTCGAGGCCATCACGGTCCTCTCCGGGGGGCCGTGGTGCGCGGCAGTCCTTCACGACCCGGTGACCGGGACGCTGGTCGCCACGGAGGTGCTCGTGACGAGCAGCCGGACCACTGGCCCCGGGGAGCGGCTCGCCGTCGGCCCCTACGCCCGGCTCCAGCCGCCACGGGCCGAGCTCGGCGACCTCCACGTCGAGCGGGTCCTCGTCGGGCACGGCGAGCCGCTGCTCTCCGACGCCCGTGCGGCGCTGGACCACGCGCTCTCGAACTCCGTGCGTGGCATTCTGGCCTACCTGCTCCAGGACGCGGTGTTCATGCTCCGGGCCGGGTGGGTGGCGAAGCGGCGCTGACGACCGCCCTCACCCCATCGGGTTGAACGTGATGACGCTGTCGGGGCGGATCTCGAGGATGACACGCCGGGTCTCGATGGGGTTCTGGTACTCCTTCTCGCCGGTGTACTTAAGCGCCATCTCGTCGATGTGCTCGCGGGCGCCCTCCTCGGTGATGTTGTCGACTTCGCCGGTGAGGGAGACCCAGCGGTAGTGGTTGTCCGGGTCCGGAACGAGGATGCTGACGCGGGGGTCGTTCTTGACGTTCTTCTCCTTGCGTCGGTCCCGCTCCGTGTTCACGAGGACCCGGTCCTTCTCCTCGTCGTAGTCCACCCACACCTTCGTCGAGTGGGGCATGTCGTCGGGCCCCATCGTCGTAAACACGGCGTAGGCTTGCTTCTCGGTGAGCAGGTCGTGGAACTCCTCGGGAATGGATGACATCGGGCGGTGATACACCACCCTCCGGATTAATGGTTGTCAAAGCTGCCAGGCTCGCCCGGAACGGCGCGAGACCGTCCCCCTCAATCGTCAGCGAGCGTCCGCATCTCCTCGGCGCCGGCGTCGGTCGGCCCGCCGTGATAGCAGTGGACCGCTTCCGGGTTCAGCTCGGCCAGCCGACGGATGGACGTTTTTGCCTCGTCCATGTCCGGCGTCGCGTCCGCCGGCGGCAGGCCGAGGCCGTCCAGGCTGTTCATCGCGTCGCCGGTGAGGAGTAGTCCCTCGTCCCCGAGGAAGAACGACGTGTGGCCGGGGGTGTGCCCGGGCGTGAAGATGGCCGAGAGCGGGCCATCGTCCGTCCGGAACCGCTCGCCGCCCTGCAGCTCGACGTCGACCGGCACCGGGTCGTACGGGATGGGCTCGTCGCCGGGGTTCTTCAGCAGGTCCTCCGTCCCGTCGACGTACGGTGCGTCGCCGGCGTGCGCGACGACGAGCGGGTCCGCCGCCTCGACGACGGCCGCTGCGCCGCCGACGTGATCGAAGTCCTGGTGGGTGAACACCAGGTAGGCGACGTCGGCGAGGTCGTGGCCGTGCTCGGCAAGGCCGTCGGCGAGCTGGTCGGTCGTGCCGAGCGGGCCCGCGTCGAGCAGCAGGAGGCCGCGTGGCGTCTCGACGGCGGCCGGGTAGAGCGTCATCTCCCGCCCGCCGAACTCGAACTCGAGGGGGAGCGCGTAGACGTGCTCGGTGAGCTCCATGGCCGGCCGGTTTGGCGCCGGGTCACATCAAGGCACCCGGAACCGGCACCCTCGCCCACGACGCCGACGGGTCGGGTCACCGGCCACTCCACGAGGCCTCGGCCCGATGGAAGCTTTTTCCCGGTGCCTTCTGAACCTCGGCGACAGACCGATGGGCCGAAAGCATCTGCAGGCCGTCCTCGACGACGCCGCGTCCGTGACCGACCTCCTGCGCTCGAACGAGACCGGCGACGCGAGCGTCTGGGACTACCTCCCGGACGAGCACTCGAACTGGCTCGACGAGCAGCGGGCCTGGCACGAGGGCGTCGCGCTGATGGACCAGTCCTACCACATGGCGGACGTCTACGTCCGGAACGCGCGGACCGGCGTCCGGGGCGAGGACGCCATCGACTTCTTCGAGTCGCTCGGGGTGAACTCGTTCGAGAACTTCCGGGCCGGCGAGCCACCGATGGCCAAGCAGCTCGTGATGTGCAACCCCGACGGGTACGTCGTCGGCGACTGCGTCCTCTTCTACCTCGACGACGACACGTTCCTGACCGTCGGCGCGTCGGCGGCCCAGAACTGGTTGCGCTACCACGCGGAGACGGGCGACCACGACGTCGAGGTCGAGCTGGCCGACCACCCGTACCACGATGGCAGCCCGGTCGACTTCCGCTTCGAGCTGATGGGCCCGGACTCGCTCGCGGTGATGGACGCGGTCGTTGACGGCTCGCTGCCGGAGCTGGGCTTCTTCGAGATGGCGACGGCGGAGATAGACGGAGAGCGAGTGTACCTGCTCGGCCACCAGATGAGCGGCGACCGCGGTCTGGAGGTGTTCGGCTCCTACGACCAGCACGACGCCGTCGAGGCGGCCATCCTCGAGGCCGGCGAGGAGTATGGCATCCGCCAGCTCGGCAGTCTCGCGTACAAGAGCGTCGCCGTCGAGATCGGCTGGATCGCGCTCCCCGTGCCGGCCATCTACGACCACCCGGACCTGGCCGACTACCGCGAGTGGCTCCCGGCCGACGGCTACGAGGCCAACCTCGCGGTCGGCGGGAGCTTCCGCTCGGACGACCCGACGGACTACTACATGACAGTGGACGCGCTCGGCTACGACCGGCTGGTCGACCTCGACCACGACTTCGTGGGGAAGGAGGCGGTGCGACGCTCCGTCGAGGAGCCGCAGCGACGGAAGGTCACCCTCGTCTGGGACGACGAGGACGTGGTCGACGTCTACGCCTCCCTGTTCGGCGAGGGCGACCCGTACCACTTCTTCCGGATGCCGGACACCTACGGCGAGTACGGCGACGTCACCCGCTACGACGCGGTGACGAAGGACGGCGCGACCGTCGGCGTCTCGAAGTGGCCGACGTACATCGTCAACCACCGGTCGGTGCTCTCGCTGGCCACGCTCGACCGCGAGCGCGCCGAGCCGGGCACTGAGGTCACGGTGACGTGGACGGACCCCGCCCATCGGGCGAAGGTCGAGCGGCACCGGGCGCGGGAGATGCAGGCGACTGTGGCGCCCTCGCCGTACGCCGAGCACGGCCGGACGGGAATGTAGGGTTCGAAACCCACCTGGATGTTGAGATAGCTCGCTCACCCTCGTTTGATTACTCGTTGACGCAGAAGTGGGCGGGCCGATCTGTAACACCCAATCCTTCCGCTGTCCGGGGTTCCCGGGTCAACGTATGGAGTTCAAAGGCTCGCCTTTTAGGTCGGAGCTATCTTGTGTTCGCGCGGATTGCAGTAGTGGTTGGAATCATCTAGATTTTTTGTCTTCTTGAGATTCCCAAAGTGGGGGTGGCCCTAACGGAACGTATCTGTTCGCCTACCTCTGGCATCTACGATGACACCGTAGAACACTGTGTTCGCCTTCTGGCCCGCGTGGCGACGGAACTTCTGGTGTTGGCGTGTATCATCGGATCTGTCTGTCTCGACTTCGATGATCCGCCGACTGCCAGTTTTTGTCGCGATGACATCGGGAATCCGTCCTGCGATCGTGCCTGGCGAACTCCATCCTGCGATGTCCGCGCGGACCCTCCAACCGTCTTGGTCGTGCTCTCGTGCTATCCGCTCGACAGCCTTGTCGTGAGCCGTCTGTTTGCTCTTTTTTCGACTGGCCATCCTCAGTCCTCCTCCTCCTCTGCTTCGTAGAGGTCCACCGCGTAGGGTGTCAGTGTGTACCGGAAGGCACCACGCCGAAAGATGATCTTACCATAGTCATCTCGGGCCTCGACCCCATCGGCCTCTCTAATTGCGTCAACTGCTTCGTTGAGCTTCTCGACCTGGTCACCGTGGCGGAGGTAGTCCTCCACGGCTTCGGGAATGATGTCGAATTCCTCAGCTAAGACGCCTCGAATCGTGGCACCAGAACCATCAGCGATCACTGGCGTCCCGTCATCCGAAACGGGATCGTCGTCGTGCATGTGATCGATGATTGATTCGCTGTCTGCTTCAGCCACCTCGTCTACGCGTCCAAGCACTATTTCGTCCAGGCTTTCACTGATGGCGTAGAAGTCCGGCCCAGGTGGGGCGGTACCCACGATGATGTCGATCTCACGGAGATGCCGGACCGACGTCTCGACGTTATACTGCAGATCCAGGTCGAGGTGCTCCTCCATCTCTGCTAACCGGATGCCGTCATGAGCTGGCACCACGTTGTGGTCCCACATCGCGTGCGAGATCTCAACGTGCTCATGTCTGCTCCGGGCGTGTTGATTCTCTGTCAGTATCAACTGCTCAGCGGTTGCTCGGGTCATTGCTGGACGGGTGTAGGTTCGTTTGGTTGGCTGTTCGTGGCGAACGGGTAGGGTGTCTACCCACGGATGTGTGGGGCATGCGTTGTGTTCACATGAGACACTTCTGAACTCAATGGCCAACCTATATTTGCTCGCAACCCGGACCCTCGCGTGCAATGGTAGTAGGTAGCCATTGGTTTCGGTAACCCCAGTGGCCCGATGAGGTGGTTGGTATGCGCACCCAGCGCGTGTTGGAGCCGGTGGGTGTGCATGATGCGACGCTCTTCAATCGGTGAGGCGGATGTCCGCCCCGCGAGATCGTACCTGGTGCGTGACCACTCGTAGTGGCGAGCACGTCGTTGCTCTGACAGGTGCGACGTGATTATAAGGGTGAGCACACCGGAGCGAAAGTGAACCATTCAACTCGGAAATCACGGCAATGAAGCCGGTGGTGCATTGGAAACAACCGGGGGTGGACACTCCTGGTAGGGTGGGCCTTGTCGCCGTCTTGCGGTCTCTATCGCGGTTCCAACCCGACTTCCGAGTCACCAAGTGAATGTGATTCGAGCGACCGACTATCCGTCTTCTTCATTCGAGCCTTCGCTATTCCAAACGGTCGAAATGATCCAGCACAAGGGAGAAGCACTCTCTTGTCATTCTTCGCGGGTTTCGAACCCTATGGAAGTCATCGAGCACGAATGCAGTCTGCTCCCGACCGAGTCCATAGCTGTCGATATCACTCATCAACTCGAATGCTGCCGTAACAATCTCTTTTGCCTCATCTCTTGGATGGTTGATTAGTAGGGTCGTCATGCGCAATTTATTAAACTCGTCCCGATTAATTGTTACTCTGAAGATCATTCTGGTGACCCACTTGACCTGATGTCTCTCAGGTAGCCTAAGACCTATTGTCAAGGTCCATATAGTGACTCTCAATTCCGGATACACATGGCAAAGGGTCTACCCAATGATTGGGATACGCGTCGGAGACGAGTTTATCGAAGAGACAATTATAAGTGTCAGAATTGCGGGCGAAAGGGGGGTAGTAGAGGTGATGTAGAACTCCATGCCCACCACATCGTTCCGAAGTCAAAGGGAGGTACCCACAGTAAATCGAACCTGAAGACTGTTTGTTCAGATTGCCATGGTGCGATTCATGGGGATAGGATGGCACCGACCGCACAATCCTCAAAGGATGACGATTTCCTCACTTTGCTGGAGGAAGACGCCACGGCCGTCGCGATTCTCGCCTCAATCATTGTTGGAATCGCTATAATCGCAATCTATGTGGTCTTCTACCCAATTATTAGACTGCTGGATGTGCTCCCCCGGAACGGTTTAATCGGGACCCTCTCACTGATTTTCTGGGTATCGGCCATCGGCTATGTGGTCTATCTAATCAAAACCGAATCTTTCGACGGGCCTGACATCCATGACCCACCAATAACCAGAACGGCCGACCGGGTAATTCCTGGATACACACCCCCCGAAGACCGCTCTCAGGGATCGAGTGCGCGTCAATCCAAAATCCCAGATAAAAATCAAAGGCTCGCTGCCTCTGCAAAGCGATTAGAATCTGGTTTTGATAGATTATTCGAGCTGATGGAGCAGTTCGCAGAAGATTCGTCTGAGATGGAGCAATTGCTGAAGAGCTGTATTGATGACCAGCAGAAGGTTGAGCCTGCGTTGAAATCGCAAGCAGACCTTCGTGATTTGTTCTCAGATCTCGCTTCCCAACACTCACAGGTTAGAGGAGAGACGAACCATTTCCTCTCATCCGGGGGGGAGCTGGACTATGATCTGGAGGAGATTCTGAATATATCCTCACAGTTCAATCAGCTTTCCAAACGGATACTTAACCAGTTTGATCGCGTTTTGATAGAATTCACCACATATGACTCTACCGACCAACTTCGCGAATCAAATTACGACTTGGAGGAAGGCAGGATCAAGAGGCCCGCTGATTGGCCAGGAAAGGACGAGTTCGAATGGTTCACGAAGTTCAATGAAGAGGCTCAAACCCAAGCCGATCAATTGAATGAAAGACTGAACCAGCAATTAGCGGACTGAATGTTGGGATAGCTATAGGGGAGGTAGATAACAGAGGCTTCGCTCTCGGGTTTGAGGCTTTTGCCATGTGGGCCAAGGGGCTCGTCAATTGCGCCGGGGCTCTACGACGATCGGCACTATTCTCAAAGAAGAGTTGTACAATCCAAAGCCCATAAGTTCCAGTCGGGTGACGTCTTGTTATGGAACTCCAGGACTACGCCATGCTCTTCGTACTTGACGTGACCGCAACTGTCGTTGGCATCTTTGCATACATCGCAATTGGTGGCTCGTTCTAGACCCATTACCTACACGGCTCCCGTTATCGGTTTGTTCGGCCAATAGTCCTCGAAAACGAGGCACGTGAACCGTTCTAGGGCATTCCCTCCCAGAACCGGAACTGTCACTCAGAACGAGCTGACTTCCGGCATGACCTCCTCCGCGTACCGTCGGATGTTCTCCTTCGCCATCTCGTGGGGAAGCGTACCGAACTGGAAATGGCCGATGAGCATGCCGTAGCCGCCAGTCGCCTCCTGCTGGCCCTCGAGCTGCTCGACGACGGTCTCCGGCGAGCCGACGAGCGCGCGGCCGTTCTCGATGGCCGACTCGAGGTCCCAGTTCACCGCGGTCTTCGCCCGCGGCGGGAACTCGTCGACGTACGCCTCGCGCTTCTCGGGGTCGTACTCGTCGTCGCCCATCAGCCGCGCCACCTCGCCCAGGTGGATCCCGGTGAACAGCCGGTGGTAGAAGAACTGGAGGTGCTCCCTCGCCTCCTCCCTCGCCTGCTCGTCGGTCTCGGCGACGTACACCGGCTGGGTGAGCGAGAAGTCCTCGGGCCCGGGTGACCACCCGAACTCGGACTCCGCTATCTCGACGTACCGGTCGAAGTTCTCGCCGACGGCTTCCGCGTCGGGACCGGCCGTGGCTATCATCGACTCCCGCTCGGCGGCGAACCGCAGCGACTTCTCGCTCGTCGCCGGCATCCACAGCGGCGGGTGGGGCTGCTGGTAGGGCCGCGGCCACGCGTAGACGTTCTCGAAGTCGAAGAACTCGCCGTGGTGGTCGAAGGGCTCGTCGGCGGTCCAGGTCCGGACGACGAGGTCCCACGCCTCGGCGAGCCGGGCGCGGGACTCCTCCCGCGGGATGTTGTAGGCCAGGTACTCGACGTCGATGCCGCGCGGGAAGCCCGAGACGACCCGCCCCTCGGAGATGTTGTCGAGCATGGCGATCTCCTCGGCGACGCGGACGGGGTTCCGCCGGGTCGGCAGGACGTTCCCGAAGAAGCCGAGCTTCACGTCCTCGGTCCGGGCGGCCATGTACGACGCCGTGACGACGGGCGCGGGCTGGAGGCCGTAGCAGGAGAAGTGGTGCTCGTTGAACCCGAGGCCGGAAAAGCCGAGGTCGGCGGCGAGCTCGAGCTGCTCTATGTACTCGTGGTAGTACCGGGCGCCGACCTCCGGGTCCCACGTATCCGAGGCGAAGGGCCAGGCCTCGCCCTGGACGGCCCGGTAGGGCATCAGGTGAAAGACGAACGTGTCCATTCTCTTTCGAAGCTTCGGAAACGGGGAGATAAAACCGACGGGGTTCGTCGGCACCGGATGGGGTCATCGCTCGGCCGACGAACCGCGTATCAGGGCGACGTTCCCGGACGCCTCACGCGAGACGAGTTCCGTGATGGACCCGTAGGGAATTTGGGACCCGTCCCGCCGTCCGGAGAGGCCGATGCAGACCGTCTCGTACGCCTCGATCTCCCCGAGAAGCGTGGCCTCGACGTCGTCGAGATCGGCTTCGGTCTCGGCGTCTTCGAGTGCTG
>ENA-ORDC01001569-ORDC01001569.1-marine-metagenome-genome-assembly--contig:-NODE-1569-length-16395-cov-2.876701_pt1 | contig 16395 bp, 15 predicted proteins | sample MGYA00237783_ERZ508515 | MGnify/ENA primary metagenome ERZ508515 (study PRJEB26186, sample SAMN06268792) | marine metagenome | isolation source: Eden Landing Ponds, San Francisco, CA, USA | place... | reverse complement strand
CTGTTTCAGCTCCCCCGCCGTCGCCCGGTAGGAGAGTTGCACTGTCGCGAGACCGCGCTTGTTCCCGGCCCACATCGATTCGATGGCCGAGACGTGGTTGATCGCGAGTACGGCGAACCGATTCGTTCCGATCCGATCGGTGACGACGTTCGCTAACCGGGTGCTCCGTTCGTCCAACTCGGAGTACGTGAACGACCGGCCGTCGTCGGTTACGAGCGCCGGTTTGTCTGGGTGACAGCGGACCGAACGGGCGAGGGCATCTCCAAGATTCATTGTCTGGTGTTACACGTCACCAGGCCAACTGCAGCATTAATTGTTTTGATCAATGGCGGCTCTCGTCCGCCGAGGACGGCGAATTTATCACCCACCGGCCTGAATCGACGCGGTATGACCCGAGTGCGCGACGGTGTCGGTGGTTTCCTCGCGTACGTTCGACCGACGTTTATGTTTCCCGCCGTCGGGATGTCGGCCTACGGTGCCGCTCTGGCACCCGCAGGCCAGTTCGAGTGGTCGGTCGCGGCCGTCCACGCCGGAACCGTGGGGCTGGCGCTGTTCGTTGCACACCTCCGAGACGGGTACATCGACGGCCACCGTCGCGGCGAGGAGACGCCTCGACTCTCCGCCTCGACGTTCCGGCGGGCCATCTGGGTGGGTTCCGTCGCTGTGGTCCTCTTCTCCGGTCTCCTGGCGACCGTCGCCGGAGCCGTCGCGGCGCTCTCGACGGCTGTGCTACTCGCACTCGCACTCCTGCACGCCCCGTACCTCGACCGGCATCCGGTGACGGTCACCGTCGACTATCCGTTCGGAATCGGCGTCGCCTTGATCGGCGGTCACGCGGCACAGGCCGGAGCAGTCGGGCTCACTGCGGTCGTCGCCGCGCTCTTTGTCGGTCTACTCGCGGGGATCAAGATCGGTATCGACCGTCTCGATGCGGTCTTCGACCGATCGATCGGGAAGCGTACGATTCCCGTCGCCTTCGGGACGGAGGGGGCCAACCGAATCGCTGCAGGCGTCTTCCTGTTCACTGCGGTCACGGCCCTCGGCGTCGCCGTCGCCGGAGCGGTGGGCCGCCTCGCGGTCCGTCCCTCGATCGCCGCCGCGGCGGCGGTGGTTCCCCTCAGCTGTCTCCTCGCTACGATCTGGCTCTCTCCCGAGCGTTCCGTTCGCGTTCAGATGGGATTGACGTACGCCTTCGCTGTACTGCTTTTTGTATCGGTTTGTGAGTCTCGGTGTGCGGGCGTCGTGATCAGTGAACAGGCCCTCGAAGCGGTCCGTCGGGCGATCAGCGGCTGACCGAACTCAGCGGTACGCGATCGTGAGGTCGATCTCGTCGGTTGCCGCGCGCAGGCGCTCGAGAATCTCGCCCTCACAGCGTTCTTTCGACATCCGGTGGGCGGGGCCCGCGACGCTCAACGCGCCCTGAATCTCCCCGTCGACAGTCAATGGCACGCCGATGGCCTGGACGCCCTCCAGATCCTCGCTGAGGTTGAGCGCGTACCCCCGTTCGCGGATCCGCTCCAGTTCCTCGTCGAGGCGTTCCCGGTCTGTGATCGTGTTCTCGGTCCGGGCGGGCAGTCCGTGTCGCTCGACGATTCGGTCCACCTCCTCCTCGGGCAGGTGGGCGAGAATCGCCTTGCCGCCGGAGTTGTAGTGCATATGATCCTCCGTGCCGAGGATCGTGTTGACGTTGATGTCGTTGTCGCCCCCACGTCCGTAGACGTAGATCGCCTTGCCGTTCTGGTGGGTGATCAGCCACGACATCTCTCCGGTCTCTCGCTCGAGTCTGTCGACGGCGGCGAGACCGGACTGGAAGATTTCGAGTTGGCCACGGACGTACTGACCGTACTGGAAAAAGCGAAGTCCGAGTTGGTACTCCCCCCCGCGCTTGACGACAAAACCGCGGTCTACGAGCGTCGTCAGGTGCCCGTGAACGGTACTCTTGGCGATGTCGAGGCGATCTGCGAGTTCGGTGACCCCGGCCCCGTCGAGACGTCGCAGGAGTTCGACGACATCGAATAGCGTCTCGTCGGATTTGATCCCACGGCTTTTCCCCGGGTTTCGTTCCATATATGCACTCACCGCACGGGAAACAAGTATTTATCGTGTACGTTTGCTCGGATTCGTTGGGGTACCAGTCGGATTGGATTTCTAGAACTGTTCGATGGTATCGAATATAGTCGAATTTCGGACGGAACATAACAACCGTACGGATGTTACCGTGACGTCGTCGGGATTTCACAGACGGACGAAGCAGATCTCACGAGAGGACCGAGTGACAGGACGGTCTCGTTGGCGCTGACGAGCCGTATCGGTGATTCTCTTCCGCCCCTCATATTCGATACTGTCGAACACAATTCGGACCGTCATCCGACCTCGCGGACGTCGAGTCCCGCATCACGGAACCGAGCGGCCAGTTCGACGTACGTCTCGTAGGTCCGATCGATCTGTTCGAGCTGTGCGTCCGTCAACGGAGTGGTCTCCGCGGGCGTACCGTACGCCAGGTGACCCGACGGGACCGTCTGATCCTTTCGGACGACCGCGTTGGCGGCGACAACACAGTGATCCTCGACAGTCGCTCCACTCAGTACGGCACTCTGCATTCCGACGAGCGTGTGATCGCCCACCTCGGCGTAGTCGACGACGGCACCGTGGCCGACCGTGACGGCGTCCCCGAGCATCGCTCCGTGAAGCATCGCGAACTCCTGGACGTTCGTCTCCTCGCCGACGTCTACCGCCGTGCCGTGTCCGCGAAGACAGGCGAAGGGCCAGATACTCGATCGGGCCTCGATCTCGACGTCACCGACGAGGTACGCCATTTCGGAGACGAACGCGTCGGCCGCGACGGTCGGTTCCGCATTCTCGAACGCTCGAAGCATACGTGTGACACGACGCTCCCGTTTGATAAATGGCGGTGTCAGTACCGCGCCGTCGCCCGGTTCGTGTGCTGTCTACTTCAGCATTTTCGACCGGTATTCGATGCTATCGAATACCTCGGCGTCGGCCGTCGCGGGAGCCCGATTTCGACTTGGAATCGGCGCGGAAATATAAGTAGGTGGCCGGCGGAGTGGGGTGTATGGTCCGAGTACTGCTCGCACTCGACGACGACATCGCGCAGGCACACGCACAGACGAACGCCATCGAAGCCATGGTAGAGGACGCCAGCGGCGCGGAGGTGTTTATTCTCCACGTGTTCAGAGACAACCCCGAAGGCGCGTCCGTCCAGCAGGTCGAGGCGGTCCGAGAGGCGTCGGACAGACTGGAGGACCTCGGCGTCGAGGTTCAGCTCCTCGAGGCCAGCGGTTCCCCGGCGGACGAAATCCTCCGGTACGCCGAAGAGCGGGACGTCGATCAGATCTGCGTCGGCGGCCGGAAGCGATCGCCCGCGGGCAAGGCGCTGTTCGGGAGCGTCACGCAGGACGTGATCCTCGATACACACCTTCCGGTACTCGTCTGCGGGAGCTCCGAGGAGTAATCGATCCCAACGTCGATCCGATCGCAAAGAACAGCATCCCGAATGCGGTTTCGACCGGCAAAGTGCGGGTAACGTAGCGCCGTAGCGGGGCGAACGCCTCGCCGTTCACCCGCTGTTGATCGCCGAATCGAGGTTGCGTTCGAGCGCCGTGACGCTTCGACTGATCTCTTCGACCTGCTCGGCCTGCTGTTGGTTCGCCGCGGCGAGTTCGGCGATCTCCTCGGCGATTCGCTCGACGCCCTCGACGGTCGTCCCGAGCATCGCCGAGATGTCCTCCGCGCTCTCCGCCTGCTCGTCGGTCGCGGTCGCGATCTGTTCGAGTTGGTCGGAGACGTCCGCGATCGACGACTGTATCTCGCGCTGGTTCTCGTTGACGGCCTCGATTTGGGTTTCGATCTCCTCGACACGATCCGTCGTCCGTTCGATGCCCTCGATCGTGTCCGTCGCAATCTCCGAGATCGATTCGACGAGACCCTCGATTCGATCCGCTTCCGTCTTCGATTCCGACGCGAGCGATTTCACCTCGTCTGCGACGACGGCGAAGCCCTCTCCGGCGTCGCCCGCCCGAGCCGCCTCTATCGACGCGTTCAGCGCCAGGATGTTGATCTGATCCGCGATGTCGTCGATCAGGGCGACGACCTCGTCGATCTCTTCCACCCGATCGGCGAGATTCTCCGCGTCCGATGCCATCCGGTCGCTCGCCGCTGCGACGTCTTCGACGGTCCGCAACAGTTCGGTCGTCGACTCCTCGGAGTCAGTGGCGAGGTCGGCGGTGTCCGCACTCTGGGTGCTGATCGTCTCGACGCTCGCGGCGACCTCCTCGGTCGTCGCGCTGAACGTTTGGATCTCGTCGTCGACCTCGCGGACGTGCTCGGCCTCCTGTTCTGCGACTTCGGCGATCACGTCGACGTTCTCCGTGACCTGCGATGACGCCCCTTCGAGTTCTCCAACCGTCGATTCCAGGTCCTCGCGAACCTGCTGTTGGACGTTCTGCATCGACTGGCGCTGTTCGACGAGGTCGGTGACCTGATAGAGGACCTCGAAGGAACCGACGACGGACCCGTCGGGCGCGGTGAGCGGGACGCCCATCGCCCGACCGTGACCTTTCTCGCCCTCGGTGTTGGTGATCGTCCGTACCTCCGTTTCGCGGATCCTCTCTCCCGTGCGCGCGACCTCCTCCGCGAGTGTTTCCGTCACCTCTTCCGTTCCGATCACCTCGTGGGCCTCTCGACCGAGCGCCTCCTCGGCCGGCAGGCCGACGAAAGACGTCTGCATTTCGTTCCAGTGGGTCAGGCGACCGTCGTCGTCGACGACGATTACGGGTTCCGGGAACTCCGCGGCGAGTTGGTCGAACATATGCCTCCAGTGGTCACGTTCGGCCTTGTACTGCTCGGCCTCGCTCAGTCCGTCCGGGAGATCGGGGGCGAGGGTGGCGTTCTCGGGGACCGCTTGTTGCTGTGCCATTGGAAACCTGTGGATCGGAGCGGCACTTAGTTGATTCGCCCGGTTCTCAAGGTTGATACCACAGTCAGTTCGATAGACGATTCGGGGATCACATCGGTCCGCATCCAGCGGCGGGCTCAGTCGTACGCCCGACCTTTGACGAGAGCGACGACCTCGAACGTCGCGACGACGTCGCCGCCGTCGTTTACTGCCTCCCCGGAGGTAGTGACGTATCCGCGGTCGCCGTGCGTCTCCGACAGTCGTTTGTCGATTATCTCGGTCCGGAGGTGCAACGTATCGCCCGGCCGCACAGGTTTTCGCCACTTGATGTGTTCGACTTCGACCCCAGCGAGGGCCGCGAGCGGATCGGGCTGTTCGGCGATCATCCGCATACACATCGCCATCGTGTGCCAGCCCGAGGCGACGAGTTCGCCGAAGAATGAGTCGGCCGCAGCCTCCTCGTCGGTGTGAAACGGTTGCGGGTCGTACTTCGAGCCGAATTCCTTGATCTCCTCGGCCGTCACGTCGTAGGCCCCGAACGTCGCGGTCGATCCGACCTCGACGTCCTCGAAATATCGCATACCCGGACCACGCTCGGGGACGTAGAAAATCCTTCGACGTCTGGCTGTTGGGTTCCTTCGACGTCTGGCTGTTGGGTTCCTCAGACGTCTGACTGTTGGGTTCGACCGCCCGACGTCGACGAACGAGACTCGACGCCGTTCGAGTGACCGTCGTCGCATACGGTCGGCGCTCTCCACCGACGTACCGCAAGGATTTATGTACCGTACGCCGAAAACCCAGATATGGCGCGAGAGTCAAATCTGGAAGCGGCCGCCGAAGCGGCAGACGATCTACCGGACCCACGGGACGTCGTCGACAAGGACGAGGAGGTTCCGCTCGAAGCGGTCTTCGACGAGACGTTTATGACCGAGAACACCGACTTCGACACCTTCGACGAGATGGTGGCAGCCAGTCCGTCGGAGGCGACTTCCGCCAGTGATCTGGGGCGGATTCCCCGCGGCGAGTGGGACGACTTCGTCGCGGAGACGACGATCTTCGAGGACGAAGAAGAGTTCGTCTTCGCCGCGCGGGACCACTGGGTCGCGGAGCAGCTCGACCTGAACTGACGGCGGACTCACGTCGACGGCCGCTCGCATCGAGCCCGTTGAGCGCACGCTCAGTCGACGTAACGGCCGCGTTCGGCCGTCTCTACCCGATGCAACCACAACGATTATGAGGGACGTGTGGCAAGATACGACCAGACACAATGAGCTCAACTGACATCGACCAGCCTGTGTTAGTCGCCGGTGCGGGGCCGACCGGGATGACCGCGGCGCTCGCGCTCCACGCTCGTGGCATTCCCGCAGCGATTCTCGAAGCCGACTCCGAGGACCGCGACCGCGCCGGGAGCCGTGCGATCTACGTCCACGGGTCGACGCTCAAGACGCTCGAACGGAACTACCCCGGCCTCGGGAAGGACCTCGTCGACGAGGGGCTCGTCTGGCCGACCCGCCGGACGGTCTGGCGCGGCAAGGACGTCTTCGAGCGGACCTACGACAACCCCGGCGGCAGCGGCGAGTTCCCACACTTCACCAGCCTCCCGCAGGTCACCACCGAGAAGTACATGCACGAGGCCCTGGACGACCTCGGCATCGACATCCACTGGGACGCCGGCGTCGAGTCCGTCGAGTCGACCCCCGACGGCGTCCACGTCGAGACGGCCGACGGCCAGGAGTGGGAGACGCCGTACCTCATCGGCGCTGACGGCGGCGGCTCGGCGGTCCGCAAGGAGATCGGATCCGAATTCCAGGGCGATCAGTCGGAGAACTCCTTCATCATCGTCGACGTGGAGACCCTCGACGGCAACACGATCGAAGAGGAACCCATCCCGTTCGAACGGCTGTTCCACTACGACGCCCCCGAGGCGGGCGGCCGCAACGTGATGCTCGTGCCCTTCTCCGGCGGCTGGCGGCTCGACATCCAGTGTCTCGGTGACGACGATCCGGAGGAGATCTCGAGCGACGAGGAGATGCGAAAGCTCGTTCGCGACATTATGGGCGAGGAGTACGTCGACAACATCCAGTGGACCTCGACGTACAAGTTCCTCCAGGTCATCGCCGACTCGTTCGTCGACGAGCACCGACGCGTGCTGCTGGCCGGTGAGGCCGCGCACCTACTGGCTCCCTTCGGTGCCCGCGGGATGAACTCCTGCGTCGCCGACGCCGACGAGGCCGCCTCGGCCATCGCCGTCGCCGCCCGGGCCCGCCAGGACGCCGTCGCGCGCAACGAGGTCGAACTGTACGCCGCCCGCCGCGAACGCGCCGCGGAGTACAACGTCGACGCCGCCGGGCAAGCGCTGGACTACCTGCAGGGCGATACGCCGGTCACCGTCCTCCGCAAGGAGGTCGCCGCGTCGCTGGCGGATCACTTCGAGTCGGCGGGCGAGTACCTCGACGACGCGCCGTACGGGCCCCACGACGCTCCCCCGATCGCGGCGACGGGCAACTACTGAAAGGCCTCACCCACGAACTTCGTTTTTTCGCGCCGCAGCCGACTCCCACAGAGGCAGTGCCGCACAGGCCATCGTCGTCTCCAAGACGGCCCCAATAGGTCGGGCGAGCGTTTCGATTCGGAGAATGACGAGCGGACGACGCCGCTCAGAAGTTCCGGTAGATGAGATCGCGCTGGACCGCGCCGACGCCCTCGTAGGTCATCGGCATCCGGACGTCGCGGTAGACTCGCGTCACACGTTCGTCGTCGAGCAGCGCACGTCCGCCGTGGAGTTTCATCGCCGTCTCCGCGCACTCGGCGGCCACCTCTGTGGCCTTGGCCTTCGCCATCGCGGCCCACCGTTCGGCGTCCTCGTCTGCCATCACCTGGTCGACCGCCTGCCAGAGCAGCGCGCGGGCGCTCTCGAACTCCATCCGCATCTCCGCGAGGTCGTGCTGAACGGATTGAAAGTCCGCCACCTGTCGGCCGAACTCCTCCCGGCCGTGGACGAACTCCCAGGCCTCCTCGATGGCGGCGGCCGCGAGGCCGATCCCGTGGGCCGCGACTCGAACTCGGCCGGTGTTGAAGAACTCCGCGACCATCCTGAAGCCGTTACCGCGCTCCCCGACGAGGTTCTCCTCGGGCACGCGGCAGTCGTCGAAGACTATGTGCGCCTGTTCGGACGTCCGATAGGCCATCTTCTCGGGAATCGGCTCCGCCTCGTAGCCCGGCGCGTCGGTCGGGACCAGGAGCAGCGAGTGGTTGCTGTGGCGGTCGTCGCTGTCTTCGGTGCGGACGTACACGGTGATGTAATCGCCCGAAACACCGTTGCCGATCCAGTACTTTTCACCATTCAGGACCCACTCGCCGCCGTCGAGTCGGGCGCTCGCCTCCATCCCCGCGAGATCGCTTCCCGTGTCGGGCTCTGAGATCGCCATCCCGGTCCGCTTCTCGCCCGTGGCCACCGCGCGGAGGTACTCCTCCTTCTGTTCCTCGGTGCCGAACTCCTGGAGGATCTCCGTCCCGAAACTCTGGCTGACGATTCCGAGGCCGAGACCGGCGTCCGCACGGAAGAACTCCTCGACGGTCGCGACGATCTCGTCGAGCGAACGACCGGGGCCGCCGTACTCGGCGTCGATCTCTTGAGCCACCAGCCCCGCCTCGTGGGCGGCTTCGACCACGTCGACGGGATACTCGCCCGATTCGAAGTATTCGCCTGCGACGGGTGCCATCTGCTCTTCGGCGAACGATCGCGCCCGGTCTTTCGGTTCGTGGGCCTCCTCGGGAACGACGGTGTGCGATAGTATGTCTGATTGCATATCTTTTTTTCGTGATATCGGTTGACTGGGATGTCTGATCGGGACTATCTTGTTCAGTCTTCTAGCGGTAGCTCACCGTGTTCGTCGGTAAACTGGTCTCGAAGCGTCTTCTTGTTGAACTTGTGCGTCGTCGTCTTCGGGATCTCATCGATGAAACGGAATACATCTGGAAGCCACCACTTCGGGAACGTCTCCAGCAGGTGCTCCCGGAGCGTCTCCTCGTCGACGCTCGGGTCCTCGCTCACGACGAACGCGACCGGCCGCTCCTGCCACTTCTCGTGGGGGACGCTGATCACGGCCGCCTCCGCAACGCCCTCAGCGTCGATGAGCGAGTTCTCCAGTTCGACCGAGGAGATCCACTCGCCGCCGCTCTTGATCGCGTCGTCGATTCGGTCGACGATGTCGAGGTACCCGTACTCGTCGATGGTGCCGACGTCGCCGGTCTTGAACCAGCCGTCCTCGGAGAACGACGTCTCGTTGGCCTCGGGACGCTTGAAGTAGCCGTCGGTGAGCCACGGCGACCGCGCGTGGATCTCCCCGGGCGTCTCCCCGTCGTGTGGCACCGGCTCGCCGTCGGTGTCACGCAGTCGAATTCGCGCTCCCGGCGCGGGAATACCCGCCTTCCGTTTGAGTTCGTAGCGCTTCTCCTCGGGTAGTCCCTGCATCTCCGTCGTCTCGAAGGTGTTCGCCAGGTGCGGCGACGCCTCGGTCATCCCGTAGCCCTGGTAGATCGGGGCCTCGTACACTTCCTCGTACTTTTTCATCAGCGACGCCGGCGGCGCACTCCCGCCCGTGAGCACGCGGTCGAGCGTGTCGAGCGGTTCGCCATCGGCGGATTCGAGGTAGCTATCCATCTCGATCCAGACGGTCGGGACGGCGGCCGCGACGGTCACGTCCTCGGCGTCGATCAAGTCCGCGACTTCCTGCGGCGAGGTGTGTTGACCCGGAAGTACGAGCTTGGACCCGTAGAACGTCCCAGAGTACGGGAACCCCCACCCGTTGACGTGGAACATCGGCACGACCGGCATCACGGTGTCGTTCTCGCTGACGCCGAACACGTCGACGTGCCCGTGCACCAGGGTGTGGAGGAACATCCGGCGGTGACGGTACTGGACGCCCTTCGGGAGGCCCGTGGTGCCGGAGGTGTAACACAGCGCGAACTCCCGCTCCTCGTCGAGTTCGGGCCAGTCGTACTCGGTGTCGTAGCCCGCGATGAACGACTCGTAGTCGACGACCTCGTCGAGGTCGGTGTCCGGGACCGTGTCGTCGAGCACGACGTACTGCTCGACGGTTTCGAGGTCGTCGGCGATGGCCTCGACGGTGTCGAGGAACTCGGGGTCGACGAACAGCATCCGGTCTTCGGCCTCGTTTATGATCTCCACGAGGTGGTGCTCCGGCAGCCGGTGGTTCGTCGTGTGGATGCTCCGGCCGCTGCAGGAGGGGCCGAAGTAGAGTTCGTAATGGCGGTAGTGGTTGACCGCCATCACCGACACGCGGTCTCCCTGGTCGAGTCCGTAGTCGTCGAGCGCGTGAGCGAGCTTACAGATCCGCTCGTAGGCGTCCGCGTAGGTGTAGCGGTGGATCGATCCGTCCGACAGCTTCGAGACGATCTCCTTGTGGTCGAAGAGGTCGACCGCCCGTTGCAGGAACTTCGTGATCGTGAGTTCGTAGTCCTTCATGTCTCGTTTCTTGTCTACTCCTGTGGTTCGAATCGATAAAAAACCCGTTCGTGGTCGACCGGGCCGTCGATCTCGACGATCTTCATCTCGACGGGGTCGCCGATCGCGAGGTCGTCGTACTCCGCGTCGTCGATCCGCGCCGAGAGCTTCACAGGCCCGAGGTCGACGATGCCCGTGACGAACGGGACCTCCTCTTCCATCCCCATCGGCGCGCCCGCTCGGACCGTCGAGAACGCGAAGAGTTCGCCCTCGTGCGGGAGGTCGACGTACTCCAGATCCTCGCTCCGGCACTCCGGACAGACGATCCGCGGCGGGAAGTGGAGTTCGCCGCACTCCTCGCACTGCGTCGTCGTCAACTGTCCGTCCCGCAGGTTGTCGTAGAACTCGACGATCTCCGTCGTCGCCTCGTTCTGTAGCTCGTAGAAGTCGAGCAGTCGGGGCAGCTCGATCGTCTTCGGGATCTCGACGACGTCCCTGTCGGTCCCGCCGTCGGTCACCGCCTCTGCGCCGTTTCGGAGTTCGTCCGCGTCGTCTCTGTCGTTCTCGTTCATGGTCGACCTCGCGCGAGGGTCATCACGCTGTGCACCGAGGCGCTGCCGCTGAGGTTGTGGATCAGCCCGGTCTCGGGGTCCGGTACCTGCCGCTCGGGCTCGACGGTGCCGCGGAACTGGTTGAACACCTCTAGCGCCTGCGAGACGCCGGTCGCTCCCAGCGGGTGTCCGCAGCCCAGCAGGCCCCCGCGGGGATTGACGGCGATGTCGCCGTCGAGTTCGCTGCGGCCCTCCTCGATGAATTTCCCGCCTTCCCCCTTCTCGACCCAGCCGAGGTCCTCGTACTCGACGATCTCGCTGATCGAGAAGCAGTCGTGGACCTCCGCGACGTCGAGTTCGTCGACGGGGTCGTCGATGCCGGCCTGCTCGTAGGCCTGTTCGGCCGCCTTCGTCGCCTGCGGCCACGCCGACATCGACGGGAGGTTGTTGATCGAGTTGCTTCCGAGGCACGTCTGACCGCTGCCGGTGATCCAGGCGGCCTCGTCTGTGACCTCGCGGGCCTTCTCCTCGCTCATCAGGATCAGCCCCGCCGCGCCGTCGGTGACGCCGCTGCAGTCGTACAGACACAGCGGCGGCGACAGCTCGAAGGAGTCGTAGACGTCGTCGACGGAGATCTCCTTCTGGAAGTGCGCGAACGCGTTGTTGGCGGCGTGAGTCTTGTTCTTCGCGGCGACCTGCGCGAGTTGCTCGCGCGTGGTGTCGTACTCGTGCATGTGCCGCTGGGCGATCATCGCGAAGTACGGCGGCGCGTTGAACCCGTTGACCCCGTCGAACTCTCTGTCCATCACGTTGGCCATACTGGTCTGCGCCTCGGCGGTGTACTCCCGTGGGAGGTTCATCTTCTCGACGCCGAGGACGAGCGCCGTGTCGATCTGCCCGGCGGCGATGGCGAGCCACGCGTACCGCAGCGCGGCCTGCCCGCTCGCGCAGGCGAGTTCCGTCCGCGCGATCATACTGTCGACGTCGACGCCGAGCAGTTCCGCGACCATCGGCGCGACGTGCGTCTGGAAGGCGAACCGTTCGGGCTGGACGGAGCCCACGAAGAGGCCCTCGATGTCGTCGGGCGTCACGTCCGGGACGTCCTCGAAGGTGGCCTTGCCGGCCTCCTGGATCAGGTCCTTGTAACTCGCCTCGCGGACGCCCCACTTCGTGTGTCCGCCACCGACGATACCGACGTTTCGCGTCATCTCACTCGCCTCCGAAGTCGGGTTCCCGATCCTGGTTGAACGCGGCGACGCCTTCGAGCATGTCGTCCGTCGTCGCGAGCAGGCCGAAGCCCTGGCTCTCCAGCGTCAGGCCGGTATCGAGGCTCGCGTTCTGACCTTCCTGGATCACGTTCTTCGCGACTTCCAACGCTGTCTGGGGGCCGTTCGCCAGGTCGTCGACGACGTCGTCGATCAGTTCTTCGAACTCCTCGTCGTCGACCGCACGGTTGAGAATGCCCCACTCCTCGGCGCGCTCGGCGGACAGTTGCATCCCGCGGTAAACCATCTCCTTCGTCCGCGGTTCGCCGATGAGTCGGACGAGTCGCTGGGTGCCGCCGCCGCCGGGGATCAGCCCGAGATCGATCTCGGGGCTGCCCAGCGTCGAGCCCTCGGTGGCGTAGCGGAGGTCGCACGCGAGTGTGATCTCCAGTCCCGCACCGAGGCAGAAGCCGTCGATCTTCGCGATGATCGGACGGGGGTACTCGTAGATAGCCTGGACGGTCTCGTCGACGCTCGCGAGGTCGGTCGGCTCGGCGGTGGTGAACCCGGTGATGTCCGCACCGGCCGAGAACGCGCGGTCGCCCGCGCCCTCGAAGACGACGCAGGCGACGTCCCCGTCGTCGGCCGATTCGAGGACGCGCTTGACCTCGTCGAACATATCCGTCGAGAAGGCGTTGAGCCGCTCTTCGCGGTCGAAGACCACGTTTAGCACGCCCTCGTCGGTCAGTTCGTGGGAGATGTAGTGGTACGGCCCGCCGTCGCTGTAGTCGTAGAAGCCCCGTCCCGCCTTCTCGCCGGTGTGACCCGCCTCAACCAGTTCGACGAGGTAGTCGTCGGGTTCGTAGCGCTCCGCGCCCGTGCGCTCGTGGAGCGATTCCAGTTTCTCCAGCACGTTGTCGAGGCCGAGCTTGTCCGCGGTTCGACAGGTCCCCTCGGGGAGGCCGCCGCCGAGGCGCATCCCGACGTCGATGTCCTCGGGGTCGGCGACGTCGTCGCCGACGAGCCGGGCTGCCTCGTTGATCATCCGCGCCTCGATTCTGAGCGTGTCGACCCCCCCGCCGTCGGTCGGCTCGTAGTTCACGCCCTCGCCGTCCTCGTAGTCGTAGAAGCCCTTGCCCGTCTTCCGTCCGAGGTCGTCGTCCTCGACGCGCGATCGGATCGACTCGGGGACCGGGAGGTCCCACTGGTCGCGCGAGTGGGTGAAGATGTCCAGTCCTCCGAAATCGTTGAGTTCGAACGGTCCCATCGGGTAACCGCGCTGGAACACCATCGCCGCGTCGACGTCTTGGATCTCGACGTCGCCCTCGTCGTACATAAATCCGGCTTCGCCCATGAACGGGGTCAGGACGTTGTTGACGACGAACTGCGGGACGTCCTTTCTGACGCGGATCGGCGTCTTGTCGAGTGACTCGACGAATTCCACGCCGGCGTCGATGACTGCTGCTGCGGTCTGCTCGCCAGCGGCGACCTCTACGAGGTCCATCTTCACCGGCGGGTTGAAGAAGTGCATCCCACAGACGTACTCCGGGCGATCGGTCGCTTCGGCGATGTCGCCGACCCGGAGACTGGAGGTGTTGGTGGCCATAATCGTCTCTTCGCCCGACGCCGCGTCCACGTCGGCGAAGATGTTCCGCTTGATCTCCAGATCTTCGGGCGCGGCCTCGATCACGAGGTCGGCGTCCGCGACCGCCGCCTCGAGATCGACCATCGTCGAGATTCGCGCCAGCACGTCGTCGGGATCCTGGTCGATCTGGTTCTTTTCGGCGAGTTTCTCGAGGCTCCACTCGATCTGTTCGTATCCGTCCTCGACGAGGTCCTCTTCGATGTCGCGAAGCACGACATCGTAGCCGGCGATCGCGGCCACCTCCGCGATACCGTGACCCATACTGCCAGCTCCGAGGACTGCAAGGCTCTCGATTTCTGCGTCCATCATCTAAAACTTCGGATCGTTCATATTTAATGTGTCGGTGCTGTTACGCGCTCCGTCACATCGGAGACCACCGCAGACTGACTCGGTCTCGACGATTCCCCGTCGAACGCGGGCTGAGGCCGCTACTTTGATTTGCCACGTCCGAGTGCACCACTGAGCGCCGCCGGGAGCTCCCGATCGTCCACCAGCGACTGCAGGGAGGGGACGATACCGTCCCGGAAGTAGAGGAAGAGGATTGTCAGCAGGATGCCGAACGCGACGGTCCGCCACTGTCCGAAGTTACCCAGGAAGTTGTCGATGTAGATCACCACGGCCGCGCCGACGAGCGGACCGTACCGCGACCGGAGGCCACCGAGGACCAAGACGATGAGCACCAACACGTCGACCGTGTTGAAGCTGAACAGTGACGGGATGATGAGCCCGGTCGTCTGTCCGTAGAACGGCCCCACGAGGCCGATGATGAACGTCGCCACGAATCCGGCGAACACCTTCAGCCGGATGACGTTCACGCCGGTCGCCCGGGCGGCGAATTCGTCCTGGCGGATGGCGGCGAACGCCAGTCCGTACTTCGAGCGTTTCAGCCAGGTGTAGACGCCGAGGACCGCCGCGAAGATCGCGACGAGCACGTAGAACTGGACCGCAAACGGCCCCAGTCCGGTCAGCTGCTCGACGGCGGGGAGTTCGAGCCCCCGGAACGGGAAGCCGGTGCTCCCGCGGGTGATGTCCCGAAGGCCGACCAGTACCTCTGAGATGATCATCTGGAACGCGAACGTCACGATCGCCAGGACGATCACGGTGAACTGTCGACGGGCGGCGACGTAACAGACCAGCGCGCCGAACGTCCCCGCGAACAACGCGCCCACGACGAGCGTGAGCCACGGTGAGATCCCAAGATACTGAGCCAACAGCGCGGTCGTGTAGGCGCCGACTGCCGCGATGCCGCCCATAAAGAGGATCAGCTGATTGGTCTCTCCGAAGATGATGTTGAGCGCCATCGCGAAGATGGCGAAGATCATCACCCGGATGAAGCGCCGGGAGATGTAAGTCGTCGAGGGATCGAAGAACAGCAGCGGGACTGCCAACAGTGCGACGAACACGAGCGGGGTGACGAGACGGTCGCGAGTCACGTTCATGATATCTGCTCCGGCTTGTAAATCAGCACGGCGATTGCAGCGGCAAAAAGCGTAACGGTGGACAGGTACGAACCGAACAGTGCGCCTGCCACCGTGATGATGATGCCGAGGACGATACCTGCCGCGACGGTGCCACGGATACTATCGACACCGCCGACGATCGAGACCATGATCGCGAACGTCGTCAACTCGAAGGCGCTCGCCGGGGCCACCTCCGCGTCGAGCGCGTACAGGATCCCACCTGCGCCGGCGATCGCCGCACTCAGTACGAAGACGATCGACTGGACCCGTCGAGGTCGAATCCCACAGAGGATCGAGCCGGTCTCGTCCTGAATGACGGTCCGGGTTGCGATCCCGAGGTACGTGTAGTTGAAGAAGTAATAAATGAGGCCGAACAGCACCGACGCGGAGACGATAACGGCGATTGACGATCCCGTGATGCTGGCGCCGCCGAGATCGATCGACGGCACGTCACTCTCGAGGAAGAAGCTATCTGCGAAGAACACGAAGAGCAGCCCCTCGAAGAGCAACGAGAGCCCGAGGGTGACGAAGATGCCGAGCAGTTCGCGGTCCTCGCCTTCCTCTTCGTACACGAGCGAGAGGACCGATCGGTCCACCACCAATGCGAACAACGCCACGGCAGCGACGCCACCGACACCAGCCACGAGCAGTTCTGGCACGACGCCGAGGATGAATGAACACACGATCACGGCGACGACGGCGAACACCCCGAGTACGAGGTTGAGGATTCCCCCCAACCCGAAGACGAGGGTGATCCCCAATCCGAGGAGTGAGAGGATCATCCCCCTCGCCAACCCGTCCACAAGTAACTCTGCACCTCTGGCAAGCATAGTCAGCCATCTTGTGACTGTGTGTATAAATATTATGGATGGTGGATTCGCGGTACCGAATTATTTATGTAGAATCGTGGGAAAGCCGAGCCTGTGCTAACCGCCACCAACGTAACCAAGCGATTCGGCGGGCTCGTCGCCGTCGACGGCGTCGACTTCTCGATCGGCGAGGAGGAGATCGTGGGACTGATCGGCCCTAACGGAGCCGGGAAGACCACGCTGTTCAACACGATCACCGGCGTCCATCCCCCGAACGAGGGATCGATCGACTTCGACGGCGAAGAACTGGTCGGGAAGACGCCGAACCAAGTGGCGCAGCGCG
>ENA-ORDC01001568-ORDC01001568.1-marine-metagenome-genome-assembly--contig:-NODE-1568-length-16399-cov-4.186987_pt1 | contig 16399 bp, 15 predicted proteins | sample MGYA00237783_ERZ508515 | MGnify/ENA primary metagenome ERZ508515 (study PRJEB26186, sample SAMN06268792) | marine metagenome | isolation source: Eden Landing Ponds, San Francisco, CA, USA | place... | reverse complement strand
GGCAGCGTCGCGTGCATCAGGTCGCGGCGCAGCTCGTCGAGGTCGCGCATCGGGACGTCGGCCATCGTGCGTGTCTCCCTGGCTGGCGGTCTAGCCGCCGGTCTCGCCTTCCCGGTAACTGTCGATCTCGCTCGTGAAGATCAAGGTGTCCAGCCGCCGCATGCGCTCTGGGTAGAGCACGCCGTCCAGATGGTCGATCTCGTGCTGCACGACGCGGGCGTGGAAGCCGGCGGCCTCGCGCGCGATGCGGTGTCCCGCGGGATCGTCGCCCCAGTAGCGGATCCGCCGCCAGCGCGGCACCAACCCGGTCAGGCCCGGGATCGACAGGCAGCCCTCCCAGTCCTCGTCGATCGTGTCGTCGAGCGGCTCGAACGCCGGATTCAGCAGCACCGTCAGCGGAATGCCGTGCTCCTCCGCCGCCGGGTCCAGGCCCGGCTCGGGCGCGCTGCGGCGGGCCCGGCCGGCGCCGACGAAGAACACGACGGCGCGCAGCGGCTGGTGCACCTGCGGCGCGGCGATGCCGGTGCCGCCGGCGTCCTCCATCGTCTCCGCCATGTCGTCGAGCAGCCGGCGCAGCTCCGCGTCGGCGGGCACGTCGACCGGTGCGGCGCGGCGGCGCAGCACCGGCTGCCCCATCCGCGCGACCTTCAGGATCGCCATCGCCCCTCCGTTCGGCGCGCCGCTGGCGGAAAGCCCCGACTATGCGGCCCGTGCCGGGCGCCGGCAAGCCGCCCAATGCCGCCCGCAAGATGCCGCACGCAAATGCGCGGGCGCGCGCCGGTTCGGCCTTCACACGCCGGAACGGCTGTGGTACCACCCGTGCCAGCTCGACAGCCCATGGTGTGTCGAGACGGGTTGGCTGATCCGTCCCACCCGCGGGGCCGAGGCCTCAGGTTCCAGATAAGGAGTGTGATCACACCGTGCAGGTACACGTCCGCGACAACAACGTCGATCAGGCCCTGCGCGCGCTGAAGAAGAAGATGCAGCGCGAGGGCGTTTTCCGCGAGATGAAGCTTCGCCGTCACTACGAGAAGCCGTCCGAGAAGAAGGCGCGCGAGCGCGCCGAGGCGATCCGCCGCTGGCGCAAGCTGCAGCGCAAGCGCAAGGAGCGCGAGGGCTTCTAGGACGGCCTGCGGCCGCACCGCCGCCGCGGTGCGCCGGGCAAAGGCAAGTCAGGGCCGTGCGGGCCGTCTGGTCCGCGCGGCCTTTTCGTGTTTCGGGACTGAGCGCGTGGCGGTCGGTCGCGTGCCGGGCGGCCGGACAAGACTCGGATAGGCGCACCGGGCGGACCTGCGGGTAGGCTGCAGCCATGTTCGACATTCTCCCGGAGTGGTCGGCGCTGGCGCCGTTCCTGGTGGCCGCGGTCGCGCTCAACCTGACGCCCGGCGCCGACATGACCTACACGATCGCCCGCACCGCCGCGCAGGGCCGGATGGCGGGCTACGCCAGCGCACTGGGGATCGTCGGCGGCTCGCTGGTGCACACCGTGGCCGCGACCGTGGGCCTGGCCGCGCTGGTGCAGGCGAGCCCGGCGGCGTTCCTGGCGATCAAATACCTGGGGGCGGCCTACCTGCTGTACCTGGCGGTGCGGCTGCTGCTCGCGAGGCCCGCAACGGACGCCGACGGCCTGGGCCGCGCCGGCCTGTGGCAGGTGTTCGCGCAGGGCGTCACCGTGAACGTGCTGAACCCCAAGGTGGCGCTGTTCTTCGTCGCCTTCCTGCCGCAGTTCGTCGACCCGGCGGCCGGCCCGGTGTGGCTGCAGATGCTGGCGCTGGGCACACTGTTCAATCTGGGCGGCCTGCTGGTGAACGGCACGGTCGCCACCTTGGTCGGCTTCGGCGCCCGCCGGATCCAGCAATCCCCGAAGGTGCAGCGGGCGATGAACGTGATCAGCGGCACCCTGCTGGGCGGACTGGCGGTCCGGATCGCGCTGACCGAAAAGTAGGGCGGATTCGGAGCGCAGCGACAATCCGCCGTGCAGGTGATGCGGCCGTGCGTTGATGCTTCGACTGGGCCCTTCGGGCCCGCTCAGCATGAGCGGCGGCGTCGTCTCAGCATGAACTGTGACGTCGTCCGCGCACCACCGGCTCATCCTGAGCCGCGCCGCAGGCGCGAGTCGAAGGATCGACGCACGACCCCGGCCCGCGCTCACCCACCGCTAGACCCGCTTCCAGGTCGTGCCCCCGGGCCCGTCCTCCAGCACGATGCCGCGGGCTTTCAGGTCGTCGCGGATCCGGTCGGCGGCGGCGAAGTCCTTGGCCTGGCGGGCTTCGGTGCGCTGGCGGATCAGGTCCTCGATCTCGGCGGCCTCGGCGTCGTCGGCGCCGCCCTTGAACCAGGCCTCCGGGTCCTGCTCGAGCAGACCCAGCAGCCGGCCGCCGCTCAGCAGCGTGGCCTTGGCCTGCGCCTGGGTCGCGGCGTCCTGCGCCCGGTTGAGGGCGTGGCCGGCCTCGTAGAGCTGGGCCAGCGCCTCCGGCGTGTTCAGGTCGTCTGCCAGTGCCGCAACCAGCTCCGGCGCGGGCTCGCCGTCGGCCGCCGCGTCGACATCCGCGGCGTTGCGCAGGGCGGTGTAGAGGCGGTTCAGGTTGGTCCTGGCGTCGGCCAGCTTGTCGCGGTTGAAGTCCAGCGGCTGGCGGTACTGCGCGCTCAGCAGCACCAGCCGGATCGCCTCGCCGGGCCAGCCCTCGTCCAGCAGCTCGCGCACGGTGAAGAAGTTGCCCAACGACTTCGACATCTTCTCGCCGTGCACCACCAGGTAGCCGTTGTGCATCCAGTAGCGGGCGAAGCCGCCGTCGGTGCCGCAGGTCGACTGGGCGATCTCGTTCTCGTGGTGCGGGAAGATCAGGTCCTGGCCGCCGCCGTGGATGTCGAAGGTCTCGCCCAGGTGACGCGCGCTCATCGCCGAGCACTCGACGTGCCAACCGGGCCGGCCGCGGCCCCAGGGGCTGTCCCAGCCGGGCTCGCCGTCGCCGGCCGGCTTCCACAGCACGAAGTCGGCCGGATCGCGCTTGTAGGGCGCGACCTCGACGCGGGCGCCGGCGATCATCTCCTCGCGGTCGCGCCGCGAGAGCTGGCCGTAGGCCGGGTCGCTCGGCACCGAGAACAGCACGTGCCCTTCCGCCGCGTAGGCGTGGCCGCGCTCGATCAGCCGCTCGATCAGCGCGATCATGTCGGCGATGTGCTGGGTGGCGCGCGGCTCCAGGCTCGGCGCCAGCGCGTTCAGCGCGCCCATGTCGGCGTGGAAGGCGTCGGTGGTGCGCTCGGTCAGGTGGTCGATCGCCTCGCCGTTCTCGCCGGCGGCCTTGATGATCTTGTCGTCGACGTCGGTGATGTTGCGGGCGTAGCTGACGTGGCCGGCGCCGTACACCCGCTGCAGCAGCCGGAACAGCACGTCGAACACCACCACCGGCCGCGCGTTGCCGATGTGCGCGCGGTCGTACACCGTGGGGCCGCAGACGTACATCCGCACGTTGGCGGCATCGAGCGGTTCGAAGACCTCCTTGCGGCGGGTCAGGGTGTTGTGGACGCGGATCGTCGCCACCTCGGCGGCCCTCCCTGTTGGCACGGCCCGGCGATGTAGCAGAGCCGGCCGCGGCGGTCCATGCGCCGCGCGGTCGCCGGGTGGGCACCAGGAGGCCGTGCGGCCCCCGGTGGCGCGCGTTGATGCTTCGACTGGGCCCTGTCGGGCCCGCTCAGCATGAGCCACGATGCCCTCTGCGCACCACCGGCTCATCCTGAGCCGCGCCGCAGGCGCGAGTCGAAGGACCAACGCCCGGTCTCGCGGCGTGCACGATCCCTTCCTGGCGGCCGTGGCGTGCCGGCGAGCCGACCTACGCCGTCTCCCCGTGCAGCCGCCGCCGGGCCCGCTCGCGGCCGATCAGCGGCAGGAATGCGCCCAGCTCGGGGCCGGTGTCGAGGCCCGTCAGCGCCCGGCGCAGCGGGTGGTAGAGCGCCTTGCCCTTGCGCCCGGTCGCCTGCTTCACCGCCTGGGTCCACTGCTGCCAGGTGGCCGCGTCCCAGGGCTCGTCGGGCAGCAGCTCGGCGGCCTGGGCCAGGTAGTCGGGCTCGTCGACGGCGGGCGTCACGGGCTCGCGGCAGATCCGGTACCACTGCACGGCGTCGGACAGGCGCTCCACGTTCGGCCGCACCGCCCGCCAGAATGCCTTGTCGGCGTCGTGTAGGCCCAACTCCCGCAGCCGCGTGCGCACCGCTTCGAACTCGGTGGCGTGCAGCAGCCGGGCGTTCAGGCGGGTGAGCTCGCCCGGCTCGAACTTCGGCGCGGCGCGCGAGAAGCGGGCGATGTCGAACTCGTCCAGCAGGGCGTTCAGGCTGTGCCGCTCCTCGATCGGGTCCGGCGTCCCCAGCTTGGCGAGGTAGGACAGCAGCGCCATCGCCTCCAGGCCGCGCTCGTCGCGCAGCTCGCTCAGCGCCAGGCCCCGGGTGCGCTTCGACAGCTTCTCGCCATTCTCGTCCAGCAGCAGCGGCAGGTGCGCGAAGGCCGGCGGCGTGCCGCCCAGCGCCTCGGCCAGCTGGATCTGCGCCGCCGTGTTGGTGACGTGGTCCTCGCCGCGGATCACGTCGGTGACGCCGAGCTCCAGATCGTCGACCATCGAGGTCAGGGTGTACAGCGGCCGGCCGTCGCCGCGCACCAGCACGGGGTCGGAGATCGAGCCGGCCTGCACGCTCTGGCGGCCGCGCACCCGGTCGTCCCAGACCACCTCGCCGGGCTCCAGCTGGAAGCGCCAGTGCGGGCTCCGGCCCTGGGCCTCGAGCTCGGCGCGCTCGGCCGCGCTCAGCTGCAGTCCGGCGCGGTCGTACACCGGCGGCTGGCCGCGCGCCTGCTGCGCGCTGCGCTTGGCGTCCAGCTCCTCCTGGGTCTCGTAGCAGGGATACAGCCGGCTGGCCGCGCGCAGGTGCTCCAGCGCGGCGTCGTAGCTGGCCTGCCGGTCTGACTGCCGGACTTGCTCGTCCCAGGTCAGGCCGAGCCAGCTCAGGTCCTCCTCGATCGCGGCGGCGTAGGCCTCCTCCGAGCGCGCCCGGTCGGTGTCGTCCAGGCGCAGCAGCACCACGCCGTCGCGCTGCCGGGCGAACAGCCAGTTCACCAGCGCGACGCGGGCGTTGCCGACCTGCAGGCGGCCGGTCGGGCTGGGCGCGAAACGGACCTTGGTCACGGGCGTATCCTCGTTGCCTCCGGTGCGGCCGCAGGGGCCCGGCGTCCTTCGAGACGGCCGTCCTTCGACGGGCTCAGGACGGCCTCCTCAGGATGACACTGGCTGGCACATGCAGCCTCGAGTGTCATGGTGAGGAGGCGCGAAGCGCCGTCTCGAACCACGCGCACGGACGGTTGGGCGCCGACCGACGGACCGGGGCGAGCGCTCCACGAATGCCAAGGGCTCACCCCCGGAACCGGTTGGTGATCGGGTAGCGGCGGTCGCGGGACAGGTTGCGGGCGGTGATCTTGACCCCGGGCGGGGCTTGCCGGCGCTTGTACTCGGCGCCCTCCAGCAGCTTCCAGACCTGGTGCACAGTCGCGGCGTCGTGCCCGCGCGCGGCGATCTCCTCGGTGCCCATGTCGGCCTCGATCAGGCAGGTCAGGATGTCGTCCAGCCGGTCGTAAGGCGGCAGGCTGTCCTCGTCCTTCTGGTCCGGGCGCAGCTCCGCCGACGGCGCCTTGGTGATCACGCGCTCCGGGATCACCCGGCCGTCCGGACCCTTGCAGTCGTGCGGCCGGGTCTGGTTACGCCAGCGCGCCAGGGCGAACACCTGCGTCTTGTAGACGTCCTTCAGCACGTTGTAGCCGCCGCACATGTCGCCGTAGAGCGTGGAATAGCCCACCGACATCTCCGACTTGTTGCCGGTCGACAGCACCATCGGGCCGAACTTGTTGGAGATCGCCATCAGGGCCACGCCGCGCGAACGGGCCTGCAGGTTCTCCTCGGCGATGCCGGCGGGCAGGTCGTCGAACAGCGGCTTCAGCATCCGGTCGAACGCCTGCATCGCCGGGCCGATGTCGACCGTGTCCAGCGGCGCCCCCAGCAGCCGAGCCAGCTCGGCCGCGTCCTCCAGCGAGTGCTCGCTGGTGTAGGGCGACGGCAGCAGCACGCAGCGCACGTTCTCGGGGCCCAGCGCGTCGGCCGCCACCACCGCCGACAGCCCGCTGTCGATGCCGCCGGACAGGCCCAGCACGACGCCCGGGAAGCCGTTCTTGCCGACGTAGTCGCGCAGCCCCGTCACCAGCGCCCGGTAGATCGCCTCGTGCCCGTCCGGCAGCGGCGTCCGGTCGCCGTCCTCCAGCGTCAGGTCGCCGACCCGGTCGCGGCCCCACCAGGTCATCGTCACCGCCTCCTCGAAGGCGGGCAGTTGGACCCGCAGGTTGCGGCCGGCGTCGAGCGCGAAGGAGGCGCCGTCGAACACCAGCTCGTCCTGGCCGCCGACCTGGTTCAGGTAGACCAGCGGCAGCTCGCACTCCTCGATCCGCTGCAGGGCGAGCTGCAGGCGGGTGTCCTGCTTGCCGGCCTCGAACGGCGAGCCGTTGATCGACACCAGCGCCTCGGCGCCGTTCTCCTGCAGGCACTCGGCGACGTCGGCCGACCACATGTCCTCGCAGACCATGACGCCGAGCCGCCAGCCGCGCACGTCGATCGGCCCCGGCAGGTCGCCCGGCGTGAACAGGCGCTTCTCGTCGAACACGCCGTAGTTCGGCAGGTCCCACTTGGCGCGCACCGTCTTGACCTCGCCGGCGTCCAGCAGCAGCGCGGCATTGTACAGCGCGCCGTCGCGCTTGCGGGTTTCCGGGTCCTCGCGCCAGGGCGCGCCGAGGATCACCGCCGGGCCGCCGTCGGCGGTGTCGCGGGCCAGCGCCTGTACCGCCTCCTCGGTGCGGTCGAGGAAGGCGGGCTTGCGGATCAGGTCTTCCGGCGGATAGCCGGTGATCACCAGTTCGGTCGCGACCAGCGCGTGCGCGCCCTGCTCCGCCGCCTGCCGGCGGGCGGCGCGCTCGACGAACTCGTCGGGGAGCTGGTCGATTTCGCCGGCTTGAACCCCCCAGAGGTGCGCGTAGAGGCCGTCTTCGGCGAGGAGGTCGTCGTGGGTGCCGCGCTCGACGATGCGGCCGTCTTCGAGGACGACGATCTGTTCTGCGTCCTTGATGGTCGACAGGCGGTGGGCGATGCTGAACGTCGTCCGGTCGGCCGTGAGGTCGTCCAGCGAGCGCTGGATGAGCATCTCGGTCTCGGTGTCGACGTCCGAGGTCGCCTCGTCGAGGACGAGGATGTCCGGGTCTTTCAGGATAGCGCGGGCGATGGAGACGCGCTGGCGCTGGCCGCCCGAGAGCTTCACGCCGCGCTCGCCGACCGTGGTGTCGTAGCCGTCAGGGAGGTTCGAGATGAACTCGTGGGCCTCGGCGGCCTTGGCGGCGGCGACGACCGCCTCGTCGTCGGCGTCGAACGTCCCGTAGGTGATGTTGTCGCGGACGGTTCCGTAGAACAGGAACGTCTCCTGGCTGACGTAGGCGATGGACTCGCGGAGGCTGGAGATGGTCACGTCGCGCACGTCTTGGCCGTCGACGCTGACGCGCCCCTCGTCGGGGTCGTACATGCGCATCAGGAGCTTGAGAATCGTCGATTTCCCCGCGCCCGTGGGACCGACGAGCGCGAGCGTCTCGCCGCCGTCGACGTCGAAGGAGATGTCCTCGACGATGGTCTCGCCGTCGCCGTAGCCGAAGGTCACGTCGTCGTACTCGACGCGGCCCTCGGAGACCGCGAGGTCGGGCGCGTCGGGTTGTTCAACCAGCCGCGCGGGTTCGTCCATCAGGCCGAAGATGCGGGCGCTGGAGGCATGGGCGCGCTGGTACATGTTGATGATCTGCCCGAACTGGGCCAGCGGCCAGACGAACTGCTGGGTGAGCAGGATGAACGTGACGAACTCGCCGACCGCGAGGTCGCCGGTGAAGGGGCCGGGGCCCTGTCCGTTGATGACCCACAGGCCGCCGACGACGAAGGTGAGCGAAAAGCCGATGCCCGCGAGGATGCGGAGCGCCGGGAAGAACTTGATTCGGGTGTTGATGGCGTCCCAGTTGGCGTCGAAGTAGTCCATCGAGACGCCGTCGACGCGGTCGGACTCGTGGGGTTCGGCGTTGAACGTCTTGATGACCTGAATGCCGCCGAGGTTGTTCTCCAGCCGGGAGTTGAGTTTGCCGACCGACGAGCGCACGTCGGCGTACTTCGGCTGGATGATGCCGACGAACTTCCACGTGAACAGCGCGATGAGCGGCACCGGCAACAGCGCGACGAGCGCGAGTTGCCAGTTGTACGACAGGAGGACCACCGCGATGGCGACGACCATCACGAAGAGACGGAAAAACGAGTTCATCCCGTCGTTGAGGAACCGTTCGAGGCGGTTCACGTCGTTCGAGAGGATGGACATCATCTCGCCGGTCTGCTTGTCGGCGAAGAAGTCCATGTTGAGCAGTTGCATCCGGTCGTAGGTGTCGGTCCGAACGTCGTGTTGAATCTGCTGGGCGAAGGCGTTCCAGCCCCAGTTGCGGAGCCAGTGGAACAGCGCGCCGGCGGTGAAGCTGAACACGATGATACCGACCGCCAAGAGGAACTGGCCGTCTCTGGTCGCGGGAACGAACGGGGCAATCCACGCCTCGGGGAGGACGGGGAACCCGGCCGCGAACGACGTGTCCTGTCGGATGATGGCGTCGATAGCGAGGCCGAGGACGACCGGCGGCATGAGGTCGAGCACGCGGGCGGCGACGCTCGCGAGGACGCCCACGAGGAACTCGAAGGTGTTGTCGCGCCCGTACTCGGCGAACAGCCGCCGCATCGGGTTATCGACCCGCGCTCGCTGGTCTTCGAACGGGTCGTCGTCGGTTTCAGGGGGCACGACAACGGTTCAGGGGGCGCGCGCAGTAAAGCGCTCGGGTGGGGGAGGGGGCCGCCGGTAGATTAACACCGGGCGTTCCGAACCGTGTTCCTGCTCGAACCGCCGGATTCGACGACCGGCTGTTGGCTGACGCCGCAGAGGTCGTTTTGGATGAGTCGGTTGCGGTGAGAGTCCTCCAGCGTGACGCCGTGGGCCGAGAGGCCGGTCGTCACGACGTTCCTGTGAATCGCGTTACGGTCGCTTCCGGTGAGTTCGAAGCCGGCGATGATGATGCGGACCTCGTTCTCGACGAAGCGGTTTCGGTGGCTGTCGCGGAGGGTGAATCCGGGGCCCTCTCCGTCGACGAGGTTCCGTTGGAAGCTGTTTCGCGTACTCTCGTACAGCGAAACTTGGATGGTGTCGGTTCTGAACTCGCAGTCGACGAACTCGTTTCGGTGCGAGTCCGTGAGCGTGAGCACGACCGGACTGATGAGCGTACACGACTCGAATCGGGTTCGCTCGACTCGGTCGAGAATCACGCCTCGGACGGTCGGCGTAACGAAACTCGTGTTCGTCACTTCGCACCGCTCCGAGTCCGTAAGGACGAACTGCGGGACCGAATCGGACTGGTCGCCCGGATAGCCGACGACTTGCGAGTCCGCTATCGTCACCCGGCTCGAATCCGTGATTCGGCCGCCCCTCATCAGCGCGATGTCGGCTATCGAGACGCGACTGCCCGAAATCGTCGTCTCGCCGTCCACGGCGTACCCCCGGCCGTCGATGCGGACGTCGTCGGCGAGAATCTCCAGACAGTCGAGGTCTCCGTCGAGGGAGTACCGCCCCGACTCGGTGATGCTCGCGCATCCCGAGAGCCTCGCCTCGTCGGTCCGCAGTTGCAACACGCCCGGCGCGAACGCCGGAAGCGCGGCGAGGCCCAGTCCGCGAAGCGCCCCTCTCTTCGTGATGTGTGTCGACATGGCACTCAGCCAACTACAACACGTCGACACAAATACAGATATTGTGAGATTGTTACCAACTACGTATCAGCGTTCGTGACGTACTGCAACGCCGACTGGTGGGGGAGTCGGGCGGGTCGGTCGCGCCGTCGGCGTTCAGACGACTCGGTCTTCGACGTCGGGGTCGACGCCGGCCTCGACGAGGTCCTGTCGGACGCGCTCGCGGAGCGGGTCGGGAACCGTATCGCGGCCGACGGGGACCGCGACCTCGCCGTCGCCTTTCACTTTCCAGTAGAGGACGCAGTCGGACGGTTCGTAGTACTCGATGCTGTAGGCGTCGTCCGCCCCGCGGTAGTGGACCCGCGCGGCGAACTCCTCGGCGCGCCAGCCTTCGAGTTCGGAGAGCGCCGCGATGTGTTCTGTCATGGTTGGATTAACGGTCGCCGGCCCTTCGGGCGTTTCGCTTCTACTCGGCTTCGACACGGTCTCCCGCGTCGATACCGGTCTCGTTCGTGTAGCCGTAGGGAAGTTCGAGGACGTATCTCCCGGTTCCGCGGTAGCGGGTGAGGTCGGACTCGCTGGTCCCCTCGGGGTCGAGTTCGGCGTGGTGGATGCGCGTGATGGTGCCGTTTTCGGCGACGAAGACGATGTCCAGCGGGAAGTCCATGTCGCGCATCACGTAGGCGTAGGTGCCCGAGGAGTCGTGGACGAACCACATTCCCTCGTTTTCGGCGAGCGATTCGGTGTCGCTCAGGCCGGTGAAGCGCTTGGCACGGGTGTCGGCGACGCGGGCGTCGACGGTCGCCAGCGTCTCGCCGGTCTCGTCCTCGACGACGGTGAGCGTGGTTCGTTCGTAGCCGTCGGTCGAGCCGGGGACGACCGCCGGGTTTGTGAGGTACGCGACGCTCGCGACCGCGACGACGGCGGCGACGACGAGCAGAGCGATTCGCGCGCGAGAGGTCATTGCCGGACGTGACGGTCGCCGCGCGTCTAAGGGTTCCGGGGGTCGGGCGAAACGAAAACCGTTATGAGCGCGAACCGGTTCGATTGAGGTGCGGGGCTCGTGGTCTAGTTGGTTATGACGCGGCCTTTACAAGGCTGAGGTCGGTGGTTCGAATCCGCCCGAGCCCATGTTTCTGTGTCGAACAGCGTGAGACCAGAAACATCTGTGAGGGCGGAATCGAACCAGGGAGCAACTTGTTGCGACCGAGGTTCGAATCCGCCCGACTCACACGCTCCGTTGCATCACGAACAGTGACATCGGGAAGTTGGCGACGACGAGGCCATAGGCGGCCCCGAGGAGCGGTTCGACACCCAGCGACGGACCGAGGAGGTAGCCGCCGACGAGCCCGAGCGGGTCGAACACCAACGCGAGGATGATGAGCTGTACGGCGAAGTTCTTGGAGGTGAACCAGCGGGGGAGTAGTGACACGGTAGTCGAAGACATGTTTTTCGCGTGCCACTTAATCCCGTGTGGTCGCATGCGAGTCACGGGGACGCGAACCCTTTAGCCGGAGGCAGACCCACCACCGAGTAGTGAACCCAACCACGCGACTCCGCGAGAACCCGCGGCGGTCCTCGTGGTGTCGGTCGTTCCGACCCCGCCGGGAAGCCTCACACCGATGGGTCCGCTCGGACTCGTCGGCCTCGACAAGTGGGTCCACGCGGTCGGATACACCGGCCTCGGATTCGGTTTCGCGGCCGCGGTTCGCGCGAGGGGGCGCGAGGAGGTCGCGACGGCCGTCGTCACTGCCGGCGCGTTCGGAGCGGGTATCGAACTCGTGCAGGCGGTGCTCCCGTATCGGTCGTTCGGCGTCGCCGACGCGGGGGCGAACCTCGTCGGGGCGGCCCTCGGTGGACTCGTCTGGGTCGTGGTCGCCCGGGGTTCGGAGTCCCGGAGGTAGGATTATCTCACCCCCTCTCCAAGGGGGCACGAACGGTGAAGGCAATGGGCACGAGACGACTCATCCGGGCACTCGGTCTCGCGGGAATCGGCGTCGTCGGGACGTACCTCCTCGCGGTTCGGCCGTGGCACAGGCGCTGGGGGACGACAGACGACGAGGCGACGGGGTGGCTCCCCGGCGACGACTTCGTCGGCGAGGCGGACGTCTCCTCGACGCGGGCGATCACGATTACGGCCCCCGTGCGGGCGGTCTGGCCGTGGGTCGTCCAGTTGGGGCAGGGTCGCGGCGGCTTCTACAGCTACGAGCGACTGGAGCACGTTTTCGGCCTGCAGATTCACAACGCGGACCGAATCCTCCCGCACCACCAACGACTCGACGTTGGCGACGAGATACGACTCGGCCCGCCGGGGTCGGGCGCGCCGTCGTTCCGGGTCGCGCTGGTCGAACCCGAGCGGAGCCTCGTGCTGAGCGCGCCGGGGTGGGAGACCGGAGAGAGTCCCGCGACGTGGACCTTCGCGTTGCACGAGGTTGCGCCCGGGGTGACGCGGCTGGTCGTCAGGTTCCGCGGGCGGTCGGAGACGCTCCGCGAGCGCGCGATGAACCGGCTGGTCGTCGAGCCGGTCCAGTTCGTCATGGAGCGGAAGATGCTCACGGGGATTCGCTCGCGGGCGGAGCGGGAGCGGGCGAGTCCGACGGGGGGTCGGCACCGCTGACCCATCGCCGACGGGCGATTCGAAAGTCTTTTTGATACGGTCCGGCTTCGGGAGAGTGCGAGCCGCCTTAGCTCAGACTGGGAGAGCACTCGACTGAAGATCGAGCTGTCCCCGGTTCAAATCCGGGAGGCGGCATTTCTCTGTCCCTGACCACCGAGCGAAGCGAGCGTGGCAGGTACTGTAAATGCGATCCGACCGGATTCTGAACCGCTCCGTCAACCTCGCTTCACTCGGTTGCCGCAAGGTTCGCCCACCCGAACCAGCGAGCGACGCGAACGAAGTGAGCGAGCGAGTGAGGTTCAAATCTGGGAGGCGGTATATTCTGATATTCGTTCTGTATATCCGTATAGCGGCTGATTTCGGCGGTGTTGCTTCCAAGAGTCTCGATGTGATTTGAAGCGGGAACCGGGCGCACCCTTCGCAGTCGGGCGTTCCATTACATTGTACGTTCCGCCCCCCTTTCGGTCCTTCCTCATTTCGGAATGAGTTTGTAGGTATTGGGTCTTCAGCGCACAGTTTTCGGTCGATACAGGTGGCGGTTATTTATGGACGTGCTGTGAGAAGGCGTCAGCAGGGCCACAAGCGCGGTCGTCACCCGACCGAGTGCATCCGTTCTGGCAGGTGTCTATTAAGTTCTGGTGGCCGTTGAATCCGTATACTGGTCGCGCCGTCTCGTCGATGTGACCACAGTAGACCGCAGTCGGCCTTGATCAGCGTGGGAACTTTCAACCGGAAGGACCTCTCTTATGCTAATGTCTCGCTTTATCTACCATTCAGAGGGTAGCTATGACAGTGCTGAATCGCCATTCGACGAAGCGATTCGGGATACAGCCGACGCGGAAAATGTTCGGATTGTCTGTCCGTATATCAACCCGAGTTACCTGAAAAGCATCCTCGCTCCTGCTAACGACTGGCGGATAGTGACCGATGTGGAAGCGTGGATTGGGACGTTCGGTGGAAGCACGCGGGACGAAATACGCGAATTGATAGCGACGAACCGGGAACAGATTCATCACTTCCCCAACGTTCACGCGAAGGCCGTCCTATCCGACGATTCGGCTGTCATCGGTTCGGCGAACCTCACAGAGAAGGGCATATTTGGCCGGACAGAGATGGGAATTCAGTTTACCGCCGAGTCAAAGATAGACGAACTGAACGAGTGGTTCACCCGACTCTGGTCTGAAAGTGACTCCGTCGATAGCGGGGAATTGGACGAGTTCGTGGAATCGTCGCCCTCAACACCAACAACCCACACCGAATCCGGCACCTCGCTTTCCTCGGACGCGCCACAAGTGAACGCAATATTCGTAGACGATACCGAACCGACCACCAAAGAGATTGACGCCAACGAAGAGGTGCATGACACGCTGGTAAATCGCGTTCAGCAGGCCCCGAATCGAGGATGGGCGGTTGACTTTTTTGGCTTGCTGAACGATCTGATAGCGGCGACTGGTCTTGCTGAAGACGACGCACGGCTGGTCACGTCCATCGCCCAAAACGACCGAATCGCCGTATCCATCAACAACCGATATGTCCTCGGTGCGTTCTTCTCGGGCGAACCGACGACCGGGTTCATCGTTGGTGCCGACACAGAGAACGTGGATGAATTAATCGAGACTGCCGACGAACACATGGCGTTCAATGCCCTCTCGGGGGAAGCGACCGACGAGACACCCCATTGGGTCGAGTTCACCGGAGAGCCGAAGCGAATGGTATCGCAGTCGTTCCGTCGGGCGTGGATTAGCGCAGTCTACGACCAGTTAGAGCAAGCGAGTGGGTCACCGTATCAAGACTCTCACGAACCGCTGGTGTTCCGAGCGGGAGTTGAGGAAGAATATCGAGAGCAAATACTGAGAGATGCTTACAATATGAGTGATTCAACAGACACATCTCACACAAATCGTGGCATCAAGCAAGCGCTCTGTCGGAGGGCCATGCCGCGAGGCCAAGTGACTCTCTTGAAGTGCCTATACGAGAACGATAGACCCGTATCAGTAGAAGAGTTAGCGGACGAAATACGCGGAGGCGATGTTGACAGTTGTACGAGTATTCTCGGCCCACTCTCAAAGAGAATCAACAACACTCCAGAAGTGTCCGGCGAACCGGGATTCAGTGCGCTGATACGAAAAATTCAGGACGAGAAACAACACTACTACGAACTCCGCGAGGAGAGCCGTCGGATTATTGAGGATATGCCACGATTGTTGAGTGAGTTCGAACGAGATATGGACGACCTACGAAGTGAAGAGAATCCGGTGATTGAAGGACGTGAATTTGAAGAAAATCAGGGATAGGTCAAAGTTATGTCTGTCTGCCAAGTATACTGTTCACCATATCTGTTCCACAGTCGACGACGGGAAAGTCGAGACGCACCGACCCTGTTCTGACTCGGTCGACAGGTCAATTCAGTGAATGTTTGAACTCCTATTGAGAGTTCGAGATTCGGTTCTGGTACATCTTCTTGGCGCGTTCCGGCGTGATAGGTTCGAGTTTGTCTTGCGTCATTTCGACCACCGGAACACCTAATCGACGTCGGAACCGAGCGCGCCGCCATAGCCAGTACGGGGACGCAAACCGCCGGACAGGAGAGCTATCTCCGGTTCAGATCCGGGAGGCGGCAACCGAATTCTCGGCGACGCAATCGAACAATACAGAGTTCAGACGTTTCACCCCCGGAGAACCGAAAATACGGCACCACTGGACCCAGAAACGTTCTTCAGAAGACTTATCCGCGTGAGGTCGCTGGATTCAGACGCAATGGCGAAAGGTAAGGTCGACTTCTTCAACGACACTGGCGGCTACGGTTTCATCTCTACTGACGACGCGGACGACGACGTGTTCTTCCACATGGAAGATGTTGGCGGTCCGGACCTCGAAGAGGGGCAGGAAGTGGAGTTCGACATCGAACAGGCCCCCAAGGGCCCGCGCGCGACGAACGTCACCCGCCTGTAATTCGGCCTCCGAATTCAGTAACAGACGAATCGATTTCTGAGAATTTTTCACACACCCTGAGCCGTGCGGCCGTCCGACGCGAGACGGCCGCGCGTCGGACAGTCGCCACCACACCAACTCGCGACCCAGAAGGCTCTTACCTCTCGGTGGTTGTGCATCAAACGAACAACAATGTCCGACGACGGGGAGCTTGAACCTCCCGCGGGAATGGACGACACCCACATCGGCGCGGGCGTCTTCGACGAGACGATGGGCCCGGGTTCGTCGTTCGCACACCTCTACCGGGGCGAGATACACCGGATGAAATCGTGGCGGGAGCGGCTGGACCGGACCAGCAACTGGGCGATTACGCTGATGGCCGGGATTCTGACGTGGTCGTTTTCCGCACAAACGCACCCACACTACATCATCCTCCTCGGGGTGGTGACGCTGAGCATCTTCCTCTGTATCGAGGCGCGGCGCTTCCGCGCGTACGACATCTGGCGCTCGCGGGTCCGGTTGATTCAACAGAACGTCTGGGCGTACGCGCTCGACCCCGACGGCGGCGTCCTCGACGAGGACTGGCGGAAGAAACTCGGCGAGGACTACCGCACGCCGAACATGAAGATACCCTTCGAGGAGGCGCTGTCGCATCGGCTCCGGCGGGTGTACCTGCCGCTTTTCGTCGTGATGCTCGTCGCGTGGGTCATCCAGTTGACGGCGTACACGGACGGTGCGACGCTCGTCGGGAGCGCCGGCATCGGCGGCATCCCCGGCAACATCATCGTCGCGTTCGTCGCGGGGTTCTACGCGACACTGCTCGGCGTCTCGTTCCGCCCGCGCGAGTGGCACGTCAACGGCGAACTCATCCCGAGCGACGTGACGGGGTGGGAAGAGTCGGAGTACAGCGGGTCGTAGCGTCGCAATTCGAAATGGTTTTTTCGCTCCTGCGCGTCTGTCGAATCGCGCCGCCTTAGCTCAGACTGGGAGAGCACTCGACTGAAGATCGAGCTGTCCCCGGTTCAAA
>ENA-ORDC01001566-ORDC01001566.1-marine-metagenome-genome-assembly--contig:-NODE-1566-length-16406-cov-12.178394_pt1 | contig 16406 bp, 19 predicted proteins | sample MGYA00237783_ERZ508515 | MGnify/ENA primary metagenome ERZ508515 (study PRJEB26186, sample SAMN06268792) | marine metagenome | isolation source: Eden Landing Ponds, San Francisco, CA, USA | place... | reverse complement strand
AAGACCCGCACCCTGGCACGCGAGGCCATTGAGGGCGGCAAGGTCCGCTACGAGGGCCAACGCCCCAAGGCGGGCAAATTCGTCACCAGTGGCGCCAGAGTGCAGGTGCACAAGGGCTCGACCACGTTCGAAGTCATCATCGATGAACTCAGCGAGAAGCGCGGCAGCGCCCCCCAGGCCGAGATGCTCTATACCGAGACCGAAGCCAGCAAGGAAAAGCGGGAGGACAACGCCTGGCGCCGTCGCATGATGGTCGCCGCCGAGCACCCACCCGCGCGTCGCCCGAACAAGAAGCAGCGCCGCGAACTGCAGCGCGTGAAAAACCAGATGTCCCATTAGCGAGCCAACATGACCGATACCCTGCAGCGTTTTGTCTTCAACGAGGGCGAGGTCCGTGGCGAGCTCGTGCTGATCGAGGACACCCTCAAGACCGCCCTTGAGGGCCGTGACTACCCAGAGCCCGCCCAGCATCTGCTCGCGCAGAGCCTGAGCGCCGCCGTGCTGCTCGGCGGCGTACTCAAGATGAAGGGCCGCATCAGCCTCCAGGCCAAGGGCCAGGGGCCGGTCACTCTGCTGATGGCGGACTGCAGCAATGAACGCGGCGCGCGCGGGCTCATACACACCGAAGACAGCATCCAGCATGGCTCCATCGGGGAACAGCTCGGCCATGGCCAGCTCGTCATCACCATCGAACCGGAACAGGGCCAGCGCTACCAGGGCATCGTGCCGCTGGAGTCCGAGACCCTGCAGGAATGCCTTCAGGATTACTTCACCCGCTCGGAACAGCTCGACACCCTGATCCTGCTGTTCGCGGACAATGAGCGCGCCGGCGGCCTGATGCTGCAGAAGATGCCCGGCTACGAGACGACCGAGGACGACGATCTCTGGAACCGTCTGACGCACCTGGCCCAGACCACCAGCCAGCAGGAACTGCTCTCGGTGGCGCCAGAGACGCTGCTGCATCGGCTCTTCCACGAGGAATCCATCAGCCTCTACCCCGAGGAGCCGGTTTTCTTCCACTGCCACTGCAGTCGCGAGCGGACCGCCAACGCACTGGAGACCCTGGGCGCCCAGGAGTGCTACGACCTGCTGGCGGAACAGGGCGAGATCAGCGTCGACTGCCAGTTCTGTAACCAGCAGTACCGCTTCGGCCAGGACGACATTGAGGCCCTCTTCGGCCCCCACCAGCGCCACTGACACTGGCCCGGGCACCGCCCGGCACGCTAGAGTAACGCCCTCACTGAACAGCGGAGGGGACCATGGAATACCTGGAATGCGTGGAAAAGACCACCGGCGAGAACCCGGACGCCAGCGTCATCTGGCTGCACGGGCTGGGCGCCAGCGGGCATGACTTCGAGCCCGTAATCCCGCACCTGGGGCTGCCCCAGGACGCGCACGTGCGCTTCGTCTTCCCACACGCCCCACAGATCCCGGTCACCCTCAACGGCGGCATGGTCATGCCCGCCTGGTACGACATCCGTTCACTGGACCGCCACAACGATACCGACGAACAGGGCATTCTCGCCTCCGCCGGCCGCATCCGGGATCTAATCCATCGCGAGATGGAGCGTGGCGTGCCCAGCAACCGCATTGTCATCGCCGGTTTCTCCCAGGGCGGCGCCGTGGCCTACCACACGGCCCTGACCTTCGAGCAGCCCCTGGCCGGGCTTATGGTCCTTTCAGGCTACTTCGCCAGCATCAACCTGACCACGCCCTCCGAGGCCAACAGACAGCTGCCGATCTTCATGGCCCACGGCACCAACGACCCCATGCTGCCCGAATTCCTCGGCCAGGAGGCCCTGGAGCATCTTCGGAAGCTGGGTTACGAGCCCGAGTACCGTACCTACCCCATGGAACATGAGGTATGCCTGGAAGAAATCCAGGCGATCGGGGCCTGGCTGCGGTCCGTGCTCTGAACCGCACGAATGCCGGCGCTATCACTTCCGACAGATTGCCAGAGCCCACGCAGGCGCTCAGAATAGACTGATCGCCTGATCACCTCCTCTGCAGCAGGGACCTGTTTCATGACTCATTCTTTCTCATCCCTTGGCCGCTACCTCTGGATCCCAGCCATCGCACTGTTGATGAGCGGTTGTGACGGGGATCCCGGCAAGAGCTCCGAAACCGCTGAAGCCCAGCCCTTGCGGCCCGCCCGGATGATGACGCTTGAAACGCCCACCGGCCTGGCCTCGCGCCGGTTCAGCGGGCGTGTGGAACCCGCCGAGACCACCACCCTGAGTTTCCGCGTGCCCGGCAAGATCGAAACACTCAGCGCGGATGTGGGTGATGAGGTCGCCGAGGGCGAGGTGCTGGGGAAACTGGATCAGCGGGATTTCCGCCTCAAGGTGAACGAAACCGAGAGCAAACTGGAATCCATCCAGGCCACCCTGAACGAAGCGCGCAAGAACTGGGAACGGGGCAAAGAACTGGTGGATTCCAACGCCATCAGCGACGCCAGGTTCGATCGCCTCGAAAGTGCCTATGAGCAGGCCCGCGCCAAGCGCAACGCCACGCGTGAAGCCCTGGAAACAGCCCGCTCGGCGCTGGATGACACCGTTCTGGAGGCGCCTTTTGATGGGGTGATCAACCGCCGCATGGCGGAGCCGTTCGAGCAGGTCAGCCCGCAGCGCCCAGTGTTCTCGATCGACAACATTGAAACCGTGGAAGTCGAGGTCAGCATCCCGGAACGGCTGATGCAGTTCCGCGACCATCTTAAAGACGTTCATGTATTCATGCCCGTTATGGACAACAAGCGCTTCGACGCACGGGTGGAGAATGTCCGCCTTGATGTCTCGCCGGCCACCCAGGCGTACCCCGTACGGGTTGCGGTCGAGAACCCGGAGCAAGAGCTGCTCCCGGGAATGACCGCCGAAGTCTCGTTCAAGGCCAGTCTCAGGAATACCCCCTGGGATGACAGCTTCCTGGTGCCGGTGGAAGCCATCTTCGAAAAAGCGGACCAACCCCATGTCTGGGTCTGGAATCCGGACTCCGGTAAGGTCACGTCACGCCCGGTCACCACCGAGTCACTGGAGACGGACAGCGTCCGGATCACCGGCCAGCTCGAATCCGGTGAGCAGATCGTGGTGGCCGGCGCGCAACACCTGCAGGAAGGCCAGAAGGTCAAGCGGCTTGAAGGCGGGGTGATTCAGTGATGCTGGCGCAACTGGTGCGCGGCGCGATCAGCCGCAATCGCTTTGTGGGATTCCTGATTCTCCTGATCACCCTGCTCGGGGTCATCGCCTTCACCCGGCTCGGGCAGCTCGAGGACCCTGAGTTCACCATCCGAACCGCCATCGTGATGACCGGCTACCCCGGTGCGGACGCGGAACGGGTGGAACAGCAAGTGACCGAACCACTTGAGAAGCAGATCCAGCAGCTTGGTGAGCTGGAGAGCATTGAGTCGCTGAGCCGCAATGGCACCTCCATTATCTACGTTGAGGTTAAGGACCAGTACGGCGGCCAGCAACTGCGCCAGATCTGGGACGAGCTCAACAAGAAGGTTATAGCAGCCCGCGCCAGCCTGCCCGATTCCGTGCGTGGCCCGCGTGTTGATGACGACTACGGCGACGTTTACAGCATGCTGCTTTCCGTGGAAGGCGCCGACTACAGCTACGCCGAACTCAACGACATTGCAGACCACCTCCAGCAACGTCTGCTGCGGGTTGATGACGTTGCCAAGGTCGACCTGTTCGGCGATCAGGGCGAACGGGTTTTCATTGAAACCAGCCGTTCCAAGATCGCCGAACTGGGCCTGACCCCAGCGCTGGTCGTGAACGCCCTTAACAAGCAGAACGTGGTCGCTCCCAGTGGTTTCACCGAGATGGGATCACGCCGGTTGCGGATCAATACCACTGGCACCTTTGAGGCCGTGGACGACTTGGCCAGGCTGAACATCCGCAGCCCCGTGACCGGTGAACTCGTCCAGCTGCGTGACTTCGCGGAAGTCAGGCGCGGGTACGCCAACCCGCCCGATGCCAGCCTGCGCCATCAGGGCGAATCCGCCCTGGCTCTGGGCGTCGTGCCGGCCGAGGGGGCCAATGTGGTCGAGCTCACCGAAAGGGTCCAGGCCGAGCTGGACCGGATCGAGGCCAGGATGCCGGTGGGCATTGAGTTCGGTGGCATCGCGCTGCAGTCCGAGGAAGTCGAGCAGGCCGTCGGCGAATTCCTGATCAACCTGGTCACGGCAGTAGCCATTGTGCTGGCAGTCCTGATGGTCTCGCTGGGCCTGCGCACCGGCTTCGTCGTCGGACTGGGGGTGCCCCTGACCATTCTGGGCACCTTTGTGGGCATGTACCTGATGGGCTTTGAACTCCACCGGGTATCACTCGGGGCCCTGGTGATCGTGCTCGGTATGATCGTGGACAATGCCATTGTCATCTCCGAGCTGATGCAGGTAAAAATGCAGCGCGGCACGGAGCGTCTGAAAGCAGCCGCGGAATCCGTGCAGGAAACCGCCTGGCCCCTGCTGGCAGCCACCGCCATAGCGGTCCTCGCATTCGCCCCGATCGCCCTGACCAACACCGCCACGGGCGAGTTCACCCGCTCGCTGTTCTGGGTGGTGGCCATCAGCCTGGCCATTTCCTGGTTGCTCGCGGTTTTTGCCACACCACTGATGAACTACTGGCTACTGGACAGCAAAAGCGGGCTTGGAAACCCCGAGGACCGCGCCTTCTACCAGTGGGTGCACCGTTTGATAACCGCCACACTCCGGCGTCCCTGGATCCTGACAAGCAGTGCCATCATTATCTTTGCCGCCAGTGCTGTGGCGTTCAGCTTCGTGCCACAGACCTTTTTCCCACCGGCCGAACGCTCCCAGTTCATGGTGGATTACTGGCTCCCGGAAGGCAGCCGCATTGAGCAGACCAGCGAGGACATGGCCCGGATTGAGCAACGGCTGATGGAGATGGAACCGGTGACGGACGTCACCGCCTTCATCGGTGAAGGCGCGCCAAGATTCTATCTGCCCATGATCCCGCGAACCCCCAACCCCGCCTTCGGGCAGATCCTGGTTAACGTGGAGACCAAGGAGGACGTTGACCCTGTGATGGCTAAAGTCCGGGAGCATCTGGAAGATGGTTACCCGCAAGCCGAACCCCGGGTGCGAGCGATGCAGCTGGGCGAACCCGTTCGCTTCCCGCTCCAGCTGCGGATCACCGGGCCGGAACGGGAGGAGCTCGTGGATACGGCCGGAAAACTGCAGGCCATCATGGCCGAGCACCCGGGCGTCACGAACCTGCGGCACAACTGGCGCCAGACCCAGCCCCGGGTCACCATCAACGTGGACCAGGACCGGGCCCGTCGCGCCGGGATCACCACCAACAGCATCAACCTGGCCCTGAACACCGCCTTTGCCGGGCAAGGGGTTGGCGTGTTCCGTGAGGGCGATGAGCGTATTCCCATTGTCTGGCGCTTTCCTCTGCCCGAGCGGACCGACCCCTCCGAGCTTGAAACCATGGTTGTCTGGCCGGAAAGCGGCGGCAAGCCTGTCCCGCTCACACAAGTCGCCGATATCGAGCTCGACTGGGAGCGCCCCGTGATCTGGCGGCACAACCGGGAACGGGCGATTACACTGCAAGCAGACCTGGCAAAGGGGTATACCGCGTCCGAGGTGCGCGCCGCCCTGGCACCTGAAATCCATAAGGTCACGCTTCCCTCCGGGTATGACACCCAGTGGGACGGCCAGGTTCACCAGTCCGCTGAAGCCCGCGCGGGTGTGCTGAAACCCGTGCCGGTCATCCTTGGGCTGATGGTGCTGGTGCTCATGGCCCAGTTCAACTCGTTCCGGCGCACCCTGCTGGTCATGTTGATGGTGCCGCTGGGGCTGGTGGGCGTCAGTGTCGGGCTTCTGCTGTTCCAGCAGCCCTTTGGTTTCATGGCGCTTCTGGGAACCATGAGCCTGTCCGGCATGATCATCCGCAACGCCGTGGTCATGGTTCAGAAAATGGATATGGCGCTGGCCGAGAGCGGCACGCTGGAGGCCATTGGCGAGGCCGCGACAAGCCGCGTGCGCCCCATCCTTCTGACCGCCGCAACAACCATGCTCGGCATGCTGCCGCTGGCGCTGTCCGGGCCCTTCTGGGCACCCATGGCACTGGCGATCATGTTCGGGCTCGCCTTTGCGGCGATCCTGACCATTCTAGTGCTGCCAGCAGGCTACGTGCGCCTCATGGGAATCCGTCCCCAGGGATGAGGGAGCTGGTCCTTGGGGTGATTCACGCCGTCCAGGCGGCGGATATCCTCCAGAATGATGGCCTTTACGAATATAGAGCATCACGCCGTAGATGACTGAAATCGGGTTCAACGCCAAGTCCCGGGCGTTCGCTCAGCGTCATCCGGCCGTTGGCCACCTCTGGCGCGCCCCGGGCAAGTTGAACCGTATTGTAGTTGTGCAGGTCCGTGGTGTTGAGCAGGCAAGCCGGCGGTGTGCTGGCCGCCAGGTGGGCATAGGCAGCTGTCGCGATGCCGCTTCCCCAAGCGTCCTCGATTGTCATCGGAATGCCCGAAGCCACGCACAGATCACGGATCACCCGTGAATGGGTCAGGCCGCCGAACTTGCTGACCTTGAGCGACATCGCATCCATGGCGTCATCGCGCAGCGCCCGCTGGACATCCGACACCGAGGTCAGGCTTTCATCCAGCTTCATCGGATGCCGAGCATGGGCACGGACGGACAGGCATTCCTCGTAGCTCGCACAGGGCTGCTCCAGGTACAGATCAAGTCCCTCAGCCGAACGGGAAAAGCGTACCGCCTCGTCCCGGCGCCACGCACCGTTCACGTCGCCCACCCAGATCTCGCCCGACTCCCGCAGGTCCATCAGGGCGTGCACGAGATCCCGGTCAGCCTCGATATCATGGCCCAGCTTGATCTGGAAGCTGTGAAAGCCCCGCTCCCGGAAGTCCCGGAAACTCGCCCTCATCTCAGCCGGCTCCGCCAGCGACACAATCCGGTGCAACGGCATGGACACATTCAGAAGCCCGCCCAGCAGGGTATACACCGGCAGCCCGCTCGACTTGCCCAGCAGATCCCAGCACGCCAGATCAATCGCCGCCTTGGCCACCGCCTGCCCATTGAGCGCCTGGTCCATCTTCCGCATAAGCCGGGTAGTGTGGCGGGGATCCTCGCCGATCACAGTCGGCGCCAACGCCTCCAGACAGGATGGTAAGCCACCTGCAAACGCCGGCATGTAGCTGGGGCCGCAGGGGCAGACCTCACCATAGCCCTCCAGCCCGGTATCCGTGGTGAGAACGACCACCGTACTGGTGAACTCCGTATAGGAGCGGCCGCCAGCAAACGAATAGGCGGGACCGTTATAGGGGAGTTCACCGGTGTAGACCGAAAGGGTTTCAACGCGCATTCCAGGCTCCGTAACCGGCCATTGAAACCCTCAGTGTAACCGCGAAGCAGACCTTACGCAGTCGGCAGCCGATACGTACACATCTTGCAGGTATTGCCTTCCTCGATCTGGTAGGGCGTGTCATAGAAGCTGACCAGCTCCCATTCACCCTTCACCTCGAGATCCAGCATCTTCTTCCGGTAGCCGTATTCCTCGTAGGCGCCTTCGCGCACGGTGAACACGATCGTGCCACCCGGGCGGGTGACGCGGATCAGCTCATCAAAGCCCTCAGCGCTTATGTGGCCATAGGTGAAGGTGCCCGTGCAGACCACCGCGTCATAGGCGTTGTCATCCAGCGGCAGGCGTTCCTTCATGTCAGCCTGGATCAGCTTACGGTAGACGTTCTTGGTTTCCGCCTGGTCCAGCATGTCCTGGGAGTAGTCCAGCGCGTCCATGGTGCGGTAACCCAGCCTGGCCAGCTCCTCCCCTACCAGGCCCGTACCGCTGCCGGCGTCCAGGATCACTGCATCATGATTCCCGCCAAGCGCCTGATCCAGGGCCCTGGCGCTGGTGATGTGAGCCACATAGCCCAGCTCTTCCAGATCGCTGTCGTAATCGGCCGCCCAGTCCTTGTAGGCGTCCATCAGCTTTTCGTGGTCATCCGCCGTGTAGACCTTGTTGAGGATCTCGGTCTTGGTGATGGTCCTGTCCGTCATAGGGTCGGGTTCCTTATTCTCGTTCAAGCATGTCTCTGACCGAGCCACTATAGCAGGGTCGACCTGTACCGGCTTAAACCATGCTTGCTATTAAATCGCGCGCTATATAAGATGCGTGGCATGACTGATCGCAACGACTCACAGGAAAGCCTGCTGGCACTGGACCGACAGGTCTGCTTTGCCCTGTACTCGGCGCAGCTGGCCATGAGTAAGGTGTACCGGAAACTGCTGCGGGAACTGGACCTGACCTACCCGCAGTACCTGGTCATGCTCGTGCTGTGGGAGCAGGACGGCCAGACCGTCTCCGGGATCGGCGAACGGCTCTTCCTGGACTCGGCCACCCTCACCCCCCTGCTCAAGCGGCTGGAAGGGGCGGGCCTGCTGCAACGCCAGCGCAGCCGCCAGGATGAGCGGCAGGTGGCCGTAGTGCTTACGGAACAGGGCCACAAACTGCGCGAGAAAGCCGAAGCGGTGCCGGAGTCCGTCATGTGTGCCACGCAGTGCAGCCCGGATGAGCTGGAACGGCTGCGCGACGACCTGCACAACCTGAGGGAGCGTCTGGCCAGCTGAGGCATTTTTTTGGATTATTTAAATCGTGCACGATTTAATAGCGTGCAATCAAAGCGAAAGAGAGAGGAGAAATCATCATGGGTGCAGAAAAAATCCTTTATCAGGCCCAGGCAACCGCCAGCGGCGGCCGTGACGGCAAGGCCACCAGTGACGATGGCCAGCTCAGCGTCAAGCTCACCACGCCCAAGGAACTTGGCGGTGCCGGTGGTGAAGGTACCAACCCCGAGCAGCTCTTTGCTGCCGGCTACTCCGCCTGCTTTATCGGCGCCCTGAAACTGGTCGCCGGCAAGGCCAAGGTCGAGCTGCCGGAAGAAACCGCCATCACCGGCCAGGTGGGCATCGGCCCGGAGGGCGAAGGCTTCGGCCTGGCGGTTACCCTGAACGTGCACGTTCCGGGCTTCGAGCAGCAACAGGCCGAGGAGCTCGTGCACAAGGCGCACCAGGTGTGCCCCTACTCCAACGCCACCCGGAACAACGTGCCGGTGGAGCTGGTGGTAACGGTCTGAAGCACCGATACCCCGGCTCAGGGTCGCCGCAAGGCGGCCCTATGCCCTCGTCGCCACCAGCATCTCGGTTGCCCCCTTCTGGAACCGGTAATCCACCGGCTCGAGCGACGTCCGTATTCCCTCATCAGCCAGCGCCGCCATGACGGCGTCCAGATGCCTGGAGTGATGCCCGTCCAGCGCCACCAGTGGGAAGACCCGGACCTCCTTAGCCACCCGACAGAGTTCCCGCATGCCCTGAAGATGCCCTTCCTCATCCAGGTGGTCGCTGTAGAGGAACAGGTAATGGGAACAAAGCGCGAGATCGAAAGCCGCATCCTCAAACGGGAGCTCGGGAAGCGCCGCATCCCGGTAACGCCCCTGCTTGCACCCCTCGGGAAAATCCGAAAGGAAGGCCGTCATCGCCGCCATCCGGACCTCGCCCAGCTGTTCAACGGTTCCGAGTTCATCCCAGAGGTAGTTGGACGCGCTTGCCCTCACTTTCACCATGATCTCCGGATAGACCGCATCCACCCGGCGGCGGATCGCTTCCGGGCTGAAACGGTAAACCGGGTCGCAGGACACGACCCGGCCACCCCGGGCCGTGAGCGTGGCATTGAAGCTGGCAGGGCCATCTCCGCAGCCGAGGATGCGCTTATCCAGGTCGGCGGGTGCCAGGTTGAACACCCGCTGGTATTCCTCGAAAGAGCGCCCCCAGGGGACGACATGATCCAGTTCCACAACAACGCTCCCTGTTTCCGACCAACATGAATAGGATCAGGTCTCTTCCTCCCAGATATCCACCAGGAATCGCCCGATGGAGCCTATCAGCATGAGGAAGGAACCAATGATGAACAGCCAGACGCCCAGCACTTTGTACGCCTCCAGTGACGGGAGGAAGAGGGCACTGCCAATGAAAAACGTCAGGTTGCCGAGCAGGCCCAGCGTCAGGTGAACCCAGCTGTAGTCCTGCACCAGGACCTTGATGGCGTTTCGCGTATCACGTTCGATATCCAAAAATCCGCCTCCTGCGTCATCTGCCTGGCGCCAATCATGCCTAAATCCATGCCCTCACCGCCAACGGTTCATGGCTTCCAGCTGGGCTCGCATCCGCCGCACATGGCTGCCCTCCCAGAACAGCTGGCAGCAACTCGAACAGGCCCAGACACTCTGCCCGTCCAACCAGATGGAACCGCGGTAGTAATGCGCCACCTCCCATTCGCTCGCCTCGTGCAATGGCGTGTTGCAGTTCTTGCAGCGGGTGAACGGCGCCCGGCACCAGTCCAGGTCCAGACGCAGGGTCAACTCCCGGAGACGGGCCCCGTCATCCTGGCCCTGCAGATAGATGACATAGCGGGCCGCATCGGCGAACGCCAGAAGATCGGAATCAGCGGTAAGCAGCCAGCGCCCTTCGGCACGCGCCTGAGCCATCAGCTGATCGTCCGGAAGCCCTGGCGTGGGCACCGCGGTATCGTACCCCGCAACGCGCAGCCACTGGGCGATGCCATTGAGCATTTCGTCGCAGAGTATTCGCAAAGGCACCCACCCCGCTTGTGGATACAGCTTGTCCGGGTTGTTCAATCCGGATAGCATTAAAATACTGCGGTTCATGGAGTCAACATGACAACTGAAGCATTGAGCCACCTCCGCTCCCAGATCTCGAACCTTTCTGAGTCAGAGCGTGCCGAATTGGCCCGTGAGCTCATTATGAGCCTGGATGGCCCGCGCGATGACTCGGCTGAACAGGCGTGGAACGAGGAAGTCGTTCAGCGTGCGTCCCGTGTCCGAGAGGGTAATGCCCGGTTGCTGACCCGTGATGAATTCCGGCAAACAATGAGGGGCAGGCTGGGCGAATAACAGTGAGAACAGTAAGGATACTGGAAGAGGCCTCGCAGGAAGCAGAAGAGGCAGCCGCATGGTATGAATCCGAACAGCCAGGCCTTGGCGCCGAGTTTTTCACGGCTATCGACAGGGCTATGGATATTATTGAAGAAAATTACCTTCCTTTATCAGCCCTTCCTGGCGAAGCGGGTAATTCGGGTGCGAAGCGACTCATGCTCGACCGCTTTCCCTATGATCTCGTTGTTATCGAGATGGTGACGGAGGCGGTTGTGATTGCCATAGCCCACCATTCCAGAAAACCGGGATATTGGCGCAACAGAGACTAGTTCCACGTTCACCGCTTCAACAGTTGGGAACGATAGTCTCATCCTCCACGACGCGCAGCCACAGAGTACCATTGAAACCGGGAACACGGATGTCAGCTGGAGCGACAGCCTGCACTCTCGCAGACCATGACCCGTTCATCAGATGAACGATGTGCCAGTAATACGCCCATGAGACTAAGCAGAAACCCCACAACCGTCGGAACCGTAATCGGCTCCCCCAGCATCGCGAATGCCCAGACCGCAGTGACCGGTGGGGTCAGGTAGATCAGGCTGGAGACCCGTGTTGCGGAGGTGCGCGCCAGGGTCGCCCAGTAAAGGCTGTAGGCAGCCAACGTTGAGAAAAGAATGAGCCACAGGACCGAGTAACCGAAGGCTGGTGTCATTTCCGGCGTTAACCCGCCGCTCAGCACCGCGAGTGGCAGGAACAGTCCCGTGGAAGCGGCGCACTGGATGGTAATCGCCGGGAGAAGGGGTGTTGTCTCACTGCCCCTGGACTTGGCAATGAGTGTTGCAATGACAATGCAGGCCATGCTTCCGAGTGTCAGCGCATAGCCGCCAAGCGGCGCATGGTCGAGTCCGCCCGCCACTGAGATCGTTACGCCCCCGAAGCCAACCGCCAACCCAAGCCACTGACGCGGGACAACACGTTCACCCAGAACCACACCTGAAACCGCTGCCGTAGCCAGGGGTTGCAGCGCCGTGACCAATGCCGCTGTCCCGGCGGGCACCCCAAGATCAATGGCCGCTACCAGGGTGGCGAGATAGCCAAACATCGCGAAGCTGCCGATCACAGCATGAAGTCCCAGTTCATGCCATTCCATCCCCCGTAACTGGGGCAAAGCCAGCGGCATGAGAAAGACCGTGGTCAGCAGAAAACGCCAGAACATCACCAGGAAGACCGAAGAGGTCATTGAAGCAAGCGTGCCCCCGATAAACCCCGAACTCCACGCGATGACGAGACCGGCTTCCAGCAAGGGCGTTGCGACAGCAAAGCGTTGAATGTTCATCAGGGCTCCATGTAAAACGATCATTCTACTTGCGCAAGGTAGAGTGGTCGTTTTACCTTGTCAAACATGACAGAGACACGTGAAAAAATCGCGGCTGGGCTCGAACAGGCTTTTGCTGAGAGTGGTTTCGCTGAGATCGGAGTCGATGGGTTGCGGGAAGCAACCCAGGTCAGTCTTCGTACGCTCTATAAATACTGCCCATCAAGGGAGGAGATGGTCCTGACCGCGCTGAACCATCGGCATACGCGCTACCTCACCTACCTTCTGGATGAGGTTCCGGAAGCCCCTGAGGAGGCACTTGATGAAATCTTCAGCCGGGTGGCCCGATGGATGCTCGACAACGCCCCCCAGGGCTGCCTATTTCATAGCGCTGTTGCTGCGCACCCGGAGAATACCGTCATCCGGGAAATGCTCGAGCGGAACAAGAAAGAGGTGGCTGATGGCCTGGTTAGGGTAACGGGCCTTCAATCCGCCCGGGACGAATTGATGCTGATCCATGAGGGGCTTACGCAAAGCTGGCCGCTTATGGGGGAAAGGGCTGTAGAAAGCGCCAGGGTGCTCGGTCGCAGCCTATTCCGGGGAAATCCAACCTCACCGCGGTAGTTCAGGAGGATGCTTCCCCGTATGCCCTGATCCTCGCAGCAAGCGCTCCCAGTACGTCGTCATCAGCCCGCCTGTAATCATGCGAGGAGATGTACCCCTCGTAGCGCTCAAAGTACTTGTCGACATTGGATTCAACGGGCCTGAACGCCGAACTGTCCCCCGTACCATGCATCGGGAACAGCTTCGCGTGCAGATGATCAACGCCATAACCCTCAAAGATCAGACCCGTTCGCGCAACGCCCTCCAGGGCTCGATCAAGCAGACGCCCCACCCGCTTTGAGGCCAGGACCAACTCGGAAACCACCTCATCTTCCTGATCAAACAGGTAGCTGGAGACATGACGTTTCGGGATAACCACGGAAAAGCCGGGCGTATTCGGAAAGATCGAGAGGAAGGCCATATGCTCCGCGTCTTCCCATATCTTGTGGCACGGGGCTTGGCCCGCTGCGATCTCGCAGAATGGACAGGTCACAGCTCACTCCTGATTTCCAGGGCCTCAGACAACGAATGGATCATCTCCACATCGTCCACCGGCGTCGCTTTCTCCCAGTTCAGCCAGATACCACGAACACCCGCTGACTGGGCACCACGTGCGTCCTTATCCAAACGGTCACCGATGTAGCAGGCCTCCGAAAGAGGCACCCCGACCTGATCACACGCCGACTCGAAAAGACGGGCATCCGGTTTGCCAACACCAACCGTTTCCGCCGTAACCACTGCCTGGAAGAAATGCCGGATACCAGTCTTCTCCAGCTTCCGCTCCTGTTGGGCCTGGGAGCTATCCGAAAGGGCCGCGAGAACCTTTTCCTGGGACCAATGCTCCAGAAAGGGCAACACGTCCGGAAACAGCTCCCAAGCGGCCTCGTAGAAGGCCAGATATCGGCTAAAGATCGCATCCACATCGCAGTCTGAGAGCGATGGGTCATCAAGCACCGTCCGGATCCGCCTGGCCCTTTGCTCGGCAAAACTGATGTCACCGGCCAGGAACTCAGCCATGTGCTTTGCCGACACCTCCCGCCAGACCCCAGGAAACGTAGCGGCCGAGTATCCCGGAAGCGCATCGGCATAGAAGGCGCCGAATTCCCGGGCGGCCTGCTCTTCAGCGGCGTCGTGGTCGATCAGGGTTCCGTCGATATCCAGAATGATCATTCTTGGTGACCGGAACGCAATGAGACATTCGGCGCTCACTTCTGAAGCAACGCGGCCGTTTCAGCAACCACACCTTCGACGACTTCCTGAGCGGGCTGCACCCGTTCAATCAGATCCACCGCCTCACCCACGATCAACGGCGCGAGTTCGAAATCCGCATCCTGTATCGCGGCCTGGAAACGCTCGCGTTCCTCGGTAAGGTTATCCTCCAGACGGGACAGATCACCGTGCCATTGGTCGGTCATGCGGTTGCGCAGGCTGCGTAGCGTGTAGGGCTCCGGCCAACCGTAGCCCCTTAACCGATCGAATACGGAACCGCGAACCGTGTCGTCACCATGGGCGTCAGCCGCGCCAGCCTTGGCATTCGGATGCGCCAGGGATTCCTCGGTGGCGTAAAAGCGGCTGCCCATCAGGACCCCACTTGCCCCGAGCATCATTGCTGCGGCCGCGCCGCGCCCGTCCGCGATACCGCCAGCAGCGACCACGGGGACAGAACCAACAGCATCCACCACTGCGGGAACCAGGGGCAGCGTGGCCCGGTTCGCGCCGTGCCCACCGGCCTCGGTGCCCTGGGCGATGATGACGTCCGCCCCTTCATCCACGGCCTTCTTTGCCTGTTCCACGGTCTGGACCTGGGCCAGCAGGCAGCAATCGGCTTCCCTGATCCTCTGGGCAAACCCGGCTAGTTCCCCGAACGACAGCATCATGGCCCCGGGCTGATGCGCCAGCACCTGGTCGAGCAGTTCCGGCTTCTGCTTCAGGCTCCAGGTGATGAAACCAACGCCGACGGGCGTGTCACCCGCGTTGGCCAGCTCCCGCTCGAGCCATTCCCCATCACCGTAGCCACCCCCGATCAGGCCCAGCCCGCCGGCCTCCGAGACCGCCGAAGCCAGATGCCCACCTGCGACCCAGGCCATGGGGGCGGACAAGATCGGGTGGCGGATGCCCAGAAGGCGCGTAAGCGGTGTTTCGAGGGTTTGTTCGTTCATAGCCATATCAGTCATCAGTGGATTCAACCAACCTTACGGCGACGTCAGTATGCTGGGTCCCGACCTCGCGTTCACTGCGCGAGTCATCCATGGAGAACACCTCGGAGACCACGAATCCAGCATCCTCAGTGGCCACCCCGACCTGCAGGGAATTCATAGCCTCCTACTAATCAGCTGGGCATCACTCAGGATCGTTGAGAATGCCTTGCTCGAACGCATCCTCCAGTTGCTTTCGAATAACGCTCCACAGCTCGGTGCTTCCCAGTCCAATCCGCGCATTAAGATCCAATATCTGTTCCTGGGTTACGCCATGTGTACGCCAACTGTGACCGTGCCCATGCAGATTCTGGAGTAGCGGCGGGACACGGTCTATGGCCTTGGCATAGCGGGCATCTGGCGTCTCACCGGCCTCAAACTCATGCCAAAGCTCTATGAATTCGTCACCTTTTCTGTCAGGAAGGAAGGAGAAGATACGTGCCATCCCCTCCGTCTCTGCTGATTTCAGCTGCTCGGTTTCACTTGAGTATATGACCGTGTCTCCAACATCGATTTCGCCAAGATCATGAATCAACAGCATCTTAATGACACGATTGATGTCCACCGGCTCGTTGGCAAAATCTTTCAACATCAATGCAGCCATACATATATGCCAGCTATGTTCAGCCGAGTTTTCGAAGCGCGCCAGGCCAACAGGTTTTGTCTTCCGATGAACGTCCTTGAGCTTCTCAATCTCAATAATGAAACCCAGTACTCCCTCGATCTCCTTCACCACTCCCCCAATCGATTAACCAGGTGGCTTCGTAGCAGGCATACAAAACTTCAGGGCCCTAAGTGCCTGTTAACGGCTTAACCATGGCTACCGCCCCTGAACTGCCCCTTTCTTTTATCTCAAATCCCAACGATTGATAAAGCCGAACTGCTGCCCTGTTCGATTCATACACATTAAGCGTGACGTATTCGGCAGGCTGGCTCGCGGAACCAATATCCATAAGGGCCACGCAAAGATCCCGACCAACACCCCAGCCCCGCAAACCGGGCTCAACAATCAGGCGCGCCAGATGAAGGGCGTTGCCCTCCCTGGAGAGCACCTGGCCAAATCCAACAACTCTGGACGCGGCATCAACCAGAACGTAAGCGTTCCCATCGGATGCCTCCATATCCTGCCAGGCAGTATCAGGCGTCGCGGGATACCGTATATTGGGCCCTGCCCACATACGGCATTCATGCTCACCTCTGATCCAGCCAAGGACCGTTACAAGATCTGATTGCTGGGCAACACGTAATTCCATTCCAACTGTTTTCACTAACCTTTGCGTAAACCGCTGAAGGTTGCCACCCATTCCACCTGAAGCCTGCCACCCGGACCGGGCGAAGGCTGCCACCCATCG
>ENA-ORDC01001564-ORDC01001564.1-marine-metagenome-genome-assembly--contig:-NODE-1564-length-16426-cov-3.971069_pt1 | contig 16426 bp, 12 predicted proteins | sample MGYA00237783_ERZ508515 | MGnify/ENA primary metagenome ERZ508515 (study PRJEB26186, sample SAMN06268792) | marine metagenome | isolation source: Eden Landing Ponds, San Francisco, CA, USA | place... | reverse complement strand
GGACTCCCGTCGTCAGCCACGGCGTCGGTTTCGGTCTCGTCACCGTCCGTTTCCGCTGCGTCGTCCGTGTCCTGTCCGTCGGTTACTTTCTCGCCCTCGACGTCGAACAGCGGGTCGATCTTCCGTATCGCGGGAACAGCCTCGTCGAGCGGCTCCTCGTCGCCCAACACCGCCTCTACGTCCTCCGGGAGACCGATCTTCGCCGGCATGTGGGTCACATCGCTCCCGGTGCCGAGCGCGGCCGGGTTGAGCGTCCCGTCGCGGATGCGCTCCAGGACGGCGTCGGGAGAGTTCATGAAGCCGTGGATGACACGCGCGACGTCCTCGTGCCACGTGATGTCCTCCTCGACGAGATAGGTGAGCACCTCCTTGCGCTTGTTGAACTCCTCTCGCGTCTGGCGCTGGGTCCAGCCGCGGTCCTCGGCGATGTCGTCGAACACCGTCGAGTCGACGAAGTCGTTGAACGAGTCCGTCTCGGCGTTCCACTCGAAGACGTTGTCGACGAGTATCTCCTGTGCCCCGCCGCCACCCTCCACGAGTTCGGTGATGGAGTCGTTGCGACGCACCCGCTCGCCGTCGATCATCACCTGCTTCTGGATGGAGATGATGTCGAGCTCCTTGATCATCTGCGTGGGGACCGAGAGCGGTTCGTTCTCGAGGCGGTTGATGACGCCCATCACCGACTCGGAGTGGACCGTAGTGTAGGCGGTGTGGCCGGTCGCCATCGCCTGGAAGAAGGTGAGTGCGACCTCCGACTCGGTGCGGATCTCGCCGACGAGGATGTACTCCGGGCGCTGGCGCAGCGCGGTCTGGAGCTGCTCGTACATCGTCACCTCGCCGGTGCCGGAGGCGGTGACCGACTCGCGGGTGAGACTCTGCACCCAGTTGTCGTGCGGGAGCTTCACCTCGGGGGTGTCCTCGATGGAGACGACCTTGCTCTTCTTCGGGATGAAGAAGGAGACGGCGTTCAGCGAGGTGGTCTTCCCCGACCCCGTGCCGCCCGCGAAGATGAGCGAGCGGTTGTTCTCGATACAGAGCCACAGGTACGCCATCTCCTCGATGGAGAACGTGTCCCAGTTGATGAGGTCGACGGGCGTGTCCGGGACGGCGGAGAACTGCCGGATGGTGAAGTTCGCGCCGCGGGTCGCCACGTCGCCGCCGAAGCTGAGCTGAATGCGTGAACCGTCGGGCAGCGACGCGTCCACCAGCGGGTTCGACACGGAGATGTGTTTGCCGGCGCGCTGGGCCATCCGCGCGACGAAGGAGCTGAGCTCCTGATCGCCGAAGCTGATGTTCGTGTCGAGGTCGCGGTACTCGCGGTGGTAGACGAAGACGGGGAGGTTCGCCCCGTCACAGGAGATGTCCTCGACCGACTGATCGTGCATGATGGGGTCGATGCGCCCGTACTCGACGAAGTCGCGCCGGAGGTAGTACAGCAGCTTGTACAGCGACAGCGTCGTCATCGCCGCGGTGTGCTCGCGGATGAGGTCTGCCGCCTGCTCCTCGAACAGCTCCGCCTTGTCCGCGCCCTCCTCCACGTCGTAGTACATCAGGCTGTTGCGGAGGTACTTCGTCAGCTCCCGGAGCACGTACCGTTCGAACTCCGAGAGGTACGGCTCGACCACACGGTAGCGGAGCTCGTCCGCGGCCACGTCGCGGACGACCGTCACGTACGCGTACGGCTCGTTCACCCAGTAGCGCTCCACCTCCTCGTGGGTCGACAGATACGAGAAGTCGAAGAAGCGCTCGCGGATCGCCTCCGGGTCCGGCGTTCGGCCGAACGCGCCGTCGGTCGTCTCGAAGTGGTCGACCACGTCCCCGAGCACCTCCCCTCGGGTCGGATGGCCGAGCACCGTCTCGGGGAGCTCCGGCGGTGAGAACCCCTCGAGCCGCGAGAGATCGTAGCGTTCCTCGACCGGCTCCGTTTCCGAGCCGAAGAAGCCGTTTACCGATTCCCGGAGCGCGTCGATCCGCGCGCTGAGTCGCGAGGAGAGGTCGCCGTCGCCCTCCGCCCGAGGCTCGACGCTACCCCCCGTTGTGTCCTGCTCATCAACCCCCATTGTCATCTGGTCACAAGTCGTCACCCCCGATAAAAATTCGGGAGCGGCTTCCGAACACGATAATCCTTCGAGATATTCGAATTTTCGGCGGAAAACAGTACCTTTCGTGGTTCTGTCACGGAATAATATTCTTTCGATGATATAATGTAGGAGAAAAATACACTCCGGCTGTTTTCTGTTCACGAATCCGTCCGCAAAGCTTAGTAGCTGCGTGTAACGTGTTACCTGTTATGCAACTGGGGGGCGACGAGCGAGGGGTCTCGGAGGTACTCGGTGCGATCCTCGTGTTCGGAATACTCGTGACGGCGCTCGGCGTGTATCAGTCCGTCGCGGTGCCGAACGCGAACGAGGACGTCGAGCTCAAACACAACCAGGAGGTCCAGGGGGACATGATCGACCTCCGGAACGATATCCGTCGGAGTGCCTCCCAGGGAACGGGCACGTCGACGACGCTGAACCTCGGCGCAAGCTACCCGCCGCGTATTATTGCTACTAACCCGGGGTCAGGTGCCGGGTCGTTCAGGGTAGAGGATAGCGGGCAGGTATTCGTTCGGGACGCGAGCAGTCCTGACGACGATGTCGGTGACTTCTGGGACGGGAGCGACAAGGACTACGAAACCTCTGCGGTCGTGTTCTCGCCCAACTACAACTACTTCCGGAACGCCCCGGAGACCCGAATCGAAGGCGCGACGGTGTACAACTCCTTTGAGGACGGCGACCCGATCCCGCTGTCCGGACAGAACGTGGTCGACGGCCGGGAGATATCGCTTGTCACGCTTGAGGGTGATTTATCACGGTCCCAAGCGACCGCCCTGTCCGTTGACGTTGACCCCGTCAGCGTAGACGAGTCGACGGTGACCCTGGAGGCCGATGGCAGCGACGACTTGGTCAACGTTACTATTCCGACCCGTGGAACGGAGTCGCTGTGGACCGAACAGTTGCTAAGCGGACAGTTCGACGGCTCAAGCGCGAGCGAGTGCTCTTCGATTACTCCTTCCGACGGAGACGAGGACGACGGCTACATCAAGTGCTACGAGTGGGACGACTCCGGCTCTCCGAACCTGCTGACGCTCACTATGGAGCCGGGCACGACCTACGAACTCAAGGTGGCGCGGGTCCGTGTCGGTTCCGCGTCGAACGCTGACCGAACACCGGCATATGTGACCGTCTCCCAGGGTGACGGGATCTCTGTTCCTGGCGACGGAACCAGGGAGATAGTCGTCGAAGCTCGTGACGAGTACGACAACCCGATTCCGAACGCGGAACTCGATGTTCGGCTTGATCCGAGCGAGAACACTGATGGTGAAATCTCCGTGAACGGTCAGACATCGGGGGACGAAATAACAGGCGTACAGACGAACGAGGACGGTGAACTGACGATTTCCTACACTGCTCCGGGAGACCTCGACAGTAGCCCTGTCGATGTATCGGTCCAGACGAAGTTATCGGGTGCTACAAATTATGTTAATAACGACCCGAGGACTGCCCCCGCTGATTTGCAGGTTATCAATGCAAGCAAGATCGACCGTACAGAACCCGCGTTCAATCCGGAGGATGGCGTAATATACAAATCTGCGGTGTTCGACTCTGACCCCGCTGCTTGCGGAGGGGGAGGAGGTGGTGGAGGTCCCGCGTGTGTATTGAGAGTCACTTTCGAAAATACCGGGAGTACGGACCGAACCTTCACAGAGGGTCGGTACACGTTCTTCGTTGAGGGTGGCCAGGGCGCTGCACCCGCTTCCGTCGACGGACGAGCAACAATTCAAACGAGCCCACCGACGGAACTCGTGCTTTTGGATGATACGAAGCCGTTAAATAAACAAATCACAATCGAAGATGGCACTACAGAAACGGTCGAATTCAAAATTGAAGCCGAAGACAACAACGGGAACTTAGAACCCCTTGACATAAGCGAAGGCGACTATTTCGTTATCTCGTTTATCGTCGATGGGGAGGTCAGACGAACGTACTTCATCGCCCCCGGCTCGGTGTAGCACATCAGGACGGTATCTCCCCCACACTATGTTCTGGCTGTTCACACTTGCTTCCACCAGAAAGAGAGCCTAGGCCGGAATTTGAATCCGGGGTCTCGTCCTTACCAAGTCCGTGTTAAGTGTTGTGTCCTAATACCCGGTTTTTCGTTGGGTGTTGTAGGACACGTTTGCTGTGTTGGTGTGTGGATCTTGGTGTTGTCCCGTGTTTTCCGGTTGTTGGGCCGTGTTCTTCGGTGAGGTAGTATTACTCGTCTTCCGTGTTAAATTACCGGCGTGACGTCCTTCCAGAACGACTCGTATTATGAGCTCTAAGCGTGGTGTGAAGGGGTTGGTTCTACAGGTTGAGTGTGTCTGGTTGGATTTTGTTGGTGTCTTGTTGTTCGGCTTTTCGTGCGTTTTGGAGGAGGTGTTGGAGTGCTTTTCTGCAGTCTCCTGAGTGTTCTGCGACGTGTTCTGAGATTTGTTCGATTACTTTGGAGGGGACGGTTCCGGGGTGGAATGCTTGTTCGGTTCGTTGGCTGAGGATTTTTTCGAGCTGGGGTGCGTTGTAGGGTTTGAATTGCAGTGTTTTGCAGTTGAGCCGTGATTGGCTTCGGGGGTCGAGCTGGATTTTTCCGGGGTGCTGGTTTGAGATCATGATGAGGCCGAGTTGGTTGTCGGATTGTTCGTTGATGAGTTGGAGGTCGTAGATGACTTCGGCCTGGTTCTGTAGTTGGTCGAATTCGTCTAATGCGACTGCGATTCCCCGGTTTTTGTCCAGCCATTCGCTGAGTTTGGAGAGTAGTTCGTCTACGGGTTTGCCTTTCCGGGGTGCTGGGTAGCCGAGCTGGATCAGTAGTTCTGTCAGTAGGGAGGGCCGGGTGTTGTACTGCCAGCAGTTGATATACACTGCTTTCGATGTGGTTTTGGATTCTAACCGGTCGAATACGTACTTAACGCTGGTTGTTTTCCCGACTCCTGCCGGGCCATGCACTAACAGGTTTTCAGGGGTTTTCCGACGTGTCACAGGCCGTACAGCGTCCACGATCCGTTGTACTTCAGTATCCCGTCCTAACGGTTTCTCCGGTTGGAAATCCGTATCTAAGTATTTTTCACTGCGCAGAATACTGCCACCTCTGTTTTCAGATTCAAACATAGGAACAGATTCCTTTCCCCGAGTTTCAAAAACGGTGCCCGGCCCCCCGGTTCCCATGTCTCCGGTAAAACCCCCTTGGTTTGTCGGAACTACCGGAACCGGCCCCCAGAATCCTTGTAAAAACAGGAAGGGTTCATCTGAAATCAGTCCTCAGTCAAACCCTTGTAAGAATCAGATCCGGAAACCCGAGAACCGTGATGAGCCGAAACATTATCTCTCAAATCGAACCACTGCAACCAGAATACGTACCCTCAAAATTCATCGAGAGAAACAAAATACAGGAAACACTATCCAACCTACTCGGAAAGAACAGCAGCAGAAACGTCCACCTGGAAGGACCACCAGGAACCGGGAAAACACATCTCACACACAGCCAGGTCAACCAGCTCTCCGGAGACGTCCAAACCTGCTACATCAACTGCATCACAGCAGACACACAATACAAAGCACTCAAACAGATTCTGCAAACACTAACCCAGGAAAAGATCCGGTCCGGATACCACACCTCCACATTGCAACGCAAAGTCGAACAACAAACCGGAGCACTTCACACAGTAATCGTCCTCGACGAAATCGACTTCCTGCTGCACAACGACGGCGACGACCTGCTCTACTACCTCTCACGGATCAAAAACAGCACCTCAGTAAACACAGTCACCATCTCCAGCACCTCAACCAACCTCAAACAACAAATTGAGGAACGAACACATAGCAGCCTCCAACCCTACCCGGTCCAACTCGAACCCTACACCGGCGAACAACACTACAACATACTCCACACACGCGCACAACACGCACTCAAACCACAAACACTGCAACAAAACGCGTTAACCTACATCGCCTCCACCACCTCCAACCCAGCACTCAGCCTGCAATGGCTGAAAACAGCAGCCACAGAAACAGACACCGTCATCACCGAAACCACCGTCAAAAACACCGAAACCCAAGCCCGGCAAAAATACGTAGAACACCTCCTCCAACCCTTCACACAGCACCACTCTCTGCTCTACACATCGATTCAACAACTCAGCGAAAAACAAGACACCATCCACACCGGCACCGTATACAAACAATACGGAGAACTCTGCGAAACCAAAGACATCGAACCCCTAAGCAACCGGCGAATCAGCGACCACCTCAAACAACTCGAACTCCTCCAACTCATCACAGCACAATACCACTACGGCGGCAACACAGGCAAAACACGCAAAATCCAACTCAAACAATAAAACCCCAACACACCTCCTCGTCTCTGCAACGGTTCCACTCACAGGGGAACCTGATCCCTTTCTCAAACACAGTCCCCCCTTCAGAAGATTACAGAACCGATTCAAGATCAGATTCTGAGATCCCTAAGTCTGAGGCAACGTCTTCGGCGAAGTCGTTATATTCGAATCGGAATATTTCCTCTTGATAGTCTTCAGGTATGTTCGCTAAAAGGTACTGTTGTCCGTCCTTTTCATTTAGAGTGAGCAATTCGTTATTTTTGTCGTATGTGTGCATCAGATCGAGCAGTGTTTTGCTTTTCTGCTCTATCTCGTTAAGCTCGAAGGACTCGATGTTTCTTTCGAACAAATCTTCTGCAAATTCTTTCCCTAAGAAGGTTATCGGTCTTTCTTCGATCTGAGGAATATCGTTCCCGTTTGAGTCTATTATCCGGTATAATGAAGTGAACAAGTTATTATGAACATCTTCAGAGGAAAGCCGATCTTGCCTCATCAATTTCTCAAAGTCGAGCCCAAGTGCATCCTTCCATTCCTCATCATCGAAGTATTTGGTCACTCCAGGTCTTCTGACCTCATCACCAGGCTCTGTAACCGTGTTAAAACGAGGCTTGTATAGCCATTCCAAGTTTCCTGTGTCCTTGTTGACAACGTAGCCTTGTTCGTGCGTCTGATACCCGGTATCCTCCTTGTTTTCATCGCCGGTCGTGGCGTAGGTCCAGAAAAAATGATAGTCTTGTTCAAGAAGTTCATCAGAGTACTCCCGTGCTAGGCCATTGAGTATGTATATTTGGCCACCACTGCCGAATGAAATATCGGATTCTGCCCACATACCTTCACCAAGCCCATAAATAAAATCTTGAACCGGGTGGTACTCACTATCTTGATTTACTCGTTCCTCAGCATACGGAACAACATCATCAACACTCGTCGAGGTAACATTACCCAGCTGCTTCTCAGCAGCCACAAAATCATTATCATAAAACTCCTGAAAATCCTCTTTAGTAGTTTGAACCTGGTGCGTATCCCACTTCCGGTCTGTCTGATAACCGGTCTCCAGGCCCTGGCCGCTCGGATCCTCAATACTCAACAAGAACGGAATCTCCGGTGTTTCAAAACTGAACCCTTCCTTGTACTGGTTTCCAGCCTTGTCTTTAGCTTCAACCTGTAAAGTATTCTCTCCTGGCCGGATCCAGTTCTGGCCGGTCTCCCAAACTAGGTTTCCGTCCTGTAGCTGGGAACTGGTTTCCCGGCCGTTCAGAAGTGTTGTGACTGTGTCTAGTCCGTCTGGATCGTTAACGTTGAGGACGCCTCCAGCCGGCGTGTTCCGTGTTTCCTCGTTCTCAATTGGAACCGGTTCAAGATTCTGTGTCTGGTCTGTAGTTTCGACCGTGAAGGGAGCGTCAGTCGGAGTCGGAGAATCAGTCGCTGTCCTTGTTGGAGTAGACTGTGCTGTCTCTGAGGAGGTGCTGTCAGTGTTGCAGCCGGCAAGTGCGAGAGCTGAACCAGATGATAGTGTTGTGAGTAGTTTGCGTCGGGAGATACGGTCCATCAGTAAACAGCCTCTGTGGTATTATTCATTCAGTGGTGACAATTCTAAATACCTTTTCCCGGAGCAAGTTAGAGCAGTTGGTCGTACAGTGAGTTTCCGTCTTTGAGTTCCTCTAGTTCCTGTCTTAGTTTTCGCTGTTCCTGTTCTAGTTCGGTTTTGTCACGCCATCTCTGCCGTTTCTCAGTTCGGAGCTCGGTGTAGAATTCATCTATTTTTGATTTCAACTGTTCTCGTTCTCCGTTTCTGCCTCGGTTCTGTTTGTACAGCTGCTGTAACCGGTTGACGTATTGGTTGATCTGTTGCTGTAACTCTTCGACCAGTTCGTTGTGCACCTTGTCACGTTGCTCTAACTGTTGCTGGATCCGGGCAAGCTCGTTCTCCAAACGTCTCTCTTCTTGTCGTTGGGACTGTTCTAACAACTCCTCAATATCCAAACCGGGGCCGTACTCGAACTCTGCCACAGATTAAAGAATACCGGGTTGGCGAGGGTTACAGGTTATTCCTCGCCGTGTTGCTTTAGCCGTCGGAGTTTTCTTGCCTTCTCCCGGTAGAACTTCGGCAGGGATTCGATTTCAGCCTGGTTCCAGGAGCAGACTTCTTCTAGCAGTTTGTCTGCCTCCACCAACTTTCGATGCAGCGTATCGGCCATAACCTGGTATACAAGATTGGCCCGGGTTTCTACACCTGTTTTCACTCAACGGAGTTCAGTTGCTCCAACTTGTCCAGCACTCCTTGATCCTCGAGTTCAGAAAGCCGTTCCAACACGTCCTGCTTCTCCTCTTTCTCAGCCTTCTGCTTCAAGCTCAACGGGCGGCCACACGTCCGGCACTCACTGAACTCGTCCCTGTTCTCAGTATCACAGAACGGGCACATCACCGACTCCGAGCCTTCCTCGGACGTATCCAACCCGTACTTCTCCCGGATCGCCTTGTTCACATCATCATTGTTCAGATGGACGTACACCTTCGCACGGTCACTGCCAGGCGTCCACCCAGCAAACTTATTCAACTGCTCATACCCCATAAACGTCGCAACCTCCGTCAACCGGGTATGCCTCAAATTGTAGGGCCGTCGCTTGTTCTCCGGGATATCAGCTCGTTCACACGCCTCCTTGAACCGTCGAAGAAAACCAGCGTACTTCACCCGGTCAGCAAGATCCGGTTCATAATCGCAGCTGTCATCATCGTGTCGATGAGGAATATCTCCACAGCTACGACAAGCCTGTTGCTCAGTCTTCACCCACAACGGCGCAGACGGATCCTCAATATCACCCATCTCACCTCCCAACGGGTGCTGTGAAATCCACTCCCGAAGCGTTCGGCCAGCACGCACCAACTGATTCGTCCTGTCAGGCGTCCCTTTCAAACCCTCCAGATAAATGAAGTCGCCTTTCTCGTTCGACGTGAAGTCAGCTAAGTTACGGGACAGTACTTCTCCAGGCCGAGCTCCGGACTCATAGAGAACCATCGTGATCGCCCGATCCCTCGTATTCGTAAAACCCTGGAACAACTGCTTCAGCTCCTCATCTGTAAATAGATCCTCTCGACTGACCGTGCTGGATTGGCCATGGTGGACAGTGAAGAAATCTACTTTCTCAGGGTGCTCATGCCCATCATTATCGACCTTATAGAACTTCTTCACAGCTCCCTTCATCGTGTGCTTCGTTGAATCAGTATAGTCCTCATGCCGGTGCAGTGCTGCAATCATCTGCTTCAGCTCCGTTTCTGATGCCTCACTCAACACGAAGCCGTCTGGCGCACAGTTTTGAATAACTGATTTGAGTGCAGTAATTAGCCGGCGCTGCCTTACCTGGCTCAACCCCTCAGCAGCACACTCGTCGATAAACCGTTGAATCGAATCAATATTCTCTGAGCTGAGATCTGAGTTCTCTAGATTTTGAAGTGCTTTGTTGACGTTGACATACTCTGTAGTAGACATATTTTCCAATCACCGAAAATAATCAGAAAGAGAACCGGGAAACAACCTGCTTCGATTGACCGACCGAATCGACCACATTTCTCTTGACGAGCTGTGAACGGTCTATTAACAGCTCTCCAACTCACCGTTTCTCATGCCGATTCTCTGGCCATAGACCTCGACAGAACACCAAACGGTTCGTTCACTGCCCGGACGGGGCTCTCTATTATCCGTTTAGTGTTTGCCTCTGGTTGTTTCCTTTGCTCTCCTTCTTTCGTTTGTGTTTTCAACTGAAGTTTGGTCTAGAAGATTTATATAAATAAGGTAGTCAACGCAGATCGCTACAGGAATCAGGGCAAACGAAGCGAAGCAACAGATCAGAAAAATACGGCAGCTAAGCTGATTCAATTACTCTTCTACAGGGAATGCGTATTCGAGGAAGTTCCGGTACTTATCGGGAACGTCCTGCCAATCATCTTCCAGCTCTTCCAAGGCAGAAACCAGCTCAGTGTCCTCTCCCTCTTTCAGAATCTTAGAAATGAATGCCGAGCATCTGGACGCATTACCACGGACATCATCAACGTCGCCGGCCTGAATCAAATCATGAAGCCGTCGATAATACTGTTTCACCCCTGAAGACCCATCAGCGATAATCGACCGAGCATACATCTCCAAGACCTGATCCTGCAGCTCCCTTTCCTTTCGATAGTGTTTATCCAAATGCCGGTACACAACCGACTCCTCATCATACCTGCTCAACACCTCATTGACAGTAGCCTGAATCTCGTTTACAACACTTCCCACCTGTTCAGACTGCAAGTGCTCAGGCATCGCATGACGCGCTGAGAAACAGTTGGTTGCTGCTGACTCCAACCACTCCCCGTAGTACCGTCGATGGCTCTCATTTTCCTCCCTGGTTAGCATGGAGGTCAACGTAATCTGAGGGAACAAATACCGGAACGCTGCGTCGTAGATCGGGCTCAGATCAGCTTCTCCCTCCCGGCTCAACTCACGTCGAACCAGCCGAGAAATGAACGTCGCCACCACCGATCCCTCACCTTGATACAGTCGACGGAAACGGCTCCGAGGAATATATCTGAAATCAACCTGGTTCTCATACCCCAGATCATCAGCGTGGTTATCAATCGCCATCAGATGCAACGTCGCCTTATTCATCGCCTCAACATACCGAGCGAAGTCCTGCATCAACACCTCAGTATCAGTCTCCCCCATATGCTGAGTAAGAACCGTCATCTGATCCAACCAAGCATCATACAAATCTTCCAAGAACTCGTCTGAATCCTTCGACGTCGACGAACCGGTAACCTCCCAATCCGGAGGCAGCGTCCTGTTACGGCTTCCAGAACCTCCCCCTCCAGAACCTTTCCTCTGCCCAAGGGTTTTGATTATATCAGAAACCGTGTGCAACACCTCAGCTCGCAGCTCCTCCTCTCCAAGCAGAAACTCCGGGATCTGATCCGGTGCATTCGCAGTCGCCCCACTCTCAACACCCTCTCGGACAATCTCCTCCTGTCCAACCGACTTGTGGCCAAGCCATCGATACTGCGACTCCCGGCCATCAACCCGTAACTGCACCTTGCAGATCGACTTCAGAACCTCCCGGTTATCCTCCGACACAACATCAAACAACAACTCAACCGTCTCACCATCCTCATCACCAACCTCAGCTTCAGAAACCGGAAGCGTAAACGACTCCTCCTCACCTGAGACCACTACCTCACCGTCCTCCAACTCTTCCCCCGAAACAGTGAGCTTCAAACGGCCACCGGTAAACGTCGTCTCAGAATTATACACAGCATCCAAAATCTTGAGATCAGACCGGTCTCCCTCCGTCGGAACATCCTCCACCGACGGCTCAGGAGCAGCACGGAACTCTCCAGCACCATCTCCTACAACATCGCCAACAATCTCATCTTCAACCAAGTAATCAAAATAACCCGGACTACCTGCTTCACGGAGAATCCCAGCCTCAACATTTCCACCACCCTTAGCCGATTTAATCATTCCCTGCACCGACGGATTCGGACTACCAGTAAGACAATACGACCGGTCCTCCGTCTTCAACAACAGCAACTTCCCATGCACAAAACGAGAACTCTCAAAAATATTCAACGACACCGACTTATCCTCTACCAAGCTCTCTAACACCTCAACGTCAAACTGAGCCTTCCCCTGCTGCAGATACAGATCAAGATCCGTAACATCCTGCGAAAGCAGCTCCTGTAACACCCGGTCAGTCTCTCCAAAATACGGAGCAGCAACAACAGCCTTCTCAACACTGCCATCAACAGCATCCAACACCTGGCCAAGAATCGGCTGATTCAGATTATGTACAAAGAACGTACTCCGATCGCCCATACTCGAGACGTCTACCTCATCGATCCAAGAACAATCCTCCAAGACATCATTAAAAACCACCTCACGGGGTAACTCACCGACAGCATCAGCAAAATCGGTGTCTAACAGGTCAACAAGGAAATCACGAATCTCCTTGAGAACAACTAACTGCTCTAACTCTTCACCGTCTTGATCTTCCTCATAGGAGAACGATGACCACAGCTCACCGTTATCTGTAAATCCTTTCTGAGTCAGATTTGCACTTCCAACAAACGCATAGACACGGCGCTCTCCTCCGAAAAAGTAGATCTTCGGATGGAACACCCTTCGTCCATCAACCGACACCGGTGCCAAATGATAATTGACACCTGCTGAAGGCCGTCTGCCTGCCTCGTCGAACGTCTGCTGGTACTTAGAAGAATCCACCAAGACCACGTTCTTACTGCCGATACCCTTCTTCGATAATACACGCATCACGGCCTCTTCATAGAACTCAACATCAAACGGAAACGTCGTGAAAATCGCTCCCGTCATCTGCCGGGTATCATCACCAAAATCAGAAAGAGGATTCATCGTTCCACCTCCACAAACCGGGCCAGCCAATCTCTGCCCTCAGCTGTAATCGAAAACGAACCTGTACTCGGATCCTCCAGCAAACCCAGGTCAAAGAAAATGTCTACCATACGGTCGAACTTCGTCTCCGAAAGCACAGGACTCCACGACTCCTGAAAATCAATCTTCCCGGTGTAATCCTTGCTGAACAACCGAGGCATCCGGGACGTATCCATTTTATCGTACAACGCCGTATTGTACTGCACTATCGCCCAGCGACGCGCCAGCTGCTGAGCAAACACCTGCAGCTTCTGATCCGAGTCAAGCGACCGAAGTATCGACACCGGTCCCGGAGGCTTCTTCTCAAACTTCGTCAACCAATCCCAGTACGGACGATACCCGTCCTGCGAAAACACCTCCTCCCGTCGAAGCTTCAACAACCCAAACAAGACAGTAGTATACGCGAAAACCCGGGAACTAGAATCAACACCCGAACCACCACTCTCGACCTCATCCTCAATCAACCGTTTCAACTTCCACTCAGAAAGCTCAGCACCAACATCAAAACTCGACACATCAACAACACCACGAATCCGATCAAGCAACTCAGGCCAACTCCCCGTAAACTCAGAGCCCAGCTCTACAGCTCCAACATCGTACGCAGAACCGGTTGGCTTCCCGTAGAACAAGTACTGATACACAGCCTCCAAACCATCCTGCTCACCATCCACTTCTTCAGCCTCAACCCCGTTCAGGAGAGCGCTGACCGTCTGCCCATAGACCTCGTTAGAGGTAATCTCCGACAACAACTCATCAGGATGCACCGACCCCTCTCTCGCAGCCAACGCCTGTAGAACAGCAGTCAACAACGCCTCACAGCCAAAATTGAAATAATCATAATACCGGAACAGTCTCCACAACTCATGGATCTCTTCCAACTCCTCCACACCGGATAACGGGTGCTGAGCCTTCCCCTGTTGATCTGCAATCCATAGGAACAGCAGGAACGACTCCTGCATCTTAGACCCGTAACTACCACTGAAATACCGTTTCAGATACTCATCAATATCTACGACACCATCTGCTTCTAAAAACTCCATCACCTGCTCAGCAGACTCTGACTCGATCTGCAGCTTATCCCTCTGCCCGGGCTCTATCCAAGCTAATTCATCGTAAGTGCGTCCAGACGATACCAGTCCGAAATACGCCTTCCGAAGCAGCTGCTCCTCCCTGCCATCCAAACGGCAACAACAGGCATCAGTAAACCTGAGCACCAACTCCCGGTCAGCTCTATCTTGTTCAACTGCTGCTTCCAATTCCTCAAACTCCACATCTACAGCTTCGTCAAATGCATCTGCAATCTCTTCACCTAGAGGTGTCAACTCCAACCCGTCTATCAGCAGCAGTCGCTCCATTATCCCCTGGTAGTACGAGGAGAAACCAGAGGACCCACTGTTCTGAATCTGGAACGTCGAATCTGAAATCGAGAACGAAGAATTCGATTCATCGTGGAAATCGGCTTGCTCCCAGGGAACATTCCCGGCACCGGACAAACCGTTCTCACCACGGCCCTTCGCATCACCATGCTCGTGAGCGATATTAGCCAAGAGAAACACCTTCTCAAACGGTATCACATCACTTCTCGACGGATCCTCCAAATTATCTAAACACCACAACGAGAACGAGATGTACCGAAGCCGTTGATAAATCTGGATACTAACCACGCCCCACATCAGATCGGTCAACATCCGGTTACGAACCCTATCCAACTGAAGAGGGTCAATAATCCTCCCCGGGTCCAAACGATCCGTCCACTGTGGATCTGTACTCATTATAATACTACACAGTTACATAATTCGTAAGAAACTTTTCCACAAGACAGAGTCTCCCACTCTGTTTTTTCGATGTGGCGAAGTCGGCGAACACCTTACACCGGCAGGTGCTCGTCGTCGTTGAACTCCCGAAACAGGCGAAACACCACGTTCTCACTCGGTACATCGTTGTCTTCGAGGCGTTGCTGTAATCCGTCTCTTACCTCCGAGTTACGGCATGCAACCCAGACTTGGAAATCTCGGTCAAGATGCTTCTCAACATGTTGTATTTCTCTTGGGTTGTCACCGGTCGCTACCTCGACTGCTAACTCCGTGGTTCCCATGTTGACATAGATATCAGCATCAAACTTCTCAAGGAACACCTGCCACCCTGCCTCCTCGAACAGGTCGTGGATCTGGTGCTGCCAAAACCGGTGGACAACACCACCACGCCCCCTGTGTTTCACCTCCAGATCTAGACTATCCTCCACATGGTCCCTGCCTTTCTCAGTCAGCTCGAGAAGCTTCCGTTGACCACCTGTCTTCACACTGCGTTCAATAACCACGCCTTGCTCAACAAGCTCATTCTTCGCCTTATTGCCCTTGTAACTGCTCGAAAACGCGGAGTACCGTTCGGTCAACGGCTTAAACGGGTTTCTGACAACATCTTCCAACAACCGGACACCCTCTTTTGACAGGTCGATTGTCTGTGGATCACTCGGTACCTGCTTCTTCTCAGCCAGGTCTGTGTCTGAGAGACGTTCCTTGAACCGTTGTGTGGTCTGCCGTTCCTCAAACCGTAGCTTGTTCCATCTCTGTTGTTGCTGCTTTCTCAGCTCCTCATCAGACACCTGCTTGCTGAGACTGTATTCGTCGACCTGGACCGGAACCGGATTCTGGTTCCCGACTTGGATCACAGCCTCCCCGACCTCCAAGCTCTGAGCAAAATCCTTCTTACCCACCTGTTCAACCGGTTTCTGCAGACGCTGCGCCAAATAACTCTTCCAACGCCTCCTCTCCGAAGGCTCCAAAGAATTGTAATGAGGAATCGACCCATAACTCATCGCAGCCTCACGCATCGCCTGCCGATCATCCTCAGTCAAATACTCCCGAGGCTGATACGCCGTCGACGGATCACTATACTCAATCTCCGGCTCCCACTCAACATCACGGTTCCGAGCCTCACGCTGCCACTTAAACAACGTCTTCGCAGCCTTCTGATAATGGCACTTCGTCGACTCCTTCATATCACGCCTCGCCAAATCACGCATCCAGTCATCAGCATGCTCCGGAGACAAATCCTGCACAAAACGCTCCCGGTCCTGCCAAACCCACCGGTAGAAAAGATCAATCTTATTCATACGGCTTTTCGCAGTCGAATAACTGTAGCCCTCAGCCTTCCTCGGATTCTTCCCCAGATTCAACAACCACTCAGCCAACGACCGGCGAAACTCCTGATAAGCGATTTCCTCACGTGGATTCAAAAACTCCCGAGCCTCGTCCGTCAAAAGAACGAGGCCCTCAACCTTGTTCTCATCGTCATAGCTCATAGATTAGACACCTCACACCTAGAACCTAGAACCACTAGACTACAACTTTTAAATAAATAATCAAATGACCCTGACAATTCATTCGAACCACTGTACAGCGTAGGGATGGACTCAAACCACCCGGGGTCGCGTCCTTGAGCAGCGTACATTGTTTCACCACCGAAGAACCAGCTAACAACCAGAAGGAACGGGGAAAGAGAGCCTAGGCCGGAATTTGAATCCGGGGTCTCGTCCTTACCAAGGACGCGCTTTACCGCTAAGCTACCCAGGCACG
>ENA-ORDC01001563-ORDC01001563.1-marine-metagenome-genome-assembly--contig:-NODE-1563-length-16429-cov-12.718628_pt1 | contig 16429 bp, 17 predicted proteins | sample MGYA00237783_ERZ508515 | MGnify/ENA primary metagenome ERZ508515 (study PRJEB26186, sample SAMN06268792) | marine metagenome | isolation source: Eden Landing Ponds, San Francisco, CA, USA | place... | reverse complement strand
CGCGTGCTGACCCTGCCCGAGGACACGCTGATCGGTGGCGCGCACTTCAGCGACGCCGCTGAACCTGCCGAGGACGGCACATACACTGCGCCTATCGGCGAGCTCGTCGAGGAGATGGACGCGCTCACGATGGCGGAGGACGATTTCGTCGAGTTGATCCTCTCGGACATGCCGCCGCGTCCGGCCAACTACGAGGAGATCATCGCGACGAACCTCGGGCAGAGCGCGGTTGACGACGAGGAGGCGTTCACGCTGGAACTCGGGCCGAACAACTGTGCCGCCAGCCAGGACTCGCTCGCGGGTGACTAACCACGCCAATGGTCACTGACCCAGTACTGCTCCAGACGGTTGCCGAACTGTTCCCGAACGGGATCAGCAGGTACGCCGTCGGCGGACTGCTCGTCGGGCTCGGGACTGTCGTCATCTACCTCGGAACGGGGATCCCGGCCGGCGCGAGCACGTTTCTGGAGTCGACGCTGTCGTACGTCTCCGACCAGTCGCGGTTCCAGCAGTACGTCGGCTCGCGCGACTGGCGCGTCGTGTTCACGGCCGGCATCATCCTGGGTGGACTGGCGTTCGCGGCGACGTTCCAGTCCGGTCTGGTCACGAGCCCGCTGTACGAACCTGGAACGACCGGCCAGCTGTACGAGGTCGCCGGTGTGACGCTCTGGATGACCGATGTCCAGCCGTGGCGGTTGTTCCTCGGTGGCATCTTGGTCGGCATCGGGACCCGGATCGGCAAGGGCTGTACCTCGGGCCACGGCGTCTGTGGCGTCGGTTCGGCGTCGAAGACGTCGCTGGTCGGCGTGCTGACGTTCCTGACCGTGGCCATCGGGACCGCGCAGGTCGTCGCCGCGCTAGGGGTGAGCCCGTAATGGCGGACAGACATCCGCTGTTCAAGCCGCTGATCTTCGTCGGCGGCCTGATCTTCGGGTTCGGGCTCGGGTTCAGCCACATGGCGCGACCGGAGGTCGTGCTGAACTTCCTCCAGTTCGACGACCTCGGCCTCCCGTTCGTGATGTTCGGGGCCGCAATCGTCTCCGGGATCGCATTCGCCCTGTTGCCGCGGATTCGGGACACCGCACCTCTCACGGGCAACCCCTACGAGCGCCGGCTGAAGCCGTTCGACCGGAACGTCCTCGTCGGCGGCGCCGTCTTCGGCGTCGGTTGGGGACTCTCCGGCATCTGTCCGGGCGCGGCCTACGCGAGCCTCGGCGTCGGCAACGTCACCATCCTCTGGGCGCTCGCCGGGATGTTCCTCGGCGCGTACGCCCAGGGCTACTGGCGGAGCCAGCGTCAGGCGCGTGACACCGCCGCGGCGGGCACAGACTGACCGCACATGGACCCCGCTCTCCTCGCCCTCTTCGTCGGCGCAGCGCTCGCCAGCCTCTTCATGGCGTGGGTCATCGGCGCCGGATCGAGCGGCGCGACGCCGTACGCCCCCGCCGTCGGCGCGAACGCCATCGGGACGATGCGGGCCGCCTTCCTGGTCGGCATCTTCGGCTTCGCCGGCGCCGTTACCCAGGGCGGAAACGTCTCGGAAGCCGTCGGGAGCGGGCTCGTCGGCGGCATCAGCCTGCCCGTCGCCGGCGTCATCCTCGTGCTCGTGTTGGGTGCGGGGCTGATGGCGGTCGGTATTACGACCGGCTACCCGATCGCGACGGCGTTCACCGTGACCGGCGCCGTTATCGGCGTCGGCCTCGCTCTCGGCGGGTCGCCGGTCTGGCCGAAGTACCGCCAGATCGCCGCCGTCTGGGCGTTGACGCCGTTCGTCGGTGGCGGTATCGCGTTCGGAATCGCGAGCCTTCTCCCGCGTCCCGGCGTTCCCGAACGGTACAGCATCCCCGTCCTTACCGGGCTTGTCGGCGCCGTTCTCGTGAACATTCAGTTCAGCTTCCTGGGTGAAGGGAGCGCGGCGGGAACACTCCGCGGTTTCGGACAGCAAGTGCTGTCGGTCGACGGGCTCGCCTCGGCGCTCGGAATCACCGGCCTCGCTGCGCTAGCCGTCGCAACGGTCGTCTGGTGGGACGTGGGTCGCGACGAACGGGGCGGCCTGCGGCGCGTGCTGCTGGCACTCGGGTCGCTCGTGGCGTTCTCCGCGGGCGGGAGCCAAGTGGGGCTCGCCGTCGGGCCGCTGCTGCCGCTGCTCGACGAGGTGGGGATGGTCTCGACGTTCGCCGTGCTCGTCGGCGGCGGCCTCGGAATGCTCGTCGGCTCGTGGACGGGCGCGCCGCGGATGATCAAGTCGCTCGCTCAGGACTACTCGTCGCTCGGCCCGCGGCGCTCCATCTCGGCGCTCGTGCCGTCGTTCCTGATCGCACAGCTGGCAGTGCTGCTCGGCGTCCCGGTCTCGTTCAACGAGATCGTCGTGTCCGCGATCATCGGGAGCGGTGCCGCCGTCGGCGGTCGGGAAGCTGTGGATGCACGAAAGATCGGTATGACGGTGGGGGCGTGGGCAGGGTCGTTCGTCCTGTCGTTCGGCCTCGCGTACGGCACCGCGCTCCTCCTCCTGTAACCCACAAATGAACCTGCTGAACTCACGAACTAATGCCTACGACAACTGAACTCGAACAGGGAATCCGCGAACACCTCGGGCAGTTCTCGCTGCACGTCCTGCTCGTCTTCGCGACGGGACTGACCATCGGCTCCGAACGAACCGTCGTCCCCGTGCTGGGGGAGGATGTCCTCGGCGTCGAGTCGTTCCTCGTGATCGGCTCGTTCGTCGTGTCCTTCGGCGTCGTGAAGTCGATCCTCAATCTCTACGCCGGCAAGTGGGGTGAGGAGTACGGTCGCAAACCCGTCCTCATCGCCGGGTGGGCGACTGCACTCCCGCTGCCGGTCATCCTCATCTTCGCCCCGAGCTGGGGCTGGATCACCGTCGGGAACATCCTGCTGGGTGTCAACCAAGCGTTGACCTGGAGCATGGCGATCAACGCGAAGATCGACCTCGCGGGGCCCGACCAGCGCGGGCTCGCAGTCGGGATCGACGAGGCGTTCGGCTACACTGGCGTCGCCGTCGGTGCCTGGCTCACGGGCGTCATCGCCGGCCAGTGGAGTCTCCGGCCCGAACCGTTCTACTTCCTCGGCGTCGTTGTCGTGCTGGCGTTCCTCATCTCGATCTTCCTGATCAAGGAAACCGTTCAGTACGCCCGAGCCGAGGGGGACGACGACCATCACGACGCGAACCTCCCGTTCAATGAGGTGCTGAAGCGCGCGACGTACGGCGACCGGACACTGTTCGCGGCGGCGCAGGCCGGCCACATCGAGAACTTCGTCGATACGCTGTTCTGGATCGCCGTCCCGCTGTACCTGACGAGCCAGGGGCTCGGTATCGCGGCGGTCGGGGTCGTCATCGGGGTCCACAGCGCGATGTACTTCCTCCAGATCGCGACCGGCGGGCTCGCGGACCGAATCGGTCGCCGTCCCCCCGTCATCGCCGGGATGTTCCTCGCGGGCGCGGGCGTCCTCGGAATGGCGCTCGTCGATGGCTACCTCCCGTGGGCTGCGCTGGCCGGCGTCTCCGGTCTGGGGATGGCGCTGCTGTACCCGAACCTGATGACGGTTCCGAGCGATGCGGCCCACCCGACGTGGCGCTCGGCGGGCATGGGCGTCTACCGGATGTGGCGGGACTCCGGCTACGCCGTCGGCGCGGTCCTGATCGGACTCTCGATGGAGTTCGTGAACGTTGAAGCCGCGTTTTACCTGACCACTGGTCTGATGTTCGTTTCCGGCGCTGTGGTGTATCTCTGGATGGAGGAGACCCATCCCGAGTTCGGTACTCACGAGCCGCCCGCGCCTGCGGGAGCTGGAAGGGGAAGCGTCACTGAAGACTGAATGCTCCGTTGGGGGCACGTCTCGTGGAACTCCCACGCGCCCTGAGAGCTGGCAAGGGCTGCCGACGCCCGACGATGTCGCAGCCCTGGTGTCGTCTCTCTCAGACTGCCCGGGGTGGCGGGACGAGAAAGACGTTTCCCGTTGCTTGTGCGACGATCTCCTCGGAGACACTCCCCAACAGGAGCCGTCGGATACGGCTTCTCCCTTTCGACCCGACAAGGACCGCCGACGGTGTTACCTCAGATTCGACGGCGAGGATCTCGTCGGCGGGATCGCCGTGTCGGACCTCGATCCGCGTCTCGATGCCCCAGGTTTCCAGCGTGCTCGCACGCTCGGCCAGCCGCTCCCGTGGGTCGATGTCGGCGTCCTCGTCTTTCGGCGACCGAACGTGTACGAGCGCCGCCTCCTCGGTCGCGTGACGGAGGTAGGAGAAGGCGTCGAACGCTCGGTCGGCGTTCTCGGAGAAGTCCGTCGCGAAGAGCACCCGCCGGAAGAGGTCTTCTCGGAGCACCTCCGGGTCGTCGGTCGCCCGCTCGACGCGGTTAACCAGTAACGGAACGACGGTCGTCCGCGCGAGGTTGCGGGCGGTCGAGCCGATGACACGGTTTTCCAACGGGCTCTGACCCCGTGAGCTGACGACCGATAGGTCGGCGTGGACGGTCTCAGCGATGCCGTTGATGCGTCGATACGGTGTCCCACGGACGACGTGAGTCTCGACGTCGAACCCGGCGGCCTCGATCACCTCCCGATACTGGTCTAGCCCGCGTCTGCGTCGCTCCTCGAAATTCACGCCGGGCATCCCGGAGTGGACGTTCGCCGGAACGACCGTCACGAGGTGGATCGTATCGACGCCGATACGGCCCAGGCACTCGAGGCAGGTTTCGTTCTCTATCGCGGCCTCACTCGCAGCCGACAGGTCGGTCGCGCACAGGGCCCTCATATCGACACTTTCGTCGAGCGTCCACAACACGGTTTTGTTTGATTTTGTATAGGTAGCCGATACTCGGGACCCACGCCGAGCGGTTTCTCGAACCCCCGGAGCACTATACGTTCGCTGTAAGTTATCGGTACTCCAACCGAGGTTATCGGAATATAGTATTGTGCGTTTATCCCAAAACCGTTATAACCTCGAAGCGGGTAGGACGTATTGAGCAGAAATGTGCCAACAGCGAATATCCGTGTTCGGACGTTGGGGGGAGAATCGATGCCGGGACTAGAGATTCCTACGTGGGACCCGGAGACAGCCTTGCTTATCGGCACGATTCTACTGGAAGCGATCGTGCTGTACGTGGGGTACGGCGGCCTCGAACGACTCTTCGGGCCCTATCTGATGAATCTCTTAGTCGGAGGTGAATCGAATGCTCAATAGCCTCCTCGACGGGCTCGGCGCCTTGGGGACCAGCCCTGAAATGATCGCTCTGTTCGTCGGGTTCGGCCTCGTCGTCGGGGTCCTGTTCGGGTTCTTCGGCATGGGCGGGTCGTTCCTCGTTACCCCCGCCCTGCTGATGCTGGATTACCCGGCGCCCGTCGCGGTCGGGAGCGGGATGGCGTTCGTCTTCGGGACGGCCGTCATCGCGACCCTGAAGCACCACGACCTCGGGCAGGTCGACTACAAGCTCGGCGCGATCATGATCACCGGGACGACCATCGGGATCGAGGCCGGGCGCGCCAGCGTCTACTACCTCGAGTCGCTGGGACTCGCCGGCGGTATCATCAGCGTCGCCTACGTGGTCCTACTCGGCGGCGTCGGAGCGATGGTGACCCGCGACGCCCTGAACAGTGACGGCGGCGATGGGATCGACCACGAGGCGTCTGACCGGGACCTCGACGAGTACGAGATCCCCGAAATCGCGAAGACGATTCAACAGACCGTTCGGATCCCGCCGATGGTGACGCTCCGCGGCGACGTCCGCGTCTCCGCGTGGGTCATCACCGCCGTGGCCTTCGCGACCGGTCTCCTGTCCGGCTTCCTCGGCGTCGGTGGCGGCTTCATCCGGATGCCGGCGATGATCTACGCGATCGGTGTCCCCGTGCCCGTCGCCGTCGGCACCGACCTCTTCGAGATCGTCTTCTCCGGCGGTCTCGGAAGTTACCTCTACGGACAGGGCGGCGGCGTGAACCTCGGCATCGTCGCCCCGCTGCTGTTCGGGAGCGCCCTCGGTGCGCGTATCGGCTCCGCCGCGACCGCCGTCGTCGACGCTGACGGCATCAAGATCTACTTCGGCGGGATGCTCTTGATCGGTTCCATCGCGGTGGGTATCGGGGAGATCGGCTCCTACACCGGCAACCCGACTCTCGAGCTGCTCGGGTTGGTACTCGTCATCGGCGCGGCGGTCGTCGTCGCCTTCGCGATCCTCTACACGACGGTCTCGTCGCTCCGTCAGACGCGTCGGCAGGGGGCCACAGCGGCGGACTAACCCGTTCGTAGGTCAATCCACGTCCGTCGGGAGCGTTTTGTTCGTCTACCCCGTTGGGATTTCTAGGGCGACGGGTAGCCGTTATCGGGTACGTCCCATTTCACTCACTCTTGGTTCGTCGCAAAATTGTGCGAACTGTGCAAAAGTCTTTTAACCGCTCAGCACCTACGTGTTATCGATAACGATGCCAGATTCGATGTCTGAACAGCTCCGCCGGGACATGGAGTGCGAGGGGCTGCTGGAGTGCTTCCACGGCCTCAAGGAACTCGATAAGGAGTGCTTCCGAGCGCTCGTCGAGTCCGGAGAACCGCTGACCGTCGACGAAATAGCCGAGTCAGTCGACCGCGAACGCTCGACCGCCTACCGCGCCGTCCAGCGGTTGCTACAGACCGGTTTCATCGAGAAAGAGCAGATCAACTACGACCAGGGCGGCTACTACCACGTCTACTCACCGACGGACCCCTCCAAGATCGCCGACGACATGCAGCGCCTGCTCAACGACTGGTACGCGAAGATGGGGCAGCTGATCCAGGAGTTCGAGACCAAGTACGAACAGTCCGAGGCTACGGCCCCCGCCGCCGAAAGCTAACTCCCTCGCTTCCCTCTCCTTCACTTCCCTCTCCTTCACTTCCCTCTACTTCGGGTCCATTACTCGCGGCGATCGGGGACTTTCCTGTGAGGCTCGGACACCGCCGTATGAGACACAGTTACGACCGCGACTCCTCGACCGTACCTAATGTTGTGTAATATTGTATTTTCTACACAATACTTAATTGGTGCTGGCGCATACGTACTGGTGATGGCAACAGATACTGCATCCGACACCGGTACCGCGACCGCGAACGAACCGATCTACGTCGACGGACAGTCCCAACTCGACGACGTCGTCGCGGAACGCGATGTCGTCCTCACGGACTTCTACGCCGACTGGTGTGGTCCGTGCCAAATGCTCGAACCGATCGTCGAGACGCTGGCTGCCGAGACCGGCGCGACTGTAGCGAAAGTCGACGTCGACGCCAACCAGCAACTAGCCGCTTCCTACGGCGTCCGAGGGGTTCCCACGCTTGTCCTGTTCGCCGGGGGTGAGCAGGTCGAGAAAGTCGTCGGTCTCCAGGGCGAAGACCAACTCCGCACGCTCATCGAAACCTACGTCGAATCACGCTGACCGGTGGACATCGACCGGGCTACAGCGAGATCTCGGTGCCGTCGCCCGACTCGACAGCCCGCCGGTAGACCGTCTCGCCCGCTGCGGCGTCCAGGGTTGCGGACCCGACGCTCGTGACCACCAGCACCCTGTCGGACGATTCACGGCGATATCCGTCAGCGAGGGGCACGCCGAGTTCGACCAGGTCGTCGGCGTCACGGTCGCTCGCGAGGAGGTCGCCGGTCTCAGCGGCTTCCTCTGGCACGTCGGCGAACGTCAGCTCGGCGCGCTCGAGGACACGCGGAGCGAGCTCCCGCATCTCCGCCGTGAACGCACCGATGGCGATGACGAGGCTCCCGGTCTCGAGCGCATCGGGCGGGAAGACGGGCTCGGTCGCCGTCGTCGCGGTCACGACTACGTCGGCCCCCTCGACGGCTTCTCTGGCCGTGTCGACCGCCCGTGCCGGAATCCCCTCCTCGCTCAGGTCGGCCGCACACGCGTCACGCGAGTCACTCGGCGAGTAGATCCGTACGTCCGAGAGCGTCGCGACGGTTCCGATCGCGCGGCTCTGCCAGCGCGCCTGCGCGCCCGCACCCACGACTCCGAGCGTGAGGCCCTCACCACCCGGCTCCGGAGCCAACGCCCGAACCGAAACCGCCCCTATACAGCCGGTCCGTGCGTTCGTGATCGCCGTGCCCGCCATGAACGCCTTCGGAAGGCCGGTCCGTGCGTCCGTGAGCACGATCTGAGCGTTGATCGTTGGGAGGCCTCGTTCCGCGTTCCCTTCGTGAACCCCGACAAGTTTCGTCGCGTAGTGGTCCGCGCCGTGGACGTACGCCGGCATCGCGATCCCGGTCCCAGCGGGCTCGTCGCCGTCGAGACCCGCACCGACGGGGAAATGCGGCCGCCGCGGTCGTTCGACCTCGCCGGCCGCCTGTTTGACCAACGCGTCGTCCACGACATCGACGAGTCCCGCTAGATCGAGGTTCCGGTCGACCTCCTCCGCAGAGAGTACGAGCACCATGTCCGGGGCGTCGCGACCGGGCGACTTAGCCTGATCGTCGGGCTTGCAGCCGCGTACTCGTTGACGACCGTGGCGCGGCGCGTCGCCGCCGAGGCCGTCCTGCCAGAGCGCGCCGAGGAGACTCAACCTAGGTCGTATCCCCACTCCCGGAGCGTCGCGGCGATCTCGTCTGTGTGTTGAAGCCCGACAAGTAACGCGGCCTCACGGAGATCGGCCTTCTTGACCTGTTCCCCGAGCTTTGACTCAAGCGTTCGTGTCGCCTCGCGCTGTGTGTCGACTGTCGACCGTTGGAGGTGGAGCTGCACCGTTTGATCCCGGCCGTCAGTGATACTGTCCCGTGTGAGTACCCAGGGGAGGTCCCGGTCAGACGATCGGGTCACACCTGTCGTCGATTGTATCGCAGTATCCGGTGTATCACCGGCGGTTGATCCGGACGTGCTCTCGGTGGCTCTCGTTTCCGCCTCCGTCTCTGCTGTGGTGTCTGTCTCGTCGGACTCTGTACTGTCCCAGTCGTCGTCGGCAGCCCCGCTTTTGAAGCCGCCCATTACGCCGTCACCTCTTGCTCGTCTTCATCGACCGCCCCGGGTTCAGGCGGGTTCGGAGCCTCAACACCACCCTGAGCTTCGATGAATCGGGCGATGCGATCAAACTGCGCAAGCGTCTCTACCTCGTAGTCACGACGACGATTACGGTGGGTCTGAACGTACTCGAAGGCGGAACACTGCTGACGCCAACACCCCTCCATCAACGACGTTCGATCGCCGATGACCTCGGGGACCTCATACGGAATTGTGTCGAGCATCTGTTCCTGATCGCGTGTACCCTTGAATCCGATCGGCACCGCACCTAACACGCCGATGTCGATGTTGAGCTGGTCCGCAAAGTTCGTCGCGAGGTCTTCGAGACCCTCGACAGCCGCTTGTCCCTTCGCTGACGGCTCGATCGGGAGCAGCAGATTCCGCGTCGCGTAAATCGCGTTGTAGAGGTGCGACCCTTCGGTCGCTGGTGGGTCGCAGACGAGAATATCGTATTTATCGGGGACGCTCGCCTCACCGAGGACCCGACGTAACTGTGCGTGGACGTTGTACGCGTCACCGAAGTCCTCGGCCTTCTGCTGTTCTCTATCGAGGTGTTGAGTGAGATCGGACAGCGAGTTGTGTTCCGGGATAATGTCGATCCCCTCGGCCGTCTCGACGAGGTCCTCAAACGGCCCGCGCGGGCTCCCAACCATGTGGCGGACTAAGCTGTCCGCACTGCCGTCTGCGCGATCGGTGTCGACCCCAAGTAGACGGCTCAAGTCGCCGTCCTGTGGATCGAGCGGAACGACAAGCACGTCAAGCCCCGCTCGCTGGTGAGCCACAGCCGCATTCGCTGCGAGCGAGGTCTTGCCGACACCCCCTGCTTCACTGTATACCGTGTACGCGAGCATATGAATGGGATCTGGCTCATCTCTAATGAAGGTATGTCAGACACTTATCTACGAGCCACATACATCTTGCTCATCAACCTTAGTTAGACATCTAAGATGCCCAAGACACATATATGAAACAATTACCTACAGATCATATCCAAGAAACAGGTCTAAGAACCAAATCTAAGAAATATATCTAAGATAGCCACCCCTATACTTGGATTAGTATCTTAGATCACTGTCTTTGTTCGACAACGTGGTTATCAAAATGCGATCGCAAAGGTGGTGTCAACGCCAGAAACAACAGTCCAGTGCCTTAGATCACATTCTGACCGGGTTTGAGAGCGTTAGCGTTCATTCACTCGCTGGTCCGTCTGCGAGAACGCCTCGGTCGCCATGTCCGCGCGCTCGGCCGCCTCGATGTGCTGGTAGGCCTCACGGACCTGCTCCTCACTGTTGTCAAGATACCGGGCGGCCGCAGCGTAGCCGAACTGCCGAACGAGCACCTCTCCAACGCCTCGACGCCCGCCGTGCAGTTCGAGATAATCGCCGTCGAGTGAGAGGTCCAGATCCTCGCGTCGGTCGGCGAGCGCGTCGTAGTTCCAGAGTCGCTCCATGATCGACCGCGCCCCGTCGGTCGTGAGGGGTTTCGGCGCGTCGAGGTCGTGCTCGGCGGCGACGATCAGGTCTGGCGCCCCGCCGCGGACGCGCTCGATCGCGTCGTCGTCCAGACCGGCGTCGGCGAGCCCGTCGGTGACGTGTGAAGCGAGAGACGGCCGGTGTAACGTCGTGAACACCGGCCACGACTCGGGCACGTCCAGCACCTCGGCGTACCGCTTCAGCGGACCGATCACGGGCTCCGGAAGCGACGCCTCCTTCCACTCGCGACTCTTCCGGAACACCGTCACGCTTCTGTCCGCCAAGGAGACGTCCCGCCACCGGATCCCGTTGCGCCCATCGCGGGCCTCCTTCGGCGCCGAGAGGAACTCCGAGCCGCGCAGGCCGGTGTAGGCGACGACGTACACGAGCGCCTGTTCGCGACAGCGCTGGTAGGCCTCGAACCGGGAGCGCTGTTTGGCCTGCCACGTCTCGCTCTCTGGGTCGCCCCGCTCAGCGTGGGGAACCTCGATCGCGCCGAGCGCGTCGAACGCCTCGGAGACGCGCCGGTCGACGAACTGCGTGATCAGGTCGCGGTGGATCGGCTCCCACGCCTGCTGGTCGCCCGGACGGCGGCCGTCGTTCTCCGGGAGCGGGTCTTCAGCATCCGACTCGCGAGCGTAGTGGCGCGGGATGTATCCCTGCGTGTGGGCCCACCCGCACCACGACGCGACGTGCGCGTAGTAGGTGAGTGCCGTACCGGCGGCGTACCCGGCGGTTGAGAGATATCGCGCATAGTCCGAGAACACCGTCGTATCGAGGTCTGCGAACCGGACGGTGTCGCCGTCGACGACGCCCGCCCACGACTCGGGCGGAGCGGCGTTCGCCGGGTCGGCAATCTCGCCGAGACACCAGCGTCGGAATCGCTGGAGCTCGCGTTCGGCGTCGACGCGGTACGCGCCCTGCTCGCCGGCGTCGCCTTTACCCTTGTCGGTGAGGTACTTCGTGAACGTGTCGTCGATCGCGGTCTCGACGGAGCGGCGGCCCGTCATTGGGCCACGGAGGTGTGGGGGTTGTGCCGTCGGAACGCCGCCCCAGCAGCGACGATCGGGCTGGAGCGTGCGTCGGTGGAAGCGTCGGCCATAGTTCTGATTCTGCCTCGATTGGGGCCACGGATGGGGGTCACTAAGAGTTTACTCCGTCTTACTCAACTAAGACAAAGTAACTTATTTAGCCGGATATTGGTGTCCCTGCGTGATTATCGGCTGATTTCGGCCGCGAGAGGCACTTTGCCCCGATCGAGGTCCGTTTTATATCTTATGTCGCTATACACAATTCTCCTCGGCAGTAGTTGAGACTGGCTCTCTCAATGCACAGAGCCCAAGCCAGTTGCTCGATTTGCCGACAAGCCGTATGATACTCAGGACCCCCCGCGCACGAACTCAGAAGTCACACGGAGGAAAAGTACGACTGACCGAAGCGGAGCAGGTCTCGGTCAAATTCGTCCGGGTCGTCGACTCGAAAGTGGAAGAGCTGATTTCGCATATCCCCGATTTCAAGCACTAACTCGCGGATCACGTCCTGTTGATCATCAAAGAGCGACTCAAATTCCCCCCAATGAATCGAGATGAATTGGGCATAGTGTGCGTAACTGCAATGCTCGATCGACGCTGGCGTTGGCAGTGGGTGTTCCTCGTCGAACGTTTCGGCTAGCTGCTCCGACAGCGCATCACCGAACACTCGCGTGAAAATCTTGCGCAACTGCATCTCGATGGACTCGATCAACAGAAACGGCTCAAGCATCTGTTTCAGTCGTGTCAGGAGGTCGTAGTCGGTTAGAATCCGCCACTCGTCGTCTCGATCGACCACGATGTACGTGTATTCTGCGAGTGCATCGAATATGGCCAGAAGGTTCTCATCCTCGCTGATGGTGTGTGCATCTTCGACTGCTGCGCCGACCGAAATCTTATCGAGCGTTTTGTGTCCGACCTCCAGTTGATGGAATGCAAGGAGAGTCCGGACGACTGATCTGTAGGTGACAATCCCGACCAACTCGCCGTCGCGTTCGACACCGATCTGTGTGTAGCTGTGCTCAGACATCTGACGGAGTGCCGATTCGAGCCCGAGATCGTATTCAACCGTCTGGAGTGTATTCCCGATAGGTAGGTCAGCGATTGTGTACACGGATGCTTAGAAGGTTGGCCCGTAGCTAACTATGTGTTTCCGTCTGTATCCAAATGACCGCTGTGTCCACGTAGTATTTGATGTCTCTAGGTGTTGGTCGGTAAGATGCGTCTCGGCTTCTGTTCACAGATATGGAGACAAACATTGCTATTAGCGGGCTATTCAGTAGTCCGAGAGACTTGATTGTTCGTGTGGCTGTCTGCCGGTGAGAACGTACGATGCAATAGTTCTAAAGAACTCTGCGAGGAGGACAAGCAGTATTGGGCCAAGAAAAATCCCGTAGAACCCGAACGCGATCGGTCCGAGAATATAGGCAAACATCAGTAGGCCCACATGTGTCCGGTTGCCGCTCACATACGGGCGGATTAGAAAGTCAGGAATCGTATCAACGACTACGAACGCCAAAACGAGAAACAGGATCACGAAGCCGAACGCGCTTGCCTGACCACTGGTGACAGCAGCTATCGCGAGAATTGCTCCGACAGGGAGGTACACAATTTTCATTCCCACAACTGGAATTAAACTTCCTGCTCCTGTGAGTGCGCCGACTAGGGGCGCAAATGGAACGTTTACTGCTCTTGGTGCAACGAGATTGTATCCAGAAAAGACAAGAATCCCGATGATACCCGTCACAAATGCGTTTAAGATATTACCGAAGAGGATGGAAGATAGTTCATCATCAACAGCTACCGCGTATGACTCGACAACACCTGATTCATCAAAATTGTCGAGGAACCAGCCTACAAGCCGTGAGCCGTCGGTAAGCATATAATATGTCCCGGCCAGAAGAATGAATCCATGGAGTGCTACGTTTGCGATGAACCCGACTGAACCGGTCAGTGTAGCAACTATTTGTTCGACCCATGTCTGAACTGCGGGGTCGTTGAGGATTGCTACGACTTCCTCAGGACTCAGTCCCAGTATGTCACTAATTTCTAGTCCTACGAGTGGACCCGGGAGTCCACTTCCTTGTGCCGACTGTAGTGCAGAGATGTATGCTGCACCGAGACCATCCCCTCCAGCGAGCTGTTGGATTTCGGGTACTACCAGTACAAGGGTGTATGTGAGCAAAAAGAGAAACGGCAGTAGAAAAATAGCAATTGTAACCATAGCAAGAACTTGATGGCGATAGGGAACGCGATGGCCTTGGAATCGCGACGGAAGCGAGAGGTTCTCGAGTTTACGATAAATTGGGCGGCTTGCGTAGTAGAGAAAGATTGTAAATATGAGCGTTGCCTGAAACTGGATTAAAACAAAAACGACAACGGCTACTAATCCTAACCCGCCAATTGCAAAGAGGCTCCGCCGTCGTAGCCCTGAGCTATATTTCATTTACCTACTAATTGCCACATTACAAGAAAGGTATGTTGATGTGGGGTGGGTGACTCTTTGTTCGTCAGGACTCAAGATTCTATTCCTCTAGCAAGTCCTATGTTGAAATCCCCCTAGGCGATATACTCTGATCAGATGTCGATTAGTACTGAGGTCATACCAAGCGAATCGGTGGCCCATTTTTTCAGCAATCAAGTGTGTGAAGATTCACTAACGTCGATAATTCATGGCTGAAAGATAGACGTGACGGGCAAAGTGTGCCTGTCTGGCGTGTTGTAAAGGCAATCCATATTTGAGGGGCAAACCGAATATGAGTATGAATTCTGACGAATCCGCTTCCGAAGCCACAGATAGAAACTCTGGGGTTAAAATCGACGGAGTCGATCCGTCTGATTCCGAACCTGACGTTCTGGAAGGAGACGCTATTGAGGGCCGACTGGGGCGGTTGCTCCGTAGCGGGCGGACGAACGCGTTGGTCGCGTGGGCGATGGTGACGGTGCTCGCGGGAGTGTTCGTCGAGAGCCTGTTCGACTTCGACCTCCTCCCGATGGCTATCATCGCCGCGATGATCGTCGTTGTGGCCGCACCGGCGGTCGCGGCGCGAGACCCGAAAGTGATGCTCCCATGGGAGGTGCTCGGGCTCGCGCTGTTGCCGGTTCTGGTGCGTGCGCTCTTCGGGGGAGAAATGGGAACGTTCGCAGCGTATCTCGCGATCGCCGCGTTCGCGCTGATCATCACTGTGGAACTTCAGATGTTCACTACGCTACGCGTGACACACTGGTTCGCCGTGGTCTTCGTCGTGATGACGACGCTGGCAACGGCGGCGGCGTGGACGGTCCTACGGTGGAACGCCGATCGGATGCTCGGTACCAACTTGCTGACGACCAACGAGGCGCTGATGATCGAGTGGCTCTACGTTACGCTGGCCGGACTTGTCGCCGGGATCCTCTTCGACGCGTACTTCCGGCGGCGCGAAGCATATCTTCGCCGAGTGATAGGGTGGGTGGTGCGCCGATGAGTGTTCGAGGCACCCTCCGGGATCACTCGTCGCCTCGGACGCAGCGGCGGATTACGAGGGTGATGCAGGTTCTCTTGGTCGCTATCGTTGGCTACGGCGTGGTGTTCGGCCAGCCGAAGGCGATCCTAATGGTGGGATCGGTCTGTTCGTCACGTTCATTCCGGCGCTGCTTGAACGCAACTACAACATTCCCCCCAATCCATGGCTTGGCGTGTGGATTACGTCGGCGGTGTTCCTCCACACGCTTGGATCGGCATGGTTCTATGCGCTGATCCCGTGGTGGGATCATCTCACGCACGCTCTCTCGGCGTCGCTGGTTGCCGGCGCAGGATACACGACGCTGCGAGCGATTGACCTCCACAGCGATCAAGTCGAGATCCCAGCGCGCTTCGCGTTTGTGTTCATCTTTGTGGTGGTGCTCGCGTTCGGCGTCGTCTGGGAACTGTTCGAGTTCGCGCTTGACATCGTCTCCGCCAAGACCGGGATCTCGATGCCGCTCGCTCAGCATGGGCTTGATGACACGGTTCTCGACCAGATGTACAACTCTGTAGGGGGCGTTGATCGTGGCGACGTTCGGACAGGCGCACCTCACTGGAGTCGCGGCGCGGATTCAAAAAGGGCTCTACGGGGCGTTAGACGAGGGTTCGTGAACTACCTCGGGAACAAGCATCGAGGCTTCACCGTTTTGAACTCGCATCGCCACTAGTGGGTGAATTTAATTTCTTCTGTCTTTCTCCAATTGAGGTCGGCTGGAATTGACACCCGAAACACTCGCTGTGTCCGTGGAGGTCGGTTGTTCTATCACGGCCCGACAACCCCCGTCGCACCGCAGATAGATCCCAATTCGCTCAATAAACACCCTTCAGCGACCAGTTGTTTCAGGGAAGAACCCATCTGAAGAAGAGGATTTCAACAGAGCCAGTGCGTCGTAATTAGTAGCTCAGCTCTGTTAGTCGTGTACCGTTACAGTCACATCGGCGAACTCTTGTAGACGCGTTACGTCGACAGTCTCTGACAGGGTGTCGAGAGCCTGAGCAGCGTCATCTCGCCGCTGTTCTGCATACTGACGGAATTGTGACTCGTAGAACGTGGGCGGGACAACCATCGCCTCGGTTGGACCCGTATCGAGCACGTAGTTGATCTGTCGGGCGGTACTGAGCCCGCGACCGAGTCGTTCACAGTGTCCGCGAACCGGTTCGTCGGCACCAGCCAGCGTCGCTCCAAGGGCGGCAGCAACTTCACCGAGACCTCCCGCAGTGTCATCGAGAAATTTCGCTTGGTCGTGGTCTGTGGATCCGGCCGCGGTGTAGGTGCGCGCAAATGCCCCCGTGACGGTTTCGAGAATCGTTATCAGTATCTCGAAACAATCACTTGACGAAGAGTCGGGTCTTGAACGGAGTGACGAAAATGCCGCTGTATACAGGTAATCCCCGGCCAGCAGTGCTGCTGTCGGATCCAGCGTAAGCGA
>ENA-ORDC01001562-ORDC01001562.1-marine-metagenome-genome-assembly--contig:-NODE-1562-length-16430-cov-3.501865_pt1 | contig 16430 bp, 14 predicted proteins | sample MGYA00237783_ERZ508515 | MGnify/ENA primary metagenome ERZ508515 (study PRJEB26186, sample SAMN06268792) | marine metagenome | isolation source: Eden Landing Ponds, San Francisco, CA, USA | place... | reverse complement strand
CCTCGGCGACATCGCCCCCCTCGCGTGCGGGACGAGACTCGGCGACGGTGACGGTCGTCACGCCACCGGAGGGTGCCGTCCCCTCCCGTAGCGCCGCGAGGACGGTCCCCGACCAGGAGAGGGTGAGGACGTGGCCCGCGATTCGGTCGGCGGCGCACGCGGCGGCCTCCTCGTCGACCGCGAGGGCGCGTTCGATACCCGCGATCGCGGCGCGCTCCGCCTCCGCCGGGGTCGTCGTCCCCGCAACGGCACGGTTCACGCGGTTCCGGAGCGCGGCCATGCTCGGGCGGGCCTCTAGCAGGGCCTCCGCGACCGCGTGGACTGCCTCGATCCCGTCTCCCCGCGTGGCTGCCAGCGCCGCCTCGTCGCGCAGAACCTCCAGCGCCCGAATCGAGAGAGACGCCGACCCGTGTTCGTCGTCCGCGGCGACGGTGTCGGGCGTCGGTCGGACGCGGTCGTAGGACCCCCAGAAGTCCGGCACCGTCTCCCGGCGACGGATGTCGGTGGGCGCGGTCCACTCGGCGCGGGCGGTTTCGTCGTTGGTCCGAACGTCGCGGCTCCCGGCATCGAACAGGAAGGGGTGTATCTCCCATTCCCGGTCGAGGCCCTCGTCGCGGACGGTGAGAGGGTCGCCCCGCCGGGCGAGTTCGAAGTCGGTCAGCGCGGTCTCCTCGCGAATCTCCATGCGAGCGGAGGCGAGGGGGTCGGCGTGCTCGACGTATCCGGTGACGGTGCCCCAGCGTCCGGGGTAGGTTTCGGCGTCGTCGGCGCGCCGGAAGAGGAGTACCTCCCCGTCGTGGCGCAGAAAGCAGGTGACGACCGCGGCGTGGTCCATGCTGGGAGTACGGTCTCGTCGGGTTTGAACACCGGGGAAGACGGATTACGACGTTGGCGACCATCGATTTGATCAAATTTTAATTATATGTTTCAACACAAATTTCGGAAGTTTTTTTGTTATGTGCGTATTTATTTCCCCATGGAACGTGCATCAATTGTAGTCGGTGCGGTTCTCATGGCCGTCTTGTTGACGACAGCGCCGGTTGCTGCGACCGCGCCGCTTGCATCCCAGGACCGCCCATCCTCGGGGACGGGGAGTGTTGCTCCGGGTATCGAGAGTCTCGACTCACGGTCCGTCGGAGACTCGTTGAGCGCGATGAACGACGTCAGTGTCGGAAACGATGACACGGCGACCAGCGATAGCACCGTTAGGGACGGGAGCAGAGTCACACCGATGAGGTATCGATACTATCATTCCTATGCTCGCCCGGCCAACCGACCGGTATGGAGGTATGATGAGAATAACGACGCAAAGATAAGCTATTCAGAGGCACGGGAGTCGTACGAGGATTACCTAGACGATTATATCACGTGGGAGGCGTACCTAAACGTCGCTAATGCGTACTTCGACGACGAAACCGTAGTGTACCCCGACCCAGACAACGACGGGATGACGATACGGGAAGAACGTGTCTGGAGAGCTAATGGCGTGCATCTGTATAGCTACAGAACGGATCCGAACCCCGACGGCGATCAGTTCTCTGGGTTCACTGATCCGAGACCGGCCACCGAAGACATGCCGCCCAGTATCAGCGTGAGTTTTCCGGATGGGATATGGGATGGGTATACTGAAATCACGTTCAGCGACGAGAGCGGGATCGACAGTTGGGAGATCATTTCGCGAGGTGGAGGGCGAGAGGTCGTGTGGCCCGGGAATTTAAGAGGAGAGACGGGATCTGCTATGGAAGTTATCCAAGGGACGGACAATATAACAGCAAGAGCGGTCGACAATAACGGAAACGAGCGCGAAATATTCATCGACATCACAGAAAACGATGAGGTGAACTTGGTGAAGTCCACAGTGGATACCGCCGGTTTAGCGCCTGTTGGAACTGGATGGTCAGGTGGAACAATAACCGGGACAAGTACCGCTGGAAGCCTTTTCGCGGGTGCTGTTGCGGGTGTTGGGGCGGCAATAACTCAACTGTTCAAGGGTAGAAGTACGGGCGGGACAATAAAGTCAGTACCGACGACGACTTCGCAGACTCACACGAAGTTCTACTGGGATTTTCTCGCACCCTCGGTTAAATCCGCCGTCGAAGCCGAGACGCTCACCCTTCCTGTGGGATATTCGGAATCCGTGAGTGATCCGGCCGGGGGAACCCTCCACCGTGGGTACGGCCACGAGTTCCTATCGACCACGAGCGTCGATCTCGTGGGCGTCTATAGACTCCTGACGACCGACCGGTTCGTCGAGAACGTCTACCAAAACGGCGAGAAGACCGTCGTCATCGGCGACAACGGACTGGGCAAGACGATCGCGGTCACGATCATCGGTGGCGTGGTGCAGGCGGCGTCTGACAATACAATACCCACCCAAGAAGTGACCGATGGTACACAAAACTGCCGGGAGGTCAAGTACGATGATAGACATGGCGAGGGTATCCGTGACCATGTTATAAACAACAACGACAAGCCGATAGACAGTATCGACCTCCTTGAACTCGTGATTAGTGAGCCGAGCTCGGTCGGATCGGGTGATGACCTTCTATACTACATCCGACAGATGAGTAATGGTAATTACGCAGTAGTGAAAGTGTGGAAGAGATCAGGGATAATTAGTAGATTCGATGATTTCTTCCTCAAAATAGTACCGGATGCAGTCGAATACTGGGCAACGACGACACTTACCAACACCGACAACAAATGGTTCGATACGATAGAAGATGCCAAAGATGCGGCCGAGGACGGCGATGAATTTGACTGGAATGACGATCCCAGCGGATGTTAATCCATAAAAATAACATAAGTGTATGACTGATAAGAAACCGTGGGATTACAGAAACGAGGGTGAATTCGAACGTGCTGGAGAGCACTACACGTATAGGGCATATGATTCGCTGTCCGATCCGTTGAGTGTCGAGAACGGACTGGATGCAATGCGCTGGGCGGCTCTGTGTTATCGACTAGCGGGCATCATGCACAGGGCTGAGAATCGGAGTCGGCAGGGTGTGCTCATCGCGCAAGATATACAGGCGCATGTTTTAGATGACCCGCGAGAGAAAACACTCGTTCAGGAATGCATCGCCGACTTCCATGCTATCGGTCGTCTCGAAGGAATGACCGAAGCGCACGAGGAAGCGATCAAAATGTACGAAAATACTGGGATCGCTACGGAGAGCGGGTTGATCAGTAACGGTATCTGTGATAACGCGATCATGTTCACAAAGTACCTAACGGACAGGTCTGCGAACTTCAAAGTCGAGGAGTTAGAGGGGCCGTTGTTTCCACATACGACACGCGTCGCGTTCAAGATGGAGCACATGGACTCGCTGATAGAGTCGTTCGAAACGTAGGGGAGGTTCATCCGATCCTCGGCCTCGTTCCTGTACTCGTTATTGTGGAGTCGGTTCCGATTGTCTCCCGGGGCTGACGAGGGGAGACTTTCCCGAGCGTCCATGCCCTCCTGACGACCGAAACGCTCGTCGAGAACAGCGAGAAGACCGTCGTCATCGGCGACAACGGACTGGGCAAGACGATCGCAGTCACGATCATTGGTGGCGTCGTACATGCAGCCCAGCAGCTTGACCGTTCCGTCGAAAACGATGGAAACGAGAACTGTGTCGAGTCATTCACCGTGGAAACGGAGAACGAAGTCCAGTCGGACCCGAACAACGACAACCCCGAGCACGCCATTCGAGACGATAAGCCGATCAATTCGCTCGACAAACTCGATGATGCCATCAAGAATCCCAGCCGGATCGTCGACTTCGAGGGCGTTCGGCGCTACCTCATCAAGAAGTACGACTCGGGGAGAGTCGTGATCTTCGCGCTGAACAAGAACAAGAACCCAGTCTTCAACAAAGTCGTGATGACGGAGAGCATCCCAATAGGAATGAGATTGAGCAAACGATCCGCAACCCTGACGAGATCTGGGAAAGTGGAAAGAACCGTTTGTTCGTCAAATATATCAACGGACAGTGGATCGTCGTACGTGTCTACCTTTACGATGGGGTCTGGCGAGTGAGTACTGCGGCATATGAAGGATCGGATTACGAAAAAGTTACAGACTTGCTAAACAGAAAAAACTATGATATCCCTGGCGATAAGATCTATCACAGTTAAACCCAAATCATGAGTCATCACCGAGAATGCGTAGAAGCCGCCCGCGAGTTTCGGAGGAGTGGTGATTTGATCCTCGCCGGTGGCTACTACACCGCTTCGAGCCACGCCCGATTCGCCCGGAGCTGGCGTTTCATAAGAGACGATCCCCTAGAGAACATCAGCCCAGGGGAGATCGGTTACGGAGTCGAATCACTCCTCGCGGCGGCGCTGTGTTATCGTCTCGCCGGCGGGATGGAGCGGTGCCGGACCCGGTGTGAACAGGGCATTCGCTTCATCGAGGACGCAAACGAAAACGAGCCGGGGTGGCATGAGGGGGGAACTCACGCGCGCGCCGGCCTCGCACACGAACTGATCGGGGACTTCCGGCTGTACGGTGACCTTGGCAACCACGAGGAGGAGTACGCGACTGCGAGACGGGAGTACGAAACGGTACGGGCGGAATACCCGGCAGAGTCTCCCGAAATCGCCTGGCAGGCCGAAACGGAGTTCGCCCCAACCGTGAGCATCCTGATCGAACTCGCCAGATCAACTGACTACGGACTCGACGAGGAGACGGCAACGCAGATCCGTGATGTCTCCCTCATCGATCGCATCGAGTACAAGCGCGACCACTACGAGGCGATCATCGAGGAAGTGCTCGCGGACGGAAACTGGGAGTCTGACGTGATCTGAGCGGAGTCGGCGCTCACTTCCCACGCTACAACCTGCCCACGCGTCGAGAGCACCAAAAGATCTCCCCAGACTCCCGCATGGTCGGCAAGCAGGCCCCTGACCCGGCAGGCGGGAGTCTCCACCGGGGTTATGGGTGGGAGTACATCGAACTCGTCCTGCCCAGTATCACACAGTCTATAACATCTTCCGGTATCCGAACACGGTCGAAGTCGATGACGGCGCGGTAGTGATCGGTGACGATCCCAACGGTCCCGGTGAGATTTCGATCACCGATACCGGGTGAAAACGATCGGTGTCAGTTCGAACTCGTCGCCGCCTCGACGGACGTGGCCGCCGATTCCTCGGCGACGGTCAACTCATAGAGGCTCTGTCGGGCGTCGGGGACGTACACCGACTCGCGGATGATCCCGAGGTCTTCCAGTCGGTCGATGGCGTCCCGGACCGTGCGCTGGGACAGCATCGACTTCTCGACGATCCCCTTCTGCGTGAGACCGCCGTTGTACTGCAGGACCTTGTACACGAGTTTCGCGCTGGGGGGAGCGTCCTCTATGGTTTGGCTCATCAGATCTACAAACGGTTCGGACCTACATAACGTCCCCAGTTACTGATAGGTAACGGCCACGTGCGTCCGGGACGCGCCGAAAGCCGGTCCAGACGCCGGTCGCGTCGATCGGATGCGTTGAGATTTAAGACCCCCCGCCGGTTGTGGTGTGATATGCAACGGGTGGACGTCGCCGTCGTCGGCGGCGGACCGGCGGGCAGCGCTGCGGCCCACGCAGCCGCGTCCGGGGGTGCCGAGACGGTCGTTTTCGAGAAAGGCGTTCCGCGAGCGGACCGTGACGGACTGGGACCGGACTCGACCGACGCCGCGGGCATCCTCGATTACTGGGTCGATATCATGGGGATCACCCCTGAAGAGATGCCCGACGACGTCGTGTACAGGGAACTCGACCGGGCGGAGTTCATCGGACCGAACGAGTCGGTCGCGCTGGAGAGCACGGGTATCGACGCCTCCTACCCCCATTTCGGGTTCACGTACGACCGCGCGGGGTTCGACGACTGGCTGCGCGAGCGCGCCGAGGCGGCGGGTGCCGACTACCGCGTCGGCGCCGCCGTCTCGAACGTCGAGACCGACCTCTCGGGCGGGCCGACACACCGGATCGAACTGGGCGGCGGCGGTGAGTTCGAGGCGACGAACCTGATTCTCGCCGACGGCCCACAGCGAACCGTCACGCTGTCGGTCCTCGATCAGTTCCTCGCCGATCGCTCCGCGGGCGACATCCTCGACTCCACGGGGGTCAACCACATCGCCTACCAGGAGTACCGCGAGATGCCCGAGGAACTGTTCGAACCGGCAAGCCTGAAGTTCTGGTGGGGGTACATGCCCGGCCACACCGCCTACCCCTGGATCTTCCCCAACGACGGCGACGTGGCGCGGATCGGACTTACGATGCCGATCGACCTCGATCTCGCGGCGGTCGAGAATCGCGACACCTACGAACTGCTCCGACCCGAGGACGACCGGGTACCCTCCGGCGGGGAGTACGTCGAGCGCCTGCTCGAAACCGTCTACCCCGAGTACGATCTCGCAGACTTCCCCCGCGTCGACGGCCGGGGGAAACGAAACGGCACGGAGACGTACCCCATCTCCTCGACGCGTCCCATCGAGTCACCGACGGCGGCGAACGTCGCCGTGACGGGCGGTGCCATGGGCGCGACCTCGGCGTTCCACGAGGGCGGCGGTCACGTCGCGATCCGATCGGGTAGCGTCGCGGGAGAACTCGCCGCAGCGGGGGAACTCGACCGCTACAACGAGGTCTGGCGGGAAGCGATCGGGACGGAAGTCCGCCGGAACGTCGCGATGGCGGATCTTGTCCGGGAGTTCGGTCCCGACGACTGGGACCAGACGTTCCGGGTCGCAAACCGGATGCTTGAGGCCGGCGCTGAGGGTGGGATCACGCTGCTCCGAGGGTCCCGCGCCGGCGGGTTCACCGGACTAAAACTCGCCGCGGAGTACCAGTGGCACAAGTTTCGGTACCGGGGCGGCCGGATCGCCCAACTCCGGGAGTCCGAGTACGCGGTGTAGCGTCCGCGATAGCCAGGGATTATCAGCACTGAGACTCGGACCGAACGATACTAATTCCCGAGACGTAGAAGAGTCGGGCATGACTCGAAAGGAAAAAAACATCGGGCTCAGCGGGACAGTGCTCGTCCGCATCGGATGGTTCCCGATGCGCGTCGAACAGCTGTTGCCGGCTGTCGTCCGTCGAAACTTCGGCGCGCGCATCTTCTGGTTAGCGATGGTTTCGCTTCTCGGTGCGCCGGCGCTCGCTGTAGTGCTCTTTTCGGACGTGTTGGTGGCGGTCGCGTTCGTCTCGGCCGTGATCGCACTCACTGGCTTTCTGGGGTACTGTGAGATGTACCGCGCACTCCGGGAGATCAACGCCCGGATTGGAGAGGTTGACGACGGCGAGTTCGACGTCGCCACGATGGTCCACTGCGAGACGCCGACCGGCGCACTCAACGACATCGCGCCGGTGCTCGAACGCCTCCACGACCGCGGCGTGTTGACCGTCGTCGACGCCGTCTCCTCGCTCGGCGGGACGCCCGTCCCGAGCGAGCGCATCGACATCAACCTCGGCGCGTCCCAGAAGGCGTTCAGCTCGCCGCCGGGGCTGACGACGGCCGCCGTCAGCGACCGCGCGTGGGAGGTCGTCGAGGAGCGCGAGCCCGACTCCCTCTACACGAACTTGCTCCCGTGGCGCGACACGAGCGAGGGCTTCCCGTACACGCACCTCGGCGCGAACGTCGCCGCCCTCGACGAGTCGCTGTCGATGCTCCTCGAAGCGGGACTCGACGCCGTCTACGAGCGCCACGAGGAGGCCGCCGCGCACTGCCGCGAGCGCGGGGCCGACCTCGGCCTCGACCTCTACACCGACGCCGAGCGGAGCGCCCCGACGGTGACGGCGTTCCACCTCCCCGGCGAGGCGAAGCGCGTCCAAGCGGAACTCGAAACCGACCACGACATCGTCCTCGCGACCGGCCTCGCCGACCTCGCAGACGACATTCTCCGGGTCGGCCACATGGGCTACAACGCCGACGTGGAGAAGGTCGACCGCGTGATGGACGCGCTCTCGTCCGTCGTCTGAGACCGGCGTCCCGTCTGCGACCGAGCGCCGTCCGGCCGTCAACGTTTTTCCCCGAAGCCGACGACAGTCACCGTGAGAACAATCGTGACCGAGACGAGCGAGTCGACGGGACGACGGCGACCGGGCGACGGCATCAGATACGCAATCGTCGTCGTGTTTCTGTCTGGACTCCGCCGTCGCAACCCCGCGGCGATGGTGAACGCCGCGTTCGCGCTCGCGGGCACGTACCTCCCCGACGCCTTCGAGCGACTGGTCGGCGTCGAGTTCCGCCCGTGGCAACGCGTCTACGTCGAGTCGGCGATGCTGACCCACTCGGTCGGGATGCTCGGTCCCTACGACGACGTGTGGTGGTGGGACCACCTGACCCACACTCACTCCGCGACGATTCTCGGCGGGGTCGTCCACGTCCTCTCGCGTCGCCGCGGCCGCGACCCCTCGACGCGGGTGGTCGCGGTTGTCGCTTGCGCCGGCGTGCTCTGGGAACTCGCCGAGTACGCTATCCATCGCGGGGCCGACGCGCTCGGCATCGACCCCGTGCTCGTCTCTTACGGCCGAACCGATACCGCGCTCGACCTCCTGTTTAACCTCGTCGGCGCGGCGCTCGTCGTCCTGTTCGGCGACCGCGCCCTGACGAACCTCGTCCCGCTGAGGGAGGACTAAGCGGTCCGCCCGTCGACTCGCGGTTTCGATACTAGGATTTCGCGCGATGCGCGCCTCTCACTCGGGGGAATCTCACAAAACCAACAGCCACTGATCGCTTCAGCGGGGCACTAAACTGCGTGTTCAGGCGCTCTGGGTGTGTTCCGTGGACTCGCTCCCGCTCTCGCGGGTCGGTCGCTCGTCCATATTGCGGGTTCGGACCGCCGTCCGAAGGCCGACCTCGGCGACGTTGCCGACGTGTTCGGCCGCCCGTTCGAGCGCGTGGAGCGCGTGGGCGAATCGGTAGTCGACGTCGGCGTCCGTCTCTTCGAACAGCCGCCGCTCGATATCTCCGACGCCCTCGCGGACCCGGTCTCGCGCCGTCAGCGCCTCCCGCGCCGCGTCGGGGTCCTCGCCGTCGAGCGCGACCTGCACCGCGGCTTCGAGCGCCTCGGGGACGAGCTCGGCGAGCTCGGACACCTCGTCGGCGACCGCGGGAGGAAGCGGGTCGGGCACCGCCGACGCGACGGTCGCGATTCGCTCGGCGTGGTCGGCGACGCGCTCTAACTCGCGGGCCGCGGTGTGGAGGCGGAACAGCTCCGGGCGCGTCTCGCCGAGGGCGTCCACCTCGTCGAGGCGGTCGAGCCCGCGGGTGAAGTGCCGGTCGACCATCGCAAAGAGCCGGTCGGCGCGGTCGTCGCGCTCCGCGAACCCGTCGAGGGGGGCGGCACCGGTGAGCGCGGCAGTCGCGTCGCGGTACATCGAGGCGGCGACGAACTGGAGCTGTCGGACCGACTGGCGGATGGAGACCTCGTTCGCGTCGAGGACGTTCCGCACCGTGACGGACGCGTCCGACTCCTCCGTGATGGTCACGCCGACGAGGTTCCGGGCGACCCGCCTGACGGCCTGTCGCTGTTCGGCGTCGAACGTCCCGTCGGCCTCGACGACGACCTGTTTCGACCCGGCGGCGTACGCCGCCCGGAGCGTCTGTTCGAGGGAGTCGCCGTCGGCCGGACCGTCCCCCTCTTCGGCGTCGGTCCCGCGGACGGTCACCGTGAACTGCATCGACGAGTCGTCTTCGCACTCGGGTGCCTGTATGACCAGCATCCCGTCGAGGTGCGTGTGGAGGTTGACGACGGTGCCGGCGGTGATTCCCTCGCCGTCCGCCCACTCTCTGGGGAGTGAGACGGTGAACGTCCCGTTGCTGACCTGCTGTATCTTGCGTGTCTCCATTGTGTTGGCGTGTCTGAAACCGTGTTGTCTGCGTGCCAGTTCCGCGGTGACGCCGGCCCCGCCGCAGGGAGCGATTCGACTGACGAAACGCGAGCGCCGCCGCCGACTATCCGGCTTCGACGGCCGCAGGTCGTCGAGAACCGTCGTCACGTCGGGAAGTCGAAGTCGGCGTCGTCAGCGCGGGGACGCTCGGCGCGGGTCGGCGTCGGCTCGGGGTCGAACCCGAACGCTACCCGAACTTGCCGCTGATGTAGTCCTCGACGCGCTGGCTCTCCGGGTCCTCGAACACTTGGTCGGTGTCGCCGTACTCGACGAGTTCGCCGCCGGTGAGGAACACCGCCGTCTGGTCAGAGATGCGCGCCGCCTGCTGCATGTTGTGCGTGACGATGACGACGGTGTACTCCTCGGCGAGGTCGTGAACGAGGTCCTCGATTTTCGAGGTCGCGATGGGGTCGAGCGCCGACGCGGGCTCGTCCATGAGGAGCACCTCGGGGTCGGTCGCCAGCGCGCGGGCGATGCAGAGCCGCTGTTGCTGGCCGCCGGAGAGCCCGAGGGCGTTGTCGTCGAGTCGGTCCTGCACCTCGTCCCACAGCGCCGCCTGCCGGAGAGAGCGCTCGACGAGTTCGTCGACCGCGTCGTCGTCGCTCCGGCCGAGCAGGTTAGCGAGCAGGCCGGTGTCGAGGTCGCCGTGCTTCCGCGGCCCGTAGGAGATATTGTCCGAGATGCTCTTCGGGAACGGGTTCGGCGACTGGAACACCATGCCGACCCGCTTGCGCAGTTCCACGAGGTTGACGCCCTCCTGGTAGATCTCCTCGCCTTCGAGCCGGACCGAGCCGTCGATGCGCGCGGCCTTGATACGGTCGTTCATCCGGTTGAGACACCGGAGGAACGTCGATTTCCCACAGCCGGAGGGGCCGATGAGCGCCGTGACGCTGTTCTCGGGAATCTCCATGGAGACGCCCTTCAGCGCGTGGTCGTCACCGTAGTACACGTCGAGGTCGGAGACCGAGAGCTTCGCGTCGCCCTCGAACTCGTGTTCGACCCACTCCTCGCGGGTGCGCTCGCGCGTCTCGCCGCTCGTGACCTCGAGCGGCTGGTCGGTGCCGGCGCTCGCGCCGTCAGGTTCACTGTCCGTCGTCGTCTGTCCGCCGTCCGCCGTCTGTCTGGTTTCACTCATGGTTACTCGTGTTGCAGTTTACTCCGGAAGTAGTATCGCGTCGCGATGCCGACCGCGTAGAAGCCCAAGACGACCACGAGCAGGATGAGCGCCGTCGCCCACCGGAACTCGTCGATAGCGCCGATGTTCGACGACTGCCCGACGCCCGCGGTGATAAGCGAGTAGAGTTGATACGGAAGCGCCGAGGTCGCCCGCATCAGTTCGGGGTTGGTCACGAACGGCGGGGCAAGCGAGAACTGGAAGCCGCCGACCACGTCGACCGTCTGACTGCCCGGCGGGGCGACGCTCCCCGACATAGTCAGGAGAATCGGGGCGGTCTCGCCGGCGATGCGGCCGACGCCGAGGATGATGCCCGTGAGGATGCCCGGGAGCGCCGCCGGGAGGACGATGCTCCGAATGGTCTGCCACTTCGTGACGCCGAGGGCCGCGCTCGCGTCGCGGTACTCGTCGGGGACCGCCAGCATCGACTCCCGGCTCGTGATGACGACGAGCGGGAGGAGCATGAAGCCGAGCGTGAGCATCCCCGCGAGAAGCGACTTCTTGTTGCCGAGCCGGGGGACGAGGAACGCCAGTCCGAACAGCCCGAAGACGATGCTGGGCGTGCTCCACAGGCCGTTGGTTGCGATTTCGACGACCTGCGTGAAGCGCCCGCGGTCCGCGTACTCGGTGATGAAGACGGCCGCGCCGACACCCAGCGGGACGGCGAACAGCACCGCCCCGATGACGAGCCAAATCGTACCCGCGATGGCCGGGAGGACGCCGTTCACGTCGTTGAGGAGCGCGACGCCGTTCATCACGAACGGCCACGAGACGGGAAGCGAGAACGTCACGCCGACGAGCGTCACTTCGGGGCCCACCCCCGCGCCGAACGCGAGACTGTTGAACAGCCCCGGCAGGCCTTTCAGGACCGTGAACGCGACGAGGAGGAACAGCACCGCGATGATGGAGAGGGCGTTCAGGTAGACGAGGACGTACGCGCCGATGTGGCGGCCGCGCGCGCCGAACCCGCCGTAGGCCTTCGCGGCGGCCCAGCCGACGAGCAGGGAACAGAACGCCGTCAGGATCGGAATCGTGAACTCGGCGTTGAACGACGCCTGCTGTTCCCACCCGAGGTCCCACACCCACGACGGGCCGATGACGCCGGTGAGGAAGACGATACCGGCGAACGCGGCGCGCGCGCCCGCGGGGAGCGTCGAGCCGATGTCCTCGCGGGGGACCGCGCTCACCGCGAACGCGGCCCCACCGGCGACGAGCGACGCGACGACCCACCCGGCCGTCCCGAGCCCGAGCGTCTGCGAGGCGACCAGCCCGCCGACGACGAACCAGATGAGCGCGAACGCCCCCGAGGCGACCAGTCCGGCGGTCGGTCTGGGGTTGGTGGCGACGTAGCCGAGTCGAGAGCCGACGCCGAAGCCGATGACCGCGAGCCCGAGGAGGACCAACAGCCCGCCGAGGAGCGCGACCATCGGCACGCCCGCGATGGGGTCGGTGACGGTCACGAGCTCGAACATCGCCGCGAGCGAGAGGGCGAACAGCACCGCCGCGAGTCCCACCGCGCCGGCGGCGACCGCCTCGGTGTCGGAGGTGTCTTCGCTGACGAGCTCGGATTTGGTCGCGCCCGCCATCAGTCGGCACCCCCGAGCTTCTGGCGCATGCGCGCCTCGATGTACTGCGACCCGATGCTGAGGAACAGCACCGTGACGAACAGGATGACGCCCGCGACGAACAGCGCGGAGAGCTGGAGGCCGTCGGCGTCGCCGTAGTTCGCCGCGATGAGCGACGTGAGCGTGTCGTTACCGTAGAAGACGTTGTACAGCGGCTTCGTGAGCCCCGGACTGCCGCGGAGCATCACGGTCGCCGCCATCGTCTCGCCGATGGCGCGGCCCACGCCGAGGAGGACCGCGGCCGAGACGCCCGAAAAGGCCGCCGGAAGGGTGATGGAGGTCATCGTCTGCCAGTCGGTCGTGCCGAGGGCGAGCGAGCCGCTTTTCATCGATTCGGGGATGCTGTTGAGCGCGTCCTCCGCGACCGAGACGACCGTCGGAAGCGCCATCAGCCCGACGACGATGCCGACGAAGAGGTACGTCCCCTGGCCGACGATGTCGAACTGGTCGGCCGCCCACGGGCTGAGGATGGTAAAGCCGATGAAGCCGTAGACGATGGAGGGGATGCCCGCCAGAATCTCGACGCCCGGCTTGACGACCTCGCGGACGGTCTTCGGCGCGATTTCGCTGAGAAAGAGCGCCGCGGCCACGCCCAGCGGGGCGGCGACGGCCGTCGCGATGATGGTGACGAGCACCGTCCCGTGAATCATCGGGACGAGCGAGTACTGAATCGGCGGCGTCACCGGACTCCAGCGCGTCTCGATGAAGAGCCGCAGGCCCGGAATCGGCACGCCGAAGACGTTCACGGTCGCGTACTGCACGGTCGGCCACGCCTCCGCGAAGATGAAGACGAGGATGAGACCGAGGACGAGGATGGTCGAGACCGTCGTCGTCAGTGTGAGCACGCGCGCTGTCAATTCTTGATGTCTGAGCCAGCCGTAGCCCGTCGCGACGAGGAACACCGCGAACGGGACGGCCGTCAGCGACGAGGCGGCCAGAAAGCCCGCGAACGCCGCGAGGAGCGACACCGCCGCGACCGTGACCGTGACGAGCGCGTCCGGCGGCGTCTCGTCGACGAAGTCGCGACCGCGCCGGAGCCCTCGCCGAGCCGCCGCTCGGAGGCCGGCACCGTCGGAGTTTGGAAGTACGTTCATGATTGGAGCGTCAATGAATGGAAAGAACGAGGTTCAGGAACCGCTACCGCGTCCGAGTCGCGTTACGCTTGGCTCGGAAGCTTGTCCTTCTCGGACTGGAGGTCCTTGTCAGGCAGTGGGATGTAGTTGTTGTCCTCGACGAACAGCTTCTGACCGAACGTGGTCAGGAACATGTTCATGAAGGCGGCTTCGCGCATGTCCGTCCCGCTCGGGGTGTCCTCCGTGATGGTCGTGTACTGGTGGAGGTCACGGTTGAGTGGGTAGTCGCTGTCGAAGATGGTGTGCTCCGCGCTCTTGTCCGGCGCGTAGAGCGTCCCCTCGAAGTTGATACCGACAGGGATGACTTCCGGACCGGTGAACGCGAGCGCCATGTACGCGATGGCACCGTCGTTCTGCTGGACGACGGTCGCAACCTGCTGGTTCTGGCCCTTACGGGTGTCGACACCCTCCATCGAGGCGTCGGCGCTACCGAGCATGTTGAGGCGGAACGAGGTGTCCGTCCCGGAGCCTTCCGCACGGCCGACCACGTAGATTTCCTGGTCGTGACCGCCGACTTCGCTCCAGTTGGTAATCTCGTTCTGGTAGATTTGGCGGACTTCTTCGCCGGTGAGCTCCGTGACACCCGCGTCGTGAACGTCCTTCGAGACGACGACGGGCTGGCCGTCGCGGCCGAGGACGTGGTCCACGTAGTTCGCGTCGCGCTCGTCTTCGCTGATGCCGAGTTCTGCCGTGATCGGACCCGACGAGTTACCGATGTCGACGAGACCGTCGCGGACGGACTTACAACCCGTCCCGGAGTGGCTCAGGCCGATGGACGTTGCGAACGCGGGGTTCGCCTGCGTCTCGGTCGGCTCGAAGCCGTAGAGGGATGCGAAGTAGTCGGCCAGACGCATGTCCGGTGCGCCGAGTTCGTCCCAGCCGGGGACGGTAGATTCGTCGCTCGTACCCCAGTACTCACCGTCGCTCGGTGGTGCGTTGGAGTTCCAGTAGGAGCTCCCCTTGTTCGCGATGGGATACACTGTCGACGAACCCTCGGCGGTGAGCATCTGCGGCGCGCTCGATTCGCTCGTCTCCTCGGGGGTCGAGGTCGTGGTCTCCGGAGCTTCCGTCTCCGTTTCTTCGGTCGCCGGTGCGTCGGTCTCGGAGTTCGACTGCCCCGAACAACCCGCGAGCCCCGCGACGCCCGCCGCACTCGACGCGACGAGGAACTGCCGACGTGATACGCTGCCTGCAAACTTCTTGGAATCTTGCGCCATCACGTGGACTGACCCGGTTTTAAATAAAATGCGTTTATAATACCGGTTTAGTTCTATCAGAGTTCACCGTAACACTAAGAGACGAAATAGTTCGATATTAGCTCACACATTAGTACGGAGAACTATATACTCGAACGTAACCGAGACGACAGAAAATATAACGGCTCCCGAGATACGTACGGACGATGGCTCAGCAGGACGGAACCACAGGGTCCGAACGTATCATCGGTCTGTCGAAACCTGACGCGGTCGACCGCGTCGTAGACGCTGACGACTCCCGAGACCCGGACACCGTTCGGGCGGTACTCAGTCACGTGACCGAAGACGGCGCGGTGACGGCCGAGGGTGTCGATTCGGCGGTCACGGACACGTCGATGATTCTGTCGACCGCGGAGACGCGCGTCGAACTCGCGTCTATCGACCTCGACGACGCCCGCGAGGTCGCCGGCGACGAGGCGGCCGTCGGTGCCGTGCGGTCCCGTCTCGACGTGTTCGAGGCGAAGGTCGCGAACGCGAGCGAGCGGGTCGAGTCGCTCGGCGAGGAGCTACAGGGGCTCTCCGACTGGCGCGAGGACTCTCGGTCCGTCTACGACATCGTGCTCGGGCTCCGGGAGGTCGCGTCCGAGTCGCAGGCGCTCACCGCGCACGCGGACGACATACAACTCGACATCGAGGAGTTCGAGCGGTGGCTCTCGAACCACGACGTTCGCGTGCGCGGGCTCGACGGCGACGTGGCGGCGCTCGAACAGTCGCTCGACGGACTCGAAGACCGGGTCGAGGCCGTCGCCGACGCGGAGGGTTCCGAAGACAGCGCCGACGCCGCCGGGGACGCTGACGACGACCGCGCGACCGAGTGGTGCAACGCCGCGCTCCGCGTCCGCGTCTCCGCCCTGTTGGTCGACGACGTGCGAGCCGAACTCGCTGACCTCCGGCAGCTGGCTCCCGAGTCGGAGGCGGAGACCGACGGTCTCGACGAGGCCGCCGCCGACCTCGACAACCTCGACCCCCGCGTACAGCGACTCCGCGAGCGCCTCGACGAACTCGCCCGACCGCCGTGGACCGACGAGTACGGGGCGCGAATCGAGTCGTTCGAGGAGACGCTCGCCGCGTTCGAACCGCCGGTGTCGTGGGGCGCAGTGCAGGCCGAACTCGACGACGCCAGAGTCGGTGACGAGGAGTGAGCGAGCGCTGAGATTATTCGAAACCACACATATCACATCCACTACGTAAATCGCGTTCAGCGAAAGTACATGTGTGTTCAGTCCCTCGGTCTACCTGCGAACACCAATGTCAGACTACGAACTTGACCCCCTCCCGTACGAGTACGACGCCCTCGAACCCCACATTTCCGAGCAGGTGCTGACGTGGCATCACGACACCCACCACCAGGGCTACGTCAACGGCTGGAACGCGGCCGAGGAGAC
>ENA-ORDC01001560-ORDC01001560.1-marine-metagenome-genome-assembly--contig:-NODE-1560-length-16436-cov-2.826090_pt1 | contig 16436 bp, 17 predicted proteins | sample MGYA00237783_ERZ508515 | MGnify/ENA primary metagenome ERZ508515 (study PRJEB26186, sample SAMN06268792) | marine metagenome | isolation source: Eden Landing Ponds, San Francisco, CA, USA | place... | reverse complement strand
GAGCCGCTCTTTCCGTCCGGCCGGTCGTTCCGCGGTGTGACGCCAATGGAGGCACACTGACGGCCACGCGCTGTGGGACGAGCACGACTGAGCGATGGGGCGTGTCCGCACCGCTGTGGAAGGACACGACTGAACCCATCGGGTTCAGACCGATTCAGCCACCCGCTCGCGTTGCAGCAACGACAGTCCCGTTCTCGTCGACGACTAAAGTGAGCGTCTCGTTGCGGATGGTGAACGAGAGCGCCACTTCGAGGGGGTCCAGGGAGCGAACCTCCTCGTCGTAGTCGGCGAGTGCGCCCGGGGCGATGTCATGCGTTTCCGGGAGGAGGGGATTCGCCCCGTGGTCAGTGACGAACGAGAGGAGCTCGGTCTCCGCTAACAGAGAGATGATCGGAAGCCCGCTCGACGCGTAGTGGCAGGTGCCACACTCGACTTCGAACCGTGCCGCGTATCGTCGGCCACACTGCTCGCAGACGCCGTCCGAACCGTCGTGGCTCTCACAGACCGTCACCGAGTGGTCGACGGTGCCGGCACAGCGGGGGCAGACGCCGGCGCTGAACCCCAGGAGTTCCAGATTCGACCAGGCCTCGGCGGCACGGTGGATCTCCGCCGGCGTTCGTTCCTGAATACCGGCTGGAGGGAGGTAGATGTGCCCGAGCGTGCCGAACTCCGTGTCGAACTGCTCCCCGGAGTCCTCCCGTTCGAAGAGCCCTGGACACTCCGAACAGTACATCTCGACGCGCTCCTGCTGGTAGCTCACTTCTATCGGCGCGGAACAGAGCGGACAGGGCTCGTCGATGGGCGTCCGCTCGACGACCGGATCATCGGTCACCGCCCCCGAGATGACCGCTTCGACGATACGCCGCCCCGTCTGCCGGATGGCGTAGCCCCCCTCCGTCCGGCTGATGAAGTGACCTTCCAGCTTGTCGAGGTGATAGCTGAAGTTCGAGGAGCTGCCGTACTCGCTGCGCTCAAACAACGTAGAGAAGGAGAGCGGGCCGTCCGACTCGCTGAGCGTCCGCAGTATCTCTAAACGGGTCTCGTCAGCCACGAGACCGAACGCCTCGTCGGGTGAGAGCCCCGAACGGTCCCCCTCGTCGGCCGTCATACTCGTTTCTCAGGCGAGTGTGGATTAAATCCCGGGCCTCCACCAGCGTCCGCGGCCGCAGCAAGCATGTCAACCCGCCAACAATAATGTCATATAGATTAACTATAACTCGCCCCTTGTGAATGCTTCTCGTGATGTCATCCGCTACCAGCAAAGTGACCGATGTGGTACCGGGCGTGTCGGCGTTTCAGGAGCTTTCGACGTTTGGAAAAGTCCGCCTCGTCGGGTTCAGTTTGGTCGTTCTCGCTGTGCTCGGGTTCGCGGCATTCGTTCTCGGCGAGTTGTTCAGCCTACTCGTCCTCGGGTGGACGGCGGACGTCGGCGCGGAACTCGGCATCCACCGCCTCCACGTGATGGTCATCGCGACCGTGATTCTCACGACGCTCCTCGGCGTGGCCGTCCAACTGTACCGGCCCAAGCGGCAGGCGGCTGCGATGCTCGGGGCGTTCCTCAGTGTCGTCGCTGCAGCGGCGGTACAGTTCACCGGCGAAGGGTCGGTTGGGTCCGTCGTCCCCTTCCTGGTGATGATCGGGCTCGCAACGCTCCTTCACCCGGCAGGGCGCGGGTTGTTCCGGCGTGGAGAGTCCTACAGCCCCGCGATGCTGGCGCTGGTCATCGTCGCCGCCATCCCGATGCTCGCGTTTGCGGCCGCACAGGTAGGCCTCCAGATCAATACGAACGACGCCCATGCAGCGGCCGGCCACTACACCGGCATGGCGCAGCTCGGGCTGATCCCCCTCGTATACGGCTTCCTCGCCGCAGTCGGGATGCGGGGGTGGCGGATCGCCGCGTGGATAGCTGCTCTGCCGGTGGCGTACTACGGCATCCTCGCTATTTCGTTCCCCGCGCAGGCGGGGGCAGCGGGTCCGATGTGGGGCGGTGCCGCCGTCCTCTGGGCCGGTGGATTCCTCGCCGTCAGCGAATACTCCCGCCTCGAATCCTCCCCGGTACTCCGTCGTACCGTCGCAGGGGAGAGCTGAGCGGGATCGAGCCGTCGCTTCCCCTCCGTGTGTCGGCTCATCTGATCGACGTCCGCAGAGCGGCTCCATCGTCTTCCGATGAACGTTTTTATAACGGCTGGTTGAACAGCGGGACGATGGACCTGCCGGCCCGGGGAGAAGCCCACGACGTTCGATACGTCGCCGGGAGTTTCGCTGTCGGCGTCTTCCTTCCCAGTGTGGCGGGTGGCATCACGTTTCCGCTGCTCTCCCGACTCGAGCTCCTCATCGGACTCTCGCCGGCGGTCGTCGGCTTCATCGTCTCCACGACCGGCAGCGTTCGCCTCCTGAGTAACGCTCCGGTCGGAAGCCTCTTCGACCGAGTGGGGACGCGCTCCCCCTTGCTCGTCGGCTTCCTGCTGTTGAGCGTCTCGCCGTTCGGCTACGCGCTCGGAATGGATGCCGGGGCCGTGCCGGTTCCGCCGGCAGTCACGTTCGTCGTTTCACGTGCCGTAGCCGGGGTGGGCTCCGCGCTGGTTCTCGTCGGCGGCTACGCGATGATAACCGCGGTTACGACCTCCGAGAACCGGGGGCGCTGGCTCGGCTACATGCTTGGTGCCTACAGCCTCGGCTTCCCTGTCGGCCTCGCCGTCGGTGGCGTCGTCGCCGACGCGTACGGCGTCCGTGAGGCGTTCCTGCTCGGTGGCGTCGTCAGTCTTCTCGCGGTGCCGCCGCTCCTTGTGCTGATTCCGGACACTTCTCCGGGGGTCGACCATGACGGGGGTCTCCGTGCGATTCCTGCGCTCGTCCGGACAGACCGTCGGCTTGCCGTCCTCGGGACGGTCAACGGTATCCTGACGTTTCTCAGTAGAGCCTTCCTGACGAGCGTGGTGGTGTTTGCCGCCCGCCTCGGCCTCGAACTTGGCGGGTTCGGAGACATCGGCGTGAGCGGTGTCATCCTCGCTGTAGTGACCTTGGGTGCCGCTGGGTCGACGCTGGTGGCCGGCCGGTATTCCGACGCATTAGACAACCGGATCTCTCTCGTCGTGCCCGCGTTAGGTGTCATGACGCTCGGGTTCGTAACCGTCGCACTGATACCAACGGTGCCCGGCATCATGACCGGGGGCGCCGTTGCGGCAATCGGCGGAGGTGCCACCGGGCCCGTACTCAAAGCATACCTCGGTGACATCAGTCCGGTGGAGGACGTCGCCAAGCTCGGTGGCGCGTACGACGCCTTCGGCGACCTCGGTGGGGTTCTGGGACCGGTGGTTGCCCTCCCTGCAGCCTCCAGCATGGGGTTCGACGTGGTGTACTTCGGGTGTGCCGGTCTCGGCGTCGTCGCCGCGGTACTGATCGCAAAGATGCTGCTCTTGACCACGCTTCCGTCGGATCCAGCAACGACAGAGTGAGCGGGGGAATCAGGGGGAAGACGGGAGCTTCCAACGCATCGGTGGATCCTGATAATTGGAGAGAATGTATGCAGCATCAGATGGGCAGTCGAATGGTTACAAGCCTCCCGGCTGTACGATGGGCTTCTGGATTGGAATCCCTCCGCGTTTCCACACCAGCCATGCCAGCACCACGAGGTATGCGCCCACCATCTTCGGAAACCCATACGCATCAATCGCACCGAATGCCCCCGACAGCGAGCCCGTCACCTCGACGACCGCGAACACGACCGTCCCCGAATAGAACGCCCCGAAGTGTGCCCCGATCCCGAGTCCCAACTCACCGGAGTGGACGTAGAGCAGTCCAAAGACCCCACCAGCGATCGTCAAGTCGAGCAGCCGCAGGGGCGTCGTACTCCCGTGCATCGCGATGAACAAGACGGTCGCCACGGGAATCGCGACGAGCGCCGCCGGCCCTGCGCTCACTCCCCGACTGTGGAGCCCCTCGGCCGCGGTCTTGAGAATCACCCGGAAGAAGACGACCTGCTGGACGGCCGCATGGAGCACCAGCGACACGAACGGCAGTACCAACCAGCCGAAAAGGGGTTCGTTCGGAGCAGACGGGGCCACATGGATGGATTTGCCCCCCGATACCGAACTCACACCAAGCCACACGAGTTGTCCCACGACCACGGCGAGAAACCCGCCGAGGAAGGCCCGCCCCCAGTCGGTCGACACCGACACGCCGTAGTTCGACAACGGCTGCCGGTCGAGTACGCGTGCCCAGAAGGCCAGCGCGCCGAGAAAGAAGCCACCATGAAGAACGGAAGCGGCAAGTCCACTCCCGGGCGCTGGCCCGGACGGAATCACGTCGACGGCCGCCTGTAGATTGCCGGTGAGAACCGCGCCGGTGAGCACCCACAGAATCGGCATCGCGAGAAGGACGCGCCATGTCGCCCGCACTCGTGGGTCATCCGCACCGAAGACCACGCCCCGAACTCGGTCGACCATTGTGGTCTGCTCGGCGGACATGCTGACAAGAAATATCACTGAATATATAATTTTGGGGGTGGGATGACCGGCTCAGGCCCTGTATTCGGCAGTACCTGTTTGAACCACTCGGTGTCCGTCAGTAACGGTGTCCCGATACTGAAAGTGGAACCACCATTAGGGCACTCACTTGGCGCGGTGGCATTCGAGGAATCGGCCGCCCGTAGCTACATATGACTCGGGACTGAGGCGTGGGTATGAGCCAGCGGCCCCGCCTCGTCGCTGCCGAGGGTGAGCAGCCGCTCCGAGCGGCTGCGATGTTCGTCGGCGTGACGTTCCTCATCGCGACCGGGGCATATCTCCCGCTGCTTGCGGCAGATATCGGCTGGATTAGCACCACGCTGCCGCCGGGCCTACAAGTCGTGGGCATTCTGAGCCCCGGCATCGCGACACTCCTCATACGGTTGTACACCGACGGGGTGGCCGGCGTCCGTGGCGCCCTCGGTGGGCTGACGGCGTGGCGGTTCGGCCGCCGCTGGTGGGGTGTCACGCTCGCGCTCCCGCCGGTCTTCGTCGCCGTTCTGGCCGGCGGCTCTATCGCGCTCGGGCAGAACTTCTCCCCCGAGCCGCTTCGCATGGTGTCCGAGGTCGGCGTGGCGATCGTTCCACTGCTCTTGGTGACCCTCGTGCTCTCCGCCGGCGAGGAGCTCGGCTGGCGTGGGCATCTGCTGCCGTTGCTGCAGGCGCGGCTGAGTGCATTGACTGCGAGTCTCCTCCTCGGTGTCGTCTGGGCCATCTGGCACGTTCCGGTGTTCTACGGGGCCGGCATCGAGGGGTGGGCGCTGCTGCTCCGGCTTGGAAGCATTCCGGCGGCGGCCGTGATGTACACGTGGCTGTTCAACAACACCGGTGGCAGCGTGCTCGCGGTGACGCTGCTGCACGCCGGGATCAATCTGTGGGGCCCGCTGGTGGCCCCGATGCCGACCGCCCACCCGGCGCTGACAGTTTTCGTCGCAGAGAACATCCTGATCGCCGTCGTGGTGCTCGCCATCTACGGTGGGGCAACGCTCACCCATCGCCGCGGGCTTCCGGATCGATAGACGATCGGGACGCACCGACTCGTGACGACTGCCCTCACGGCTCTCGTTGGTCGTAATGCGCGACCAACACCCGGAGCCACCAGAGCTTCAGGCCGATGCTGGCGACGACGCCGAGTGCGGCCTTGGTGGGCGACCGTCGCCAAGCAGCATACAGCGCGTAGAGGAAGCCGAGCGCACCGGCTGTGTTGCAGATGTTCGGGTAGTCAAGCCCCACCGTCCGGTTCGTCCGCTCTCTGATCCACCACTGCTCGGCGAGGACGGCCCGGGTCATCCAGGCGTCGTCGGTATCCGGTGGGTCAAACAGGAACGGATTGATCGCCGTCCAGACGAGGGCAGCCCCGAGCAGCCGCCAGTTGCGGCGATAGAGGGCGTACACGATGACCGCGCCCGACGGAACGCGCGTCCAGCCACTTTTCGGGTTCGAGTGACGGCGCCAGAAGCGCTCTTCGAACGCCTCGGAGAGACCGATGCCCATGTTCGGAGGTCGCTGCGAGTCTACATAGATTTGCGTGCCCATGGGTTTAGCAGACGCTTCTTTAGATATCTAGAGGATCTATCGGCCGAGCGTGTCGGTTCAGCGCTGCTGGGTTATGTAGACAACTACCCCGAGTATCCCGAAGAAGCCATAGATGACCCCACGCACATGCGGTGATTTCTAGCCTCGTTTCTTACTGTCCTGATACACGTAGTACCCGACGGGTGGCCAGAATATCAGCAGATAGAGCCCCATTCGGAGCAAGAAGCCGTTGTATGCGGTGAGTACATCCACTGTGTACTTATCGTGTCATCTTAGACATAGCTTTGGCGGTGGAAAATATGCCACACCGATCGAACGAAATCTGACCGAGTAGCACACCGCAGTTGGTGCTGCATACAGCCTCTGTATCGGTCACGCCGGTACTGTCAACAGCTGAGGATTTCAACAGGGTCCGAACGCCGGCAACTTAACACCGGTGACGCCCTCCCACCGCTCATGCAGATCGGTTCGCGCCGCGCCGTCCTCAACCCGGCCAGCGGCACGGGGGACCACGCCGAGTACGTCACCCGGCTGCTGATGGCGCGCGGCTTCGCCGTCGACGAGACCGCCGACGGCGGCGACGCTCGACGCCTCGGCCGCGAGGCCGGCGAGCGCGGCGTCTCCGAACTCGCGGTCTGTGGCGGCGACGGCACGGTCAACGCCGTCCTCCGCGGGCTCGCGGACGTCGACGCGGTCGGCGACGTGACCCTCGGGATCGTCCCCTGTGGCACCGCGAACATCTTCGCGAGAGAGCTCGGTATCCGCGACGTGCGCCACGGCGTCCGCGTCGCCGACAGCGGCCCCGTCCGGGAGGTCGACCTCGGCTACGCCGGTCCGGACCCCTTCGCCGTCTCGTGTATCGCGGGTTTTCCGGCGGACGCGAGCCTCGCGGCCTCGGCAGAGCTGAAGGAGCGGTTCGGGACGCTCGCCTTCCTCATCACCGGTGTGCAGGAGGCGGTCGACTTCGACGGTATCGAGATCGACCTCGACGCGACCGTCGCGGACGGCACCGAGCGGTGGCACGGCGAGGCGACCTGCGTGCTGGTCGGCAACGCGCGGAAGTTCATCGAGGAGGGCGGGCAGGCGGACATGGAGGACGGCCTGTTCGACGTGGCCGTCGTCGACCGGATGCCGGCCGGCAATCTCGTCGCGGAGGCGATCGGCCACCGCGTGCTCGGCCGCGAGACGCCCGGCGTCACCCACTTGCAGGCCCGCGACCTCACCATCTCCGGCCCGGAGCCGATCACGTTCTCGCGTGACGGTGAGCTGGCGACCCACGAGACGCTTCGACTGCACAACGAGCCGCGGACGCTCTCCGTGCGCGTCGGCCCGGAGTACGAGGCGGATCCCTGACCTCCGTGCTCACCACGCCGCGTCGAGCACGCCCCGAAGCTCGTCGACCGTCGCGTCGAGCCCCGGCGGCGCGTTCGCCATGAACGCGTCCTCGTGTGTTATCTCCGCGGCGCGGTCGAGTCCAGACTCGGGGACCGGCGTGTCCCGGAGTCGGGTCGGAAGCCCGAGTCCGTCGCGCACCGCGGCGACGGCGTCGACGACGCCGGACGCCGTCTCCTCGGGCGTCTCCGCGTCGACGCCGAACCCTTCGGCGAGCAGGTCGCGCCGCCCGTCGACCTGTTCGAACAGGTACGCGAGCGCGTGGGGCGCGACGGCGCCGTGGGCCGCCCCCTGCTGGACGTCGCTCACCGCGGTCAGCCCGTGGCCGAACGCGTGGATCAACGAGAGGGTCGTCCCGTCCGGCCGCGAGACGCCGTACTGCGCGAGCATGATTCCGGCGACGGCGTCGCGCAGCACGTCGAGGTCGTCGGTACCTCCGCCGAGCTCGGGGAGCGCGTCGAGACAGAGCCGGAGCGCGTGGATGGCAGTCGCGTCCGAGACGGCCGTCGCGTTCGCCGCGTACAGCGTCTCGACGGCCTTGTCGAAGCCGTTCATCGCGGAGGCGGCGAGCACGCCCGCAGGGGTGTGCCGGAACAGCTCCGGGTCGTAGAACAGCGCCGTCGGCATCAGCCGCTCGTCGGAGATGCCGCCGCCGACCGCCTCGTCGACGCCGCCGGACTCGGGCGTCGCCGTCAGCCCCGCGACCTGCGTCAGGTCCGCACCAGCCAGCGTCGTCGGGACGGCGACGACAGGCGGGAGCCGACCGTCCGGGATCGCGAGCGTCCCCGTCTCGGCCACGTCGGCCGCCGCCTCGGCGACGGACTGTCCGCTGGCGGTCAACACGGCCGCGGCCTTCGCCACGTCGAGCGCGGAGCCGCCGCCGAGCGCGCAGAAGGCGTCCGCGTCGTGGTCGTGGAACGCCTCGCGTGCGCCGGCCGCCTCGACGAGCGCCTTCCGGGCGCTGGTGCCGGCGAAGGTTCCAGCGTGGCGGTCGCCGAGCCCGGCCTCCACCGGGTCGCGCACCTCGGGTGTCGCGCCGACGCTCTCCCCACAGCAGACGAGCGCGTGCTCGATGCCGTGCGTCGCCAACTCCTCGCCGAGGTCGGCGACGCTGCCGTCGCCGAAGCGGACGACCCCGGGTTCGTACGCGAACCGGAACGGTGTCGGTAGGTCCATGCCCAGCGTTCACGTTCGGGGGGCAAAACCGTATGGTGTCACCCGTGTCACCCGCTGACGCGGCCGTCGCCGAGAGTACTTGTTGCGGCCGTTCGTCAGCTCACGTGTGAGCGACCACGACGTCACGGCCGAGCGGCCGGACAGCCTCATGCATACGGCAGGGTGGGACCACGTCACGCTCGTCGGGAGCAACGCCGACGACACCGTCGCCTTCTACCGCGACGTTCTCGGGCTCCCGCTCGTCGTCCGCCAGCCGAACCTCGACCGCGAGTCGGTCGAACACCTCTTCTTCGACGCTGGCGACGGCCGGCTCGTCACGTTCTTCGTCGACGAGTCGCGCGACTCGGTCGACGAACAGGAGCCCGGCATCGGCGCGGTCCACCATCTCGCGTTCCGGGTCGCACCCGAGGAACTGCCGGCGATCCGCGACCGGCTGCTCGACGCCGGCCACGACGTCAGCGAGTTCGACCGCGGCGCGTTCCACTCGCTGTACACCCACGACCACAACGGGCTCGTAATCGAACTCGCGGCCGACAAGTACGAGATTCCGGACGACCGGCGCGGCGAGATACTCGCCCGCGCACACGCCGCTCGGGTAGCCGCGGGGGACGAGTACGTCGACTCGGCGCATCTCGAGGCGGCCCTCGAGGAGCTTGGCCTCCCGGTCGAGTCGAACGACCTGCCGAACGCCGTGGCCGGCCGCGACTTCTGAGCGGCTTGCTCCTCGTGACCGCGTCAGCGCTCGCTCGTCGGGTCGAACGACGTCCACTCGCGGGGCTGGTCGGCGAGCCCGCGGGCCCGGAGCTCCGGCCCGTTCTCCCCGTCCCTGACCTCGATGCGCCCGCCGCAGAACTGCGCGAGCGTGTTCACCGTCCGCTCGTCGTGGGTCGACGGGTCGATAAACAGGACGCCGAGCCCGTCGATGCTGTTGATGTGGCCGACCATCGTGTGGATAAAGCGGGCAACAGACCGGAGTTCGCCGAAGGAGACGAGCGTCGAGACGGAGACGACGCCGGTGCGCACCCGGTCGAACCCGTCGCTCTTGAACTCGCGGGAGAGCTTCGAGTAGCGCATCCCGATGCCGGTGAGGTCGGCCGGGCCGGAGACGGGGACCACCCTCGCGGCGACGTCCTCGTCCTCTTCGCCGACGCAGTCGACGACTGCGACCCGGCCGGGATCGATGTCGAAGCCGACGCGCTCGCAGTCCTCGGCGAGCCGCGCGGCCCGCTGGTTCGTGGTGACGATGATCGATGCCTCCGCGTCACCCCCGTCCAGCATCCGCAACGCGAGGTTCCGGGTGCCGGCGTGGGTCGGCCCGGAGACGAGCACCGACGTGCCCGGACGGATCGCCTCGAGCGGGAGCCCATCGAACGCGTAGCCGTCAGACATCCGGTGCCCCTCCCGTCGCCTCGCGGAGCTGCCGCCGGAGTTCGAGCTGCTCCATCGCCTCCTCCGCGAGCAGCTTCAGCAGCTCGCGGTCCCGTGTCGAGAACGACCGCGACTCGTCGTCGTGGAGACAGAAGACGCCGATCGCCTGCCCGTCGGGCGTGACGACGGGCGCGCCGGCGTAAAACCGGATGCCAGCGGCTTCGAGCCGCCCGTCCGCGTTGAACCGCGGGTCGTCGCGCACGTCCGGGATGACGGTCACCTCCTCCTCGAGGATGGTGTACGTGCAGATGCTCTTCTCGCGGTCGAGCGTGTCGAGGTCCGCGCCGTGACAGGCGATAAACTCCTCCTCGTGGGCGTGGATGAGCCCGACAGTGGCCGTGTTCAGGTCGAACAGCGCCGCCGCGAGCTCGGTCAGCCGGTCGAACGATGCCTTGAGCGCTTCCGAGTCGTCGGCGTACCGCGCGAGCGCAGCCAACCGCGCGTCCTCGTTCTCTGGGACGGGGTACGCGGTCTGGCTCCGGAAGACGAGGCTGTGTTCCACGAGCTCGACGAGCTCCGACCGCGCGTCGGGCGCTTCCTTCGGGAGGTACTCGGCGACGGCCGCGCCGACCGCCGTCGTGTCCATCACCTCTATCGGCGTGTCGGTAAAGAGGATGCAGGCAACGTCCGGCGTCGTTTCGCGCACCTCGCCGATGAGCTCCATCCCCGTTCCGTCAGGGAGCTCGTACTCGGTCACGAGACAGTCGACCATCGTCGAATCCAGCCGCTCCAGTGCGGCCGACAACGACCCACAGCCGACAGTGTCGAACCCCGCGTCGGCGAGCGCTGCCTCCGTCGCGGCGAGCGCGTCCGCGTCGGGGTCAACACAGAGTATCATTAGCCGGGGGTTGTCGGCGCGGCATCATAAATGCCCTCGAGCGGTTTCCTCCCCGGCGGAAGGTCTAAACGCGGCGGTTCGCAACGCCGTGACATGGATCGCCGCACCGTCGCGGCAGCCCTCCTCGCCGCACTCGCCGTCCTCGCGCTGGCGACGGCCGCTGCCTCGCTCGACGTCCTCGGCAACGAGGGCGGCGACCTCGGGACCGGCAGCGGCGACGGTCCGGGCGTCGGCACGGCCGGGTCCGGCGGCTTCTCGTTTGCCGAGCCGTCCACGACGGAGCCGTTCGACCTCGGGCCGTTCGCGTCGACGCTCCTGTTCATCGCGTTCCTCCTGCTCGCGGCGTACGGACTGCTCGCCTACTGGCGGACGGTCGGCCTCGCGGGGCTCGCGAGCGTCGCCGTCGGCACGCTGCTCGTGGCGCTGTTCATGCTGTTCACCTTCCGTGGGACGACCGACGGCGGGCTACCGGGCAACGCGACCGAAAACGCGACGATCTTCGCCGGCGGGGGCGGCGGGTCGCTGCTCGCGGGCGAATCGACGACGACACCGGCGGACCCCTCGTTCGCGCTCGCCGCGGTGGTGTTGCTCGGGATTGTCGGCGCCGCCGCCGCGTTCGTCTCATTCGGCAGTGACGACGTCGCGCCGGCGCCGGCGGACGGCGAGGAGTCGGCCGACGCGGACGTTGCGGCGGTCGGTCGCGCTGCCGGCGAGGCGGCCGACCGCATCGCTACTGGTACCGACGTCGAGAACGAGGTGTATCGCGCGTGGGAAACGATGACCGCCCACCTCGACGTCGCGGACCCGGAGACGAGCACGCCGGCGGAGTTCGCCGCGGCGGCCGTCGACGCCGGCATGGACCCCGACGACGTGGCGGCGTTGACCCGGCTGTTCGACGAGACGCGCTACGGCGGCTACGAGGTGACTGACGACCGGGCCGAACGCGCCCTCACCGCGCTCCGCGACGTCGAGGCGGCGTACGCGGACGAGGAGGAGCCACGGTGAAGCGGTCGCTCGCGCTCGGCGCGCTCCTCATCGTCGCCGGCTTCGTCGGCGTCGCCCTTCCGGGGCTCACCGCGTGGGTGCCCGCGGTGGAGTCGCTGCCGCTGCTCGTCGCCGGTGTGGCGACGGTCGCGGGCGCTGCGGCGCTCCGCGGGCGGCTGCACGCGGACGAGGAGCGCTACCACCCCGAGGAGCGCGAGTCGTACGGCGAGGCGCCGACGCCGGGGAACGAGTTCGACGACCTGCTCGCGGCGATCCGCCCGCTTCGCTCGCGAGCCGACGGCCGGCGCCGCGACCGCGTCAGGGCCCGTCTGGAGCGGGCCGCGATCGACGTGCTCGAACGGGAGGGCCACTCGGAGGCCGCGGCCCGCGACCTGCTGGCGAGCGGCGAGTGGACCGACGACCCGGTCGCCGCGGCGCTGTTCGCCGTCGACCCGCCGTCGATGCGGTTCGACCGACGCGTCGGCGCGCTGTTCGACCGGACGCCGACGTTCACGCGACGGGCACGGCGCGTCATCGACGTCCTCGCGGCGCGAGCGTCGTCGCCGACGCCCGCGGAGGTGGAGGAATGAGCGTCGTCGCCGACCGCGAGACCGAGCGGTGGGCCGGCGTCGCGGCGATAGCGCTGTTCGCGCTCGCCGTGGCGCTCGTCGTCTCCCGGCCAGCGCCGCTGCTCGCCGGGTCGCTCGCCGTCGTCGTCGCGGCCGCGGTCCGGTTCGCGTCGCCACCCACGCCCGACCTCGCGGTCGAGCGGGAGCTCTCGACGACCGAGCCCGCCCCCGACGAGCCGGTTAGCGTGACGCTTTCGGTGCGAAACGACGGCGACGGAACGCTGCCGGACCTCCGGGTCGTCGACGGCGTCCCGGACGGTGTCCATGTGACCGCCGGCTCCCCGCGGCTCGGCACCGCGCTCCGACCGGGAGCGACGGCGCGCGTCGAGTACACCGTCCGTTCGGTGCGCGGCCGCCACGAGTTCGACCCGACGACGGTGCTCGCTCGCGGCTACACCGGCGCCCACGAACGGGAGCTCGCGGTCGACCCGGACGGGGCCGACGTCCTCACCGCCCGCCCTCGACTCCGGGCGGGGGAGCCGCTACCGTTGCGCGCGCAGACGACGCCGTACGTTGGCCGGCTCGCGACGGACGAGCCCGGTGACGGCGTCGAGTTCCACTCCGTCCGCGAATACCGCGCGGGCGACGCGCTCTCACGGGTCGACTGGCGGCGCGTGGCGCGGACCGGCGAGTTCTCGACCGTGCAGTTCAGACAGGAGCGGGCGGCCTCGGTCGTGCTCGTCGTCGACACCCGGGAGGAAGCCCACGTCGCGGCGTCGCCGGACGCGCCGGGTGGCCCGAACGGTGTCGCCCGCTCCGTCGCGGCTGCCGGCGAGGCGTTCGCGTCGCTGCTCGCCGCCGGCGACCGGGTCGGGCTGACGGCGTTCGGCCCCGAGGACGCGTGGCTCGCCCCCGGCACCGGCGAGGCCCACCGGGCCCGTGCGGCCGAACTGCTCGGGACGCGTCCTGCCTTCTCCCCGGTTCCCTCGGAGGAACCGTTCTTCGCGTGGCTCGCCGTCCGCCGGCTCCGGCGGCGGCTCCCCGACGGCGCCCAGGTCGTGCTGTTCTCGCCGCTCGCCGACGACTACGTCGTCGAGACCGCGCGCCGGGTCGACGCGTACGGCCATCCGGTGACCGTCGTCAGTCCGGACCCGACGGGCGAGGCGACGCCGGGCCAGCGGCTCGCTCGAATCGAGCGCCGCTTCCGGCTCTCGGCACTGCGCCGTGCCGGCATCCACGTCGTCGACTGGGGGGACGAGCCGCTGGCGACGGCGGTCGTCGACGCGCGGCGGCGGTGGTCGGCGTGAGCGCCGACAGCCGGGCCGCGGCACCCGACGGGACGGAGGGGAGCGACGGACAGTCGACCCTCGCAGCTGACGGCGAGCGGATCGATACCGCCGAGTTCGTCGCCGGCGTGCCGACCCTCTCGCGTGCGGTGACGGCGACGGCTGCGCTCGTCGCCGCGGCGGCGCTGACACCGGTTCCCATCGCGGCCGCCGCCGGCTTCCTCGGCGCCGTCGTCGTCGTCGTGGCCGTCCAGCGGGCCGCGCGTCGCCTGCTCGATGCTGGCGTCGCCGCGCTCGTCGCTGGCGGGCTCGCCGCGGGTGCGCTCGGTGCGGGCCCGGAGCCGCTGCTCGTCGCTGTCGGGGCCACGCTCGTCGCGTACGACGCCGGCGAGACAGGGATATCGATCGGCGAACAGCTCGGCCGGCGGGCGCGTTCGCGCCGGCTCGTGGCCGCCCGCGCCGCGACGAGCGTCGGGCTTACGGCGGTCCCGACCGCCGTCGCATACGGGGCGTTCCGGCTCTCGACCGGTGCGCCGTCGACCGCCGCGGTGACGCTGCTCGTCGTCGGGGTGCTGCTCGTCGCCGTCGCCCTGCGGTGACCGGGGGCTTATGTCGCGACCGCGAGAACCCCGGCCGTGGCCGAACGACTCGACATCGCCCACGACCTGCCCGACGACGTCGCCGACGCGCTCGGCGATGACCTCCGCACCGTGGGGACGTTGTACAACGACCTTCAGGACCTCGACGACGACGCGTTCGAAACGCGGTTCGCGGGGTCGTTCGAGGCGCTTCGAACCGCGGTCGACACGGACGCCGAGTTCGTCATCGGCGTGCTCGGTCTCGCGGTCGACCCCGAGCCGGCGGGGCCGCTCGTCGCCGGCGCGTCGCTGCTCTCGGTCCACGAGCCGCACGACGACGGGAGCGTCGACCGCCTGCTCTACACCGGCCCGGCCGACGGCGCGGCCGACACGTTCGTGATGCTACCGCTGCGGCCCGACGACTGCCCGCCGGGATCGGACCAGCGGGCGACCGAGCTCTCGCTCGCCGAGTTCCGCGAGATTGTGAGCGCGATGACGTACCAGCGGTTCGACCTCCTGCAGAACGATATCGACTCGTACCGCGACTCGTATCTCCGGCCGACCGTCCGCGGGCTGGAGGCGTACGTCGCGGCGACCCGACCGGACGAACAGCGCGGGGACAGCGACGATCGTGGCCCCGACGGCGACGAGTAGCGCGCCGGGCAGCTCACAGCGTCGGCACCGGCACCGCGTCGAGCGTCTCGGCGATGACGTCCTTCTCGTCGACGTTCTCGACGGCCGCGTCCGGCGTGAGCACGAGCCGGTGAGCGAGCGCCGCCGATGCGACCCGCTTCACGTCGTCGGGCGTGACGAAGTCGCGCCCCTCGACGACCGCGCGGGCACGGGCCACCTCGAACAGCCGCTGGGTGCCCCGCGGGGAGACGCCGACGTCGACGCGACGGTCCTCGCGGGTCGCCCGCGCGACGGCGGCGACATAGCGCAGAACGTCCGCCTCGACGCGAACCTCCTCGGCGGCCGCGCGCAGCGTCTCGACGCGGTCGGGCGACAGCACGCGCTCGACCGAGGGGGCTCGCTCGACGCGGCCCGCACGGCGGCGCAGCAGCTCCACCTCCTCGTCCTCGTCGGCCGGGTAGCCGACGGCCGTCTGCAGCGCGAACCGGTCGAGCTGTGCCTCCGGGAGTGCGAACGTCCCCTCCTGCTCGACGGGATTCTGCGTCGCGATGACGAAAAACGGCGAGGGGAGCTCGTGTGTCTCGCCGTCGACGGTGACCTGCTCTTCCTCCATGGCTTCGAGCAGCGCGGCCTGCGTCTTCGGCGGCGCGCGATTGATCTCGTCGGCCAGCACGACGTTCGCGAAGACGGGCCCCTCGCGAAACTCGAACGTGCGGTCGCGCTCGTCGAAGACGTACGAGCCGGTGACGTCCGCGGGCAGGAGGTCCGGCGTGAACTGCACCCGCGAGAAGGAGAGGCCGAGCGCGGTCGCGAACGAGCGCGCGGTGAGCGTCTTTCCGGTGCCGGGGACGTCCTCCAGCAGGACGTGGCCGCGGGCGACGACGCCGGTGAGCACCGTCTCGAGGAACGTCCGGTCCGCGATGACAGACTCGCTCACGGCGTCGAGGACCGCTCGACAGTCGTCGTGCGCGGCGTCGATGTCCATACGCGAGCACGGCGTGCCCGGCGTTTAGTGATACCGCTCCGACGGGTCGGTCCGCCGAGACCGTAACCCATAAAGTCGCCACCGGCGGAGTATCGACCGAGCCGAGGTAGCCTAGCCCGGCCAAGGCGGCAGATTCGAAATCTGCTGTCCTCACGGACACGTGAGTTCAAATCTCACCCTCGGCGCTTCTGTCGGAAACTACTCAGCGAGCGATCGCCGTGCGTGTCGCTCGCGCCGTTTCCGACCAACGTCGCTCGCCACCGAGTCAGTACTTCAGGTAGCGGTCGGCGAACAGGTAGAACACCTCGAGGAGGGCCAGCATGACCGGGAGTGCGTAGATGGCTACCGTCAGTGTCCCGTCGTCGCTGTAGCCCGCCGTCGGCGTCGCATCCAGTACGCGCAGTGTGGCGCGGATGACTGTCACGGGCAGACACGCGAGTGACACGGTAGCCACGAAGTCGTTTTGCCGGGTCCGCCGACACGACCGTTCGGGTCGGTCCCGTTTCGACCGATACCACGCCTTGCC
>ENA-ORDC01001559-ORDC01001559.1-marine-metagenome-genome-assembly--contig:-NODE-1559-length-16436-cov-3.968152_pt1 | contig 16436 bp, 15 predicted proteins | sample MGYA00237783_ERZ508515 | MGnify/ENA primary metagenome ERZ508515 (study PRJEB26186, sample SAMN06268792) | marine metagenome | isolation source: Eden Landing Ponds, San Francisco, CA, USA | place... | reverse complement strand
GGGTCCCCGCGGCGGTAGTAGCCGTCGCAGGTGACGAGGAACTGAGAGTCCGCGGCGTTCATCCGCGTCGCGAGCGCGTCGGCGGAGAAGCCGGCGAAGACGACCGAGTGCGGCGCGCCGATGCGGGCGCAGGCCAGCATGGCGATGGGTAGCTCCGGAATCATCGGCATGTAGAGCGTGACCACGTCGTCTTCCTCGACGCCGAGGTCGCGCAGGGCCGCCGCGAACTCGTTGACCTCGCGGTAGAGGTCCTGATACGTGTACGTCCGTGTCTCGCCGTGTTCACCCTCCCACTTGATCGCGACGCGGTTCTTGTCGCCGTTTTCGACGTGGCGGTCCACGCAGTTGTACGAGACGTTGAGCTTGCCGCCGGTGAACCACTCGTAGAACGGCGGGTTCGAGTCGTCCAGCACCTCGTCGTACGCTTCGTCCCAGTCGAGCATCTCGGCCGCCCGCTCCCAACACTCCGGCCAGTTCTCCTCGAACTCGTCGTAGACGGCCGGGTCGGAGACGTTCGCTTGCGCGACGAACTCCTCGGAGGGTTCGAACTCCTCTTGCTCGACCAGCCGTGCCTCCAGTTCGGTGTCTCCGTCTGCCATAGTACGTGTTACCTACACTAATCCTCCATGATAAATCTATGTAGTCACGCAGTCCGGACGGCGGCGTTGTCAGCGGGCGGTCGCCGGGCTGTCGGTCGGTTACGAATCCCCGTCGACACGCGTTTCCATCAACCAAAGTCGTGTCATTCCGGTCGGGGGTGGCGGTACCGCGTCGGAGCCCTCACATCACGCCGATGGTCTCGCGGTAGGTGCCGTACTCCTCGGCGAACACGTCCATGATTTCGCCCATCGTGACGTACTCCTTGACGGCGTCGACGAGCACCGGCATGACGTTGTCGCCGTCGCGGACAGTCTCGCGGAGGTCTGAGAGCGCGGCTTCGACCGCCGCGTCGTCGCGGTCGTCCTTGACGGATTCGAGGCGCGCGAGCTGTCGGTCCTGTACCTCGTCTTCGACGTGGAGCAGGTCGGGGCGGGTGTCCCCCTCGGTGTCGTACTTGTTGACGCCGACGACGACCTCTTCGCCGTCTTCGACCCGCGACTGGTACTCGTAGGACGCCTCGCTTATCTCGCGGTGGTAGTAGCCCTCGTCGATACCGGCGAGGACGCCGTCGCGGACGGAGCCGTCGCCCATCTCCCGAATCTCTTCGATGTAGGCCATCGCCTCGGCCTCGATTTCGTCGGTCAGCGTCTCCACGAAGTAGCTCCCGCCGAGGGGGTCGATGACGTCGGCCGCGCCGGACTCCTCGGCGATTATCTGCTGGGTGCGGAGTGCGACGGTGACAGCCTCCTCCGAGGGGAGCGCCAGCGCCTCGTCGAAGCTGTTGGTGTGGAGCGACTGCGTGCCGCCGAGGACGCCCGCGAGCGCCTGAATCGTGACGCGGACGATGTTGTTGAGCGGCTGTTGGGCCGTCAGCGACTGCCCCGCCGTCTGGGTGTGGAACTTCAACTGCGTCGAGCGCTTGTCCTCGGCGTCGTACCACTCCGACATCACGTCGTGGTAGATGCGGCGGGCGGCGCGGAACTTCGCCACCTCCTCGAAGATGGAGTTGTGAGAGTTGAAGAAAAACGACAGCTGGGGGGCGAACTCGTCCACGTCGAGGCCGCGGTCCACGGCGTCTTCGACGTAAGCGAAGCCGTCGGCGAGGGTGAAGGCGAGTTCCTGTACCGCCGTCGACCCGGCCTCCCGGATGTGGTAGCCCGACACCGAGATGGGGCGGATGCGCGGGGTCTCCTCGGCGGCGAACTCGACGGTGTCGGTGACGAGTTTGAGCGACGACTCCGGCGGGATGACCCACTCCTTCTGCGCGATGAACTCCTTGAGCATATCGTTCTGGAAGGTACCGCCGATGCGCTCGCGGGGGACGCCGCGGTTGTCCGCGAGCGCGACGTACATGGCGAAGACGACCGGCGCGGAGGGGTTGATGGTGAAGGAGGTCGTCACCTCGCCGATGTCGATGCCGTCGAACAGCACCTCCATGTCGCGGAGGGTGTCGACCGCGACGCCCTCCTTTCCGACCTCGCCGTCCGAAAGCGGGTCGTCGGAGTCCTTGCCCATGAGCGAGGGCATGTCGAACGCCGTCGAGAGGCCGGTCTGGCCGTTCTCGATGAGGTAGTGGAAGCGCTCGTTGGTCTCCGTGGCCGTGCCGAAGCCGGCGAACTGCCGCATCGTCCACGTCCGCCCGCGGTACATCGTGGGGTACACCCCGCGCGTGTACGGGGGTTTACCGGGGAAGCCGAGGTCCGACTCGTAGTCGAGGTCGGCCACGTCGGCGGGGGTGTAGAGGTCCTCTACCCCGTGGTTGGAGACGGTGGCGAACCGGTCTTTGCGCTCGCCGCCCTTCTCCACGAACGGGTCGCGGGTCTCCGACTCCCACTCGTCGCGCGCCTCGCGGATAGACGCCAAATCGTCCTCGTCGTACATGCTCCCCAATCCGTATGGATGATGATTAAGGATTTGGGTCGGAATCCGTGCCCGGCCGGCTCGTCACGGGCCGCGAGAGTTCGACGCACAGACCATCGTACATATCATCCCCGGACCGCCTAGCCCTCGCCATGCACGACCGCGCGACAGCCACGGCGCGCCTCGAAGCGGCGGCTCATCCCGCCGCAGGCCCCGAATCCGTCGGAGCCGAGCGCTGACCGATGGCGCTTCTCACGCCCGAGACGACCCGCTGGGTCGCCGCCGCGACGGCGCTCGTGTTCGTCTTCGCCAGCGTCTCCTTTGTCGTCCCCGTCTCCGGGTCCGTCTCGCCGGTCGCCTTCGACGACACGGTCAAAACCGGCGGCACGTCGGTCGACGTTCGCACGGCCGAAGTCGACGGGTTCGAGGTCCCGCTCGCGCAGGCCCACTTCTCGCGGTACCGCTACATCATCGGCTACTACGACGTTCGCACGGCCGCCGCCGACGTGTCCACGCCCGAGAGCGCGCGCCAGTTCGGCGACCCCCTCGCGGTCTTCGTCACCGACTACGCGACCGTCTCGCCCGACCTCGACGCCGACGGCTACCTCCGAACCGAGCACAACCGCACCCCCGGCTGGACGAGGGCGTCCGCGGCGTCGTTCGTCGTCGACTCCGGCGCGCGGGTCCCCTCTGGCCCGATTGCGATTCCGTTTTCCGACGCCGACGCGGCGCGCTCGTTCGCGGACGCCCACGGCGGCGAAGTCGTCGATTGGGCGACGCTCCGCGACCGCGCCGGCGACCCGCTTTCGTCCCGGCTCGCCGCCTTCGAGTCGTCGGTCGCCGCCCACCACGAGTGGGCGAACCGGACTACCGCCGCGAGTGACGCACTGTTCGACAGACCCGTCTCGACCGTCGTCGGCGACGACGCGCCGACCGTCGAAGCCGCCGTCGAATCGGCCCCCGCGAACACGACCGTCTACGTCCCCGCGGGCACCTACTCGGTCGACGCGGTCGAACTGAACCGCTCGGTGACGCTCCGCGGTGCCGGAAGCGACACGCGACTCGTCGGCGACGGGAACGGGAGCGTCGTCCATCTCCGCGCCGACCGGAGCGCGGTCGGTGACCTCTCCATCTCCGGCGTCGGCGAGGTGGGGACGCGACGGGTCAGCGCCCAAAACGAGTCCGTCGACTGGGACACCCGCGTCGAACTCGCCTACGGCCGCGGCGACGCCGGTATCGTCCTCGACGGCGCGAACGGGTCGGCGGTCCGCGGCGTGGAAATCGACACGCCCGCGAGCGGAATCATCGCCCGCGAGAGCACCGACAGCGTCGTCGACGGCGTGACCGTCCGCGGGGCCGACGAGCCCGCCGACGGCTTCATGGGCGTCGTCCTCATCGGCGAGCGGGCGGTCGTACGGGACTCGACGTTCCTCGGCGGCCACGACGGCGTCTACACCCACCGCGCCGACGGGAGCGTCGTCCGCGACAACCGCATGGAAGACGGTCGCTACGGCGTCCACCAGATGTACACCTCCGACGCGCTCGTCGCCGACAACGTCGTCCGCGGGGACCGCATCGGGGTCGTCCTCATGACCCGACCCGTCGGCAACCTCGTGGTCGGAAACGACGTACGCGAGTCGGATTTCGGGTTCATGCCCGCCGGGAGCGACACCTACGTCGCGGACAACGTCTTCGCCGGCAACGACTACGGCATGGACGTGAGCGGCGACCGGCAGGTGTACGTCGGAAACGTCGTCGCCGGCAACGGCGTCGGCGTCCGCGGGAGTTCGACGTTCCCGACGAACGTCGTCGTCCGAAACGACGTCGTCGGCAACGACGTGCGCGTCGAGTCGTCGCTCGGCCCGATGCGGACGTGGACCGCCGGCGGCGCGGGCAACTACTGGGGCGACCTCCCGCTCGAAGACGCCGACGGCGACGGGGTCTACGACCGGGCGTATCAGCCCTCCGGGGCGGTCGACGCCGAACTCGGCCGCGAGCCCGGCGCGCTCGCGCTCTCGGAGTCGCCCGCGATGCGCGCGCTCCGCCGCGCCCGCGACGCGGTGTCCGGCCTCCGCGGGTCGGGCGTGGTCGACGCCGCGCCCCGGACCGAGCCAGTTCGACCGGAGACGCTCGCCAGCCTGAACGCGACGGAGGAGACCGATGACTGACGAATCCACCACGATGCCGAACCCCGAACCCGCGACGACCGCCGAGACCGTCCCCGACGAATCGACGGGCGAGAACGCCGATGTCGACGCTGAGCCTGACGCCGAGGGCGGCCGGCCGGCCGTCGCCGCGACCGACCTCAGACACGCCTTCGGCGACGTGGGCGTCCTCGACGGCGTCTCGCTGTCGGTCGCCCCCGGCGAAATCGTCGCGCTCGTCGGCCCCAACGGCTCGGGGAAGTCCACGCTCCTGCGGTTTCTCGCGCGAGTCCGCGCGCCCGACGAGGGAACCGTCACGGTGGGCTCGACAGATACCGGCGGCGGGCGCGCCCGCGTGGGCTATCTCCCCCAGCAACCCGGCTTCCGCGCCGGCTTCTCCGCGGCCGACACGCTCGAGTTCTACGCGCAGTTCGTGGACGAAGACGTGGACGTGGCCGGGGTGTTGGAACGCGTCGGCCTCGCGGACGCCGCGGGCCGCCGGGTCGGTGCGCTCTCCGGCGGGATGACGCGCCTGCTCGGTCTCGGGCGAGCGCTCGTCGGCGACCCGGCCGTGGTCGTCCTCGACGAGCCGGCCAGCGGTCTCGACCCCGGCATGGTCGAGCGGCTGTTCGACATCGTCTCCGACCTCGCCGACGCGGGCATCGCGGTCGTCCTCTCGTCGCACAACCTCGGTCCCGTCGAGCGGACCGCCGACCGCGTGGTCGTCCTCGACGGCGGGCGGTTCGTCGCCGACGGCGACCCGCGGGCGGTGGTCGAGTCGGTCGGCGCGGCGGACCTCCAGACCGCCTTCGGCGACCTCGTGGCGACCGAGGAGGTGACGGGCAGATGAGCGGCGGCGACCTCGACGGCGTCGGCGACCTGTTCGCCATCGCGGCGCGCGAGCTTCGGACGGTCGTCAGAACGCCGGCGGTCGTCGCGCTCTCGGTCGTCTTCGGGCTGACCGTCGTCGCGGTCGCGGCCGCGGGGTCGGGCGCGCGCGGCGGGTACGTCCCGCTGGTGCTCGACTTGCTCCCGTTCGTGGAGGCGCTCGTCCCGCTTCTCGCCGTCGCGCTCTGTTACCGCGCGGTGCTCTCGGACCGCGAGTCGGGCGAACTCGACGTGCTCCGCACGTTCGACGTGTCTCGACCGGCCTACGTCGGCGGCGTCTACCTCGGCCGGGGGCTCGCGGTCGCCCTCGTCGTCTTCGGGTCGCTCCTCGCCGCGGGGGCGACCGTTCCAATGCTCTCGCCGCCGGATCCGACGTTCCTCGCACTGAACGAGGCCGCCGACTCGCCGGTCGCGTTCCTCCGCTTTTCCGTCCTCGCGGTCCTGTTCGCGCTCGCGGTCGCGGCCGTCGCGCTCGCCGTTTCGGCCGCCGCGCGGACCGCGAGGCAGGCGATTGCGCTCGCCGTCGGCCTGCTCGTCGCCTTCGTCGTCGGCGTCGACGCCGCCGCCATCGCCGGACTGGCCTCGGGGACCTTCGGAGTCGACGCGGTGCCGCTCGCGCTCGCGGTGAGCCCGAACGGGGCGTTCCGGTCGCTCGTCCTCGGCGTCGCCGTCGAGACCGGCGGGGCGGGGTCGCCGGTCGCGGCGCTGGCGGGACTCGTCGGCTGGGTCGTCGTCGCGCTCGCGGTCGCGGTGCTGACGGCGTGGCGACCCGTAGAATAGTGTCGCGGGCGGCGCGCGTGAACCGGTTATCCGAAGTTCTCGACTTTCGCCGCGTCGGCGTCGCCGCCGGCGGCCTCGACGGCGTCGGTCGCGTTCTCGACGAAGTCGGCGAAGCCGTAGACGAAGACCTGTTCGCCCTCGTCGCCGGTGAGCGCATCGACGACGGCGTCGGCAAGGTCGGACTCGTCGCCGGTGACGACGACGCTCGCGCCGTCGTCGCGGAGCGCGGAGAGCCGTTCCTCGTGCGCGGGCGCGTCGTCGAGGTAGACCACGGCGGCCTCGTTGCCGTCGGCGACCGCGGCCTCGGCGATGCCGACCGCGGGGCCGACGCCGGGGCCGCCCGCGAGGACGACCACGCGCGACTCGCCGTCGTAGTAGCTCCGACCGAACGGCCCGGAAATCTCGACATCGTCGCCGGCCGCGAGCGAGTCGAGGTGCCGGCTGAACGGCCCGGCCTCCTCGGGGTCGATGCCGACGGTCACTTCGAAGGTGTCGCCGACGCCGGGCGACGACAGCGTGTAGAACCGCGCGTACGACTCGCCGTCGACCTCGGCGGAGAGCTTGACGAACTGGCCCGGTTCGGCCTCGAAGCCGTCGGGCGTCTCGAACTCGATGGCGACCGTGCCGGGGCCGACGTCGCTGACCGCGGCGACGGTGACGATTGCGTCCATGCGACCGGGTTGGTGGCAGTCTCACAAGGGCCTTGCCTTCCCGGACGCGCGCACCGGAGACCGGTGCGAACCGTGCGAGCCGCCCGCACAGTGTAAGCCGGAAATAATTGTCACGAGAGGTCGAAACACACCATGATTTGACATTCGTTCAATAAAATACCATCTACACACCGTTTGGATAGACAAATACGTCTCAATATCGATATATAACCTTGTTCGTGAGATTCCTATCGATTATCAGCACCGACGTTTAACACCAATTTTCAGAAGGCTTTTGACCCGGCTATGGGTAGATTTTACCCAGCATGCCTGCGGACTTCAACTGGGCCATCGGCGGCGAGGCTGGCGATGGCATCGACTCCACGGGGAAGATTTTCGCTCAGGCACTCTCCCGGGCTGGACGCCACGTGTTCACCTCTAAGGACTTCGCTTCGCGAATCCGGGGCGGATACACCGCGTACAAGGTTCGGACTGCCATCGACCCCGTGCAGAGCGTCGTCGACAGACTCGACGTGCTCATCGCGCTCACACAACGAACAATCGACGAGAACCTCGACGAACTACACGAGGGCTCCGTCATCATCTACGACGGCGACCGCTCCACCATGGCGGACGTCGAAATCCCCGAGGGAATGGTCGGGCTGGACGTCCCCCTCAAGGCGCTCGCCGAGGAGGCGGGCGGCGCAATCATGCGCAACGTCGTCGCGCTCGGCGCGGCGTGCGCCGTCGCGGACTTCCCCATCGAGAACCTCGACAGCGCGCTCCAGAAGCGCTTCGGGGGGAAGGGCGAGGCCATCGTCGAGAACAACAAGAAGGCGGCTCGCGCGGGCCTCGAATACGTCCACGACGAGTACGACCACGAGTTCGACTACGACCTCGAGACGACCGACGAGGACTACGTGCTCATCAACGGCGACCAGGCCATCGGCATGGGCGCCATCGCCGCCGGCTGTCGCTTCTACGCCGGCTACCCCATCACGCCAGCGACGGACGTGATGGAGTATCTCACCGGCCGCATCGAACGCTACGGCGGGCACGTCGTGCAGGCGGAAGACGAGCTCGCGGCCATCAACCTCGCACTCGGTGCGGCACGCGCCGGCGCGCGGTCGATGACCGCCACGTCCGGTCCGGGTATCGACCTGATGACCGAGACGTTCGGTCTCGTCGCCACCTCCGAGACGCCGCTCGTCATCGTCGACGTGATGCGCTCGGGTCCCTCGACGGGGATGCCGACCAAGCAGGAACAGGGCGACCTCAACATGATGCTCTACGGCGGCCACGGCGAGATTCCGCGCTTCGTCGTCGCGCCGACGAGCATCGACGAGTGCTTCTGGAAGACCATCGAGGCGTTCAACTTCGCCGAGAAGTATCAGGTTCCGGTGTACGTCGCCGCCGACCTCGCGATGGCGGTCACGGAACAGACGTTCTCTCCCGAGACGTTCGACATGGACGAGGTCGAAATCGACCGCGGTAAGGTCGTCGACGACGACTCCATCGACGAGTGGCTCGACGAGGAAGGTCGCTTCCAGCCGCACGCGCTCACCGACGACGGCGTCAGCCCGCGCGCGTTCCCCGGCACGGAACAGGGCGCGCACATGTCGACGGGCCTCGAACACGACGAGCTCGGTCGGCGGACCGAAGACCGGTCGATGCGCGTCGACCAGGTCGACAAGCGCGACCGGAAGGTCGAGACCGCAACGGAGACCGAGGACTTCTCGCCGCGCGAGTTCGGCGACGCCGACTCCGACACGCTCATCCTCTCGTGGGGCTCCAACGAGGGCGCGCTCGTCGAGGCGCTGGACCTCCTCGAAGAAGACGGCATCGACGTGCGGTTCCTGTCGGTCCCGTACATGTTCCCGCGACCGGACCTCACCGAGGAAATCGAGGCGGCAGACGAGGTCATCGTCGTCGAGTGTAACGCGACGGGGCAGTTCGCCAACGTCGTCGAGCACGACACATTGACCCGTGTCAAGCGCGTTAACAAATACGACGGCGTCCGCTTCAAGGCGGACGAACTCGCAGACGAAATCAAAGCCACCCTCGACACAGAGGAGGTCTCAGCATGAGCTCAAACGTCCGCTTCACCGACTTCAAGTCCGACAAACAACCGACCTGGTGTCCCGGCTGTGGGGACTTCGGGACGATGAACGGCATCATGAAAGCCCTCGCCAACTCCGGCACCGACCCCGACAACACGTTCATGGTCGCCGGTATCGGCTGTTCCGGGAAAATCGGGACGTACATGCACTCGTACGCCATCCACGGCGTCCACGGGCGCTCGCTCCCGGTCGCCGCCGGCGTCAAGTTGGCGAACCCCGACCTGACCGTCGTCGCCGCCGGCGGCGACGGTGACGGCTACTCCATCGGCGCGGGCCACTTCATCCACGCCGTCCGCCGCAACGTGGACATGGCCTACACCGTCATGGACAACCGCATCTACGGCCTCACGAAGGGGCAGGCCTCGCCGACCTCGCGCGAGGACTTCGAGACCTCGACGACCCCCGAAGGGCCGAAACAGCCCCCGGTCAACCCGCTCGCGCTGGCGCTGGCCGCCGGCGGCACGTTCATCGCGCAGTCGTTCGCGACGGACCACAAGCGCCACGCGGAAATCGTCCAGGAGGCCATCGAACACGACGGCTTCGGCTTCGTGAACGTGTTCAGTCCCTGTGTCACGTTCAACGACGTCGACACCTACGACTACTTCCGCGACAACCTCGTCGACCTCGCGGACACCGACCACGACCCGACCGACTACGACGCGGCCAAAGAGAAGATTCTCGACTCGTCGAAGGAGTACGAGGGCATCATCTACAAGGACGAAAGCTCCGTCTCCTACGAGGAGAAGTTCGGCGTCGACCAGGACATGTCGGACATCCCGTCGGGCGCGCCCGACGACGCGATGGACCTCGTCCGCGAGTTCTACTAACGCCGACCTCGCCGAAGACGCCGCTCCGACCGCTCACCGACCTTCGACCGTTCTTTCGACTGTCCCCGGATGCTCGACAGCGCTCGCGAGCGCCGCGACCGCCTCGGTCTCGTCCACGTCGGCCCCGTGGACCGCGAGGACGACCACCACGTCGCCGTCGTGTTCGACCGTCGCGAGGTGGAGTCGCACCTCGGCCGTCCCGCCCTCATAGGCGACTGTCTCTCCGTCGACGGCGGTCTCGCCGGCTTCGACCTCGACCGTCCCCGCGTAGGTGACGAGTTCCGTCTCCGACCCGAGCATCGTGACGGTCCGCGCGCTGACCTCGCGGACGCCGTTGACCTCGGGGACGTTTCCGAGCGCCTGCGCGTCGGCCAGCAAGTCGAGACCGGCCGCGACGAGTTCGCGGTTGCCGAGGTTCGAAAGCGGGTTGACCGACTGGCCGGCGACCTCGGCGTTCGGCGACGAGACGACCACGAGCGCCGTGATGTCGTCGTCGTCGGTCGTCTTCGAGTACCCGGACACCCAGACCTCCGCGCCGACGGAGCGAGCGGCGGGGCCGACGCCCACGTCGTACGAAAGCGGGACGGCGGTGCTGTTGCCGTGGACGTAGCCGTGAGCCTCGTAGGCCGACGCGGGAATCGTCGCGGGCTGGGCCGCGAACGTGGTCGAACCGCCGACCCCGCCGAGGCAACCGGCGAGGGTGACGACGATCGCGAGTGCGAGGGCTGTGCGTGGTTGAGGCATGCGACCTAGAGGCGCGCAGAGAGTATGACAGTCTCGCCGCCGCGAAAAAGCGCCGAGCGACCGACCGAGTCGGTCCGAGCGGGACCAAGCGGGTCCGGGTGACCGAGGTGACCGAACCGCCGCTGGGTCTCCCGCCGACCCGCCCGTTACTCCACCGTCTCGATGTTGAGCCGGTAGCGCGTCCCACAATCGAGACACCGCGCGTCGTCTGACTCGATGAGCTCCGTCACCAACACCTCGCCGAACTCGCAGTTCGGACACTCGTAGACGAGCGAGTCACCCGCGATGCGGTGTGCGAACGCGTTCGTGTTCTCTTCTGTCAACGGCTCTGATGCGGACGACATTCTTGACCACCGTACATATATGCTATCACATGACACATAAACTATCCGCCGCCGAGCGTCGGTTGACGTCGAGTGACGAACATCCGAGCCCCCGTGTGACACACTCTCAGGCCGTGAAAGCCGGAAATTCGTCCGCCCTTTCGGAACGCCTTTTCAACTCGCGGCCCACCACTCACCCATGACGGAGAACCCTACCTCAGTAGACGACACACCGCGAGCGAACGGGATGCCGATGCTCGGGCTCGGAACGTGGCAGAACACGAACGCCGACGAGTGTCGCAACGCGGTCCAGACGGCGCTTGAGATGGGCTACCGCCACATCGACACCGCCCAAGCGTACGGAAACGAGGCGGAGGTCGGCGAGGGCATCGCCGCCGCCGACGTCGACCGCGACGAGGTGTTCCTCGCGACGAAGGTGTGGATCGACGAACTGTCCCCCGACGACGTCATCGAGAGCACCGAAGCGAGCCTCGAAAAGCTCGGCGTCGACTACGTCGACCTCCTGTACGTCCACTGGCCGTCCCGCGAGTACGACGCCGAAGAGACCCTCGCGGCCTTCGACGAACTCGTCGACGGGGGACTGACCGAGCGCGTCGGCATCTCCAACTTCGAACCCGAACAGGTCCGCGAGGCCGTCGAACTGTCCGACTCCGGCGTCTTCGCCAACCAAATCGAGATGCACCCGCTTCTCCAACAGGAGAGTCTCCGCGAGGTCTGCGCCGAGGAGGACATCGAAATCGTCGCGTACTCCCCGCTGGCCCGCGGGGCGGTGTTCGACGTCGACGTGCTGTCCGATATCGCCGAGAAACACGACGCGAGCGAGGCGCAGGTGTCGCTGGCGTGGCTCCGCGAGAAGGGCGTCACCGCGATTCCGAAGGCGACGAGCGAGGGCCACGTCCGCGACAACTGGGAGTCGCTCGCGCTCGAACTCGACGACGAGGACGTGGCCGCCATCGACGCTATCGAGACCGAAGACCGCCGCGTCGACCCCGACTTCGCGCCCTGGTAAGCGGCCGAACTCACGTTTTCCGGTTCGACGCTCGATTCGCAGTTCAGAGCCGCAACGGATTTGTCGAACGAGTCCCGACAGATTTTCATGGAGTTCGACCTCCCCAAGACAGTCGCGTTGCTCGTCGCGCTCGTCGTCGTCGGAACCGCGGCGCTCGTCGGCATGGGCGCGATGGCCACCAGTACGGTCCTGATGATGGTGACCCCCGCGATGCTCGTCTTCGGGGCCGTCTGTCTCGCCATCGGCGTCAAACACGGCGAGTACCGCGCGTCGGACTAGCGATACGAACAAAAAAGCGGAACGGAAGGCCTCAGCTCTCGTTTTCTCGCGGCGTGTCGACCACGTCGTCCAGCGTCTCGTCCGAGACGCTCGCCGAGATGCGGACGCCCACGACGCTCACGACGATGCCAGCGACGATGAAAATCACCAGCCGCTGGACCGGCGTGAGCGCGAGTCGTCCGAGCAGTTCGAGGTGCGCCAACTCCCCCTGCCGTTCGAGGAGGAAGCCGGCGAAGCCGCGGACGACCAGCCCGATGGCGACGACGCCGAACGGGAGGTTCATGTACGACGTCGAGACGCGCTCGCTCCTGATGAGTTCGTCCAAGAGGCGACCCGCGCTCGCGGTCAGCGCGGCGAGCGCCAGCCACGGGACGCTGTGGTAGACGAACAGAAGCGACGGGACGAGCACCTCCTCGGTCCCACCGACGCCGGGCGACCGAATGGCGAGTGCGCCGAGGAACAACCCGACGATGGCCAGCCCCGCGGCGACCGCGTAGGTGACGACCGACACCTGTCCGGAGTAGAGGGCGTCGCGAACCTGGTCCGGGGCGTCCGAGAGGAACTCGTCGATGGCCAGCCCCTTGTAGAGGAGCACCGCGCCCATCAGAGCGGCGAGGCCGGCCAGCGCGACCGCGGGGGTGAACTGGACGAGAAGCAACGGGACGAGCAGTAGCCCGACGCCGAGCGGGACGAGTATCGTCGAGCGAAGCTCCTCGTCGCCGAGGAACTGCTTGAGCAGGTAGTACGTCGACTCGATGTCGTGGGCCTGCCGGACGACCACGCGGTCGACCGCGTCGACCCGGAGCCTGCTCTCGACGACGGGGACGAGCCGCTCGTCTTCCGCGCTGTCGATGACGACGACCGCGGACTCGACGTCGTACCGCTCGACGAGGTCGTCAAGCTGTCGCGCGACGGCGCGGTCGGCCCCGACAGCGCCGTCGCTCGTCCCCGAGACGACCGCGATTTCGGCGTCCTCGCGCTCGTCTCTGAGTTCGCGCGTCGTCCGCAACGCCGCGAGAAGACAGTTGACGCTCGAATCCTCGGGGTCCGCGAGCCCCACGTCCGTCACGAGCGACCTGACCGCTTCCCAGCCGACGACGGGCGTCGAGAGCCCGGTCTTCCGGCCGATATCGTTCGCCCGGTCGACACAGAGGACGAGCGTTGTCACGTGGCAGACGAACGCGGGCGCGGGCTAAAAAGCCTCCCAGTCGTCAGAACCGAAACGAGAAGCCGTCGTCCGCTTCGACCGACGAGGCGAGGCCCGCACCGAAGGCGTACGCCGCCCCCTCGACGCCGCCCCGGAGGCGGTCCGTGAGGCCGACCTCGGGGGTGAACTCCTCGACTGTGACCTCGTCGCGGTCGAGGCGTTCGGCGAGTCGGTCTTCCACGTCGTCGCGGGTACCCAGCGAGTCGACCAGCCCGAGTTCGTGGGCCTCCTCGCCGAGGTAGACGCGGGCTTCCGTGTCGCGGACGACCTCCGGGTCCATATCGCGACCCTCCGCCACGCGCTCGACGAAGTCGTCGTAGTAGTCGTCGATGAGTCCCTGCAGGTACTCGCGTTCGTCTTCGGTCGGCTCCTTGAGGGCCATCCCGGCGTCCTTGTACTTCCCCGCGGCGAACCGCTCGTAAGAGAGTCCGAGTTTGTCGGCCAACTCCGAGGCGTTGACCGACGAGCCGATGACGCCGATAGAGCCGACGACGCTCACGTCGTGGGACCACAGTTCGTCACAGCCGCTTGCGATCCAGTAGCCGCCCGAGGCGCAGGTGTCGGTGGCATAGGCGACCGTCGGCCCGTCGAAGTCGGCGGCGGCCCGGCGGATGTCGTCGCTCGGTAGTACCTCGCCGCCGGGGGTGTTCAGTTTGACGAGGAGCGCGTCGACGCTCTCGTCGGCGGCCGCGGCGTCTATCTGGTCGACGATGTCGTCGGCGGGCGTGCCGCCGCCGCGACCCGGAACCGGGCCACCGCCGCCGTCGCGGGAAATCGGCCCTTCGACGGCGACCTCGGCCACGTCGTAGTCGGGGAACGCCGAGGCGGCGAGCCTGCCGCCGACGCGGAGCGCGGCGACGACCGTTCCGATGACCAAGAAGAGCCCCGCGAGGTCGGCGAGCGTGTCGGGGACGCTGTAGAACAGGACCCAGCCGACCGCCGCCGCGACGACGGCGAGGACGGCCACGATAGCCAGCCGGGAGACGCGCGTGAAGCTGTCGGTCACGGTGAATCACTCATGGCTGTCGCTCGGGCTTCGAACGGGATAAAAATGACACGTCGCAAGCGCGACGAAGAGAGAGAAAGTGACCGGGGTTTAGAGCAGACCGGACTTCTGGAGCTTCATCAGGTCCTCGGTCTCGAGGGTCTCGCCTTCCTTGAACTTCTGGTAGATTTCCTCGGCCTCGGCCTTGGCGGCCTCGCGCTCCTCGGCGCGGGAGTCCTTGCGCTGGCGCTCTTCCTTCTTGTCCAGCTCGCGGAGGCGCTTCTGGACGCGGACGAAGTCCTCGTGGTGACGGTCGGCCGCTTCCTGGGCTTCGACGAAGAGCTCGTGCATCTCGTCGGCCTTGTCGCGGATGTCGTCGGCCTCGCGGTAGGCCTCGATCATCTGGTTGTGGTGTTCCTGGGCGTCGTCGGCCAGCTCGGTCACCTTCTGGTGGTGCTGGGACGCCTCGGAGCGGACCTCTTCTGCCTCTTCGATGAGTTCTTCGAGGTCACCGCTCTCTTCGACCTTGTCCTTTTTCTGGCGAAGGTCTTCGCGCTTGTTCTCGATCTTCTCGATGAGCTCGCGCTCGTCTTCGGTCGAGAGGACTTCGGTCTGCTGGCGGAACTCGAGTTGCTCGATCTCCTCTTTGAGCTCGTCGATGTCCTTGCCGTCGTCGAGCTCGAGGTCGCTTTTCATCTCGTCGACCTCGTCGAACAGCTCGTTGGCCTTCGCGTTGAGCTCGTTGCGGCTCTGCTTGTGTTCCTGCACCTGCGAGTTCATCTCGTCGCGCTTCTCGCGGTGCTTCTGGGCTTCGTCGACCTTCTCGCGAGTCTTCGCGTTGAGGTCGTCGCGCTTGGACGCGCGCTCAGAAGCCATCTGGTTCAGTTCATTGCGGCGGTCACGGAGTTGACCGGCGAGTTTGATGAGTTCGCCTTTCGAGCCGCTCTCGAGCTTTTCGTCTGGGAGATCGATGTTTCGTGCCTCGTCGAGTTCCTGCACGTCGAACTCGCTAAGTACTTCCTGCTTCGTTACCATGCGTAATCAATCCTCGATACCATCACCACTCCGTGCGTGGCGGCTGCTCGTGAGAGTGCGACCGGCCGTGGATAAGAATTCCCGATCATTCTGCGTGCGATGCCGCCGGAACGCCGGAGGCGCTCAGGTACATACACGTACAGGCGACCAGTTAATAAATACTTCGGTGGAAATTCGGGTGAAAACAGTTACCACACCGCTCGTATCGACCGTATTCACCATGTTAGTCATTAGCATAGAGATATATAAATGGGGTGTGAATCGTGGGGGCTAAACCCAGTCGGGTCGGATGCCACGCCATGAGAGAGGTCATTCGCGCACGCGGCCACGAACACGTGCGCGCCGAACACGCGAGCACCTTCGAGGTGACGACAGACGACTGGCTCACCCCCGCGGGAGACTGCATTATCGGCGTCGAGGCCGACCGCACGCCCGCCGACTTCGACCCGGCGTTCGTCGAGGCCTGCCAGTCCCCCGAGGCGACTATCGACGTGCACGTCCGCGTGGCCGCGAGCGACGACGCCTACGAGCAGACCGTCCGCGCCCGCGGGCACCCGGACCTCACGTTCGAGGGCGACCGCAGTATCGTCTTCCGCACGAGCGACTACGTGGACGACCGGACGGGCGCGGTCGGCGCGGCCCACGCCGCGGCCGGCTTCGACCGCGACCTCGTCTCGGCGCTCGCCGACGGCGCGGAACTGACCGTCACTCTCGAAGTCGAGTAACCCCGCGACCGCGACGGGCCGACGCGAGCCGACCGACGGCGTGGGCTTTTCACCGCGCGGTCGTAACCTCCGGCCATGCCCGAAGAACCCTCCGAGAACATCAGCGGCGGCGCGAGCGGCGGCGGCCGAGACACGGCGTTCGACCCCACTGACCCCGAGACTGCGACGCGCGCCGAGGTCGTTGTCGACCGACTCGGCGAGCGCTACTGGCGGAAGGCCTACGGCGGACAGGGCGGCTT